>Ga0307431_1001474_pt1 | contig 13558 bp, 11 predicted proteins | sample SalMarWE160170MG_FD_202155 | JGI IMG/M metagenome (GOLD analysis project Ga0307431, IMG submission 202155) | Salt marsh sediment microbial communities from the Plum Island Ecosystem LTER, Massachusetts, United States - WE1603-170 | ecosystem: Environmental > Aquatic > Marine > Intertidal zone >...
TCATCGAGGATATGGAGAGGCGCACATCATGAGGGGTATGTTTCTGATAGAGCAAGACAAACAGGCAGAAATGTGCAGCCGGGTTTTTGATTCATGGATAATGGAGTGGAAGACCCGGACCCTGCCGTATTATTGGAGCTTGTCAAGATACGAATGCCCTTCGGCAGGTATAGGGGGCGCCTGCTCATCGATCTTCCCTGGCCCTCTATCATAGGGTGAGAGGAAAAAGGCCTTCCCCAAGGGGAACTGGGCCGGATGCTGAAGATCTTGCATGAAGTGAAGATTAACGGGCTTGAGTATCTTTTTACGCTCCACTCTATGCCGCTCTATGATCGATCCCCTGACCGACTAAGATTGGTGTCGGGATCGGCGAACGCAGGTGCAGATCCGTCTGGGGGAAGGGGATTTCAACACCATTTTCCCGGAACTTTCGTACAATGGCACAATTGATATCCGATCGGACAACCGGATGACGCTTCGGGTTATCGATCCATACCCGCAATTTCATATTCCACGATGAGTCTCCGAATTCCCTCAAATGGACATCCGGTTCCGGGTCCCTTAGGATTTCCTGGTTTTCCAAGGCCACTTCCTTGAGGGATCGCAGAACGGTTTCCAAATCCGAATTATATGACACGCCTACCTCTATATCCAATCTGATCTTGCGGTCACCATGCGACCAGTTTACAACCTGCGAAGAGACAAATTCAGAGTTGGGTACGATGATATCGATACGGCAAGGCCGCTCAGGTTGATGCCGATAGATTGAAATGCAATGATAGCACCGATCATGATAAAGGATAATTCGATAACCCTCCTGAAGGTATACCGTGTTCCCTCTTCGATCTGCAGCCGAATGAGGATTCTATCAACGAGCTTGCGCGCGAAAAGACGTGAGAAAACAACGATTATCAGGAGTATGAACAAAAACACAAAAATAGCTGACAGGGTTATATCAGTACCGCCGATCGTAAAAAGACGGGTATCAAAAAAGACCTGGATACTGTGGAAAACCTTGTTTGCAGTCATAGCATTACCTCCCTTGCATTATTGGTTCTGTTTCTGACCTTAAAGCCATTCCTCAAATGGCCGGTTTTCTATTGCTTCTGTTCTGCTTGACCAGGGTGCCCGGTCACGCTTTCATCGGGACAGCAGGTTTGGATGGCAAAGCGGACGAGGTCGAAGCGTTCCAGAGCGAAGACGGGTCGGCTGCGATGCAACTTCGTCCCGACATGCCGCAGCTTCCTGCGGTGAGCCCATTTCTTTTGGATGCAGATGCTTTGTTGCTCCTAAGGAGGCCCGGGCAGATAGGGCTCTATGACGATGATCTACTCCAGCTCGATAGCGTTTTTTTGGAGTGCGAAATCAGTGTGCGATTCCCTTAGGTAGATCCCTTTCTCCAGAAAGGGAAGCCACAATAACAGGGCATGGGTTATCTGCAACTCTGCCTTCCTCACGATATCCTTGGTTGCTTTGTGATCCCTCTTTGTCATGGAGTAAAGGAGCACATGGGCCATCTCCTTTGCATCTCTCATGCTCAGGCAAACATCGTAGAGTTCTCTTTGTTCATGGGTGAGCCCGGCCGTTTCGGTAAATTGAGGTTGTGTGCGGGTAAGCTGGGCCGAAAATTTATCGACGGCCCTCACATCTCTTATCCTGAAGGCGGGCACGTAAAAATAGATATCCCTTTTCTCGAGCTCATCTTCGTCCATGACACGCGGCAAGGGGAAGAGCTTAAAAAATTCCTTGAGCGTCTTGTATTGAACGTCTCCTGCATCGATGACTGCGGTCAAGCGCCAGAACGGCAGATATTTACAGCCTGGGGTGGAGTCATCCTTCTCAGCGATGCGATAGGGAACCGGGACATACTCCCCACCCAGTTCCTTCCACGCCTGACCGCATACCCTGCATACGTGAATCTGGGCATGCGGTGTGAATGGAAAATCCCATCCGCAGTTAGGGCACTGAAAGGGGAGGAACTTCAATGGCCTGTAAGGGATCGTATCTGATGCCTGATTGTCTTTGAGCTCATCCATAGCAACGGCGCCCTTGATGATTTTGTTGGAAAGGGCATCTACAATGAAGACAGATTTTTGAGAATTACGTGTGAGCGTGAAGTAGTAGAAGGGAAAGAAAAGGAGCGAGTAACGCTCCCCTACCAGCTCGGATTTGGCCATTTCGATCTCTATATCGGTGTTGCTTCGTATGGTTTCTATGGAATGCCGGACCAGGTCGGTTGCCTGTTTGTAGGAGACGCTTTGTTTTACCACAAGCAAGTTTTCCCCCATCTTCTGTTTGTTGAAGGGCCAGATCTTTACTGTTTGCGCCCTTAGTCCGATAGAAGGGGGACCCCATTTGGTTGAATCAAAGGCCGGAAAGGTGCGGAACCATGGCCGAGCCTTGAGCTCTTTGAGGGTTTCCCACGCGCTCGTTCCGTATGAGGGCGTAAAGTGCTTCTTCCCAAAGATCCACTGGAAGAACATGCCGCTCACGCGCCAGTAAGGTGCGTACACGAGGTATTGCTCTGCGATCTCTGCTCCCAGCACCTCCTTGCTTCGCAGGGCGCGGATCAAGGCATCTCCCACCTTCCGGGCGCTTTCTCGGGGAGCGATAAAGAATGATTGTATCTGGTTTCGACCGGTGGGCTTCAGGATAGATCCACAGTAGAGGCATTTGAATACGGTGTTCTCTTCAGGAAGATCAACCTCTGCGCCACATTGGGGACAGGTAACGGCAATGTCCATATTGATCGGTATTCGTTACTGATTGCTTGTTGCTCGCTGTATCAATGCATCGCTCTCAGAAATGAAATTTCTGGACGAGCAGGGTTCGAACAAACATGTATGAAAAGACTAATTGATCTTCTTCCCGCAGCTGTTGCAAAAGAGAGACCCTGGAAGAATCTCGGCTCCGCAATAGGGGCATGTTGCCTTGATCTTTTCCAGCTTTGCCCCGCAGTACATACAGAATTTCGCCTTAGCAGGCACGTTCTTGCCGCAGTGCGGGCACTTATTTTCGATAATAATCTGATGCCCGCAATGGGGGCAATATCGGGAGTCGGCTTCTATCTGGGCATGGCATTTGGGACATTCAATCTTTTGAAGCCGGCCTTGGGCCGTTGCCTGCATGGATTGCTGCAAGATGCCGGGCATCATCATGCCAAGCCCTGCGCCCAGCCCTAGACCCATACCGGTACCGGCGGCATTGCCATCTCCGCTTGCAGCCGTCTGGCTGGCTGCATCGCCCATGGCCTTGGCTGCCTTATATTTCATGAACTTATCCAGATCGCCTACAGCGCCCATGCCGCTTTTTTCATCGATCATCTTCTGAACTTCGACCGGCGGGGTGATGGAGTTGATGAAACAATCCTCGAGCAGGATCCCGAATCTCCCGAAATCCTCTTGAACCCGGGCCTTGAGCGCTGCACCAAGCTCATCGTAGTACTTCGGCAGGTTGAGGATGGTCTCGAGGATCTCGCCGACCATGTCGTTTAATCTTGAAACGATAATCTCCTTGAGGTAATCCCCGATTTGTTCGGTATTAAAGGCACCCTGGGTACCTACGAGGGTGTTGATGAACAGGAGCGGCTGGACGATCCTCATCGCATACACGCCGAAAGCCCTTAGCCTCACCAGGCCCAGTTCGTTGTCCCTGAATGCAACGGGCTCGGTAGTGCCCCACTTCACGTTTACGAAGCTCTTAAGGTTGACGAGGTAGACCTCGGCCCGAAATGGGCTCTTAAAACCAAAGGGCAGACTCAAGACTCTCGTCACGATGGGAAGGTTGAGTGTTGAAAGGGTGTGTCTTCCAGGACCCAAAAGGTCGAGTCCCTTGCCGTCCCTGAAGAAAACAGCTGCTTGATTCTCCCTGACGATCAATTGGGCACCGAATTTTATATCAGCAGATCCTTTTTCCGGGATCTTGTGGACCATCTCCTGGCCGGTTTCGTCGAACCATTCCAGAATTTCCATGAAGACCATATGCGCCTCCTCTCGCTGATAGTTGCCCGTTGAATGCTACATCTTTAAGAGACGTTCCCGCTCGTCAATCTGCTTTTCGATCCCCGACAAGGTCTCATCGAGCTCCTTGAGGAGTTTCAGGTCGACCTCATTTGCCTTCTCCGATATCTTCGCCACCAGCGGAGCAACCCGATCGATGTCCGTCTTGAGAGATCTATCAAAGTCAAAGAGCCTTTGGAGGGCATCCTCGTCTACCCGGTTCGAATCGAATACCGGAGCGTATCCCCGGGAGGAAAACCCGAGCCTCCGGGAGAGCGTATCCATTTTCCGGGCAAGGTCATCGAGATCTCTCATAAACAAGAGCGATCCCTTTCGGGCGAGGCTGGTCTTGAGCCTCTCAATGCTTTTTACGTGGTCGGATATCTGCGAGCTAAGGGATTCCCTCAATGTCTTATCGCTCTCCCTGATCGATTCCTTGTCCTGGTAGGAGCCGATCCCCGGCAGTATCCTGACCGCCCCTTTCAGGGTCTCGCCGAGTCCTTCTTTCATGCCCATCAAATCCCCTCCCTTAGGTGCTTGTCGGCCTGCCTGTTTCCTTGCCGTTATGTACGGAAGCGGGCGCTGTTCGGTGTCTCTCTTGTCGGTTTTGAACGATGATCATTGTAAGCCCGTTTCCCTTGTTTTAGTTTATCGGAAGATACCGGGTTTTCCTTAACAACGGACAATCTTGTTTCCTGGTATTCACCGAATTTTCTTCCATGCTCATACAAAGATGCCCTCCACTCTGTGAGAGGGAGGGCATCTGGATTGTGAGGCGTCAACAAAGACCTCTATTCAAGGGGGTCTTTCACATAACCAAGCTCTTTCCAGTTAAGGACATAGGCGTTTTTCCCATGGCAATTAAAGCAACTGAAGGCCTCCTCACTGGGCACAATGGAATGACTTATGCTAAAGTTGAATTCCCTGGTAACGAGGGTGGCATCACTGTATTTTCCATTCTGGTATTTTCGCATCTCTTCCACCGTGGTTACCCTATCATTATTTGCATCCGCTGCTTTGACTTCCGGGACGATGATAACCTCATCGAGCGTTGAACCGCTCGTTTCGATAAACCACGTTACTTTCACTGCATTAAATGGGTATATCTTGGCCATAAGCTCTGTTGATCCCAAGATAGGCAGATGACCGAGCTTTTTCCCAGTGTACCATTTATACTCAGGCATCCATCCGGGCGCCCTCATCTTCGTGAGCGGCTTTCCTTCTTCGGTAAATTCGTTCCATTTTCTGCTCTCTAAGGCCTGTCGAGGCCGTGGTCCGGTATGGCACGTGACGCAGGCGATCTTATTGACGTGTTTGCTGTCCAGGATATCTCCCTCATCGACATTACCGTGGGGCCTTTCCTCATGGCATTTCAGGCACGAGAGGGTTCCTTTCATGGTGTCTTCTGAGGTGTCTATGGCATATCCCTTTGCAAACTGGTGGTCGCTGTGGGGATCCGTGAGCCTCTCGTGACAGTCGTGGCACCGCATACCGACTGCCAGATGGACATCATGCTCTTCATCGAATACAGAACCTCTTTTTTCATAATCCTTTACATGGCACTTGAGGCATTGCGCTACCGTTGGTTCACCTTTGCCGTCCTTGGTCTTATGGCAGAGGGTGCAGTCAGTCTTTCCGGTCGTAGGATCCCTATAGGTTGAGGTATGGCACTTGCCGCATTGCTCCATCCATCCCTTGATTCTTCCCTGTTTTTCAAAGCTGAAATTCGGAAGCGCGCACCACTTCTCCAACATGCCCAGGCCGTTTCCCCAACCCCCAAGGGCGGGGCTCCTTCCGAGCTGGCCGTGGTAGGAGCTTTCAACCACGTCTTTTGCCTCAGCACCGGTGAAAAAGGCGAACAACACGAGTGACGCCGTAAGTAAGATCATTGCGTTATTCTTTAAGAATTTCACGATCACCTCTCCTTTTTTAAGAATCCACGATTTACGGAAATAAACATGTATCGGCAAACCATGTCAAGATAATTTTGATGGTTTCCTGAAAAGTCTTGCTTCACCACACTTCTTTGCCTGATTTTCCGAAGTTCATAAAAAAGAGATAGCGTTCCCGCGTACATCCATATTATAAAGTGTGCGGTTTGTCCATACATCGAGTAATTGCAAAAATTTAAAATACTAGCAAAAATATTACTAATAGTTTCAAGAAAGGAGAAGATCAATGGATTTTGAACTCAGCAAGGAGCAGAAGGATGTCGCAATGGCTGCGAGGGAGTTTGCGGAGGGGGAATTTCCTGACAGGGCTGAGGAGTTCGACAGGGACGAGACCTTCGATGAGTCCCTCCATAAGAAAGCAGCCGAGCTCGGATTTGTGGGGACATTCATCAAGGAGGAATACGGCGGGCCTGGAATGGGCATGCTGGAGTACTGTCTCATATTCGAGGAATTCGCTGCCGTTGATCCCGGCATTGCGGTTGCAATCCTTATTTCATCCTACGGAGCGGAAATTATACAGGAATTCGGCACCGATGAGCAAAAGAGGCGATACCTGCCGCCCATAGCACGCGGCGAGAAGGTCACGGGGAGTGCCTTTACCGAACCTGATGCAGGATCAGATCTCGCCGGTGCTGCGGGAACTACGGCGGTGAGGGAAGGCGATGAGTATATCATCAATGGTGCAAAGATGTTTATTACCAATGGAGACAGGGCGAACGACCTGATCTGTTTCGTGGTGACGGATCTGGGAAATGCGAACAGGCATAGGCGACACAGCATGATCATGGTGGAAACGGACCGGGATGGATTCGAGGCAAGCCATTTGACGGGAAAGCTCGGGGTGCGGGCCTCTGACACGGCTGAGCTGGCCTTCAACAATGTGAGGGTTCCCTGCTCCAACATAGTAGGGCCACAGGGAAACGGTTTTGCCGAGGCCATATACCTCTTTAACCTGGACAGGATTATCGTGGCTGCTCAGGCAGTGGGAACGGCCCGTGGCGCACTTGATGAGAGCATCAAGCATGTGAAGAAGAGGGTGGCCTTCGGTGCCCCCTTATCCTCATTCCAATCCATTCAGTTCAAGATTGCCGATATGTTCACGTGGATACAGGCAGGAAGAAATCTGGTCCACGAGGCAGCCTGGAGGGTGGATATGGGCAGCATCGATCCCAAGCTCATCGCAGCGGCCAAATCGTTCTGCGGGCAGATGTCGGTGAAGTGTTGCGACATGGCCCTTCAGATGCACGGAGGGTATGGGTATCTGGCTGAGTATAAGGTCCAGAGGCTCTTTCGCGACGCCAAGATCACGGAGATCTACGAGGGGACAACAGAGATCGAAAAGATCATCATCTCCAGAAATCTCCTTGCCTGAGAGGGACATTCACGGTTGACTGATAGCAGGGGATTCGGCGCATGGGTCAGGAGACAATGCTTGTCCGGCGCTGCCCATTTTCAGATAGGATCCTGGTACATGGTTGCAGAGGGGAGAAAAGAAAATACCGTCTATTGGGAACTCGAGCAGCAGTTTCATGAAACGGCCCTGTACAGGCCCATGAAGATGAGCCGCTACGAGGCGGGCACTGAACTGCATTACCGGGTGAAGGGGTTCGGCGGGTCGGATGAGGCAGACGTTACGCTCGTGGTGGAAAGGTTCGTAGGCGGCGGGTTTGCCGGGCAGGTCTACCAGGTGCAGATCCTGAATATTGCCCCCGAAAAGGCTCGGCTGGAAGGTCTTTCAGTCGGCGGGGTGTATGCAATGAAGGTGCTCATTCCTCCCACAGCCTTTTCCCGGTTGTTTCGCAACCTCGTCTACTGGATCGCATTTCAAGGGCCTTTTCAGGCTCAGGTAAACCCCTCTGCGGCCAGGGCCGGGGCCCTGTGGCAGAAATTTATCAGGAGGGGGGCGAAGATCCGGTTTGGCGATGACCGAGCCGTAGCGGATGTATTTGCAACCTTCGTGGACCCCGGGCTTGGAAGCTGCGGGGAACTGAGCGAGTGGGCGGAGGGTCGAACCTGGAGATTGGAGGTTGATGATCACCTTGATCTGCTTGCCAGGTGGAGAAAAGGCGAACAGGTTGATCAGGAGAGCCTAGGTTCTCCGGAATACCGGGCCAAGCGGGCCTTCATGGAACATTTGGTACGACTCATGCACGAGATGGGTGCCCATGAGTGCGCGAGGCAGTACGAATGGTCCACCTGCAAGAGCCAGCCAAACTGCCTGAAACGGAAAGACGAGGAGGAGTCCCCGTATCGCGGCCTGGTGGCGGTGGACTTCAGGGCGGGACTTGCCCTTTTGCCCTTTCTGCCCATGAGTCCCGGGGATTTCAAGCTCATCGGCCAGGGGCTTATACGGGGAAGCCTGGCGCAATTTGACCGCGGTGACCTCAAGACCCTCCAGCGGTTCGTAGAGGCTCATGGGGATGACTTTTCAGACATGCACAACAGCCTGGAAGAGCTTAAGGAAGAAGAGAGGATCTACAGGGATTCAATCCCGGATATCACGCACCATCACGTTCGGCTCCTAGGGAGCCCGAGGCTTTGGGCGACCATGCTCAAGGGAGCGGTGACCGGGTGCAGGGTCCGCAACCTCATTGATGCGCCTTTCGAAGAGAGGCTGCTGAAGGGCAGGGCTTCAGCGATCCTCTTTTTCATGATCGGCCTTATACCTCTTTTGGGAAGGGTTTTCAGGAAAGCCTGGGGTCAGAGGGACTGGAGAAGGCATTACGCGGGCATCCTCACGAGCAGGAACTATTGCCGCCGTGCAATCCGGGGGAAAGTTATCGAGGTCCTCATAAGCTGGCACCGGTCTGGAAGGATCGATGGAGAGCGGGCCCTCGTTGTAGCGAGGAATCCATGGAGATTCTCCTATCATCTCCCGTTCGCACTCCTGCCCTCGAAGATCCATCGATTCTTTACCGATTGGCACTATGCGAGGGAGCGTATCGATTATCTCGTTGCACGGCCGGTGCGGCTTTACTTTAATGCAAAGCAGCGTGAACAATGGCTTCGCGAGATGGTGACAGAGGGAAGGAATAATCAGCTTGTGAGCAATGAGGATTCGGAGGTTATCCTTTCCAGGATCGGCGAGCCCTTTATCCAGAAGTACCTTAAATCTCTTGCGGTGCACCTCTGCACCATGCCGGTTACCCAGATTGTCTCCGTGCTCCTGGCGGTGATCTATGTGGCCATCCATCCAGAGATGCCGCGAACGCAGACCTGGGCGATCGGGATCGGCATCATCGCGCTTTTTCAGGTGGTGCCCATATCGCCCGGCTCGCTGGTAAGGGGGCTTTATGTGCTGAGCCTCGTGATCAGGGAGCGAAATTTCAAGGATTATCATGTCGCTGTGTTTCTGGGGTTTTTCAAATATATCGGGTACCTGGCTTTTCCTATCCAGATGGCCTATCGCTATCCGACGCTTGCGAGGTTCATGGCCGTACACTGGGCAACCGAAGCAGTGCATATGGTGCCGGTGTTCGGAGAGAGAGGAGCGCTGCTCGAACGTGAAGTGTTTAATCTTTTCTACAACTGGCCCTTGACCATACGTCGTCGTATGCGGAAGAGAGCTCAGATGCGGACCGGTATGGAGCCGCGCTACTGGCACCTTGCATTGTGTGCGGTCGGTGGGGCTGCAATCTTTTTCATCGCCGACTATACGTACCTAAGCGAGGCAGGGGTACTTCCCGCTTTGACGGAGACCTGGGCGCTCACGGCCCTGGTGCCTTTGCTCTGTGGCGCTCTGGCAACCCTCGGCGCAGGCGGGGCCAAGCTGTGGAAGCGGATTGTCGGCGCTGCAATCTGTGGAGTGGCTGCGGCGCTGTTCTCTCTCGTTTTTTCCGGCTGCATGGGATATGAGATAGGATTTGGAGAGATTGCGGTCCGGTTCGCCTGGCGCGCCTTTGTCTTTACGACTTTAACCTCTCTGGGGGCGATGATCACAGAACTCCAGCTCCCCGAGCCCCGAGAGAACTGATTCTATGTAATGGTTTTCTTTCAATATGTTGAATTTTCACCATAAATAAAATAGGATGACCTAACAATGTGCTTATGAGATAATAAATATGGATGAAAAACTATCGAGAGGGGCGTTAACGGTTATGGCCCACAAAACAGGCGAGAGGATCATTCAGATGTCATCCTGATTGGGATTGAAAGAGAGGGCATGTGTTTGGTAAAGTAATGAGAAAAATTTTTCAATGAGAGAGGGGAATGCGCGGTGAAAGAAAAACTGTCATACGAGGAACTGGAGAAAAGGGCCGAGGAGTTAGAGAAGGAAGCCAAGAATCTCAAGAAAAAGAAGAGGGCACTGAAAAAGCAGGTGGAGGAACTTGAGGTTAAGGCCGATAGCATTGAACAATCGAACAAAACGCTGCGGACACTGCTGAAACAGAGGGATGAGGACAGAGACGGGATTGAGGAGAAGGTAGTGGCCAATGTGAGGGAACTGGTGCTGCCGTTTGTTCGAAACATGAAGGAGAGCGAGCTCAATTTCCAGCAAAAGATCAACATCGATGTGATAGAGAAGAACCTCCTGAGCATTATATCGCCGTTTTCTCGCACCTTATCCACCAAGTACCTGAGCCTGACCCCCCAGGAGATCCAGGTTGCCGTACTCATAAAGGAGGGCAAGAACAACAAAGAGATTGCAGATGCTATGAATCTGTCGAGACGTACGATCGAGTCTCATAGAGAGCACATGAGAAGGAAGATGGGCCTCAAACACAAACGGGCAAACCTTAGGTCACACCTGCTCGCCCTTGTATGAATCTAAAACCACCCTTTGGTTTCCGTTCACTCTTGATCTGCGCCCTGCGCCTTCATGAGGCTGATCATGATGGCCTTCTGGGTATGCAGCCTATTTTCGGCCTGGTCGAACACAACGGATTGAGGGCCATCTATCACATCGGCGGTCTGCTCAAGGCCGCGTAAGGCCGGCAGGCAATTCATGAAGATCGCATCAGGGGATCCCAGGGCCATTTTTGCTGCATCTACCTGAAAGGGCTTGAAGACTTTCAGCCTGGAATCGAGCATTTCCGAGGCAACATGATAACTCATCCAAGAGTCGGTATAGATCACATCAGCTCCCCGGACTGCTTCAAGGGGATCATGAGTCACCATAACGGTTGCCCCGGACAGTGCTCCTTGCTCGGCCGCGTAGCTTACTACCTCGGGGAGCGGGTTGAATTCCTCCCCCTCTGGGCAACCCACCCGTATGTTCATGGCCATCTTGGGGCAGGCATAGAGCAGTGAGTGGGTCACATTGTTTTTTCCGTCACCCAGGTAGGCGACGGTGATGCCTTCGAGCGTTCCTTTGTGCTCTTCTATGGTGAGCAGGTCAGAGAGTATCTGACAGGGGTGGCTGAAGTCGGTGAGCCCATTGATCACGGGGATCTCTGAGAACCTGGCCATCTCCTCGATCTTCTCGTGTTCGAAGAGCCTGGCCATGATCAGATCCGCATACCGGCTCAATGTCTTGCCCGTGTCGTGAATGGTCTCCTTGCCCGCGCCGAGGGGGGAGGTGGACATATCATAGAAGATCGCATTGCCTCCCATCTGGTACATTCCCACCTCAAAGGAGACGCGGGTCCTCAGGCTCGGCTTTTCGAAGATCATGACCAGCACCTTGCCCTGCATGAAATCCCGGTAGTTCCCGGGGCATTTTTTGATCTCCCGTGCCAGGCCGACTACCTCTTCAATCTCCTCCCTTGACCAATCTTTTAAGCTTATTAGGTGTTTCATGGTTCTCACATCCGTTAGCTCACGAGATCCTCATAGTACCTGTCGATTTCCCCCCCCCGATCGAATATGCTGATCATCAGAGCGGCGCGTACCCACATACCATTCCTCACCTGCCGCCAGTAGATGGCACGCGGGTCTGAGTCTACCTCTATATCGATTTCATTGCGGCGCGGCAGGGGATGGAGCAGCACAGCATCGGTTTTGAGCATGGCAAGGTGTTTCGCCGTAAAATGAAAACGGCTTGTGTCGATAGGCCGGCTCTCCTGAGAGGTATCCCACTCATCCTGGATGCGCGTCATGTAGATTGCATCTACCTCAGAAATGACCCGTTCAAGGTTATCGCATACCTCATAGCCCATGCCGGCCTTCTCAATCGCCGCAATGATATCATCGCCGATCTGCAATTCCTTTGGGGCCACGAAATACTGGCGCACGCCGGGATACAGAAGGAGCAGGGCAGCAAGAGACCGCACCGTCCTGCCCCTGGCGAGATCGCCCACGAATGCGATCCTCTTGCCCTCGATGCCGCCGCGGCCCTCAAAGCTGCGCTGCAGGGTGTAGATGTCCAGCAATGCCTGGGTGGGGTGTTGATCCTTGCCAGAGCCTGCATTCACGAGCGGGACCGGTCTATTGGTGTTGGACAGCAGCCAGGCGATTCGTTCGGCAAACCCGCCTACCGGGTGGCGCATGATGATAAGATCAAAATAGGAGCTGAAGGTCCGCACCGTATCTTCCGGGGACTCGCCCTTTACCTCGCTCGAGGTCGTGGTATCCCTGACTTCAGCGGGATCTATTCCCAGGATCTGGCAGGCTGCATAGAACGAGAGAAAGGTGCGCGTTGAGGGTTGCACAAAGTACAACATGGCCCGCTTCTCCGAGAGGAGTTCCTGCAAGAAGTGGATGCCGCCCTTTGTCTTTCCGATCAGCCGTATCTTGGTGGTGAGGTCGCAGATCCTCTCAAGCATGGGCCGGTTGAATTGCTGTGCGGCAAGGACATGATAGGGACGCTCTCCCCTGAGGAAATAGGGGCCTTTTTGCTCAGGCGTGAGATCTTGAAAGTCATGCCATGAGATCTTCTTTAATGGGTTGTCTTGATACATGTCCGCTCCTCCTGTTTCCTTATAATGGTGCGAAGAGCATAAACCGCCGGGAACTGAATCGGGGCCTCCTTTACCTCTGCCGGCACCTTTGCCCTCTGCTGAAAGAGCGGCCGGCGTGTAGAGAGGGGTTATCCTTTAAAAATATGCATAGGGTAAAATCAGGGGCTTGTCAAAAGAAAAGACGAGATATAACGGCATATTTTGTGAGGATGCAAGCTCATGGAGATGCTCCTGCTCCTTACACGTCTTGCCTTTTACCCTCTGCACATGTAGTATGGCAACCATGCGCGAGCAGTTCATCGTTCATCATGGATGAGATACGGGCATTACACCCTCAGGGCGGGATCAGCCATGCAAAGAGCCGATAAAGACGTCATTCAGAGGATCGAGGATCTCCGGAAGCAGTTGCACCACCACAACTACCGATACTATGTGCTGGATAAACCGGAGATATCCGACGCCGAGTATGACCGGCTCTTCGATGAACTCGTTGCCCTTGAGAAAGACAACCCGGAGCTTATCACCCCCGATTCTCCCACTCAGAGGGTGGGAGCTGCCCCGCTTGAGGAATTCAAGACCGTCAGGCACGGCCTTCCCATGTTGAGCCTGAACAAGGCGACCTCAGAGGCGGAGTTTCTGGACTTCCACCGGAGGGTGCGGGAGCTTTCGGGGACCGTCGAGGAGATGATCCGCTACACAGTAGAGCCAAAGTTTGACGGCCTCGCTGTGGAGCTCGTATTCACCAACGGCACCTTTACCCTGGGCTCAA
>Ga0307431_1001482_pt1 | contig 13499 bp, 10 predicted proteins | sample SalMarWE160170MG_FD_202155 | JGI IMG/M metagenome (GOLD analysis project Ga0307431, IMG submission 202155) | Salt marsh sediment microbial communities from the Plum Island Ecosystem LTER, Massachusetts, United States - WE1603-170 | ecosystem: Environmental > Aquatic > Marine > Intertidal zone >...
ACCCGAAGCTTTACGCCTCCCTGCAGATGAATCTACCCAAAATGACGGAAATCGAAGAACTATTCCAGAAGAGTTCAAAAACATGGGCTGACATAGTAAAGAACAAAGACAGGCAGGAATTTATAAAAAGAATGAATGCCTTGAAAGATGGGCTGGAAAAGAATGACCCCGATTTTGGCAAGTCCTACGAAGACATGTACAAGCTCCTGGAAAGGTTATAGGGGAAAAACCCCGGGCTTACCCCGAACCAACCAGTGAGCTCGACCCCGAGATGACCCAAGAGGTGTTGGATATGATGTTAACCCTGGCCGGTGAGGGAATGACTATGGTTGTTGTTTCGCACGAGAAGGGATTCGCCCGTGCCACCGTTAATCGCATGATTCTCATGGATAAGGACTTCGGCTTGACAGCATCGGCGATAAATGCAAAAATTAGCAATCCTCCAAGAACACCACAAATCAGAGTGAATCCTCGCCTCACGGGATTCTATCATGGGAAATAAATTTAGGAAAGAGGAGAAGTAAAATGAAAGCTAAGACCTATCCTGAGTTCAGCACGCGGTATCCGTTACTACTGACGACCTTCATGAAGACACCGGTGAACCTGTATCCCGATGAGATTGGCGTTGTCTACCGAAATGACGCCGGCGAATACTATAGATTTACCTGGCTTGAGTGGTACCGGCGCACGTGCCAACTTGCCCATGCACTGAAAGGCCTGGGAGTAAAGACGGGAAAGGCTGATGAGCCGGGCGATAGAGTAGCTACCATGGCACTGAATCATCACCGGCACCTGGAGCTTGTGTATGCTGTTTCCTGCATTGGTGCCGTGGCACATCCAATAAATATCAGGCTTTCACTGGACCACATAGTATATACAATCAATCACGCCGAAGATAAAATAATATTCTTCGACGACATTATCATGCCCCTTGTTGAAGCAATCTATGACCGCATAAAATCTACCGTCGAGAAATTCGTCTATATATCGGATAAGCCGGGAAAGCCTGACACCAAGATTGAACCCCTCTATGAATACGAAGAGCTGATAAAAGACCAGCCGGCAGAATTTGACTGGCCGAATCTGGACGAGGATACCTATGCTAGCCTCTATTACACCACCGGCACTACGGGACTACCCAAGGGAGTCCTGTTTACCCATAGACAGCTCCACCTGCAGAGCCTGTACTTAATAATCGCCCAAAACTTCGCTACCAGGCCATCAAGCATGCCTCCAGAACCTGATGTTAATGTACCTATGGTCAACATCCCGCTATTCCATATCCATGCCTGGGGGGCGCCCTACTACTACGTCTTTAGTGCCAACAAAATGGTATTTCCCGGTAGGTTCACTCCTGAGAGCTTCTGTGAGCTGGTTCAGACCGAGAAGGTTACCAGTGCCGGTCTGGTACCAACGATGCTGGCGATGCTCATTGAGTTTCCAGACCTCGATAAGTATGATTTGAGCAGCCTGGCAGGTATAGCCGTCGGTGGTGCTGCCCTGCCACTGGGTTTGAAAGCCAAGGCGGAGAAGCTTATTCCCGGGTTTACCGCTGCATCCGGATATGGTATGACCGAGACTGCCGCCGGTTCAATCGGCGCTTTCATCAAACGTGAAATGAAGGACTGGCCAAAGGAGAAACTGGACGAGGTCAGGGTCAAGACCGGGTTGCCTGTTCCAGGGATTGAAACTCAGGTTATTGGTGAGGATGGCAAGCCGGTGCCACATGACGGTAAGACGATGGGTGAGATAGTATTAAGAGGACACTGGATAATGGGAGAATACTTCAAAGACCCGGAGAGGACAGCCGAGGCGTGGAGGGACGGGTGGTTCCACACCGGGGATGTGGCTACTGTTGATGAAGACAGCTACATAACAATCGCCGATAGAATAACGGATGTGATAAGAAGCGGCGCCGAGATGGTGCCAACCGTGCTGCTGGAGAACCTGACAGCCATGGCTGACTTTGTTCTGGAGGCGGCTTACGTCGGCGTTCCCAACGAAAAGTGGGGAGAGATACCGATAGGCCTTATCAAGCTGGTGCCTGGAGCTACCCAGAAGGAAGAAGATGTACTTAAATTCCTTCAGGTCGAGGGTGTGGACAAGGGTAAAATAACCAAATGGATGCTACCGTATTACATGGCTATTGTCGATGATGTACCCAAGACCAGCGTGGGCAAGTATGACAAAATAGCCATCAAGAAGAGGTTAGATGAGTTCCTAGCCAAAGCCAAGAAGGTACGTAACGCCTAAGCTGCCAGCATGGAAGAAGCGTGTTCAGCTGATTATTTCTGAGGTATGGAAGCAAGCAGCCTTTGAGCATTGCCGTCAAGTAGCACTGACATCTTTCCGGGTTATCCCCTTCCCCGAGCCGGTGCGCACCTCGCTGGTCATATCCGTCAAGCCCTGGAAGCTATGACAGAATCTCGGTCCCGAAATTCCTCAACTTCAACCTGAGCACGCCGGACAGGCTATCAGCAAAGCCTCGTTTATGTAGCAACAGTCCAAATTGTGTAAAATTAGAAAGGCTGGCACCTATTCACAGATAGCCAGCCTTCCCAGGAATCCCATATCCACCATACCAGTCTTAACTCTTGCCTATTCTGAACATCTTGGTGCCACATACCGGGCACACACCCTGGGTTGCTGGTTTGCCATTCTTCATAGTTATGGCTTTGGTATCCTTCATTTCCCTCTTGGAGCGGCACTTCACACAGTATGCTTGCATTTTACCTACCTCCTTTTTGAGTATTCTAAAGAGTAACCTATTAACTACTGAAATGTCAAGAGCCTAATAGTCACATATAAGCTGTTGCCTACTCTGAATTCCAATTTTATTTATCTGGCTGGGCTATAACAGGCTTCTCGGTCTATACTGGATAGCTTCAGCCAGGTGATGGGCTTTAATTATATCACTGTTTTCCAGGTCGGCGATAGTTCGGGCTAGCTTGAGTATTCGGTGGAAGGCGCGGGCGGAGAGGTAAAGTTGTTTCATCGCTGCTTTCAAGAGGCTCTGGGCTGATTCTTCTACCCGGCAAAATTCTCTTACCTCGGTTGGCGTCATTTCAGCATTGCAGGTTAGTCTGGTTCCGTCAAAGCGTTGACGCTGTAGGAAACGGGCAGCTATTACCCTGGCTTGGGCTTTCTCTGATTTCTCCCCTAGCCTGTCGTCAGCAAGCTTTTCGTAATCAATGTGGGGCACTTCAACAAATATATCGACCCGGTCAATAAATGGTCCGCTGATACGCCGCTGATACCGTGAAACCAGACTGGTGGGGCAGGTGCACTGTCTAAAAGGGTCGCCATAGTAACCGCATGGGCAGGGGTTCATAGCTCCTACCAGCATAAAGTTAGCGGGAAAGCTTACACTGCCTTGAGCCCGGCTGATGGTTATTACCTTGTCTTCCAGAGGCTGACGTAATGTCTCAAGCAGTGAATGCCCAAACTCAGGGAGCTCATCAAGGAAGAGGACTCCCCGGTGACTAAGGCTTATTTCGCCAGGTTTCGGCCAGTGTCCGCCACCCACCAGACCAGCGTTTGAAATAGTGTAGTGAGGGGAGCGGAAGGGTCGCTGTCTGAGTAGGGGGGTATCCGATGGCAGCAGACCAGTTACACTATAAATCTTGGTAACCTCCAGGGCTTCCTCATTAGTCATTGACGGTAGTATCGAGGGGAGTGAGCGTGCCAGCAGCGTTTTACCACTGCCAGGGGGACCCATCATTATTACATTATGTCCTCCAGCGGCAGCTACCTCTAAGGCTCGCTTGACATGCTCCTGTCCTTTAATGTAAGCCAGGTCGGTAATCGAGGAAGCCGGCGGACTGTATTCATCGACTTCGGCAGATTTATACTCCGGGGCTGGTATTTCTCCCTTGAGGTAGCTAACCAGTTGAGATAATGAGCTGATGGGGATGATTTTAGCCTCCTTTATCAAGGATGCCTCTTTGGCATCGGCTTCAGGCACAATAATAGTAGAGAATCCCTGCTCGTGAGACAGGGCAACCATAGGTAAGACACCGTTGGTATGACGTAAGCTACCATCCAGTGATAGTTCACCGAGGAGGAGGGTCTGGGAAACATCGGCATATACTTGCTCTGAGCTGAGGAGAATACCAAGAGCGATGGGCAAATCATAAGCCGGTCCGGCTTTCTTGAGGTCGGCAGGGGCAAGATTAACTATAATACGCTTCATCGGGAAAGTGCAACCGGAGTTTCGGATAGCGGCTCTCACCCGTTCCCTGGATTCCTGGACGGCGGCATCAGGCAATCCAACGATGGTAAATGAGGGCAGGCCGGGGGACATATCTGCCTCGACCTCAACGATAGCCCCCTCCAGTCCCACGATGGCACAGCTTATGACCTTGGCTAACATAGTTCAGCTTACACTATACCATAAACCCCTGTCCGTGCGGAATGTGGTTATTGTTCAACAAGCTTTGGTGAAGGGCCGTACTGATTTGTCCCTGCTTGGCTGTCTGACACCATAAAGATAAGCAGTATAATAGCACCGATAAGTGGAATTAGGTTAATGAATAACCACCAACCACTACGACCAGTATCGTGCAGCCTTCTGATTGAAACACCAATGCTTGGTAGCAAGACAGCTAAACTATAGATGCCTGCAAGCACGCTATAGTCGGTTCCGGCGGCGATACTGGTAAGACCCTCGATGAAACTGAGCACAAAACCGATAATTGTATTGAATAAAAAGAAATACCAATACTCCTTTCGCCGTGCTCGCCCGCTAAAAACGACGTACTTTTTCAATACCTGTAGATACCAGCTCATACATGCCTCCTTTCAGTTATTTTCTGGGATTTCCCACATTTCACATATTGGGACTTGAGTTTAGTCCTCTACTAAGGCTTTGTCAATGCCGTGCTGTGTGTGCGGAATGTAGTTGTGTAGTTTTGTATAGTCCTCTGCCAGTATCGGCTGGAGTGAGTAGCAGAATCGTTTAACTGGGTATGTTAATCTTGCCTGCTTAGACTGATTATCCGACGGATTTCCCCCATGCCGCCCCAACCCTCCGTGTCTTCATCCGTCGCTCCGTCCACGATTTCTATACCGATAGCCATGTAGGTAAAACCATAGAAGACTGGTACGCTCAATGTGTAAGAAGTAGTTTCTCCGTCTTTCCAGTATGTCGTTGTCGTTATAGTAAATTCAGACGGTGATAAATCTCTGAATTGGATGGTAGATTCAACGCCTTGGTAGTAGTATCCTCTGACAGAGAAATCTGTAGTAAAGCTAGCTTCTCCTTCTAAAATATTACCTCCACTGCTTTGGAAACTGGTGTACTCCCCTTGTGCAGTACCACTTCCCTCAATGGTGTCATCGCTCAGAATCCTAAACGAGAACTCGCCAGATGCGTGGTATTCCTGTACATAATTTACACCAATAGAGTTTTGGTCTTCTGCACCGATAATCTCAAATGTCCCCGTCCAAACCGCTGGTGCTGCTTCTACAGTCAGCGATGTCATTTGGCAGGCTTGATTTCCACCTAGGTCATTAACACACACTTCAAAAGTCCGCGTTCCTGCCGCCGTGGGTGTGCCGCTTAGTAAACCATTGAGGTCAAGGATGAGACCGAACGGAGGAAACCCCACTCCCGAGCCAAGGACGAAGGTATAGGGGGGATTGCCTCCTGCAGGATTCGTCGCTGTGGCAAAAGAATAACTATAAGGGATGCCGACAGTTGCCGGCGGAAGTTCCTCAGGTACTATAAATGTAATAGTCGCAGTAATATTATTAGCAGCTTCTTCTGATGGCGCTGCTTCTTCCTTGGTGACTGCCTGGTTACAGGATGTTACCAATAGGGCTGTTGTGAATAAACAACCTACTACCAGCCATATAGTTTTCTTCTTCATTTTCCACTGCTTTCATGCTTTTCCACATGTTGGGACTTGAGTCTAGTTCGTTTCTGAGGGCTTGTCAATAGCCTTGAGCGGCTTGTGCTCTTGTGGTGCTTTAAGGTCTGGTGCTAAAATGAAATTGCAGGTAGGGAGAAGGTATGCCATTAGATGCTATTGTTGTCAAAGGGGCTTGTGAGCATAACCTCAAGAATATAGATGTGGTTATCCCTCGTGATAAGCTGGTAGTTATTACCGGTGTCTCCGGCTCGGGTAAGAGTTCATTAGCCTTTGATACCATCTATGCCGAGGGGCAGCGCCGCTATGTGGAGTCCCTGTCTGCCTATGCCCGCCAGTTTCTGGGCAGGATGGAAAAACCCGAGGTTGATTATATTGAGGGCTTAAGCCCAGCTATTTCCATTGACCAGAAGGGTCCGAGTCGGAATCCACGCTCGACAATGGGCACCGTAACCGAGACCTATGATTACCTGCGCCTGCTTTTTGCCAGGGTTGGTCATCCCCATTGCCCCAAGTGCGGGCGAGAGATAGCCAGTCAAACCGTGCAGCAGATTGTCGATGCTATTCAAAACCTCCCTGAAGGTAGCCGAATTATGATTCTGGCATCACTGATTAGAGACCGCAAGGGAGAGTATCAGGCGGTATTTGATGATTTGCGCAAGGCGGGCTACGTCAGGGTGCGGGTTGATGGGCATATATATGACCTGTCTGAGGAGTTTCAACTTGATAAGAACAAAAAACACTCCATTGAGGTGGTAGTGGATAGATTGGTAGTTGGGCAGAGTGGCAGCCAAAGCCGCATTGCTGATTCAGTAGAAACTGCCCTCAAACTTGGGGCGGGGGTGGTGCTGGTGTCTATTGTTGATGGTGAGGAATTGATGTTCTCGGAGCATTTTGCCTGTGTCTATTGCGGGATTAGCCTAGGTGAGATTGCCCCCAGAACATTTAGCTTTAACAGCCCTCATGGTGCCTGTCCTGCTTGCACCGGCTTAGGGGTTAAGCTGGAGATAGACCCCGAGCTAATTATTACTAATAAGGAACTCTCCATAGCTCAGGGGGCACTCCACCCTAAGTGGTGGTTCTCCTGGCATGCCCATGAGCTAGAAGTGTTAGCCAGGCGCTATGGCTTCTCTCTGCACACCCCGGTTAAGGATTTAAGTGAACATCACCTTAAGCTGATACTCTATGGGGAAGAGGGAGAGCTGGTAAAGTATAGAAATCGTTACGGCCGGGTCAGAGAATATTTCACTGGCTATGAGGGGGTGATTCCCTATTTAGAGCGTCTGGGTCATGATACGCAGTCAGAACGCACCCGGGCTGAGATTGAGCGCTATATGATGTCCACACCATGCCCAGTTTGCCAGGGTAAGCGGCTTAAACCAGAATCCTTAGCAGTAACTGTTGGTGGTAAAAATATCGTTGACATCAGCTCAATGTCAGTTATTCAGGCGCTGGAGTGGGTGGCTACTCTTGGTGGTGATAGAAGGAAGGTTACTCTTAGTGAGCGTGAACAGATGATAGCTCACCAGATTCTCAAGGAGATTCAAGCCCGCCTGGGTTTTCTCAAGGACGTAGGTTTGGGCTATCTTACCCTTAGCCGTCCCTCAGCTACCCTGAGTGGTGGTGAAGCGCAGCGAATTCGCCTGGCTACTCAGATTGGTAGCGGGCTGATGGGAGTGCTTTATATTTGTGATGAGCCGACGGTGGGTTTGCACCCGGCCGACGGTTCCCGTTTGATTGAGACTCTGAAGAGGCTGAGGGATTTGGGTAATACCATATTGGTTGTGGAGCATGATGAAGCCATGATGCGGGCGGCCGACCATATTATTGATATGGGGCCTGGAGCTGGGGAGCATGGGGGTTGGATTGTGGCTACGGGGACGGTTACTGATATTATAAACTCAAAGGACTCAATAACCGGTCAGTATCTTAGCGAGGTGAAGCAAATCCCCCTGCCGCAGAAGCGCCGCCCTGGCTCGGGTGAGGAGATAGTAATAAAGGGGGCTAGGCAAAACAACCTGAAGAATATAGATGTCCACATCCCCCTGGGCAAGTTTGTCGGTATAACCGGGGTTTCGGGTAGTGGTAAGAGCACCCTTATCAATGAAATTATGTATAAGAAGCTGGCACAGCTCTTTTATCGGTCGAGGGAGAAGGCGGGTGATTGTGATGATATCATCGGTATCGAGCGTATTGATAAGGTAGTCAATATCGACCAGTCTCCCATCGGGCGTACCCCTCGTAGCAATCCAGCTACCTATACAGGACTCTTTACCCCCATTCGTGAGCTTTTTGCCACTGTTCCTGAAGCTCGGATGAGGGGCTATGCTCCGGGTCGGTTCTCGTTTAATGTCAGGGGTGGTCGCTGTGAAGCCTGTGGTGGGGAGGGGTTTATTCAGATTGAGATGCAGTTTTTGCCTGATGTGACCGTTCCCTGTGAGGTGTGCAAGGGGAAGCGTTACAACCGTGAAGCTCTGGAGATTAGATTTAAGGGCAAGAATATAGCCGAGATATTAGATATGACTGTGGCGCAAGCCCTGTCTTTCTTCGAGCATTTCCCTAAGGTAAGGAATAAATTGGAAACCTTGCAGGACGTGGGACTGGGCTATATTCGGTTAGGTCAGCCAGCACCTACCCTTTCTGGCGGTGAAGCGCAGAGGGTGAAGCTGGCTACCGAGTTATCAAAGCGGTCTACAGGCAGGACGCTATATATTCTTGATGAACCAACTACCGGGCTTTCCTTTGTGGATATAGCTGCTCTGCTGAGGGTGCTGCAGCGCCTGGTTGATTATGGTAACACGGTGATTGTTATTGAGCATCACCTGGATGTGATTAAGAACGCCGATTACATTATTGACCTTGGTCCGGGTGCCGGTGATGAAGGCGGTTATATTGTAGCTACGGGAACACCTGAGGAAATAGCTCAGAAGAAGCCTTCAACTACCGGACGGTATTTGGGCCGGGTATTGTCTAAGAGTGTGGAATATGCTTTAATTGGTTGACTCTAGCTCAAGCCCAGTCACTGATGAAGGAGGAACGAATGAATCGGGAAGAAGCGCTCGACTCTGTTAAAGCCAATGTGGAGAATGAAAATCTGGTAAAGCATATGTTAGCCACCGAGGCAATTATGCGGGCTCTAGCCAGGCGACTTGGTGAGGATACGGAGGAGTGGGGGCTTACCGGACTCCTTCATGATATAGATATGGAGCTCACCGAGGGGGACATGAAAAGCCATAGCAAGCTGGGGGCTGACCTGGTCAAAGAAATGGGAGCTAGTGAGGCTATGGCTCATGCTATCCTGTGCCACAATGCAGCACATGGCATTCCCCTGGAGACGAAGCTTGATAAGGCTCTGTTTTGTGCTGACCCGCTGACTGGATTAATTATTGCTGCTGCCCTGGTTCGACCCGATAAAAAGCTGGCTAGCGTTGAGGCTAGGTCGGTTAAGAAAAGGTTTAAGGAAAAAAGTTTTGCGGCCGGTGCCAGTAGAGAACAGATTGCTTCCTGTAGTGAACTGGGACTTGAGCTTGATGAGTTTATTGAGCTAGGACTGAAGGCAATGAAAGGGATTGCTAAGGAACTAGGTCTCTAGGTTTTTCTACCTCACCCCCTGTATCCCCCTCTGGATTATGCTTCTCCCTTTCTTAAAGGGAGATTGAGAGGGATTTTAAATCCCCCTTTGTCCCCCTTTCCTAAAGGGGGAAGATAACTAAAAGAGGGCTCCCGCCCTCTTACACTCCCGTTCCAGTTCGAATCCAACTTGGTCTACCAATTGAATTTGAAGAACACGATCTAATAGCATTGATTAATAAGACAAATTTACTAATTCTCTGAAATCAGTTTCTCGTAGAATACGTATAGATAGGCCTTCAGATATTAGTTTTTCCGCTTTTCTATGCTTTGCGCTCTGCTCATGACCAGCCAAGCGTCTTATGTCTTGGTCACCAACTACTAGCAATGTAGTATTTTTATTGACGCCAGATTCAACTTGGCAGCCAATTTTTGCTGCCATACCCGCTGCCTCGTGTCGAGGTATATGTAAAGCCCCGGTGAACACTAGAACTTCGCCATAGAAAGGACCGTCTGGATTAGCCTCCCTATTTACAGATTGTCTAGAAGGATTAATTGGCTGATTTACACGTCTTAACCATGATTCTAAATCAATACCAGTGTATTTAATAGCTGAAGTAACAATATATCCAGCCGCTTTAGCGTCTTCTAATGCATCATGATGTCTAAATTCATATCCGAGATAAGAACACAAATTGTATAATCCGTAACCACTTCTTGAAAATTCTTGCCATGTTCGACGTGCTACTCTTGCTGAATCTAACCATAAGCAATCAGATGCAGTTATACTGTATTTAGAGAAAGCTTGGCTAATAGAAACTCGGTCAAAATGAGTATGACAGACAACAACATGTTTATCTAAATATTTTTGTATCTGCTCACGAACTTCTAGAAGTGTGGGCGCATTAACTACGGTAGATTCATCAATTCCGTGGATAGCAATGTTAATAATATTAAATTCATCTTCAGGATTGATATATGACTTCCATTCATCTACAACTGAGTCATTCGAATAGGCTGCAATCCCAATCTGACAAATTGATGATAGGTCAGGATTGGCTGTTTCAACGTCAATCGTTATGAAGTCCATAATATTGCTCCTGTATTATGAGTTAACTACGACGGCGCTGAAATATCACAGATAGCATAACCGTGTCACCTATGAAGGCAATACTATGAGAATTTACTTCCAGATAATCTTCATTAGGTGATGCTAAATTGTCTTCAATTAATGCCTGCAATTTAGCATCTAAAGTTTTCTCTAGGTAGTCTTGAGAGTGTGCTTTCGAATAATTAGGCATATCACTAATGAAACAGGTGGAGATGTGATAATCATAATTAATGTTCATAATAAGCCTCCTTTTTGGGCATATTATCACTTAATATCCTCACAAAGCAAGATATATTAGGTTAGATTATTAAGATAGCCTGCAGACAAACTGCTAACTAATGACCGATATTAAAAGTCAAGGAAAAAGTTCTTTCTATTGTGCAACTTGCTCTATCTAGGAAATAGGAAGAACCGCCCCAAATATCTTACAGTAAATAATCAGGTGTAAAGAGGGGCGAAGCCCCTCTTATAAAAACCTTCCCCTTCCCCTTGTTAAGGGGAAGGGGATAAAGGGGATAGGGTAAAAGATTAGCTAGCTCACCTCAATGGTTGAGCCTTCGGCAGTCTTGATGACGTCAATGCGGTTGGGGAAGGCATCTCTAAGCTCCTCAATATGAGTGATGATAATTAGCTTCTCAAAGTCGTCCTGAATAGAGGTTATTGCCTCTTTAAGCTTTTCCAATCCGGTAGTATCTTGAGTGCCAAAGCCTTCATCAATTATCAGGGTTGGCAGTGGTGCTCCAGCTCGTCTGGCCAGTAGCTTAGACAGAGCAATACGGATAGCGAAGTTGATACGGAAGGCTTCACCCCCGCTAAACATCTCGTAATTTCGTGTCCCCAGCTCATCAGCAGTTTTGATATCCAGGGTTTCAACAGTATCTCCCTTCTTCGTTTCCCGCTGCGTTTCAATTTTCACATGCATTCTATTATCAGTCATGCGTCCCAGCAATTTATTGGCTTCATCTTCAATTTCAGGAAGCGCCACTTCAATGAGCCAGGCTTGTATTCCTTTTTTGCCAAAAGCCTGAGCCAGGTCTCTATAGATTTTCTCCTCCTTTGAAGCTTGACTCAGCAGCTTTTCCTTTTCCTTCTTTTTTATCTCCAGTTCAGCACAGCGCTGCAGCTTGCCTTTTACACTGCCCACTGTTTCCTGGGCTTGTTTTTGCTGTGTGTTCAGCATCTGGTGCTCAGTTTCAGCCTGAAATAAATCATTGGCTAGCTGGGGGAGAGCGCTGAGTTCTGTGGCTAGCTCCTGCCTTTTTTGATTATCAGCCTCCAGGCTGCGGCGCAGTTCCTGAGCAGCTTGCTCAGCTCTGGAAGCCGCCTCTTTTTCCTGGTTGATGAGCCTATCGGCTTCTTCCAGCTTTCGCTTTGGGTCTTCGTATTGCTCAAGACCGGCCAGACGGCGGCGTACCTGTTCATGCTGCTGTGAATCGTAGTCAAGTCTGGCTAATTCGCCTTCAAGCTGGCGTAGCGCCTCTTGCTCACCAGTAGCAAAGTCCTTCTTGGCCAGGTGCTCTTCGATTTCAGCCAGTCTTTTTCTTTGCTCGTCTAGCTGGCTACTGGCTTTTTCAACCTCAGCAATCTCCCGGTTGAGGAGGCTAGCTTTATTCTGCGCCGAAGTTTTATCCTGATTTAGCCTGGCTTCTAGCTGGGATGTTTCACCCTCCAGCGAGCCTAGCTCTATTTTCTTCTGAGCTAGCTCGCTTTGCGATGACTTTAGAGAATCGGATTTGCTCTGCTTATCAGCGGTGTATTTTGCCTCAATGAGCCTTAGACCGTCTGCACCTAGCTCCGTCTCGCAGAGAGGGCATTTAGCGCCACTTTCGATTAGCAGGAGGCTCAGCTTTTCTTCTATCTCCTCTATCCCCTTTTCCAGCTGAGCTATGTTGGACTCCAGGTCGTGGACGTGGGTTCGCAGTTCCTGGCTAGTTTGTCTTTTCTTGTTTAGCGTTTCTTCTTCCTCAGCCAACTGGCGTAGTTGAACCTGTACCTGCTGTAACCCGTTTTTAAGCTGGGGTAGTTTTTGGGAGCTGGCTTCCAGTTCACCGATTTTATTTTCAGCCAGGGCATGCTCTTTGAGCAAGGCTTGGCTGGACTGGACAATAGCCATCTCCAGCTGGTGTTTGCGTTCATTTAGTGCGGTGGCCAGTCTAAGTTTTTGATTGAGTTCCTCACTTAACTTTTTGGCACTGATAAACTGAGCATAGCCTTCTTCTATAGTGGCATGCTGGGCTATTAGCTCCTCATACTCTTTGATTCGGGAATGGCGTTGTTTAACCTGGTCATCCCACTGCTCCAGCGTTCTGGCTGTTTCCGCCATGTGTTCCTCTAGCTGGGTTAGTTGTAGCTGTTTGTTTTTCAGCAGCTCTTGTTTCCGCCGCAGTTCATTTAGTCTGGATTCCTGTTCTTTTAATACCTTTTCTATATAGGAGAGCTCACTCTGCGCTTGTTCAAGCTCAGCCTGGTAGGCCGGCTTTCGGGCTAATTCGTCGCCAATCTCTTTGATAGCACTCTCAGCTAGAGCCTTTTCCGTTTCCTGTTGTTTAGCCAGTTCCTTGGCTTGCTCCTCAAGTTCGTCGTAGGCAGCAAGCCCCAGAATATCAGCCAGCACTTGCTTGCGCTTGGCCGGGTTGGAAACAGTGAACTCATCGGCGCGACCTTGCAGCAGGAGGGCACTGTTAATGAAGGTGGGGTAGTCCATATGAAGCACCTTGATAATTTCCTGCTGTGTCTGCTGAACACTATTGCCGGTAATCGACCGGAAGCTGCCATCGGTAGCTATCTGAAATTCCAGGATAGTCTGTCCCGATGCCCGCCGTCGTTTGGGTTTAGCATGCTTGCGTATGACACGATATAATTGTTGCCCCACAGCGAAGTCAAACTCCACCTCCATCTCAGCCTGCCCCAGGTGAATGAGGTCATCGTCACTCTTAGCTCTAGTTTTC
>Ga0307431_1001485_pt1 | contig 13462 bp, 14 predicted proteins | sample SalMarWE160170MG_FD_202155 | JGI IMG/M metagenome (GOLD analysis project Ga0307431, IMG submission 202155) | Salt marsh sediment microbial communities from the Plum Island Ecosystem LTER, Massachusetts, United States - WE1603-170 | ecosystem: Environmental > Aquatic > Marine > Intertidal zone >...
TAGCTGTTCAGGCCGAAGAGGCTCTTAAAACAAGAGGAGTAAAAATAAAAAGTGGTGTAGGTGTTAAGGAGATAGTAGGCAATAAAAAAGTTAGAGAAGTATTATTAGAAAATGGAGAAAAAATTGAAGCAGAAGCAGTTATTTTAGCAATGGGTTATCGTCCAAATACAGAATTAGCTCAGAAGTCGGGGGTTAAGGTAAGTGAAGGAAAATATATTAAAGTAGATGGCTATATGAGAACAGAAAATTCAGATGTATTTGCAGTAGGAGATTGTGCAGAAAAAAAGGATTTCATTACAAGAAAACCAAGTGCAGTTATGTTGGCATCTACTGCCTGTGCAGAAGCAAGAATAGCAGGTACGAATTTATATAAGCTTCGCTCGGTAAAAATTTTTGAGGGAACTATTGCTATTTTCTCCACAGCAATAGGGGAAACAGCCTTTGGTGTAGCAGGATTAACTGAATTAATGGCTAAAAAAGAAAGGTGTGATGTGGTTACCGGGACTTTTGATGGAATCGATAAGCATCCGGGAACTCTTGCACATACTCATAAACAAAAGGTAAAATTAATTGTTGCCCGAGATTCGGGCATAATTCTCGGTGGTGAAGTTATTAGTAGTAAAAGTACAGGAGAACTAATTAATATAATCGGGTTAGCAATCCAAAATAAAATGACTGTAAGCTCCATTTTGACTGCACAAATAGGTACTCATCCGTTGCTTACTGCTCCACCGACTGCTTATCCAATTATTAAATGTGCTGAAGTCGTAGCAAAGAAAATTAAGTCAGCACAAAAGTAAATTTAGCTATTTAAATATAATAAATTACCCCGCATTTATCGGGTAATTTATTGCTCGAAAACGATATTTATTATTATATAATACGAATTTATTGTCCTTCAAACCCTTTATTTACAAGGCTTTCAAGAAGGTATTTTCCCACAGGTTTTACACATTTTCCTCATTTGTAAGTAAAATATTGTTCGTAATAAGCGCATTGTAATACACTCCTACATTTGTTATCCCTGCTTAAACTTTTGTCATTGCGAACTTTCGAAGAAAGCGCGGTAATCTCGATACTTCCTTTATATCTTTCGTCCTCATTCTGCATGGACTTCTGCCATTCCCACTCCCCTATATGTCATTCCCACGAAAGTGGGAATCTATTTCTCCCTTTCCGTCCAAAAACCAGAAACTTTTTCTTTTAAAAAAGAGGATTTTCAAAACTTTTGTCGTATATAACGTATACAATTAAGGATAACCAAAGTATTTGGATAATTCAGTCTTAAAAGTGACTAAACTATAGTAAGAAATATCCGCAATACTGTGGATATTATGCCATTTTGGTAAGATAAACGCATAATGCGATTATTAGCTGTTATCCAACATGACCTAATCTCAGATGGAGGGGAAGAACAGGTGAAGCGGTTTTCATTAAGTTTATTACTATTCTCTATAGTGTTGTGCTTATTCATATCTTTGGATTTATCATGGGCTGAAATGATTGGATCAGGTACTTATCATGGGTATGCTACAATCGACCGTTGGGGACAGAATGTTTTTCATCTCGGTCCATATCATTTATTCTTATCTGATAAAGTGGCCAAACAATTAAAAATGTATCTCAGTAAGCCCTTGGAACTGAATGTATCAAAGATAGATAGTTTTAAAGGTGACGGTGCTATGATTCAAGAAGTCGACAATGTATCCGTCAAGGAATTTGCTACGGGACTCGTTCTTTTTGCTAGTGTAGAATCAGACAGCATTAAGAAATCGGAAGGTCTCACATTACATCTCGTTTTGCGCAACGATTCTAAAGAGGAAATTACAATCTGGCCGGGGAGCTTAGCAGTTGTTCTTACGACAAAATGCCCCTTTCAAAATGCTGCCATCGGTTACAAAGATTCCGATAATCGGGCTTATTGGTATTATCAATATTTTTATTATTCTTTTAAGGAGAATACTAAACCTTTAAAAATTGCTTGTCGTGAGATTTCTCTACCTTGGTCTGATAGAGAGCTTGTTGAGCATGGATGTAATATTAGGGTAGCAGATGGATATCGTGGCTCAAACGGTTGGGTCACTTTAAAATCAAGAGCTAAGTTTGAGGCTGACATTGTTGTTGGCAAGGAATTACTACCTGGAGAGTATGAAGTGTTCTTTTATACGACAACAGGGAATCTATCCTCTGTGCCTGGCCCAATGTCGGAACGTATAAGATTTGACGTGATAGATTCAAATAAATAGCAGAAGGTCACGTCGGATAACACATGCTTTACGCTTACGTTGACGCTTCACACAAACCAGCCTGTGGCTGGCTTCGTAAAGTACAAGAATGTTTATACACAATCGGTTCGAATAGGAGGCAGGAAATGAGAAATTTTTTGTTGATGGTGATTTTATTAATTGTGTCTACATTTTTGGTTCTTTCCTGTAAAATTCCTTTAAGCGCAAATTCTGAGAGTCCCATAACAAATGAAACATGGAGTGAAGTATTGGACGGTATTCGGTTTCGCATTTGGACTGATAAGCTATCTTATCAAGAAGGAGAAGATATCTGGTTGTATGTTGTATTTGAAAATGTAGGTTCCCAAGCCCGGGTGATTTTGGTTAATGCCCGGCAGCCACAGTGTCCGGAGGAAGCACCTTTATACGATCTGGAGAAAGTTATAGTTACTCATAACAGCGGTAGCGGTTCTTCATCAACTATAGAAATTGTCCCCATATCTTCCAATATGCTTCATACAGTTCCAGGTTTGTTGAAACTTCTTCCGGGTCAGACCCACAAAGAGAGAACCCGGTTGAATTCAAGATTCTGGACAGACAAAAAAGTTTTTGAGCACGCTCCATTTGAATATGTTCAGTTTATTCCAGAGTCGGGGAGATGTACGCTACAGGCAATCTATACCTGGAACGAACTACTGCAAACTTCGCCTGAAAGAAAAAAACAGTTGAAGCAATTGGGGGCACCTCTCTGGCAAGGCTATCTGAAATCCAACCAAATTAACATTATGGTGACTTCAAAGGACCAAGAAAAAAATTGAGTCTACTGCATATAACACGCTGTTTATGGCTCACTGCGCTCACCCAATATCTTTGGGCCTCACAAACAGCGGAAAGGCTAGACAAAATCGAAGTGCAAGGGAGTGAAAAACTGTGAATCATAGCATATTAAATAAAATAGTAAACTGGGCTGAAAAAGAATCTGAGATTCGAACTATTATTCTTGAAGGATCGCAAGCATCAAATTCACCAACTGACGAACTGTCGGATTATGATTTAAATGTTTTTGTAGTTAATCCTGATAAATATACTTCAGATAACAATTGGATAAATAATTTTGATAAAGTATTGGTCTATCAGAAAGAAAAATTTTTCTATAAGAATATAGAAATTCCTACTCGGTTAGTTTTATATAAAAATAATCCCCGGGTTGATTTTTCCTTCTGGCCTATCAATGTGTTGAATGAAATTATAGAAAATAGAATTCTACCAGAGTCCTGCAGAAACGGTTATAAGGTACTTCTAGATAAAGATAAGATTACTGATAATATTATATTGCCTGATTACGATGGTTTTATAATAACCCAACCAACAGAAGATGAATTATTGACCACAATGTATAATTTCTGGTTTGAAGCATACAGCGTTGCCAAGTATTTAAAAAGAGATAGATTGTGGTTTGCGAAAATATTAGAAAATGGTCCTATAAAAGGGTTTATGCTTCAAATTATATTATGGAATGAGTCGAGTAAATATGATTGGAAAAACAACAAAATTCACTTACAAGGCAAAAACCTTGAAACCCAAGTAGATATAGATATTAAAGAATCCTTCAAGAAGTGCTTTTCAAAATATGATAAAAACGATACATGGAATAGTTTATTTGGAATGATCGAGTTATTTAGAAGACTTGCATATGAATTAACAATGAAAATGAATGTTAAATATCCAAATGATTCTATTTCTGAAATAGAAAAATATATAAGGCAGTTATATGCAATGCCCATTAGATTATTCATGTTTAAGCCTTATGAGGGTATTTTCTGATGGGGATTTATTATAAGGTTTTAAGAAATAGTAATATAAAAATAATTTATTGAGGTTAATAATATGGAAGATTATTCTTATTGGATGCTTTTTTTATCAGCAGCAATACTACTGAATATTGCTCCAGGACCTGATATGCTTTATCTCATTTCTAAAACAATGTCTCAAGGAAAACGGGTCGGATTCGCTTCAATATTAGGGTTAGGAACCGGAGCATTAATCCATACATTATTTGTCTCCTTAGGTGTCTCAGCAATAATATCAACATCTGTAGTTATATTTAAAATAATAAAATATACTGGTGCTGCTTATTTATTCTACCTTGGAATTAAAGCATTATTATCTGGGGGGCTAAAATTTAAAGAAAATGAGAAAAAAGAAGGTGATAGTTCTTTTTTTAAATCTTTTTCTCAAGCTGTAATAATTGAATTGATCTAACAAATCCTAAGGTCGCTCTATTTTTTATAGCATTTCTACCTCAGTTTTATAGAGATAATGGAACTTCAAAGATCACACAATTTATGACCCTTGGATTAATAATTATATTGATTGGATTCATTGTAGAATCAACAATAGTCTTATTGTCAGATAAAATAGCCTATTTATTAAAGAAAAAGCCTATAGTCTCAAGAGTGTTAGATAAACTTTTTGGTACAGTTTTAATAGGGTTGGGGATAAGATTAGTAGTTCAAAAAGATTAAATTATGATACCAGTAAGACCCCAAAAGATTTTCAATAAGGAAGATAAATATATATAAAATTAGAGGATTATCAGTTTTTATAGGAAAAAATAGTAAGTCTTTAAAACGTAGAAAATACAAGGGTTTCAGCGTTTTTTTGTTATTTGGGATAGTGGTAGTGCTACTAAAATATGGAGAAAATGAGGAAAAAAAGGGCCAAAATTTGCATTTTTAGGAGGCTGAAAGCCTTGCAAAATAAGGCTTTCAGAGAAATATGGTCGTAGCTGCGTTTTTTTAGGTGGTTTAAGGTGATTGGTCATACTTTTTAAATAGACGTTTAAAATAGCTTAAAATGGCTTATTTTAGATGTAGGTGAAAACCCTTATTATATAAGGCTTTCAGGAAGGTATTTTCCTAAAGGTTTTAAACATTTTACCCATATTGCAATGTATGAGGCTTGCCTGGCATATGGCTATACCTTAAAAGATGTTGCAGAATATCTTGGTGTGCATTATACTACAGTGAGTAAAGTGATTAAAAGAATCGAGGGGGAAGATGAAAAATGATATTGCAAGACCTGAACCCTTAATGTTTTTGTTACCATAATCAAAGGAGGCTATTTTGAAAAGAGTACCCGAAAAAGACGTTGAACACTTCTGGAAGAAAAAGGAAGAGGATATTGGAGAGAAAATTAAAGGGAGGAGTATGGCCCAGTTCATCGGTGGCTATCGGAACTTTTCCGGACCGATCTTGGGAATTTTATTCTATACCGAGAGCGCTTTTTATTTTCAGACTTTTCCCCGGCGAAACTGGCTCTTTTCTTTTATAAGAACTGAGCAGCCGGGAAGCGAGGAGAACCAGTTAAATTTTCGAGTTCTCTGGTCCGATGTGGAAAAGATTGAACTTCCTCCCAGGAAACATTCTTTTCTGGCACTTTTATCTCCTGCAGATTATCGGATTTTCATTGACTATCAGAGCAACGGGCAAAAAATGACCCTAATACTGAACATGCACTGTCTGGAGGATTGCAACAGGTTAATCGATTTTTATAAAGATCGCAAAACAAAAAAGAAATGGTAAATTATCTATCATCAGCCGATTGACTTACAGCGGTTTTTGGTTGTCATAGGGATGATTGTAATAGCTCAATAATTCGGTAACTTTTTCTAACTTTTTATAAGAGGGCTGATAAGTCCAGGTTCTCAAATTCTTTTCATTTTCTCTTTTAATTTACTGTCCTCTGAAACCCTTTATTTACAAAGGTTTCAGACCCCTTCAGGAATGCCCTTTTAACGCACGTAGAGTGCCTTTAAACGGGCCTCAATTTTCGGAAAATTGGCAATTAGTACCCCCATTTTTAGCCTATTTTTACCTCCTCCAAATCGCGAAACCCTTATAAATAGCAATGTCATTAACTTAAGGATTCAAGAAGGTATTTTCCCACATGTTTTGCACATTTTCCCCATTTGTAAGTAAATATTGTTAGTTTTAATTCCTCTGTCATTACTGAACTTTCGAAGAAAGCTCGGTAATCTCTAGTTTTTAAACCAGAAACCAAAAATATTTTCTTTTAAAAAGAAGGATTTTTTAAAACCTTTGTTGTATTAATATTAAGATGTAGAAAAATTGAAAAACACTAATTCCTTTAGTCCGCTGGTGGCGATTCAATAAGATAAATATATATTCCTAAAATATGACAAACGAAACGTCCCATTGTCTTACCTGTACCAAGGTTGGATTATAAAGTAAATATATACGTACCAGTACGTGTGTATTTACGTTAGCTGGAAGGCTAAAAGAAAAGTTTTGGTAAATTAATAGAGCAAGTAAAAAAATAAAAAAGAAGGAATTATGATATTTAGGTTAGGCATGTGGATTATTATGATTTTAGGGGGCGTTATCGGTGGATATTATATCGATAATATACTTTTTAAAAATATTCATAGTAGTATAATTTTTCATATTATCTGTTTTATTATTGGTGTCTTTCTTATGTTTTTAGTAATGAAAATTAGTAGAAATACAGGAAGGACACTTGCAAAGTATGGTAGAAAAGGCGAATTAGCAAGAATGGAAACTAATATTCTTGTTAAAGAAGATGTGTATAAATATATGCGACACCCCATGCATTTAGGATTATTAGCATTTCCTTTATCCGTTGCCTTTTTAGTAGCATCACCATCATTTATACTTATTCTTGCTCCAACTGAAATAGTGATGATGTTAATAATGATAAAATTAATAGAAGAACCTGAAGCTATTGGTAAATTTGGAGATGAGTATCTTGATTACAAAAAGCAAGTACCTTGGTTTTGTTTTAAACTAAAATGCTTAAAAGAATTATTAAGAAATATTCCAAAAGAATATGATAGAAGATAAAATTATAAACTAATGCTCCAATGGCATATGAAGACAAGATATTTCTTCGTAAATGATAGCAATATCAATGTGTGGAAAAAATCAAGAAAGTTCAATATTGAGAAAAGAAGAAAATAAATTGGAAGAGAGATGGGAAGTTCAGGTCTCAACATTTGACATAACTATATCTAAGTAACAAACATCAAATTATCGGTCCCATTTTTCAAGGCTGGTTCAAATCTATTCTGGTTGATGCCGATAATTATACTCTTATTCTCTCGGCTTATATTCATTTAAATCCCTTATGAGCCGGAATCATTAGACAATTAGAAGAATATCCCTGGAGCAGTTATTTAAATTATCTTAATTTAAGAAAATATAATATTTCTGATCATCATATCACTCTTGGTAGTGAGACATCTATCGAAAGGATAAGAGAAAAGATTGAAGATTTAGGGTAAAGAAGGGAGATTCCTCCTATCCGATCCATTTCAAAATATGATGTTGATGCGATTATTACAAAAATAACTCAGGCATTGAATATTGAAAGAAGGATGATATTTTATAAAAAAAGAGGAAACCTTAATCGGTCTTTAGCCATCTATTTAATTAAGCGTTTTACGCCACTTTACCTCTCTAAAATAAGTGAGCTTTTCGGGATGGATTATTCAGAGGTTTCCCAGGCTGCTAAAAGATTTGAATAAAAAAGCGAAGTTAATAATGAAATAAAGGAAAACATGCAAAAGGTGGTAGCGGCCTTAAAAGAAATATGAATGTCAAATGTTGAGACCCCTTAATACTACTCGACGCTTAAAATAGCTTAAAATGGCTTATTTTAGATGTAGGTGGGAACCCTTATTATATAAGGCTTTCAAGGAGGTATTTTCTCACAGGTTTTACACATTTTCCCCATTTGCAAGAAAATATTGTTAGTTTTAAACCCTCTGTCATTCCCACTCCTCCATATGTCATTCCCGCGCAGGCGGGAATCTATCTTCTCTTTTCCATCTAAATACTATTTGCTATTCATTAACAGCTAATAGATCTCGCAAATATTTTTTAAAAAAGAAGGGTTTTGTAGTCCTTTTGTCGTATTAATATTAAGGTGTAGAAAAATTGAAAAAGACTAATTCGGTTAAACGCTGGTGACGATTCAATGAGGTAAATATTGACTCTTGGAAAGTGTCATAAGAACCGTCCCCTTGACAATTTTGAACGAGTTAAACTCAATAATTTTTGGGCCAATGAGCAGAAGAGCGAAAAAACTATAATCAGAAATTAGGGGTCATGATGATTGAAGTAAAAAATCTTACAAAAAAGTTTGGTAATACTACAGCGGTTGATAGATTGACATTCCATATTAATGAAGGTGAGATATTTGGTCTTCTTGGACCAAATGGAGCTGGAAAAACTACCACTATGAGAATGCTTTGTTGTCTTATTTCTAAGACCAGTGGAGAAGCCAAAATAGCTGGTTACGAAATTGGAGATAATACTAATCCATTGAAAATTAGAAAGATTATAGGGCTGGTTCCGGAGAATGTTGGTCTTTATAATGAATTAAGCGCCTATGAAAATCTCGATTTTTACGGCAAATTATATGAGTGCCCAGAACAGCAGAGAAAAGAAAACATAGAATATTTTCTCAAGATGATGGGCTTGTGGGATAAAAGGAATCAATCTGTAGGGAGTTTCTCAAAGGGCATGAAACAGAAAATTGTAATAGCAAGAGCACTTATTCATAATCCAAAATTACTGTTTTTAGATGAACCAACACTAAATCTAGATCCAGAATCTTCAAAAGTAGTTATAGATTTCATTCTCAAAATTAAAAAAGAAGGTAAAACAATTTTCCTTAATACACATAATCTTAATGTAGCCCAGAGAATCTGTGATAAAATAGGTATCTTAAAGACAAAATTACTAACTGTAACTACCCCTGATCAGCTAAAGAAATCCCTTTGGGGAAGCAGAACCGTTATTCAACTGGAAAAAATCACTAATCCAATTTTAACCGCAGTAAAGAAACTCAATCCAAAAAGTTTTGAAGTTAATAAAAACAAAATGATTCTAGAAGTAACTGACCCTTTGAGGGAAAATCCTAATTTTATAAAGGCAATAGTTTCAGCTGGAGGCCGTATTCAATTTGTTACTAAGCTTAATCCAGATTTAGAAGAGGCTTATTTAAAGATAGTGGGGGCGACAAAATGAGATTAACAAAAGCATGGACTATCGCTTTTAAGGACTTTAAGATTTTCAAAAATAAAAGAAGTATTCTCTATTCCATTATTGGCTTTCAAGTATTTATCTCTATTATTCTGCCTCTGATAATACAATTTGTAGGTGCAAAAAAGGGAGGTATCCCTGTTGATGTGCTTCCTAGACTGATAGATGCATTTTCATTTTGGTTTGTTATTGGTGCGGCTATTCTTCCAACATCTATTGCTTCCTATAGTTTAGTTGGTGAGAAGATTGAGGGAAGCCTGGAACCCTTACTTGCAACCCCAACAACTGACGAAGAGATCCTTGTAGGAAATAGTCTTGCAGCATTTATACCTACCATTGTTTCAACTTACATTGGTGCAGTAATTTTCATGTTCTTAATAGATACCATTACTTACGACAAGCTAATGTACCCCTATTTCCCAAATTGGAATATTGCAGTGATGCTCCTGCTTCTGGCACCGCTTGCAAGCATTCTTAGTATAGAGATTAATGTCATAATATCTTCGAGGGTTAATGATATAAGGTCAGCACAACAGCTAGGAATGCTAATGTTCTTGCCATTTGGTGCTATATATTTTCTAGCAGAGATTAATGTTATATCACTAACAACTAATAATCTCCTCATCATTTTAGTGATTCTCCTATTTATTGACGTAATCTTTTTTTATCTTGTCAAAGCCATATTCCATAGAGAAGAGATACTCACAAAATGGAAGTGAGTTTCGGAAACGTAAACGGGGTCAGGCTTCACAACTTCACATTTTTAAATTTCTATACTCAATTTGATAATGAAGCCATTCTTTTTTATATTTTGTGAAGTTGTGAAGCCTGACCCCAAAAGATTTTTGAAGTGAAAGTATAAATTGAAAAATTGATTGGACAAAAATGTTGCAGAGTTAAAGTTTGGACTTACGAAATAATCTAACCAAAAAATGGTATAATAGGGTATGTCAAAACAATCAATAGACCCATCAGCGCACATGGAAGGAGCTCCTAATCAGAACAATTATTTCCTGTTGAAAAGGAATATGTTCGTTGCGTTACCGCTTTAAACCGCACCGGCATTCTCACGCTTCTTCCGAAATCAGGTAAGCTAGGGGTGATGGGAATAGATGGAAAAGAGTATCCAATACCAACCCAAGAACAGGTTGTAGAAATATTTACTCATAACAGAGAGCTTGTAGGCAGAAAAGTGCAACAAGGGTTTGATCGTTTAGAATTAACACCCATGGCAATGCCAACACCCCTTCTTATTGACCGAATGAAAACAGCTATTCTTAAACACGCAGCAGAAGGTAAAATTTATCAAACCAGACGTTCTCCTTCTGATCCTTTAAAACCTGTTCGTGTCAATACCGAAAAACATGTCGGATATGGGATGCCTTAAGACAGGCACTAGATATAGACGAGCTTGTATATTTTCCTCAAGAATATTCAAGCAATCATCGGGGACAGACCAAATTAGAAGTAGTCAATAATGGATGTATTTGTGCCGTTCCAGGCTGGTCTGTGGGATTAGTTGAAAGTTTACCTATTATGCCTCAACAAGGCCAAGGACAGACATTAGGAGGTAGAAAACAATTAGAAATAGGCTCTTCTCCTCGTGATTACTTACGAATATTACAGAAGCAAGATTATCAAGGAGAAACAGGAAAAACACTTGAAGATTTTATTACAAAATTTCTTACCTACCTCGAAACAACCAATGAAGTAAGTAATGACAGGTATGATAACAATGCCTTATGGTGTCTTGGTCAATATGTAAAATATGTAAAACATGTAAAAAGTGACCTTGTACCGACTGGGTGGTGGCATCGAGACTTTGGGCGGGCTCGCTTGGATGCGCACCGTCCAGGCAATAGGCTTTGCACCAGGAGTTGGGGCGGTTCCTCCACAGTAAGACTGCTTAGACCTTAATCTTCTTTTTACATAATAATAAGGGGTCTGCCTGTGAAGACCTGACCCCATTTTACCCATCTTTTCTTTTTTCTATATACTCAATTCTCGATACCATGTACTGTTCTTTCCCACAATTTCTACCCGAATCTTATCTTGGACTATATAACAAATACTATATATCATACACTATTTTATCTAATAACATTTGACAAAGTTTAATCTTTATTTTATAATACTTATTATACGAAATATTATTATCATAAATATTATGATGCAAAATATAAAAGAAACCGGGAGGGAACTTTTAAATGTCGAAATTCGAAAGTATTTCCCAAATCATTAGCCTGAATAGAAATTTTAATAAAACTTTGAGACATGAATTTCAAAGTTTAATGCAGAATTCAGGTTTTACATTTCCCCAACTTTCTGTTATTTCTATATTGGCTAAAAACGGAAAACAAAAAGTAAGCGATATTAGTGAGAAAATGGGATTGTCCGATAGTACTGTTTCAGGCATTTTAGATCGCCTTGAACAGAAGGGAATCCTAGAGCGCAAACGTAACAAAGATGATAGAAGAGTAGTAAAGATTTACTTGAGCAAGGGGAGCCAAGAAATATACCAAGAATTTCATCGGAAAAGGGGAAAATACTTTGCTCATTTACTTAAAAAACTTTCCGAGCAGGAAATAAATGATATTATTAAGGGTTTAGAGATTCTAAATCGTGTCGTTTGCGATAAAAAAAATGCTGAAATTTGATGTTAAATGCTTAGTACGAATAAAATAATGAAAAAATTACAATAGGAGAAAATTTATGAAAGAAATGAGTACTAGATTGGGAAAAGAGAAGATTGGCAAACTTTTAGTCAGCCTATCTGTCCCCGCAACCATGGGAATGACTGTTAATGCATTATATAATTTAGTAGATACTATCTTTGTAGGAAGGGGAGTAGGTGCAACAGCCATTGGCGCCTTAACTGTATCTTTCCCTATTCAAATGATCATTATGGCTTTTGCCATTATGATAGGGATGGGCTCGGCTTCCGCTATTTCAAGAAGCCTGGGAGCTAATAATGTTGAAAGGGCCGATAATATAACCGGCAACTCGTTCTTTTCTATCGTAGTTTTTAGTTCAATTATTGCGATATTGGGTTTAACTTTTACCGAACCCTTGCTTAGATTGGTTGGAGCAACCGATACAATATTGCCTTATGCCAGGGACTATATCACTATTATATTTTACGGGAGCGTTTTCCGTTCTTTTGCCATGTCGACCAATAATTTAATCAGAGCAGAGGGAAACGCCAAAGTAGCCATGATTTCCATGATCATTGGCGCCGGGTCAAATATTGTTTTAGATCCGATATTTATCTTTATATTTAAAATGGGAGTAAAAGGTGCGGCACTGGCAACCATCATTGCTCAGTTTTTTGCTTTTCTTTACATTATGAGATATTTATATAGCGGTAAAAGTTCATTAAGGGTAAGGTTTCATCATCTAAAACCGAGGATACTCATTATTAAGGAAATTGTTACGGTAGGCATGGCTTCATTTTTCAGGCATATATCCGGTGGAATAGCTGGTGTTATTATCAATACTTCTTTAAGTTTTTTAGGAGGAGACGTTGCTTTAATTATTGTCGGAATCCTTCAAAGAGTAACCATGTTTATATTTATGCCGTTGTTTGGCGTAGTTCAAGGGATGCAACCCATTATCGGATTTAATTATGGAGCTAAAAAATATGAACGGGTAAAAGAAACCTTAAAAATATCTATCCTGGTTACTACAGTCTTGGCAACAATCGGATGGTGTTTTATCGAACTATTCCCTTCGCTCATATTTAACATCTTCACTTCAGAAGGTGAGGTCATTGAAAAAGGTGCTCCTATAATAAGAATTGTTATTTCAATGATTCCATTAATCGGTATTCAAGTTGTTGCCGCTGCTCTTTTTCAATCATTAGGAAAAGCAGTTCCAACCTTGATATTATCCCTGCTTAGACAGGTATTACTTTTTATACCACTGGTCATTATTTTGCCAAGAGTCTTTGGATTAGGTCTTATGGGGATTTGGATTTCTTACCCGATTGCTGATGTTCTATCAGTTATCCTGACCGTCTTTTATTTAAGACATGAATTAAAAAAGATGAATTTATGGTTTAACAGTAGTGGTGTCAGAGAAGGACTTGCTGATTCAATTTAAAAAAATTACGCCTTTGTTCTCTGACATATATAAGCTTAGATACAATTA
>Ga0307431_1001489_pt1 | contig 13428 bp, 15 predicted proteins | sample SalMarWE160170MG_FD_202155 | JGI IMG/M metagenome (GOLD analysis project Ga0307431, IMG submission 202155) | Salt marsh sediment microbial communities from the Plum Island Ecosystem LTER, Massachusetts, United States - WE1603-170 | ecosystem: Environmental > Aquatic > Marine > Intertidal zone >...
GCTTTCCAGGCCCACATGAATCCTGGTAAGCCCTGCCTCCTTCAATTGCACGAACTCTTCGACGCTCTTGCGCCGCAAAGTGGTGGCCCGTGCATAGGTCGTGACTCTCTCCATGCCGGGAAACCGGGATTTGATATGCCGGAGTATTTCAAGAATCTGCTCCGTTTTCAGCACAAGGCTGTCCGCGTCCTGAAGAAATGCGGTTTTGATAATGCGAGCATCCTCCCCATACTCCTCGGCCATGGCATCGATATCTGCCTTGACCTCCGCCACGCTGCGCCGTGAGAAGGTGACGCCCTTATATGCGGGACAGAAGAGACACTTATTCCAAGGACAGTTTCTGGTAACCCTGACCAGGATGCTCCAGGCTTCGCTGGGCGGCCTTATTACGCCCTGTTCATACATGAAATCATCTCCATTGCTGTAAGTTCGTTGGATGTCATGTTCCCGTTACGGGCAACAATGTTGAAACACAGGCCAGAAGTATAAGATTAACGGGACTGCTGCCGCAATAATCAGCGCGCTCACAATAGATCCCAAACGAAGGTAGTCCTCGAACTGGTACCCTCCCGGTCCCATCACCAGGATGTTTGATTGATGTCCTATTGGGGTGAGGAAGGCAGCCGATGATCCAACGGCAATAGCCATAAGGTACAGATCCTTTACGGGCAAGACGCCCGTCAGAACCATGCCTACTGCAGCCATAGGGAATGCAATATGTACGGGGAGCAAGCCGGCAATAACCATAACGATAGAAGCAACAAACAAGACAAGGCTCAGGGCGATCTTTTTTTCGTAACCGATCCTGACCCCGCGCTGCACAAGGGGAAGGCAACCCATGGAGGTAATGGAATCGTTCAGCATATGGGCGCGGCCTTGAAGCATCAGCACATCCCCTGTCGTGAAGGTTACATGGTCGAGCCTCCGGTGTATCCTCTTCCCCCTGCGCGAAACGGCCAGCAGGTTGACGCCATAACGGCTCCGCATCCTCAATCCCGAAGTGGTTTGCCCGATCAAAGACGAATCAGCCATCACGACGGCTTCATTGATGGCAATGTTTTTGGAGCCCACTGCATCCTTCCGGAACTTCTTGCCGCCGGCAAGCTCCAGACCGGTGTCGTCAACAAAGGCTTTCAGGGCATCTGTATCGCATTCGATGATGATGATATCATTTGCGATCAGCTCTTCCTCTTCATCAGGGGCATGGATCCGCTTGTTGTTGCGGACCAGCCCCAGGATCTGAATATCGGCCTTGGACAGACACTTTAACTCACCGATGGTTAAGCCGGGAATCTTAGACCCCTTGCCAACCTTAACCTCCGTAATATAATCGTCAATGTTGAACGACTCCGATTCAGACCGTGCCGTTTTCCGTATCGGCAACAGCCGCCAGCCGACCAGGCTTATGAACAGAATGCCTACAAGGATTAATCCGGCACCAACCGGTGCAAAAGCAAACATGCCGAATGCCTCGCCCGTTTCACCGGCCCGCAAGGTGGCGATGATGATGTTGGGCGGAGTACCGATCAGGGTCACCATGCCTCCCAAAAGCGATGCAAAGGCAACGGGCATCAGCATGGAAGAGGGCGGGTTGCCGTGCTTTTTTGCCATGTTCAGGGCAACGGGCATTACAATGGCCAGAGCGCCTACATTGTTTATGAAGGCGGATGACAGGGCAACCAGGAGGGACAGGATGAGGATTTGCAGGCTCAGTCCGTAGTCGAACCTTGAGATCCATTTCCCTACAACATCAATCAGGCCCGAATGTTCGAGGGCTTTGCCGATCAGCAGCACGGCAGCAACCGTAATCACGGCAGGATGACCGAAGCCGGCAAAGGCCTCTGCCGGCGGGACTATTCTCATCGCCACCAAGACAAACAGTGCGATAAGGGCCACAAAATCGTGCCGTATGCGTCCCCAGACAAAAAGAACAAGAGCGATTGCAAGGGTTATAAAAACATACAGGTGCTGCATAGCAAGTATCGGATCCTTTTGCTCTTATTGTTTGAGCACAAAGGGAGGCCATATCCTACATTCATTCACTCAGATCATGGGTAGGGATTTATCAAGATTGACAACAACCCCGTTTTTGCGGCTCGAAGCATAGGTGGTTTTGCTTTGTGTGTCAAATAACAAGGCGACCCATGAGGCAGTGATTATCCCCTGTCGGGCGAGAACAGAGAGGGAGAACCACGAACAGCTTCCAAATCTACTTTACTATGGTCAGGCGCTTGGCGCCCCTGATCTGCCGGAAGGTGGCGCCCTGCGAGACGCACCTGAGGGCCTGTTCTATGTTTACCACCCTCGTTCCTGAAGCGGCATGCACACCGTAGTCGAAAAGAACGGGTGAAAGGGGGGTCGTGTCTCCCAGCATGACCACATAGGCCCGCGGGCTGAAGAGCTTGAGCAGGCCTTCAAAGGTATGGTTGGTGAGGCTGGTGCCGGTGATGCCCACCACATCAGCCCTGGGTATTACCTCCTCGGCCTGATCTTCGGACAGATCGCCTTTTTGAGGGTTTTTCTCAATGACCCAGACCTCCCTTGCCTGCTGCTTCAGAAGAGGGATGAAAGGAAAATGTCCGATTATGGCAATCCTTTTGCCTGCGCCTTTTTCGGCGATAAGATCTTGCGCGTTGAGCTCGACACAGCGATCCTCGTCGATCTCAAGGAGCGAATTTACGGTTGCCATGCCAATGGCCGCTTCAAGTATGCTTTCAGAGAATGCCATACGGGCCAACTCGGATACGCTTTTTTCCAACAAGGAGCCCGGCTCCTTTACCAGCGGCGGATTTTGCCTGAGCGCGTCGCGAGGCAGCGTGGCGGCGAGGCCGCAGGTGCGCGTGAGCACCGCGGTATGAAAGATTCCTTGCCTGATATCCCTGGCTTTTGCATTGAGATCCAATGAGGAGATTATATCACTCAGTAGTTTCATAGCACCTCCAAATAGCATCCCTCAAGGCATGCTCATGCACCTGAGCCGGATCCCACACCGGGGTGATGGCGCCGAGATCAAGCCCCATTGATAGAACTCCCTTCTTGAACACTGACTATACGGGATTCGGTCTTTTGTATCAAACCAAAAGCAACGTATGATGGCGGGAGGGGTCTGTGTGCCAATGTGTGCTGAGTGAGAAGAGGAGTTGTGAACTGTGAGCTTCCTGGATGACAATTAGATCAGGTGTTTTGGGAGCGTGGGCTTTCCCGGGATTTCAGTCCTTTACTTTCGGTTTCGCCAGGATTTACGGAGTACATAAACCCTTTGAAGCTGTTGTTGATCAGGTTAGTCAGCTTGACTCGAAGCGCTGACCGGGGCCTATTTCAGCCGATTTTCAACGGTGGTTAAAGAAGCAGGATCAAGGTTAGAAAAAATAGACAAAAGGCATCCGATCCTTTCATAACGTTTCGGTTGACAGGTAATGGTGAATAATATATATTTTTTTATATTTTATATACAACACGGGAGAGAGACATGCCGCTCAGCATAAGAAATCCAAAAACCGAGAAGCTGGCCAGAGAACTCGCTGCTGAGAGCGGGGAGACGATTACCCAGACGATCAACCAAGCCCTGGAGGAAAGACTGGAACGTCTCCGCGGCCGCTCCACCGCTCCTGACCTGGCGGAAGAGCTATTGAAGATATCTAAACGGTGCAGCGCCATTCCTGATCGGGACCAGAGGTCTGTTGATGAAATATTGGGCTATGACTCCATAGGAGTTCCCCGGTAATGGTTATCGACACATCTGCTATGATTGCTATTCTTTTCGGTGAACCTGAAACAGGACTTTTTGTCCGGGCGCTTGTTGATGATCCCAAGAAAATGATCAGCGCCTTCAATGCATTGGAGAGCGCCATTGTGATCGAGGCCAGAAAAGGGGAGGCCGGCGGCCGCGAACTGGATCTGCTTTTGCATCGCGCTCGCATTGAAATCATCGCCCTCAACAGCAATCAGGTGGAACTAGCCCTTGCTGCCTGGAGAAAATATGGAAAGGGGAACCATCCCGCGGGTCTCAATATTGGGGATTGCTGCGCCTATGCACTGGCAAAATACTCCGGCGAACCGCTCCTTTTCAAAGGCAATGATTTCAGCCAGACAAACATTCGAGCGGTAATTAACCGGTAGGCTTTAAGCCGGTTTTTTCATGAAATCTTAGAGGGAGTTGTGAGGATTTTACATGCCGGTTATTCATTTGATACCAAAGGATCTGTTTTAGCTGCGCTCTATAAGAGGTATCTGCAATCAGAGGAGAGCTCGGATCTGGCAGACATATCACAGGGTTTTGAGGGAGAGGATATTTTAAGGTTTTGGGTAGATATCTCAGGAGCATTCAGGGCGGAAACGCCATTTACTTACCCGTTTCTTAGCTTCCTTGAGCCCTGATCCTTTTTTCGTATATCCTTACCTTATCTCCCCTTAATTATTCACCTTGCTTTTTCATACCCATGCTAGTATTAAAAAAAATGATTTCCTTTCCTCATGATACCAACGTGTACTCAATTGGGCTATGAGCGATCAGCCATGAGCTGCCAGCTTCTCACAACGCAGATCCCCGATCCCCGGCCCATGCCGCCAAGCTTGAGTCGGGAACCCAGAATGGTGAACCTATTTTTCCTTTAAGCTTGCAGCCATGAGCCATTATCTCATTATATTCTTAACTTTTCCGCACTTTGTACTATACGACTTTTCGTATCAAAAATTATACTTATCATTGCTGCACAGGCAAACCATTCATTCATATCAAGTAAATATGGCCTTTCAACAATCACCTCCTCATCCAAATTGGATTTTATCTGCAAAGGTTTCCTCTTATGAAACCAGTATGCGGTATAAGCAGCGATTTTACAAGGTTGCGTTTTTTCAATTCCATGAAATTCCTTCAACCTTTTAATATCAGCAAAATAGTCAATAACAACTTCTTTTATTAACCTTGTATTGATAGTAATATGTTCGCTAACCTTAAGGTTCTCTAGAAAGCGGATTGCAAGCTCCATCAGAAAAGTAACGCGATCTCTTAACCTTTCTTCAGTAAAATAATCAATAAGATCTTGATAATCTTGTTTCCTGCTTTCTTTCACCTTTTTCTCTTGTAAGCCCCTTTGATGGAGCCCTGGAATTCTTTGGATTTTGTTAAGTGATCGAAGCTTCTCAATGCATTGTCTAAAGCAAAATCTTCAGACTCATTTGGAAGAAGCCTTTTTATTATTTTATTTGATCTTAGCATCTTTATAAATTTTTCGCCTTCTTCCTTACTCTCTTTGTGGACCATATCCAAGAAATCTGCCATAATCACACTCCTTTCCTCCTTTTCTGGCTTTTTTACTTGGTGTTTATATCTTAATTCTTAAATAAATTAAAGTAAAGCCCACTTTAAATAAGAGAATGATCATATTTAAAGCAAGTTGTCAAGGATAAAATTCAATATTTAGTGGTTTTTTAATCTTGAGCTACTATATCTAGTGAAACTTTGCATCAAAGTGACGAGTGGAGAAAAGAATAATTCAAATGCTCTAGGCGAAGCGGCGCTGGAATCGTTGGTTTCGAAACAACTTCTGAATAAGTAAGCCTCTGCGTGGCTATTGTTAGGACAGTAAGCTGCGCCTCAGGTGGGCAAGCGTTTTGGACAATATTCAATGAGGGGCTTTGCCGGCGTCATGGATAATGATTGAAGCAGGAATGGCCTGAGGCTCAGAGTGTAAGGCGCATGGCAAGAATTCTGCAGTAAAAACCGCAGATGGAGGTCGGGATATTTGATGGAGATCACAGCCTTACGAATGCCTGCGATATGAGAGTGACGCCCCATAAAAATCGTGCTTTTTGAACCCCGTGCCACGATCTAGATCTGAGAACAAAGAGAAACCCTTTTGATATCCTTCAGGTATAAACGCCGAATAGGCCCTTGCAGGGATTGGATTCCATGTGAGCAGATAGACTCTGAGGTGACGGGCTCTCCCTGGGTTGAAGGATACGCCTATGGCCGAGGGATAGCCGTTCGAGTTCAGCTATAGCCTAAAGAGGTCTGAATAAAAGCGCTAGAGAGGCGCGCCCTGATTCAAGAAATTCTTCGCTTCGTCCATGATACATCCCTTTTGCTCCCTTGTGTAACCGTTTTGTCGCTTCCCTGTTGCTGATCTAGGCGTTCATGGCTACGCTCTCCTGCAAGGCACATGAGTGTGTTAAAAAACATAAAACGGGAGGGCAAGATGAGAAAGGCACATTGTGTAAAAGGTGGTGCAATATTCTGTCTTTTTTTGACTGCTGCACTAGGGTTAGCCCCTGTGGCATGGACCCAAGGCGCGCACGAACTACAGGGCATGAGCGATATACAGCTGGCGGAAAAAATCTCTGAGTTTCAGGAGAGGCTGAATCAGAACCCCGCCGATTATGAGGCGCTCAAGGCCGTCGGTATCGCCTATTCTATAAAGGCGAACCAGGATGTCAAAACGTATGCACCCAAGGCCGTGGAGTTTTTAACCAGGGCTCATGAGATCGATACCAAGGATTATGAAACCATGTGTTACCTGGGGAGCTTTACCACCATGATGGCCAGGACCACGTTGAACCCGGTCAAGAAGATGTCGTACGTGAATAAGGGGACCGGCTTCATGGACAAGGCGGTGAGAAAAGATCCTGATAATATCTCCGTGCGGTTGACAAGGGCATTCAATTCGAAAAGCCTGCCCTCTTTTCTGGAAAGGGGGCATATTGCCCTGGAGGATTTTGAGCATCTCGCGGGTTTGATCGACAAGAACCCCGGTGTATCGCAGGGCATAAAGAAGACGGTCTATTCCAACCTGGCCGAGCTATACGGCAAGGCAGGAGATCGGGAAAAGGCAGATAGATTCTCAAGGCTGGCCGAAAACTCATAGGACAGGAGGATCATATCATGGCTCTCATAGAAACAATCGATATCAAAAAGGATTATCGTCTCGGAGAGACCGTGGTTCATGCCCTGAGAGGCATTGACATGAGCATTGAAAAAGGAGAGTTCGTGGCCGTGTGGGGGCCTTCCGGCTCAGGTAAGACCACCCTGCTCAACCTCATCGGCGCCATTGACGAGCCATCAGAAGGGCGATTGTTTATCGAGGGTCAGGAAGTCGCCTTATTGTCGGACAACAAGCGAACCGAACTGCGTAACAGCTCAATAGGCTTTATCTTTCAAGGATTTAACCTAATTCCAGTCCTCTCTGCCCTTGAAAACGTGATGCTTCCCTTACAGATCAAAGGCACCCCTTTCTCAGAGGCCAGAAAAAAGGCGCTCCGCCACCTTGATGAGGTCGAGCTTTCCGATCTTGTCCGTCACAGGCCCGATACGATGTCCGGCGGTCAACAGCAGAGGGTCGCCATAGCAAGGGCCTTGGTTGCTGATCCATCTCTCATTATTGCGGATGAACCTACTGCCAATCTGGATTCGGATACCTCCATGAGGATCATCGGGCTTATGCGGGACCTCAATGAAAAGGGAAACACTACCTTCATATTTTCCACCCATGACCAGAGGCTTCTCGATCAAGTGGGGCGCCTGGTTCGTATGGAGGACGGGAAGATCGTGGATGGAGGTGATGCACGATGATCAAATGGATAGAGATTGCCTTTCTCAATATCCTTAAGAACAGGCGGAGGTCTTTTGTGACCCTGCTGGCCATTGCCACAGGTTTTGCAGCGGTGAGCCTCTTTCGGGGATATGCGGACAATACGTATTGGGGGCTCAGGCAGATGGCGGTCAGGGGAGAAGGGCTGGGCCATCTTGCTGTCTACAAGGAGGGCTGGCTGAACAGGGGAAAGATCCACCCCGACAGATATATGTTTTCACAAGAGGAGATTCAAAGGATAATCGAGCTGGTGGAGGAGGATGATGACGTTATTCTGGCCACCCCTCAGATATCTATCTCAGGGCTTGTCTCCAATGGACGCATCTCCGCCATATTCCTGGCAAATGGGGTGATACCTCGAGATGATAAGATCATAAAGGGCTCCTGGGCCGCCGTTCGGCCGGTGAAAGGCGATGGGCTGAGCGATGCGAGGCTCTACGGCGTTGAGATGGCAGAGGATCTGGCGAGTCACCTTGATCTGAAACCGGGCAGCGATGCAGTGGTTATGGCCTCCACCCTTGATGGCCAGATGAATGCGCTTGATATTCAAGTGGCAGGGCTCTATGACACCGGTTCTGACGCCACCAACGACAAATACCTGCGTGTCCCCTTTGCCTTCGCTCAATCCCTGTATGACACGGACAAGGCAGACCGGGTCGTGGTACTGCTGGACGATTGGAAGAAGACCGAGCGGGCTCGCACGCTGTTGCTCAATGTGTTGTCAGAGGCGGGATTGCCATGCGAAATAAGGACCTGGAACGAGCTCTCCCTTTTCTATTCCAAGGTAAAAGGGATGTTTGACATGATCTTCATGTTCTTGTTCTTCATCGTGCTGGTTATTGTGGTTATGAGCGTCGTGAATACCATGGGAATGGCCGTTATCGAGAGAACGAGAGAGATCGGCACCCTGAGGGCACTGGGCCTGAAACGACGGGGTGTGGGCCTTCTGTTTGCAATCGAGGGCGCGATGATCGGGCTTTTAGGGAGCATCCTGGGTATTGTCCTGAATGTGGCCGTTTGGGCGATCATCCGGGCTGCTGAACCTACCTATATCCCGCCCGGGGTTTCAACGCCCGTGTCTTTGATCGTTAACCTGGTGCCTCAGGCCATGCTCATGTTGGCGGTCTTTCTTATCGTGCTTTCGCTCATCGCCGCGATCCTGCCTGCAAGACGGGCTGCCAGGCAGAATGTGGTGGATGCCCTGGGGCATGTTTAAGGCATTACGGAATTTGGATTGATGATCGAGAGAGATGGTATTCAACAATCAATAGCCAAACTATAGGAGTATACCGATGAATTTCGAATTTCGAATTTCACGTTTCACGTTCACGGCCTTGTTTGTGATCGCATCTTCTGTACTGCTGTCTCATATACAACCAGTGCTCGCGGGATTGACGCCTCAAGAGATCCTTTCCCGGGCGGATAGGGCCAGAGGAAACATGGAAGGCGTGGAGTGGGAGATAGAGATCGAATCAGTCGAGAGGGGACGCACCCAGAAGAGGACCATCCTGGTCAAGGCACGCGGCTACAACAGCCTCGCGGAATTTCTCTCTCCTCCCAAGGTGAAGGGCCGAAAACTATTGATGATCGACAGGAATATGTGGTTCATAAAACCGGGGCTGAGGAAGCCCGTTCCTATCTCTCCCAGGCAGAAACTGATGGGCGGAGCTTCAAACGGCGACATCGCCTCCACCAACTATGCCGGAGACTATGAACCAACCTCGGTATCAGAGGATACGTTGAACGGAGAACCTTGCTTTCTTTTAGACCTGAAGGCCACCAACAAAAGGGCCACCTATGACAGGGTCAAGTACTGGATTTCCAAGGCGCGGCTGGTTGGCATCAAATCCGAATTTTTCACCGTATCCGGCAAGAGATTCAAATCGGCCACCTTTGAATATGAAAACAGCATCATGGTTGAGGGCAGACCTGTAGCCTTTGTTTCCAAGATGGTCATCACGGACGCCGTGATACAAGATAATGTTACCACCATGACCTACGAAAAGGTCGAACTTAAGGTGATCCCCGATGCAGCCTTTAACCTGAATCTGTTGGTGAGATGAGGTGAATCGAAGATCGCACATTCTCGTTTGTCGAGCAAGCGGGCCTCTGTCCTCGCACCTCATATTCATTCTTGTGGCCTGCCTTTTCTTGTGGCCTGCCTTTTCCACGGCCTCGGAAGCGAGCCTTGAGCGGAAGAAGGAGGACAAGAAAGCGGTGGCCGGTCTATGGGATGAGCTGTCCGAGGGGTTTGAATGCAGCCTGAGAATGCTGGCCTTTGGCACGTACCAGGATGTGGCGGATTCTTCCCAGAACCCCAACAACGCATTTTTTCAGATCCCTCGCTATGAGGCCGATCTGGGACTACGACCGGATGCACGACTGAATTTCAGGAGACTGGAGTTGAGCGTAAAACCCAGAGGGAACCTTGAATGGATGGCATGGGAGGATGGGGCTCGAGCAGGGGATAAGGATCTGGAAGATGACTGGTTCATCAATGAATGGCTTGCCAGGATAAGGGTAACTCAGGGCCTGTTCGTTTCATACGGGAGGGAAAACCTTCAATGGGGCCCCTCCTATCTTTTCTCCCCTTCCAATCCTTTCTTCAAGGACAACGGCCGGAGCAATCCCAAACGAGAGGTGCCAGGAATGGATTTCGCCCGGCTTGTCTGGCTCCCCGGAGCGACGTGGACTCTATCCCTTATCGCCAACCTGGATGAAGGACGGCAGGAGTTCTTCGGATCCGCAGCCTTTGAAAGGAGCTATGCCCTGAAGCTCGATTACGCGGGACAGGAGGGATATGCGGGGTTGATCCTTTCTCACAGGGGAGGAGACAGGAACAGATTGGGGGCATTTGCTGGCCTGACTGCCACGGACGCCCTTCTATTATATGGGGAAGGCACACTATCCAGGGGCACAAGCACCCTCTATCCTCAGGCGGCAGATAATCCTTTCGGGGCTTCGATGGAGGCGGTAGAAGATGAGAGCAGCTCACTATATGGCACGGTATTGGCAGGAGGATCCTATACCCTTGAAGCAGGGCCCACCATCACCGCGGAATACCTTTATAACAGCCCGGGGTATAGCGATGATCAGGGGAAGGGCTTTTACATGCTGAGAAAAAGTGCCTCTGATGCCTATACTCTTCCAGGCCCGATCCGGGATCTGTCCAGATTAACGCTGAGCCGGACAGCGGATCCAGGGCTGAGATTCCTGAGACGAAACTATGGTATGGTTCAATACGTACAGAACAACATCAAGGATGTTTGCAGCCTTACGTTCCGCTGGATTCGCAACATGGATGACCGATCCGGGCAATTCATTGCCATTGTGGAATACTATCTGGGAAACCACATCCAGCTCTTCTCCATTGGAGGCGTCAACTATGGAACCAGAGATACAGAGCTCGGGACCATTCTGGATCGTCATTGCATGATAGGGGTGGAGTATACGTTCTAGATCTCTTATCTCGCTTCGTGGATGCGTAAATCAGGGCTTGAAGTTTGGCGGAATAACAGGATACAGTAGGAGATGTTATGGAAAACGGATTGGTTACTATAACTCGAAGGCACGTTTTTCGATCCCTTTCTTATACCGTGCTGTTCGATAGCTTTATCGCCCTCGTCTTAACGGGCATCAAGTTCGGGGGCGGATTTATCGACAACTTCATCGTCTCCCAGTGCATTGGCATCTCCATCTGTTCGTTGTTCTTGACTGCGTTCTACTTGTTTAAGCCCTCGAGTCCACTGTTTGATATGGCATTGGTTATGACAGCTATTATTATGGGAACGGGCATTGGCTGGACAGTAGGGTCTTTAGCCGTAGGCTTTTCGACATCCCTGTTTGAACAGCGCTTTATCCCGGTGATGATCCTCGGAGTGATGTTCGGATTAATAATCAGTTACTTCTTTTCGTCCAGGGAAAGCATCTCTCGATCCGAGGCCCTGATACAGGAGGAACGGATAAAGAGGCTGGCCAATGAGAAAGAGATGGCCGAAACGAGCCTGAGGCTTCTTCAGGCCCAGATTGAGCCCCACTTTCTGTTCAATACCCTCTCCACTATCCTGAGCCTGCTGGACGCCGATCTGGAAAGAGGCAAATCCATGCTCACTGATTTCATCCACTACCTCCGGATGGCCCTTCCGATGGCAAGAGGGGAAGCAACTACTATAGGACAGGAAATGGAGCGGATACAGGCCTACCTCAACATCTTCAAGGTGAGGATGGGAGATCGACTGCGTTATAGATTCGATATCCCGGAAGGCATGAAAGATCTCCCTTTCCCTCCCATGCTGGTTCAACCGCTGGTGGAAAATGCCATCAGGCACGGGCTGGAACCCAAGATAGAGGGCGGAGAGTTAGTCATACGCGGCAGAGACAGGCAAGACGTCGTACGCCTGGAGGTTTCCGATACGGGCTTGGGGCTCAATGACCACGGGAGTTCGGGAATCGGTCTTTCCAATATCAGGGAACGTCTGCAGTCTTTATACGGCAGTAAAGGGCGGCTAATCCTGGAGGAAAACAGGCCTTCAGGCCTGAAAGCCATTATCGAGGTGCCTCATGACACAGGCTAAGGCGATCATCGCCGATGATGAACAGCAGTTGAGAATTCACCTCAGATCGCAGCTTTCGGATATATGGCCCGAACTTATGATATGCGGCGAGGCTGAAAACGGCGAAGAGGCCCTGGAATTGATAGAGGAATATTGCCCTGAAGTGGCTTTTCTTGACATCAAGATGCCCGGGCTTTCCGGGATGGAGGTGGCAAAGAGGATCGCAAAAACATGCCGGGTGGTGTTTATTACCGCTTATGATAAGTATGCGGTTGAGGCCTTCGATCATGAGGCCATAGACTACCTTCTGAAACCCGTCACCCGCGAGAGGCTGAGCAAGGCGGTCGAACGGCTACAGAAAGAGATTGCTGCTTCATCAAAACCTTCATCGGACCTATCCGAGATCGTGGAACGGGTAATAGCCGGTTTATATAAGAAGGGAACATCGGGTTATTTGCGGTGGATCAGGGCCCAGCATGGAGATGGTATCCGGCTTATCCCGGTTGACGACGTATACTATTTTCAGGCCAGTGACAAATACACGCTGGTATTGACGAAACAAGAAGAGTTGCTTATCAAGAAGGCCATTAAGCTGCTTGATGAGGAATTGGATCCCGGCCAGTTCTGGCGCATTCACCGGGGCACCATCGTGAATGCCCACTGCATCGCCAAAGTAAGCCGTTCGCTGACCGGACGCGGCGTGGTAAGACTAAAAGATCGGCCGGAATTGCTTACTGTCAGCCGGCGCTATATTCATGTTTTTAGGCAGACGTAAGCCGCTGAGCGTAAAAAAAGACCTGAGGAATACGCTATAAGGCTATTCTATCAATTATTCGAATCACGAAATGGCTAACGAGAAACGTGGCTATGGCGCAACCTGCCGATTCATCAACCCTTTGTCCTCAACGGGTTTCAATAGCAGCAAAAGCGCCAGGCCCAGGGAACTCATCAAGATGCAGAGCCAGAACGCCTGACCATAGTGAGCGGTGACGTCAAAAACATATCCCGCCAGGATCGGGCCGAGAGCGCCGCCGACGGTTCCGCAGAATGCAATGATGCCGAACAGCACACCATGGGCCCGTATCCCGAAAAACTCGGCAACGATAGGCGAAATAGTGGTGAAGAATCCGCCGTGGCCAGTGCCGTAGATCACGGCAAAAACATAGAGCATCCACAGTTCTTTGGCCGTTTGCAGCCACAGAAGCCCGGCTATCAGCAGCATAGAGCAGACAATCATTGCCCTTTTGCTGCCGATTCGGTCAATGGCAATTCCGGTGATAAACCGGCCA
>Ga0307431_1001490_pt1 | contig 13418 bp, 13 predicted proteins | sample SalMarWE160170MG_FD_202155 | JGI IMG/M metagenome (GOLD analysis project Ga0307431, IMG submission 202155) | Salt marsh sediment microbial communities from the Plum Island Ecosystem LTER, Massachusetts, United States - WE1603-170 | ecosystem: Environmental > Aquatic > Marine > Intertidal zone >...
AGATAAACAAGGCTTTCTCCGACCTGTTTAGTTCCTCCATGGTTCACGTAAAGCGATTCAACCATGCTAAACTCTAGCTGTCTTCTCTCTTCCAAAAGGCAAGCTTGTGGAACAGAGTTGCAATGTAATTCATCTTCAGAGCGGGAAAACTCGGTTTGGTCATGAAACAGGGAGTCTGCAAAAAGTGCCTGCTCAAGGCTTTGAACATAACCATTTTCTAGACTGATTGTTATGAACCCGAATTCTTCCTCTTCTGGGGGCTCTTCTTCTCCTCCTGATTCTCCGCCTCCACTTTGGGATACAAAAGTTGTGAAATTGAAAACTTCGTTACGGGTCTTAGATAATTCTTCAAGAATGTCTTCTGTGCGCTTTATTGATCTGTTTAACTCGAAAATGCATTCTGTTCGGCTTTTAATGATCTTCATAACTTTGTAAGTATCAGCTAAATTCAAAGCAGACTTGGATACTGTTATGGTGTCTCCTGGATGAAGATGAAACCCTTCAGTTATCGGGCATGATACTCGTATTTGGCTGTCTTCAATGTTTACTTCAGCTAGCAGTTTAGCAGCCAACAGATCCAAAGTTTCCTGGGTAGTAGCAAAATTGTTCCAAAAAACTGCAACGTTGTCTCCTGTTCCAGCCACACCAAGCAGCTCTTCACCTGCAGCACTAAAACCTCTAACATGAACCTTGTCTCGTTTCTTGCCTCGGTCAACTCCTCTCTTAGAAACTTTAGCCTTCGAAGAATCGAAGCTTTGAACTGAGCCTCTAGTTCCTAAATATAGTGTGTCGCCGTCTTGAACCCAATAATCACAACTGCAGGCTTTGGCGATTTCAACCATTGCGTCATAGCATAATGTTTGATCAAAATTCATGTCAAGAGCGGTAGTTGGGCATGAACCCAAAGCTTCGTAGAGACCTGCTGCAACTCTTACTTCTTCCATTATGTTGTTTGCTGGTTTAGATTCGTAGATTCCAGAGATAACTCGGCGCTTCATTAACTCATAAACGCCGTTATAGACGATACATTTTAGCTCTTTGTTAGAGTATTCAACAGCAAAGAGAGCACCCACAAACATTTGAACAGAACTGTAACTGATTTTCACGATTTGATCAGAAGAAACAAATGTTCTGTTGGCTGCGTGGTTGGGGATAAAAAGGGTAGCTTCTTCGTGACCATTAAGTTCTTCAGCTATCTCTCCGATTCTGCCGCTGAACTCAACCCAATCATCTACAACACCATCAAAATATTCAAAAACCCAACCAGCCAACCCAAGACCCCCTACAAAACGATGTGGCTGCTCCCCTTCAGTAACTTGATTTTATACGAAAACCGCTTAGCATCCAACTCAACATAACTAAAATCTGCAAGAACCCAGCTGCCATCATATCTGCTATCAGGAAACGATAAAGTAACCTCAGTGCCCTTCAATGCCTCTAGCGGCGACAAATAGTTACCTTCAATAGAGGATTTATCGCCCACCAGAAAGCCTTCTAAAGTTAGTTGCACCGCAGAAAGTCCGGGAACAATAAGAACAGGTAAATCTCCATCTATCTCGAAAGTTTCAATCTTTGCAGGGTTGCTTTTACTAGCCCTAGAAGGAGCAGTAGGCAACGTAACAGCGCCTATCGAATAACTCATAGTAGACGCCTCCTGAATCCTTCAGCGATCCCTTCGCTCACAGTCTCACTAACTTGGGCAAGATCAAATTCGCTGCTTATACTCTCGATGTTGATAACTGGATTTACTGTGATATACTGGGTAGTTTCAGTTGCTCCAGATCCCCGACCTAAAGGAATAACCGCTTCTGGACCAGCTTCTCCAATCAAAGCCAAAGTTGGTTTAGTAACAATCCCACCCTCTGCCATCGCAACTGCGGCTTTTACTCCAGCAATTCCAACTCCTACAGCTGCAAGAATGATAGGAACTGCAACACCGACTGTCATGGTTCCATGAAAAGCCATCCAAGCAACCGTAGCCGCCACAATCGCAGCAATAGTCGCAGTCAAAGCTCCTGCAATCTGCCTCAGATCCTCGGGAATAGCACCCAAAAGCTGGTCAGCAACCAAAAATCCTCCCGCAAAAGCAGCAACCCCAACTGCAGCAGTCTTAGCAGAAAGTCCAACATTCCCAACACCTTCAGAAATTTTTGTTAGCAACCCGCTTACATCTGGAATGTTCTTCCACGCTTTGCCCAGACTATCAACCATCGTAATTGAAGTTGGGATCACCTGTAAAGCAGCAGCTATGATGGTCTCATTCATACTATCTTGTGCTTCTTCTGCAGTCTGAACAGCTAAAGTGTAACGGTCCTGAGCAACCTCCAGATTAGCGGCTGCACGTTCAGCTTCAGCACTGCCATAACCGTATTTCTCAATGGCAGAATTCAGTGACCGTTGAGCATTCTCAACGCTGTTATGACTGGTTTTAACTTGGAGATTTGCCCTGTCAATTTTAAGCTGAGCATCCCCAACACTACCATAAGCGTTGTAGAGCGAAAAAGCAGAGGTGGCAACACCACTAAAGCCAGTGACTAGATCTCTGCTAGATTTTGCTGTTTCTTTTTGAGCAGCAACTACCCGATTGTTGGTAGTTTCAACTTCTCTCATTTCTTTTTTTATTTTTGAGCTGGCGTCCGCTATGGTTTTGCTTGCCTCATCATACGCCTTGATTCTAACGTCGATTTGGCTGCTCATTTTGTAGGTCTCCTTTCATGCCAGCGAATCCAATTCGCCAGAAATTTTACCTGAATCACCGAAAGCTTGGGCAATGTTTCGAGAGTATATTGGGGAAACTTGCTTAGGATCAAGCCGATCTCTTGTGCTTGGATGTTGTTTTCGAGCCATTCAGCGAACTCTTGGTCTGTGATAAAAAAGCAGGCTGCTTAGTCAGAAAATCAACTAGCGCAGCACTTTCGAGAAGCGGCATCTGCCTAAGAAAGTCACGGGGAATATCCGGATACGCCTTCCGAAGCATCAGGTAAGCTATTGTCTCGGTCTTTTGTGCGTCTGTTTGGCACTTGTTGATTTCAAAGGCATCATCGAAGGTTAATTCTCCATACCGAAGCTTGCCTAAAGTGGGATGTTCTACTTCATGGATTTCGGCTGCCCGCTCAAGAAGCTTAACAGGATCAAAGATCTTTCCCTTAGCAAGCTGAGCTTCATCATCTTCTATGATTTTTTGCTCGTACTCTGCTGCTAGTTCATCATTGGTTTTCTTTTTCTCCATCAGCTGCACCACACGTTTATGTTACTTCGGTTACTGCAACGCTCTTTGCTTCACCATCTACCTTCTCAAGAATTCCACCCGTTTCCCCTGCTGTCCGCTCAACATTGAGGACTACGCAGTCTGACCATGTTTCGTAGGGCGGTGTTGTGTTTGAGCCAGTGGGAGCAAACACGATGTCAAATTCGGTGCCTGCCAAGAGCAGTGTCATCCATGAACCGTTTATGTAGAATTTTTCTGCGCTCCAGTTGAAAGTCTGCTTTCCAGGCGCAACAATCGCCGGAGTCAACGAGTCCATACTGTAGTCTTTGATCAGCTCTGCTGAAGCTTTGACGCTGATGTTCTTTCCGTAGCCAATGACTGCGCCGTCTTTGTATAGTCGGGCATTTCTTCCCAACAAAGGTGTACTCATCTAGTTTTGTTCCTCCAATTTGTTTGGTCTAGGGAAGCTGAGTTTCCAACTTCCTTTCTAGCCGTAATGCAAGATTGCCTCCCAGCGGACAACACCGCCATAGAACGTTTTTTCTTTGAACCTGATCTCCCCCGGAGCAAAACCAGTGGGAATACAATCAAACACAACTCCCCCCAGAGACCGATCCTCAAGAATGGCGTCTACGCAGTCACCCATTACCAATACTATGCTGCCACGAACTCTTGTTTCAGTGAATTCTCCCATAGCAGCTTGTCCTATCGGGGAGGGCTCAGCGTTGATAATCGCTTTAGGAAGAGCTCCAACAGTGAACCTTTCTCCAAGAATTACGGTTTTGATTGATTCTTTGGTTTCAATTGCTGCTTTGATTGCATCGAAAACTGCCTTGTAACTTGCATAATAGCCCACTACTCTGTAGCCTCCTCTATTAGGTCCTCGAAGAGCTCATCCCAGATGTCATAGATCTGTTCTCTGGCTTTGTCTACTGCTCTTTGTATGAATGGGTTAGGTTTGGTTCCCGGATGCCATACTAGTCTTGTGAAAACCAGATCTCCGCTTTTAGCATTGAATACTAATACATTGGCGCCTGCGGGATGGATCTCATGAGGTCTAGTGCCTTCGACCACAAATTTTGCGTAGGGCGCCAAAGCTTGCAGTTTAGCTTCTCCATCTTCGGTTTCTATTATGATTGAGCGAGCGAGTTTTCCTGTCTTCCATGGAGCAGTGTAGAAGGCTTCATAGTAAGCGATTTCAGCTAGTCGTTTTATGAGCAGCTGTTTCGTTTCTTCATCCAGAGTTTTGGCGACTGCTTCAAAATCTAATCCTCTGGTGGAAACTTCAACCTCAACTGTCACTTGTCCCCACCACGAACGATATCTCCTCTTCAGATTCGATGTAGATGTCAAGAAACTTGTGAGCCTGATTCCAGAATACGTCAGCAGCTTCAGGACCTCTTCTGTCCTTGAATAGCCAAGCAGCAAAATGGGCACTAGCATCACTGACGGTCTGAGGAACAGGATCTGGAACAATCAAACCAGCTTTCTTTAGTAATCCATCAACCAGAGCATCAGCAGAAACTATACATTCACCAATCTCAATGTCATGAGTCTCATCGGCAGCATCAATATGCAGAATCCGTTTGACTGTAGCAACTGTGCTATATGCCATGGCGAAGTATCCTCTCCATTGCTTTGATTCTGTTCTCGAAGGCAGTTTCCATGTCTTCCCGGATGGTTTCCTGCATCCACTTCGGAAGCTTGCTAAAACGCTTCATCAAGGAGCATGTTTTGTCGTAGCGCAGCCGCAAAGGAACGACTTCTGACAGCTAGGCGACCCCCTTGATCCAGATGTCAAAACAGAAGTTTTCTACGCCAGAGATGTTTGGATCCACCGTAAGCGTGAAAGTTACAGGAATTGAAGAGCTTGCCTCAATCCACTCGTTATTGTAGTCCCAACTTAGAAGAATTGAGTTCTGGGCATCTACAGGTTCCCAGCCTTCAGTCCACAGTATCAGCTTCTGAGCATCATTACCCGTGTTCTTGATCCAAGCAGTTACAGACTTGTTCTCCCCAGGGTTCAATGTGCCCCAGCTAACCTCATGCAAGATCTGCTCCAAAGATTCATCAGAGTAAACTTCGACGCCAACAGCCCTGATTGTTCCAACATTGCGTATCTGAACAAGACTGGATACTGCAGCATAAGAAACCGCCCCAAAGAGTAGCCCACAGACAAAAACAGCAGCTAACATCAGTTTCCAGTTCAAAGGCTTACTCCTCCACTCCATCAGCAAGCTTTTTGGCGTCAGCTACGATCTTCTGAAATTCTGTTTCCGAGATTTTGTCGTCTTCAGCAGCAGCAACTATTTCATCAAAAAGCTTTGCGAAGAGTCTACCCCTCTCTAGCCACTTCCTGTATTTTGATCCCAAAAACACTGAAACAACAGTCAAAACAGCCGTTGCCACAGCAACAATTAAACCGTTTTCCATGCCTTAAAATGAGAAAAAAGGATAATTTAAGCTATTTTGGCAGAAAAAACCATGAAAAAAGAACGGTGACAAAATTACTTGGATAAAAAATCCAAGCGCGCGCATTCCATTTTGTCCCTTATTTCTATTCGTTTATGGGCTATCTTATTTGTATTGAAGGTCATAAAATGAAATGGGGTGTTTGTGTGTCTGGATGATGGGGGTAACCTAAGTCTGCGCGCATTAGCTCTGATAATTCCTATAATAGGAACATGTTTACATATAATCGCTAGGGACTGAAATGCTAGCAACGAGAGAGGAGAAGACAGGATGAAAGTTGGTATTCTGAGCGGTGGGGGAGACGCGCCTGGCATAAACGCAGTAATAAGGGCTATCGTTAGAAAGGCAATTCAGAACTACGGCTATGAGACCTTTGGTATAAAAGACGGGTGGCGAGGACTCGTCGAGGGCGAATTCATCCCGTTAGACTTGAAGAATATTTCCGGTTTGCTCCCGCGAGGAGGATCGATACTGGGCACATCGAGGACTAATCCATTCAAGAGCGAAGATGGAGCAAAGCAGATTCTGAAAAACGTTTCCGAGCAAGGCGTTGAAGCGGTCATCGTAATAGGCGGAGAGGACACGCTTGGCGTAGCCTACAAACTCTACGAAATGGGGCTCTCCATTGTCGGAGTCCCAAAAACGATTGACAACGACCTGGTTGGCACCGACTATACCTTTGGTTTCCAAACGGCCGTTGCAATTGCTTGTGAGGCCCTTGACCGGTTGCACACAACGGCAGAATCGCATCACAGGGTGATAATCCTTGAAGTTATGGGTAGATACACAGGTTGGATCGCCTTGGAGTCCGGCATTGCCGGAGGAGCAGACGTCATCCTAATCCCTGAGAAGCCCTTCGACGTTGAAGAAGTCTGTGAATGTATCAGGCGGAGGCAAAAACGTGGTAGAACCTTCAGCCTAGTCGTCGCCGCTGAAGGAGCCAAACCAAAGGGGGGCCAAGAAATTGTTTATAGTAGCGGGGTAGACGAGTTTGGACACGCCAAGCTTGGCGGCGTGGGTTACTACATAGGAAAGGAAATAGAGAAGAGATTTGAAAACATCGATACTAGGGCAGTGGTTCTGGGTCATCTTCAACGGGGTGGCTCTCCGAACGCGTTTGACAGGGTTCTAGCTACCCGATTTGGAATCGCTGCCATCGACTTAGTGCACGAAGGCAGATTCGACCAGATGGTTGCCCTCCAAGGAAACGCCATAGTCTCCGTGCCCTTGAAGGATGTTGTCGGTAAGCGAAAAACGGTTGACTTAAAGCTCTACGAAATAGCAACAACATTCTTTGGCTAGGCGAGTTCCACGCCTCATAGATTACGCCTGACTTGTGAAATTGCAATTAAAAATTACGGGTTCTCCCTTCCACGTCAGGATTGACAATTGCATCGATCGACTAGGAGTTAACTAAAACGCCGTCGAAGTAACAAAAGAAGCCCTAAAACGTGGTTCAGACAAGTTACATATACCTTACCGCATAATATTTAATAAAATTCCAAACTAATTAAGATTAGAGGTGGAAAGTGATGCAATCTGAGGGAAAAGAGAAGCGAATCCTCTGGTTTGAAGAACTCGGTAAAGAAGATATACCCTTGGTTGGGGGAAAAAACGCCAACTTGGGTGAAATGATTCGTACTCTTAAGGATGAGGGTATTCGTGTTCCTGATGGATTTGCCATAACGGTAGAGGCTTTTTGGAAATTTCTAGAGGCCAATGATCTTAAGGAGAAGATCAAAATTCATCTGGAAAACCTGAAAAGTGGAGATAAGACTCTTGAATTGAAAGTGGTGGGAAAATCTATACGTGATCTCTTTTTGGGTGGTTTTTTTCCGGAAGAGCTTGCTGAGGAGATAAGAAAATCTTACCGGGAATTATGTCGGCGTTACGCTAGTGATGAGGTGGATGTGGCGGTGAGAAGTAGTGCTACAGCTGAAGATTTACCTGAGGCGAGTTTTGCTGGTCAACAGGATACTTACCTGAATGTAAGAGGTGAGGAAGAGTTGTTAAAGGCATGCCGGAAATGTTTTGCCTCTCTTTTCACTGATCGGGCAATTATTTACCGTGAAGAACACGGGTTTGAACACATTAATGTCGCTCTTTCCATTGGCGTGCAGAAGATGGTGCGTTCTGATAAGGCCTATGCCGGAGTTATTTTTACCATTGATCCGGAGACTGGTTTTCGTGATGTAGTCGTTATAAATGCTGCTTGGGGACTTGGCGAGATAGTTGTTCAAGGCATAGTTACACCAGATGAATATGTGGTTTTTAAGCCCTTGCTGAACAAAAAAAATTTATCTCCTATCATCAAGAAAACCTTGGGTGACAAATTAAGGAAAGTAGTATATGCCAAAGGCGGAGGCAATAGCATCAAGAAGGTGAATACTTCCAAGATTGAGCGTGAATCCTTTGTTCTCGAGGATGGAGAAGCTTTAGAGTTGGCACGTTGGGCTTGCGCCATTGAAAAACACTACAAGACTCCCATGGACATCGAATGGGCCAAGGATGGTGAAACTAGTGAGTTATTTATTGTTCAAGCCCGTCCAGAAACGGTTCAAAGCCGAAAGAAAGCTGGTTCGTTGAAAACCTATCGGCTAAAGAAGAAGGGAAAAATACTTTTGTCGGGAATTAGTATTGGCGATGCCATCGCCGCTGGGAAAGTTTGCAGGATCAAAAGCGCGAGTGACATTGCTCTTTTTAGAGATGGTACCATTTTAGTTACCGAAATGACAGACCCAGACTGGGTGCCAATCATGAAAAGGGCGGCGGGTATCGTAACAGATTATGGTGGCCGCACCTGCCATGCAGCCATAGTTAGCAGAGAGTTGGGAATTCCGGCAATTGTGGGAACACGAGAGGCAACAAGAATTCTGAATAATGATCAAGAGATAACTATTTCTTGTGCTGAAGGTGAAACAGGCTATGTTTATGAGGGAATCCTTCAATTTGAAGAATCGAAAGTGAGCCTTGACGGCATCCCAGTTACCCGAACCTCCTTAATGCTGAATATGGGAAGCCCTGACATAGCATTGCGGTGGTGGAAGCTGCCTTGCGAGGGAATTGGCCTTGCCAGAATGGAATTCATAATCAATAACATCATCAAGATTCACCCTATGGCTCTGGTTCGTTTCGATGATTTAGAGGACGAGAAAACGCGCAAACAAATCCAGGAATTGACCCGAGGCTACAAAGACAAGACAGAATATTTCGTCGAGCATCTGGCACGGGGGATTGCAAAAATCGCCTCATCCCAGTATCCTTGGCCAGTTATTGTGCGAATGAGTGATTTCAAGACGAATGAGTACGCCAATCTTATTGGCGGGAAGCAATTTGAACCAAAGGAAGAAAATCCTATGCTCGGTTTCCGGGGTGCCTGCCGTTACTATAGCGACCGGTATCGTGAAGGTTTTGCCCTCGAGTGTCGCGCCATCAAACGAGTCCGCGAGGAGATGGGATTATATAACGTTCTCATCATGATTCCATTCTGTCGAACTCTGGAAGAAGCAGACAAGGTTTTGGATGTGTTGAGTGAAAACGGACTGAAGAGTGGTGAAAACGGACTACAAGTATATGTTATGGTTGAGATACCGTCTAACATTATATTAGCTGAGCAGTTTGCTGAACGTTTTGACGGTTTTTCCATTGGCTCCAATGATCTCACCCAACTTGTTTTGGGTGTGGACCGGGATTCAAGCGAGCTCTCCTACCTATTTGATGAACGCAATGAAGCAGTCAAAAAGATGATATCTGCCCTTATTGCTACCGCCCACAAAGCGGGACGCAAAGTTGGCATATGTGGTCAAGCGCCCAGCGATTATCCTGACTTCGCCAAATTTCTGGTCGAGACTGGCATTGACTCTATCTCACTTAACCCAGACAGTGTCGTTAAAACAAAACGGCTTGTCGCTATAGCCGAAAAAATGTTAACTTGACAATCCATAGGAGCGCATAGTTAGGCGGGAATGTTTGTCATTTTCTCTGCTTGCTATACTGTAGAAGCTGTAGCTGTACAATATTATTCGCTCCACGTGGGTGTTGCAGGTAGTCTCGGATCTTGCCCTTCTCCTTTCCTTTGTTTGGGGAAGGTACATGGTTGCGAGTCTTCTGTGGCTGGACATAGGACAAAAGCAGAGCGGGCGGGCAGATAGAGGCTGAGCATGTGTTGAGTTCGTGCTTTGGAACCGCCTACAATAGTGAAATGGATCTGCTCGGGCAGTAACCGGCCGTGCCCCCCGTATTCTGGTGCATCGCAGTCTAGGATCATCCGGTATTTTCCAGGAGGAGCTTCAAATCGATAATCAGTAAAGGAACGATAGGGATGAAAATTGAAGACAAAGACCAGATCGGCCCTTTTGAAGATGATTACTTTGTTTGTGGAATCTTCATGCAAAAGTTGCTGGTTGGAAGAGTCAAGGAGGCGGTGTGCCCTGGCCAATGCAATCATGTCGCGGTCGAACCGGGCCAACAAATTATACTTAAGGTGAACATCATCTGCGAGATGCCATTGCCGTCTGGCATGTTTAAATGACCAGTTGTTTCCCTCGCGAGGAAAATCAATCCATTCCGGATGGCCGAACTCATTCCCCATAAAGTTCAGATAGCCATGGCCGGCAGTGGCCAAGGTTATCAAACGAATCATCTTGTGCAACGCTATTCCCCGGGCGACCTTTAAGTTGTCGTCATCAGCACACATATGATCGAACATGTTCTCACCGATCAGTCGAAAAATAATCGATTGATCACCCACTAACGCTTGGTCGTGAGATTCGGCGTAACTAATAGTTTTCTCATCTTTCCTGCGGTTGGTAAGTTCAAACCAAAGATGACCGATGGGCCAATCCTCATCTCCGAAATCTTTTATCAGACGGATCCAGTAATCTGGCACTCCCATTGCAAAGCGATAGTCAAAGCCAAACCCGCCCTCTGACTGGGAAACGGCTAAACTGGGCATGCCGCTGACATCTTCGGCTATGGTGACGGCGTCGGGCCGGATATCATGAATCACTTGGTTGGCCAGAGCCAAATAGGTCAAGGCATCTTCATCCACGCTGCCGTCGAAGTAATCATTGTACGAAGTGAATACTCTACCGAGACCGTGTTGTAGGTAAAGCATACTGGTGACGCCGTCGAATCGAAAACCATCAAAGCGGAATTCGTCTAGCCAGTATCGGCAATTTGAAAGTAAAAAATGTAGAACCTGAGGTTTATTGTAATCGAAGCACCGTGAATCCCATGCCTTGTGTTTTCCACGTGAGCCTTCATGAAAATACTGAAATAGCGTTCCATCGAAGCAACTCAATCCATCCACCTCGTTGGACACGGAGTGGGAATGGATCAGATCAATTAGCACGGTGAGCCCTTGGGCGTGAGCGGTGTCGATCAGGATTTTTAAATCCTCTGGCGTTCCGTACCTTGATGATGGTGCGAAGAAGCTTGATACTTGATATCCAAAGGATCCGTAATAGGGATGTTCTTGGACGGCCATCAACTGTAACGTATTGTAACCCGCGTCGACGATTCGCGGAAGCACTCCGCAGGTAAATTCTTGAAAGGATCCGATTTTTTCTTCTTCCTGCGCCATACCGACATGAGCTTCATAAACGAAGGGGGGCTCTTTAGGTCGTTTGAAATCGGGTTTTTTCCAACGATAAATCTCCCGAGGTGACCATACTTGGGCGTTGTATATCAGAGTTATTGGGTCTTGCACCACCCGTCGAGCATAAGCCGGAATGCGATCACCTTCGCCCCCCGGCCAGCGAGTACGGAGGCGATACAGATCACCATGCGCCAGTTTATCGGCAGTCAGGCGAATTTCCCAGACACCATCGTCACTGATCTTTTCCAGCGCAAATTCTCTGCGCACTTGCCATTTGCTCATGTCCCCGATTAGGAAAATCGCCGTTGCGTTGGGCGCCCATTCACGAAAAACCCATTCGTTTCGGTGGAAATGAAGTCCAAAGTATTCGTGGCCTGACGCAAATTCTGCCAAGCTCATTTTACCCTGTGTGAGACGTTGCTTTGTCTCTTCGATACGCTCCAACCGGCGTCTAATCTGATCCGAAAATGGCGTGAGGTACGAGTCGCTTTTCAGCAGGCGGTTCAGTCGGCTTTCAAGACCCCTCATCAAAACACCTTATTCTGCTTTAATATACAAGTAATTTAACTTTTTCAGAAGCAGTGAACAAATCGAAATATTTTGATAGCGCGCTGCCTGGTCCCGAAAATGGTTAAAAATGGTTATTAGTCCGATTTTGCTTATTAGAGCCTGCAATGAACCTATTTGATGAATGCGTTTTAGCCGCGCTTAAAGACGGCGAACCCAAAAGCTTCACCGCACTTCTTAGCCAAGTTGGCTTCAGCCATAACACCCTGCAACAACATCTCGGGCAGCTAATGGCTCAGGGCTTTGTCTTGAGGGAAAAAGAGACTGCAAACAGTTTCGGAAGACCCAAATGTGGAACTAGTGGCCATCCCTTTTAGTCGCATTAGGCATATTTGCAGATTTGAAAAGGGCGGTTATTGCAAAGAAACAAAGAGAGACTGCGCGCCTCAAATCTGCCCCCAAATCCGAAAATAAGAATTATGACCACTTTACACCAATTTCGGGACAGAAGCTAGCGCGCATTTTATTGCGTTTCTCGTTATATTCAGGTCAACATATTGAGAGATTGCTGTATTCAGCATGCTCGGAAAAAAAGGGGAGGGCTTGTGAGTTTTACTATTTCTTTACCATGGAAATGAAAGCGTCAATTGACATTGCTGGCATGCTCATGATTTCTATTGTTCCACGAGAGCCTAATTCTATGGAGACGCGATTAATCGCCTCATTGTTAGGCGCTTCAACAACATTTACAAAATCGTATTGTCCCAACACTGAGTACTGTTGTAGGACTTTAGCGCCGAAAGCTTCAATTTCTTTGTTAACTTCTTTGATTCTATCAGGTTTTTCTTTGATGGTTTTTCTGCCTTCAGAGGTGAGTTTTGACAAGAGAATGTATGTGGGCATAGAATAATTCCTAAATAAATAATCTCAACTCTGGGGATTTGAAGTTTTCGTTCTAAAGGTTTGATAGATCCAACGTTCAGCCTTTAATTTTTTTACGATGCTAGTTCAGCAACGTCCTCATAGTTCTGCAAGAATTTGTCTCTGTATGTCATTCCTGGTGGAATTGTCAACCATGGGTTTACTTTGGTTCTTATGAGTTTACATCCCTTCCTGATGTGTACACAGTTGCCTATAACAGATGTTGACTCTATAAATGTAGGATTGTTACGGGTCGATTCTATAATGACTTTCCTTCCCAAGATGCTATCTGACAAATGGGCGAAATCTCCAATCTTAGCAGCATCCATAACTGCAGTTCTCTCCAAGTTAACATGTTTACCGATTATACAAAAGTTATCAATGTTTGAGTCCTGAATCTTCGAAAAATCACCTATTCTCGTGTGTCTACCAATTAAGGCAGCACCACGTATGAATAACCTGTTTTCTTTATGTTTTCTAATGATCTCTTCCCGCCTTTTTATGGACTCCTCGCTATATCCCTGAACCCAAATGTTCCTATTCGGAAAGATTCTTTCTTCCATGACTCTAATGTCCGATTTCCCATTAAGAAAGTCGTACATTGCTCGTAGATACATTTCTGGATTCCCAATATCATACCATACATTTATCTCGTATCCATAGACTGGAAAACCATTATCCACAAGATATGGTATTAAATCGTAGCCAAAA
>Ga0307431_1001491_pt1 | contig 13417 bp, 10 predicted proteins | sample SalMarWE160170MG_FD_202155 | JGI IMG/M metagenome (GOLD analysis project Ga0307431, IMG submission 202155) | Salt marsh sediment microbial communities from the Plum Island Ecosystem LTER, Massachusetts, United States - WE1603-170 | ecosystem: Environmental > Aquatic > Marine > Intertidal zone >...
AGAAGAGAGTGAATACAGGGAATGAGGGCCGAAAAGATGAAGGTTTTGAGAAGAAAAAAATTGTTTTTCTGTAGGAGGATATAGATGAACTATGAAGCTTTTTACGGATTGGATAAAGAACCTTTCCGTGATATCCCCGATCCTGATTTCTTTTATAGTGGCCCTGAACACACCCGGGCTCTCGTCAAATTATTACATGTTGTAAAAAAGAGTAGAGCACTGGGACTTTTGACCGGAAACATTGGATGTGGTAAGACAACTATTATTAGAAAGATTTTTGCGGATCTTGATGAAGAGGAGGAATATTCCGGTAGTCTTATGACACTTACTCAGCCGGATTTTTCCGCTGTCTGGTTTAATAAAAAGTTAGGAGAATTGCTTGGATTGAAACTTGACTCTAAAGGACGAACAGAGATGAAATTAGAGCTCATAGGTGCGCTCGAACGTAGACATAAAGCTAATAAGAAGACAGTAATTCTTATTGATGAAGCCAACAATATTACAAATCCGGAAGTAATTGAAGAAATAAGAGGGTTTTTGAATTTAGAGCTTGAAGGGTACCGTTTGGTAACAATTATTCTGAGCGGGATGGGAGACATGTATGAAAAGATAAAAGATAATGTTTCTTTCAGACAGAGGATCTCGACCATTGTTAGTCTTCCGCCTCTTACGCTTAGTTCGACCGGAGAATACATAAATTATAGATTGGAACAAGCGGGTGCTACCGGGAGAATATTTAGCGACGAAGCGCATAAACTAATATATGATTTTACTTCAGGAATTCCGCGATTAATTAATGTTGTTTGCGATAATTCTCTTTTAGAAGGAGCCCTGCTAAAAAAGAAGATTATAGAAGAGTCAATAATCAAGAGAGTAGGGGAAGAACTTATGCTTAACAGGAGTAATTAAAGAGAGAAATGCTGAAGGATAATAAAGTAGCCGCTTTAAGGAATGAAGCGAATAAAGCAAAGATCCAGGGAGATATTAGAAAAGCGATTGAGTGTTTTGAAAAGGTTTACGATTTAGATCCGGATGATCCAAATAATCCGAAGGAACTAGGCAGTCTTTATAATAAGTCAGGTAATAAGAAAAAAGCAGTAGAATTCTACTGGAAATCTCTGGAGAAGTATAGAGAGGCGGAGTATTATCAGAATGCTACGGCTATAGCTCAGATGTTACTTAGATTTGGAGAAGATGAGTTACTTGTTAAGCATGAGCTTGCTTTTTTATACGAAAAGCAGGGCTTGGTAGGAGACGCCGTATCATCGTACGAAGAGTTGGCTGAATTATACAAGAGAGAGGGTGATATTGAGGGTGTCCTTGAAAACCTTAAAAAAATTGTTAATATCACGCCTAAAAAATTAGGAATTCGTCTCAAATTAGCAGAAATTTACGAAAATCAGAGTAAGCATGATGAGGCACTTTCCGAGTTAGAAGAAATAAAAGGTATATTTAAAGAACAGGGAAGGGTTGAGGAGGTTGAAGAGATAGAATCCCGGATCGAAACTTTAGCTTCTAAGGTGGGTGGTATGCCTAAGAAGACGCAAGAGAAAGCAGAAGAAATCCCCCAAGTAGAGAAAGTTAAGGAAGAGAAAGTTCCGGAGGAGATGATTGTAGAATTCGAACAGGAAGGGATTGGTCTGATTGAAGCGGTTGAGGAAGCAATTGAGCAAGCCGAGGTAGAAGAGGCGCCCATAGGGGAATCTCTTTTCGAAAGCACTGAAGAATTATTCGATATGGAAGAAGAGAAAGAAGAGACGGAACTGCAGGAGACGGATATTGTTGAAAGAATTGAGGATACAAAAAAAGAAGATATAGAATTAGCTATTTCGGGTTGGGAAGATTGGATTAATCTTGCAGAGCTTTATGACTCTGTAGGTTCGACCGATGAATCATTGGAATATTATAATAAGGCTGCGGAAGCTAATTTTAACAAAAAGAATTATGATGAATCTTATACGATATATCGTAAAATAACAGAGTTAGACTCTTTGAGTATAATCTCCCGTCAGAAGATGATTCAGAGCGCTTTAAAATTAAACAGCAAGGAAAAAGCGGTCGAATCGTATTTTTCTCTTTATGAGTGTTTGGAAAGAAAGAAAGCGCATACTGAGTCTAAAAAGATTCTGGACAAAATTGAAAAGATTGACCCGAATTCTGCTGTTCTTGATGAAATTCGAGGGAAGAAGAAAAAGACTGCTAAAGTAGAAGAAACTAAGGCGGCGGCTAGTCTCGATTTTGAAGGGTTGTTCGAGGCGGAAGTTAGTGAGATGATAAGTTTAGAGGAAGAACCCGAAGAAAAAGCTCCGAGTCTTGATACCCTTTTGGCAGAATTTAAAAAGAAAGCGAGAGAGGAATTAGAAGTTACGGATTATGCCGCGCATTTTAATCTTGGAATTACTTACAGGGAAATGGACCTTATTGAAGAAGCAATAGACGAGTTTAAGAAAGCAATGAAAGCGGAGTCCTGGAGGTTGAAATCGCTTGAAATGTTAGGGCTCTGTCATGAATTGATGGATGAAAAGAAACGGGCGGAAGATATTTATAAGATGGTTATAAGCAATAAGAATTTCCGAGAGGACGAAAAAACAGCATTTTTCTATCATCTTGGAAATTTATATGTTCGACAGGGTACGTATCCGGATGCGCTTGAGCAATATAAAGAGATAGTTAAAATAGATCAGGATTTCGCTGATGTGAAAAAGAAAATCGAACTGCTAAGCAAAAAAATGTCCGGACAGGACGTGGAAGAAGAAATTTCATTCCATTTTGGAGAAGCACTTTCCGAAGAGGGCGCCGATCTATGGGATTCTGTGTTAACCGGAGGAGAAAAAGTAACGGAAGAAAAAGAGGGTAAATCAACCGAAAAACGAAGAAGCAAGATTTCTTATATCTAATCCCATCACTACCCCAATTTTTAACCACAAGATTGCACAGATTTACACAAGATTTTTATTTGTTGCTTTTTTCTGTTTTTTTTCTACCGTCGTCCGTCTGCCGTCATCGGTCGATCTTTAACCTAAATCCTATACCCTGATTACTATACCCTTATTCTAACTGCTCACAACTCCCTACTCATCTAATTAACTAAAAGCATTTTATCTGTGAATTCAAATTTGTTATCGTTTGTAGTTACCCTTAGCTTATAAATATAAACGCCATTTGGTGCTTTAGACCCGTTATCCTGATTTGCGTTCCAATTAACCGAGTATGAGCCCGGGAGTTGCCTTTTATTTATAAGAGTTTTAGTTTCTTGCCCCATAATGTTGTAAACTGTTAGTTCCACATTTGACTCTTGCGGTATATTGTATCTTATAGCCGTTGAGTTGTTGAATGGGTTAGGTGAATTCTGGAGCAATGTCGGTTTTGCCAGTATCTCTATGCCTTCAGGTGCTCCGCTTCCGTTTGCTGGGATTGCTATTAATTCTATACCGTAGCCCTCGCCAAGATTTCTCGAATATTGCCTGTCTGTGGCATTGTTCCAGTGTTCGTGAACTCCGAGGCTTGGAAGTGGGGTGCCATCGCCTTCCGGATCATAGACTATATCGGTTGGCCAGTTATCCGAATCGGCAGCCTGCTCTAAATAGTCATCTGTACCGTCCATTTGCGGATAAGTAAGGTTGGGGTGGTTCTCACTTGTGTATTCCGCTCGGAGGAAATCATATCCCACGGATTCTATAGCTACATTATCCTGAGAAATGAATATCGATGAACTCCAGTCGTCGTTGAATGGGGCAATTTGCCATTTAGTAGGTTGATCGATTTCATAACCCGCTGACCAAAGGGCATCCATTAAAAATATTAAATTTTTCTCTCTGAGCAATTTATAACCCATTAAATCTACCAGAACTCTGTATAATCCGTAACCAGGTCTTCGAATTCCATTGTTTGGGTTTCCATCCGGATCTACAAGCCCCATATGAAGATGGCTGGCATCGCCACGTGTATGAGAACCGAAATGATTTTTGGCAAACATTGTTACTCCCGCCCTCACATGTCCCTTTAAGGTCGGAACATTTATAAGATATTCACAGTCTTGGAAGATTTCATAAACGTGATCATCATAAACAGGGTCATCACCATCTGGGTTATAGTCCCAAACGTTTGTACGAAGAACCGCGCCACTGTCGGAATAATGAATCATAGAATCGCCCACTGTGGCTATTTCCCTTCCTCCATAATCTCTGTCATGATCAAGATAGTGAATATCGGGAAATTCTCCGTGCCAGAGGGAATAGTCATGATTGTAGATGTGTTTCATCGGATCACCTATATAGATGTCTTCTTCCGCAACGCCGACCTCATTTACGAGATGTTTTAAAAGAGATAAGATTAAATGAGGAGATGTTTCCGATATACCATAGTTATAGGGTTCAAAGTTAGCACCAATGGACCAAGCGCTTGTTCTGTTGACTTTTATAAATATTTTTTCTCCTGCCACGTATACGGTATCGCCTTTACCTCTGTTGTTATTATTATATCTAAAAAACACATCCCACGCGTCGGAGATATCACTTTCCCCTGTGAATGCCCTGACGGCGGTATCGAGCATCGCGTCTATTACACTCTGATCATTATTTTCATCGAGAAACCATCCATGTCCACTTAAATCGGGGTCGCAATCTTCATTTGTGGCGTCCGGATCGTGGACCCATACTACCCTTCCCGGGAAAATGCCTTTTTCTTCTCCTACGGGTTGGTTTGGTACAAGGGCTCGTGTTTTATAAACAGGGATTTGTTGTGCGTAGGCGTATTTATTGGTATGTAATACTAAAAATGTCCCGGCAGCCACACTGATTAAAAGAAGAATTATACCGAGAGAATATCTGGACTGACTTAATTTTTCTTTGGCTTTGCGGAACGAAAAGAGCGAAGTAAATATCGCGATGATATAAGCGAGAAAAGTCGTGGCAGTCGGTACGGCGACCTTCATACAGGGATAGCTCAGTCTGCTGGGCTTTGTTCCCACTCTAATGACTACCCATAATAGGGAAAGAAGTCCTATGATGGGAAATAATAATATCGATTTGAATCCACTGTGTTTACTTTTAATTCTCTTAAAATGATGCTTAATATGTTTTAGTAGTAGCACTAAATTTTCTTTAGTTTTTCTGAACATTTTTCTTCTCCTTTTTTATATGATTTTTATTTAAATATTTCTCTTTCTAATATTAGCTTATTTTTTTTGATTGTCAAGTAATTAAATGAGTTGCTTTTTTGTTGGTTGGTTATGATTTGCTTGATCTTTAGCCTTCAGCAATTCTTTGTATAATGCAGTACTTTGAGGCATGATTTCGGTATTGAGCTCCCTGCGTTCTTCCCTAACGGAATCCATTCCGGAATCAATAGTTATATCCATATTGTTATTATATAGTAATCATTACTATTTGTCAAGGGTTTTTCTTGTAATTTTGAAGAATTTTTTAATTGCTTTTTAAAGACAGTCATTCAACTGATCAGTCAATACATAGACCCCCAATTAAAAATCTCTGTGTTTCCGTATAGGCTATGATTTCGGGTTTCGAGTTAAAATTAAAAATCATTCGTGCTATTTGTGTGATTCGTTGTTCCTCTTGGTTTTAGTGGAGTGTTGGGTTTAAATAAAATAAATATTATTTGTTGTTTCTCTGTGTTCTCTGTGAGTTCTTTTCTCTGTGTACTCTGTGTTTAGATGTTTTGGAGTTGGGAGCGGTTGACATTATCTAATCTTATAATATATTTCACCCATGGATGAAACACTCGATCAGGTAAAATTCAGGAAAGAACATTTAGATATGCTAAAAGAGATGGGAATAAACCCTTATCCCTATAAATTCGAACGAACGCATACGGGTAAAGATCTAAAGGAAAACTTTGAAAGCCTTGAAAACAAAGAGGTTACTTTAGCCGGCAGAATTATGCGCATAAGAAGCCACGGAAAGAGTACCTTCTTAGATATTCAGGATTCTTCCGATTCGATTCAGATTTATCTTAGTAAGGATACTCTTGCCGATGATTATGATGTGGTTGGATTACTTGATATAGGAGATTTTATCGGGGTAAAAGGTAAATTAATGAAGACAAGAACAGGTGAGGTGACGATACTGGTCGAGGAGTTGACTGTTCTGGCGAAATCATTGCATCCTTTACCGGAAAAGTGGCACGGACTCAGCGACAGGGAAGACCGTTACAGGAAACGCTACCTGGATCTCATCGCGAACGAGGAGAGCACAAAGGTTTTTAAAGCAAGAACACTTATAATTCAGGAGATAAGAAATTTCTTAAACGAGAGAGATTTTATTGAAGTGGAAACCCCGATTCTACAACCACAGTACGGAGGAGGTTTTGCAAAACCCTTTAAAACTTATCAGGAATCGCTTGACAAAGATTTGTTTCTTCGTATTGCGTATGAGTTATATTTGAAGAGGTTGATAATCGGAGGAATGGAAAGGGTTTACGAGATAGGAAAAGATTTTAGAAACGAAGGTGTTGACCGGTTCCATAATCCCGAATTCACCATGTTGGAGCTTTATCAGGCTTACGCGGATTACTATGATATGATGAAGATCGTTGAGGAGCTTTTCGAACGTCTTCTTGATCGTTTTATTGGTTCGAAGGAATTAGAATATCAAGGGGAAAAGGTTTCTTTTAAGGATGGTTGGCAGCGACTTTCCTATTATGGCGTACTTTTGGAGAAGACAGGAGTCGACTTTAAAAGTCTCTCATTTGATAAAATCAAAAAGAAAGCGTTGGAATTAAACATAAAAGTGGAAGGTCTCTTTACTTCAGGGAAAATCCTTGATGCGATATTCTCCGAGGTTGTAGAACCTACAATCGATAAGCCGACTTTTATTATGGATTATCCGAAGGATATTTCCCCTCTTGCTAAAGATAAGAGAGATGAGGAAGGAATTGTCGAGAGGTTTGAGCCTTTTCTTTTCGGTATGGAAATTGGAAACGCGTATTCGGAATTAAACGATCCTATTGAACAAAGAAAGAGGTTCGAAGGTCAATCAAAACTTAGGGAAAAAGGCGACCTTGAAACCGAATCTCTTGATGAGGACTTCCTGTCAGCCATGTCTTACGGTATGCCTCCAACCGGGGGTTTGGGTTTAGGAATAGACCGAATCATTATGATTCTCTTGAATCAACCTTCCATCAGAGATGTTATTCTTTTTCCACAACTCAAGTAAATGGCAGAAGACTTAGACAAGTTAAAAAAGATCGGTAAAGCCTTAGAAAAACTTCCGAACAAATTTCCCCAGGCTGATTTCCCGATTGAGTTTGAAAGTTCCGAACTTACTGCTTTATGTCCGTTTACTGGGCATCCTGATTTTTATACTCTCAGAGTAAAATATAAGCCCGACAAGTTTCTTGTGGAATTAAAGAGTGTTAAGTTATATATGGAAAACTTCAGAAATTTAGGAACGACTCATGAAACACTTTTGAATATAATTTTCGAACATTTCAAATCTCTTTTATCGCCCAGGTATCTTTCCGTCGAACTAAAAGTCAATGTACGCGGCGGGATAAAAACTACTCTTTACCGGGAAGAAAACAGTTCCGGGTGCTGAGTTCCGAGCGCCGAGTTCACCTCACCCCACAAACTAAAAACAAAAATAGTCTTTATTTGTGACATTAGTGTAATTTGTTGTTCCTTTCTTTTGTTGGTTCGTTAGGTCGTTGGGTGGTTGGGTAGTTGAAAAAATCCTTTTTAATCTGCGTTTATCTGCGTCCTATTTTCTTTGTGTCTTAGTGCCTTCGTGGCTATATCATAGAAATATCTGCATGACAATAGCAGCTGCCAGTGCTACCGTTAGATTATCGTTTATTTCTATAGGTAGTGCTTCAGTAATAGTAGCTGCAATTGCCCCGAAAATCAAAATTAAAAGGTGAATCCGGATTCCGGTCCATTGCGAGAAAATTAGAGCGATGACCATTGTTGTTATAAAAAAGGCAAGGCTGCCTTCTAAGGTCTTGTCCCCTATTTTTACTTTTCCGTACTTTGTTCCTATAATAGCGGCTGCAGCATCTCCGAAAAGCATAAATACTAAACTTACAATAGCTACCTGTTTGTTGAAAAACGCAATTACCACTGCATTTGAAATAAGAAGAGCTGTTGTTCCTGTTAGGAACCCCTCTCTTACTTTTAATATCCCTTTGGAATGTTCTACCAATGTTCTCCAGAGCGGAGGGGATATATATCGCATAACTTCAATAGTGGTCATTATACCCAAAAGATATAAAATTAACATTTCTACGATAATTTTATTTGGTGAAAAATAATAAACCAGAGGGAATACAATTCCGGCTCCGATTCTGAAAAATTTTCTTCTTTTTAGTTTCACTTGCTTCCTCCCTTAATGAGTTCTTTAATTATATCATTATTTATAAGAATTCCAACAGTCAAAAATATCGATAGAAATGGAATAAAAAAGGGCATAGAGTTCCAGTAGAGCCATATCCAGAGTCCGAGTGCTAAAAGAAATATAGGCAAAACTATTTTCAGGTTTCGGGGGCTTTTCTGAATCAGGAAAAAAGCCGCTACCGCTATAACAGAGAATTTTGGAAAAAGATATGTCAGTACCCCAGCGGAACATGCGACTCCTTTTCCTCCTTTAAAGTGCAAGAATAGAGAATAACAATGTCCAACAACTGCACAGAGACCTGCTATTCCTGTCCAGAATAGACTTAAGTGGAATACTTTACCGGCTATTGCCATTGGTATTACGGCTTTTAGGGCATCCAACATAAAAGTAAGAAGTCCCCAGAACACTCCAATCTCTCTTGCAACGTTACCGGCTCCGGGATTACCGTTCCCAAAACTCCTTATATCGACTTTTTTAAACTTTGAGATTATAACAGCGTTTGAAATAGATCCGAATATATATCCTATGATAAGAGAAATTGTAACCTGTATCATCATTAACCACATAGAGTAAAGAGATTTAATTTGGTTTTTTTGTTTTTTTCCATACCCTAAACCCTATACCCTAAATAATATAGCGGGGGTGGGATTCGAACCCACGACCTTTGGGTTATGAGCCCAACGAGCTACCTAACTGCTCCACCCCGCGTCAACCATAATATAGTTTTCGTAAATCTATTGTCAACCCCCCATAGTACAGTATTAATTGAATTTAAAATATTTTTTTAACTATACTGATATTGTCCCTCATTTCTATACATCCTCCTGCTGAAGATTTTAAATTTTAAATTGTAAGTTGTAAATTTTAATAGCACGCAGATTGTCTCAGATTATCACCCCTCCCCACTGTTTCTTTTCTTTTTTTTATTTGAACAAAAAAATCAGTGTTTATCCGTGTCAATCCGTGGCTAAATATCTGGGATGTGGGGTTGCAATTAAAATCCTGCTTATCTGCGTTCATCCGCGTCCCATATTTTCTTTTTTAAAACAACAAAATATTTTTTTAATCCGTGTTTATCCGTGTTCATCCGTGGCTAAATAACCAAGGTGAGGTGTGGCATTTCAAATCCATTAAATCTGCGTTCATCCGCATCCCATTATTTTCAATATCCAATTTACAATTCGACATTCGTAGAATGTCGATATCATTTAACCAACACAACCTTCTCTCTTTCCTCATTCCCCTCAACACTAATAAAATATATTCCGGATGAAATTTCCTTACCGCCGAATTTGAGCGTTTTCTCCGGCTTTACATCCGGATATTCCTTTACTACCCTTCCCGTAATATCCCGAACAATCACAGTTGCCGATTTGTGCCCCTTGTATGTGAAATTTATTGAATTGACCGCGATATTCGAGGGTACAACAAGATAACCTATTGTATCCATCTCTAAAGGTTTTGAAATCCATGAACCATTTGTATCTGGCGTAGTATCAATATCCGGCTGTGGGTTTATAAGAGCCGGGACACTTACCGATGAACCTCCAAAAAGATATATACCATCACAGCTGTCTCCTAATCCTTCAACGCCAATCCCCGCAGCATAAATTTCCTCTTCAAGCAGGGGAAAATATCCCTTCCAGGAATTCGCGTTTTTATCATAATATAAAACACCATCACTATAATTAGTACCGCCCATCAGGTAAAATATTCCCTGACAAACAGCACTACTGGCAGAGGCAACGTCATAAGGTAGATGAGCAAATAATGTAGTATCTAAAGTCCATGTATCATTAACAGGATCATAAAATATAGTCGAGGAGCTTGCATAGTAAGGAGTCCAGTATCCTCCCGCTAAATAAATTGTATCATTTTGCACCCATCTTGCCGCATGGCTACCATGCCATAGCGGCATATCTGCTTTTCTAGACCAACCGCTACCAGGTTCATATTCCCAGGTAGCTCTTGATAAAACATCAGTATCATAATTACATCCACCAATCTTATAAACTTTCCCATTTGCGGCGGCACATGCGTAATAGGCTACGGAATCTCCTGTACCGGCTGAAACTGTCCAGTTGTCTCCCGATATCGAATATTTATAAAGGGAGTCTATAGTATTATAAACAGACCCGGAACATCCACCGGGAACGAATATAGTATCTCCAAGTATACATGCATCTATAGTATATAGATGATTGGGCAAATTCGCGCCCCGAGTCCAACCCCTATTTACCGGATTATAAATAAAAAGAGAATCTCCTGCGCTACCCTTCCCCCCAATAACATATATATAAGCTCCGTCAAAAACGACCGCTTCACTCCGCAACTTTAAAGGCATCTCAGTTACAATTTTCCACGGACTGACTCTTCCCGTACTTACAAGATTATCGTTTGAAAAATCGATATCATAAGGGAATAAAGTGTTTATACGGCACTCATAATCCGCGTATTCATTAAATACAACCGAACCAAAGTTTACATCGAGGGAATCTCCCGCGGGAATAAAAACATCTAATGAATCTCTGGAAAAGATAGGATTTCCGTCCAATGTCACTGCACAATTAAGATTTACAGTATAATCACTTATACCTTCATTTTTAAATCTCGAGATTACATCATACGGAATATTTGTATCACAGTAAGGAGGAGGCATCAATATCGAATCAGTTTTAAAATCTATTTCTGCTAAAATAAGAGTTCCAAGTGTATCGTCTATGGAAGTTGAATCGGAAGTTGTCGAAGAACTTATATATTTACAGCTATCGGCGACTGTCATTGTCCAGTTCCCGAAATCAATTTCAATCGAATTACCCGGTAATAATGTTACATCATTATTATCAACGCTAAAATAAACAGGACTTCCCGAGGCGCTCACAATTTCAGTATAAGCAGTGAATGTCATTGCAGAGTCACCAATATTTCTGAATGTCGAGGAAACCGCATAAGAGGAATCCAATTTTACAAGAGAAGTCGGAGAATTCAAAGATACGACTCCGATATCGTGAGTTCCTCCGTAATCTAAATGCCCTTTTAAAGATACATTATCGAACCCTACAGCATTGTTCCGCTCGCCATGATCTAAATATCTCCACATAAATTGAACGCTGTCAGCGTTAATCTGTAAACTTAAAGTATCCCATCTTGCGATATAATATGGATATTCCTTTAGTTTTATCCATGAAGTCCAAGAACCAAGCTCAAACACCTGCCAGTAAAGTCTAAATGAATCGGCATTACCCATTGGATAGCCATATCCTCTTGAGTAAATAAGTTTGAGAGAATCAAAAGCCCCGGTGAAAAATTTAGGGGTTAACAGGTCCTCTCCGGGCAGTGAAGGAGAATCCCCTTTAGTCCAATCTTCGTAAAAAGCGTATACGGTACCCGAATCAGGTGGCGCAGTTTGACCTGCAAAAAAATCTGAAATTCCCACCTCCCAAGAACCATCATCCCCATTCCCATCGACAACAGTCCATTCCGGAGGTATAGAACCCGATTCAAAATCCTCAAACAGTAATTTTTGCCACATCGTCCTTTCCTTGGAAGCAACTTCAGACGTTAAGTTATCCGCGAGAAGATAAACCGAAAAAATCAAAACAAAAACCAAAAATATCTTTATTACTTTTTTAAACATCTCTTCTCCTTAATTTTAATAGCACGCAGATTGACTCAGATATACGCAGATTAAAACTCATCCCCACTCCTTTTTTGTTTTTTAAACAATTTAATAAATCCTTTAAATCTGCGTTCATCCGCGTCCAACTTTTAAATAACACGCAGATTGACTCAGATATACGCAGATTAACACCCTTCCCACCGGTTCTTTTTTGTTTTTTAAACAATTTAATAAATCCTGTAAATCTGCGTTCATCTGCGTCCCATTCATTTTCATTCTTCAAATAACCTGTCCCCAATTCCCTGATTCAGTTTCACATTTTTATACTCGATCGTCATTTTTCCGGTTTTTCCCATTGGTGTTGGGATAGTCATATTTACCTTTTTTATTACCCATGCGCCCTTTATATTTTCATATTCCATATTCATCTTTGTTGTTCCGTAATTTGAAAACATTTTTTGCCCGGTGATTACACCTCTAAGCATGTCGACAGTCATTTCCATCTTTTGAATCATCGGATCTTTATTTTCGGGAATTACCTCGAGAACGATTTCTTTAGGAGTTTCGGAGGAGGTGTTCCTTGAAAGTAAATTCTTGATTAATGATTTTTTTCCGGAAATAACAGATACCTTATTTTTCTTTAAAAAATCTCCAAAATCCTGCTGTAAATCCATCCCCGGAGGGGCAGCTTGCCCGGGGGAAAACGGAGAGGAACCAGAAGGAAGAGTCTTTTTCCCTTCCGGAGTATCCATTATCATTTTATCCCCGTTCATAATCATTGTCATTTTTCCGGAAGGAGTTCCTCGACCCATTGCGGATGGACTAACCGGTAAACCCGCGGGAGCATTCATTTCCATTCGTATCTTATCCTTACCCTTGCTCCACATTTTCATAGATTGCCGCTGAACACCCATATCTCCCATATCGACATTCATTTCAACGGAGCACTGCATATCCTGAACCTTATCTATATTTTTTTGTAAAGCGGCTATAACATCGTCTATTTCATCGGCGTAAACTGAAACAGTAACAAACAATAAAAAGACTAAAACTAATTTTTTCATTTTACCTCCCGCTAAAAATTGCAAATTTCAAATTATAAGTTGTAAATTTTAAATTTATTTAATCCCAATTTTCGATATCCAATTTCCAATTAGACTATCATCTATGCCTATATATATTTCTATACATTTAAGTTCTTAGAACTTCTTCGACGTTTCTGCTAAAATTTATAACAAACAATATTTAAAAAATAAAAAGACTATTTATTTTCTATATTTAATATTGTAAGTATATATTTTTCTTTGTCAAGGGTGAAATTGATAGGTCAAGTCCCTTTTTTTCTGTAAAATTCATTGAGCCACCAATTCCTTATTCAACTCATATTCTTTTTTTGTTCTTTGTAGTTCTTCCATAAATTCTTCTTCTGATTCATTTTCTTCAAGAGAGT
>Ga0307431_1001492_pt1 | contig 13409 bp, 11 predicted proteins | sample SalMarWE160170MG_FD_202155 | JGI IMG/M metagenome (GOLD analysis project Ga0307431, IMG submission 202155) | Salt marsh sediment microbial communities from the Plum Island Ecosystem LTER, Massachusetts, United States - WE1603-170 | ecosystem: Environmental > Aquatic > Marine > Intertidal zone >...
AATCCAGCATGGACGCAGAGCGTTCCTCCTTCCCTAAGCTGCTCAACGAGATGGGGAAAGTCATTGAGAAGGAACTTGCGAAAAAGGGGCGCCGTTTTCTCATTATCGAGGGCGCCATGAACAATGCATACCCCCAGGAGGTGGTACAGGTGGTAGCCGGGCATCCACCCGAAGCCCATGAGAAGACCCTGGAGATCCTTCAACGTCAGCACGTCGTTAAGGTAAAAGGACAGTCCGATGTGGTGGTGTACGGGATGGGCAACAATAGAGATCCTTACAGCAAGATGTCCCTTATCAATCCGATCCTGGTGAGGAATCTTGGTATGTCCTATAGCTTCGGCCTGTTTCAAAATATTCCTCTGGTAAAAAAAGGGGGGATTGTCATCCTCGTCCACCCCTGCATCAAGCAGTTCGATGCCGTGAAATACCCTTCTTATGTAGAGATGTTCGAAAACCTCATTCCCGACACCCAGGACCCCTTCGAATTGTGGGATCTCTACGCAGAAGAGTATGCCCATCGACCTGAGTTTGTCCATAAATACAGGTATGGGTTCGGCTTCCACGGTGTCCATCCCCTTATTTTATGGGGACAGGGGGCTTATGGTTTCAGGTACCTCGGCAAGGTCTTTCTCGCCGGCGCTACAGACTTTGAGGTGGCGAGATTGCTCGGTTTTGAGCCTTTCTCCACCGTGGAAGAAGCAATCATAGAAGCAGAGAGGCTCATCGGTAAAGACTGCACCATTACTTACCCCGAGATGCATGACAGCTTCATCTGCAATGTTGAGGAATAATACGCCTCGCTTTCCTGTCAGATAACAAAGTGAGGACAATAGGCTTTATAGGTATGCTTGCGGACTGTTTTTAACCTCTATCTTTCGGTTACAAGGCGGATGTATAGCCTGGAAGAGTACGATTATGATCTCCCCGACACACTCATCGCCCAAGAACCGGCCCCGAGAAGGGATGAATCAAGGCTCTTGGGTGTTGAGAGGTCCACTGGTGGTCTTGCTGATCATCGATTCTTCGATCTCCCTTCGCTCTTGAGAGAGGGTGACCTTTTGGTGGTGAACGATGTCAAGGTGGTTCCTGCCAGGCTTTTCGGTAAAAAGGAAACCGGAGGCCGGGTGGAAATCCTGGTTCTCGAGCATCCTCCAAAAGCATCGAGGGACCGCGACGAGCGATGGTGCCTCCTTAGGTCATCAAAGAGGCCCAAGATGGGCAGCAGAATAGTGTTTCCCGATGGTCTGCAAGCAACGGTGACACAGTGCGGAGGGGATGGGAAGGTTCGTCTTCGAGGGCGTCCACACCCTTACCTATGTGTTAAAAAAAAGAGGTTGCCTTCCACTGCCCCCTTATATTAAAAGAGACAACAAGGATAAAAGATCGGAGATCGACAAGGAGAGATATCAGACCATCTTCTCACGGTTCACCGGTGCGGTTGCAGCACCTACTGCCGGTCTTCATTTTACCCAGGGGCTGCTCAACTCCCTGAAGGCCAGGGGTGTGGATATAACGAGCATTACCCTCAAGGTGGGGCATGGTACCTTTAAGCCCGTGAGGGTACAAGACATTCGAGACCATCGCCTTGGAGAGGAGGAATACTCCATAGGCCCTGATGCGGCCGATAAGATTGAAGGCACAAAACGCAAGGGAGGAAGGGTCATCTCCGTAGGCACCACCGTAGTGAGAGCCCTGGAAAGCGCTTTTCAGAAAGGCAAAGGAATAGGGCCCGACTCAGGATCCACTGACCTTTTGATATATCCCGGATTCGTGTTCCAGGTGATTGACGGGCTTCTCACGAATTTTCACCTGCCCCGTTCCTCTTTGCTTTTCCTGGTGACCGCCTTTGCCGGTTATGAACTCACCATGAAGGCCTACCGTTGGGCGGTGGAAAATCAATATCGATTTTATAGTTACGGGGATGCAATGCTGATAACATGAATAACGAATCAAGGCACTGAGAAAGCGGCTTTGTTGACAGGCATCAGCAAATGAAACGCATGCCCTCAGTCAATCTCCACAAGAAGTGGTTTTATGAGATACGTTAAATCTTGATACTATTATCGACCATTAAGAGGACCCAAATTGGAATTTAGGGTAGTAAGAAAATGCAGTTCGAGCAAAGCTCGGCTAGGGGAGCTGGTCACAAGCCATGGAACCATCGAGACCCCTGCGTTTATGCCCGTCGGAACCCTGGGCTCCGTCAAAGCAGTAACCCCTGAGCAGGCCGGGGAGGCAGGCGTTGAAATCATCCTTGCAAATACCTACCATCTTTACCTGAGGCCGGGCCATGCGTTGATAGAGAGGCTCGGCGGTCTTCACCGCTTCATGAACTGGCCGGGCCCCATACTCACCGACAGCGGAGGATTTCAAACCCTCAGTCTCTCCAAACTCAGGACTATCTCGCCCGAAGGGGTCACCTTCCGCTCACACCTCGACGGATCGACCCATTTTCTCGGGCCTGCAAAGGCTATGGAGATCCAGAGATCCCTCGGGGCAGATATCACTATGACCCTGGATGAATGCGCCCCCGCCGGCGCCTCTCACGAATATGTGAAAACCTCCGTGAAGCTCACCCAACAATGGGCCCGGCTATGCCTCAAAGAGAGGAAGGATGACTCGCAGGCCCTGTTCGGGATTGTACAGGGCGGGATCTACCCTGATATGAGGGAGTTGAGCGCACTGGGCTTGAGAAGCCTGGGATTTGACGGCTACGCCATAGGAGGCCTGGCTATAGGAGAAGATACGCGCATCAGGGAGGAGACAGTACGGCTGACCAGGGAATTTCTGCCCGAGGAAAAACCCGTCTACCTTATGGGGGTGGGAACACCGGAGGATATCATCGAGTCGGTGAAGATGGGCGTGGATATGTTTGACTGCGTGCTGCCTACCAGGGGTGCAAGAAACGGCATGCTCTTTACCAAAACGGGAAAACTGATCATCAAAAACTCCCGCTACGCAGAGGACGACTCCCCCATCGAGGAGGATTGCGGGTGCTACACCTGTTCTCACTTTTCCCGGGCCTATCTGAGACACCTCTACCTCTCAAGGGAGATGCTGGCCGGCACGCTGAACACCATCCACAATCTTTACTACTATAGCCACCTTCTTTCGGAAATACGGCAGGCCATACAAGAGGACAGGCTGGCTGAATTCAGCCATGATTTCTATGCCCGGAGGGTGGAGAATCGAGATCAGGGTGAAGTAGAATCTTTATAACAACAAGGAGGAATACAGATGTTTGATCTAGCATACGCCATGGGAACCGGGGGTTCCGGAGGAGGACAGTCAGGCGGCATGGGAGCATTTATACCGCTGATAATTATCTTTGCCATCTTCTACTTCCTGCTGATCAGACCCCAGCAGAAAAAGGCAAAGCAGCACAAACAGATCCTCTCTTCGCTCAAAAAGGGGGATAGGGTTGTGAGCACGGGCGGCCTGCATGGGGTTATCACCGGATTGGCTGATGATGTGGTTACCATGGAGATATCCCCGAAGGTGAAGGTTAAGGTCTCCAGAGGGTCCATAGCAGGGGTGGCAAGAAAAGCAGAGGGTGAAAGCTAACTCTATCTATCTCAGATTCATTAACGAAATTATTCACTCAGGACTTAGTGCCGAGTGAGAAAGAACGGCCCCATAATCATGGAAAATACGTGAGTGTAATTTCGAATCGAAGCACTAAGGAGTAAAGAGGTGTCCAAGAAACTAAAATGGCGAGGGCTCATCGTTCTCGGGGTATTGGTTATCGCGCTCATCTATCTCATGCCGTCCATCAGTGCAACCTTGCCCCCGTGGTGGCCGAATATCCTGCCGGAAGAAAAGATAAACCTGGGCCTTGATCTTAAGGGAGGCATGCATCTCATACTGGAGGTGCAGGCCCAGAAGGCGGTGGAGAGCCACCTGGAGCGGATGGTCGAGGATATAAAACAGAGCCTCAGGAAGGCAAAGATCAGGTATCAAGAACTGAAAAGGAGCGGGCCGGACAGGATTGAACTGATCCTGCTGAGGAGGGAAGATATCAAGGCTGTTGAGAAGATGGCCTCTGATACGTTCTCCGATATGTCAGTTGAGGTCGGCTTCCAAGACGGGCGCGGGCCAAAGGTGGAATTTATCCTCTCCCAGCAGGCGCAGCAGCGCATCAGAAGGATGGCAGTAGATCAGGCGGTTGAAACCATCACCAACAGGATCGATCAGTTCGGCGTGACCGAACCCGATATTCGACCGCAGGGCAGGGACAGGGTTCTTGTCCAGCTTCCCGGCATCAAGGACACGAAACGGGCCATCGATCTCATAGGCAAAACCGCCCAGCTTGAGTTCAAACTGGTTGACGAGGAAAACAGCATCGAGGAGGCGCTCAAGGGAAATATACCGCCGGATGACGAGATCCTCTACCAGACAAAAGGAGAGGCAGGTTACCAGACGAAGATCCCCTTTCTCCTGAAAAAGAGGGCCGTGTTAACGGGCGAGTATCTGACCGATGCGAGGGTCCAGATCGATTCACGGTACAACGAGCCCTATGTCTCCCTTACCTTTGACTCAAGGGGCGCACGGCTCTTCGAGCATATTACCGGTGCGAATATCAAGAAACGGCTGGCCATCGTCCTGGATAACGTGGTCAACAGCGCACCGGTCATACAGGACAGAATCGCCGGTGGAAGGGCCCAGATAACCGGCAGGTTTACCATGGAAGAGGCGAAGGATCTGGCAATCGTGCTGAGGGCAGGGGCCTTGCCTGCGCCGGTGAAGATCATCGAGGAGCGGACCGTTGGCCCCTCCCTGGGAAAGGACTCCATTGACAAGGGGCTCAAATCAACGCTAATCGGGGGCCTGATCGTGATCCTGTTCATGGCCTTTTATTACAGGTTCGCGGGAATCATTGCAAACCTGGCCCTGCTGCTGAACATGGTGCTCATCGGTGCAGGGCTGGCTTTCTTCGGCGCTACCTTAACCCTTCCCGGCATCGCGGGCGTCATCCTCATCATAGGTATGGCCGTGGATGCCAATGTCCTCATCTTCGAGAGGATCAGGGAAGAGCTGAGGCTGGGCAAGACTCCCCGCGCTGCGGTTGACGGGGGGTACAGCAAAGCCCTGTCGACGATCCTTGACGCCAACATAACGACCCTGATCGCAGCCCTGGTCCTTTTTCAGTTCGGCACCGGGCCGGTAAAGGGATTTGCCGTGACCCTGAGCATAGGTATCATAGCCAGTCTCTTCACGGCGATCGTGATCACCAGGCTCATCTTCGACTACCTCATCATAGAACGGGGATGGAAAAAAATAAGCATCTAGAGAGAGCGGAGCATGGAATTCATCAAACCGGATATTCATATCAATTTCATCGGCCGACGAAAGATAGGCTACCTGCTATCTGGCGTTCTTATAGCGATAACCTTTATCCTGCTGATCGCTCGGGGCGGTCCCAACTACGGGGTCGATTTTGCGGGAGGCATACTGGTACAGGTACGGTTCAGTCAACAGGTAAAGCCTGATGATATCAGAAATGCCCTGCGGGCAATCGCCATGGGCGACAGCTCCATCCAGAGGTTCGGCGAGAAAGACGCAAGTGAATACCTGATACGGGTGAGCAGGAGCGATATAGATCCGAGCGGACTCGATAAGGAGGTCAACCAGGCCTTAAATAGAGCCTTCGGCGAGCAGAACGTGGAGGTCAGGAGGGTCGAGATGGTGGGCCCGAAGATCGGGAAAGATCTCACGGAAAAGGCCCTTTTCGCCATTTTCTATGCCCTGCTCTTTATGGTTATTTACATCTCCGGCAGGTTTGAGTATAAATGGACCGTGAGCATCGTCATGGCCGCCTGCCTTGCATTCGGCGCCTACATCGTTGCCTCGATGGGATTAAGCGTGCTCTGGCTCATCGCAGTGGCCCTTCTCATCACCATCGGGATGTGCTGGTTTCTTAAGCTTGAATACGCCCTCGGCGCTATCATCGCCCTGTTCCACGATGTAATCATCACTATGGGGGCATTCGCGCTCACCGACCGGGAAATCACCCTTCCCATTGTGGCCGCGCTTCTCACCATAGTCGGCTATTCCCTGAACGACACGATCGTAGTCTTCGACAGGATCAGGGAGAACCTCAGGCGGTATCGAGGCCGCAACCTACCCGAGCTGATAAATAGCAGCATTAATGAGACGCTCAGCAGAACCACGCTTACCTCGGTTACCACCCTTATCGTGGTCGGAGGCCTGTTCATCCTGGGAGGCGGCGTCATCCACGACTTTGCCTTTGCGCTGCTCATTGGTGTTATTGCGGGCACCTACTCCTCCATCTTTGTGGCAAGCCCCATACTTCTCCTATGGAGCGGCACACCCTGGGAAGCAGGCGGTGCCCAGAGCAAGAGGAGGGGGAAGAAAAGGTAATTGGCGTACAGGAAAACGCTACTCCGAAGGAAACGAAGAAGGACAAGGGCTATCCTTTTAGTAGCAGCCCTTTTCCTGTGTGCATCTCTCTATCTGTTTATGGGTGGCCCCGGCAGCTCACTGCTGAGGGAACCGATACGAAAACTCATCAACCCGGTCCCCGAATTCCACCACATGGTGATCTCACACAATGGGACCGAGAAAAGGCTCTTTCCGCAACAGACCCTTTACGCCCACCCGAACGATAGACTCAGGATCCTCAAGGTAGACACCTCGGTGCTCTTCAATAGAGGCATCAGGCTCTTTTCCCAGGGCTTCGACGTGAACGCCCTTCGAGAGGAAAGGGCCCTTGCAGAACTCCTTCCAGGCGGTGATATCTTCCAGCGCTATACGTACAGCATACAGGTAAAGCACAACAATGAGGTCATCGGAGAACTGGTATTTACTATTGCCCCGATGACCGAAGACTGGCTGGAGAGGGCAAACAGGATAATCAATGACAAGAAACGCTTGTCCTTCCTGGAGTCGGCTGTCAGTCAAAACGCGGATGACATGCGCTTCAAGCTCAGGCTCGCCGATGAGTATCTAACCCAGAAGAGGTGGAAACAGGGGGCCCAAATGCTTGAGGCGATCCTCAAGACCAAAGACGATCCAACCCTCATGAGAAAACTGGTAGAGGCATATGAACGCCTTCAGCAGTATGATCAGGTAATCGCCACCTTGAGAAAGCTCATAGCGAAGAGTCCTGATGACCTGGAACTCCGGGTGCACCTTGCTGAGGTATTGGAGAAAAAAGGGAGGATCAAGGAGGCCATAGCAGAATACACGAAGATGCTCCCCCGATTAACCAAGGCTGACCAGGTAGGTGTCATGAAAAACCTCGGGTACCTCTCATTTCAGACTGGCCTGAAAAAGGATGCCCTCGAGTGGTATCTCAAGGCAGCGCAGCATGACAAGAATGACCCAAACCTCTACTACAACATCGGCTCCCTCTACGATGAGCTCAAAAAGCCGGATTTGGCCGAGAAATACCTGCGCATGGCGCTTGACCTCAGAAAGGGGGATATCGATGGCAGACTGCGACTGGCCCACTCACTCTTTAACAAGGGAAACCTCAAAGAAGCAAAGCACTATACAGAAGAGATCCTCGCCAAGGAGCCCAACCACCTCGAGGCCTTAACCATCTATGCGAATATACTGGAAAAAGAGGGGGACAAGAAGGCCCTAAGGTCCACCTATGAGAGGATACTGGCCCATGACAAGAAAAACACCACCATCCTCTTTAACCTCGGGGTTCTGGAGGCGGAGGAGGGCAATGACACGAAGAGCATCGCCTACTTCGAAAGGCTCCTCACCATCAACCCCGAGGACATAGAAGCCAGGGAAGCACTCTTCGATGTGTGCCGGAGGTTCAACAAAAACGATCTTGCCTATGCACAGGCCGTGGCGTTGATTAAATCAAAGCCGGAGAAGATTGAACTTTACGGCTATGTCTTTGATTACCTCATGGCCCGCAAAAGATTCGATGAAGCAGTCAGCTCCATGCGCAAGGGTATTGAGGCAAATCCCAAGAACTATGAGCTTCGTCAATACCTTATCCTGGCATACCTCAGCGCAAAGAAACCCGAGCTTGCGGAAACAGAGATGGAACACGCCCTCACCTTGCGACCTGAGGACACCAAACTCCTCCATCAGCTGGCCACGCTGAAGGAGAATAAAGGGGAACCGGAAAAGGCCTTTGAGCTCTACAAGAGTATACTGAAGATCTCCCCTGACGATGAAAAGGCGGGCGAGGCGTACCTCAGGCTGAGGCTGGAACTTCTCAGAAAGGGGAAACAGGTTCGTGAATAACGGCCCCTGAAATCAGCAATCTCCCTCCGAAAACCTCTACACAACCTTCTTCTCCCACGCAAGGGCCGTCTTGCAGATAAGGGCGAGATCTTCGCACTGCGGTTTCCAATGGAGATGCCGCAAAATCTTGGTGTTGTCTGCGATCAGGGTGGGGGGATCGCCGGACCTTCTGGGCGCCTCTCTCACGGCAAAATCCACCCCGCTCACCTCCTTCATGGCATCGATCACCTCTCGCACCGAGTATCCCCGCCCGTATCCGCAGTTAAAGACATCTGAGCCGCCGCCGTCGATTAAATACTCGAGAGCTGATAGGTGTGCGGCTGCAAGATCCTCCACATTGATGTAATCCCTTACTCCCGTGCCATCAGGTGTGTTGTAATCCGTTCCATAGATCTCAATAAAGGGGACCTTCCCGATAACCGCCTGGGCAGCCCTCTTGATGAGGTGCGTAGCCTCGGGAAAGTTCTGACCCAGTTTCCCATCGCGTGATGCCCCCGCCACATTGAAATATCTCAGGATTACGTAGTTGAAAGTCTCCTTCGATCGGGCCGTATCCATAAGCACGGCCTCGCTCATGAGCTTGCTCATGCCATAGGGATTGATGGGATGGGTCGGCGTCGTTTCCCTTACAGGCGCCTCCTCCGGTATGCCGTAGACGGCAGCAGTTGAGGAAAAAAGGAAGTACCGAACGCCGTGTTGAACCGCGCACCTGATAAGCTCGATGGTGTTGATGGTATTGTTTGCATAGTACTTCAGGGGATCTTCTACCGATTCAGGCACAATGATAGAGGCTGCGAAGTGGAGAACCGCATCGATTTTTTTCTCCGAAAAGATCTCTGAGACGGCAACAGAATTTGAGAGGTCCTCCGCGATCAAATCACCGAAAAGAACCGCTTCTCTGAGCCCTGTGGAGAGGTTGTCGATGACGGTTATCTGGTGGTTCGTCCGCTCTCCTAACTCTTTTACCACGTGACTTCCGATATATCCTGCCCCGCCGGTAACCAAAACTGATGTCATGAGCCGTATCCTCGATGTTTTGTTAGCCGCATATTTACTCCTCTTCTGGCAATGGGGATAAAAGAGGGATTATAATAGTTTGTAGCCGAGAAAAATGCAATGGAACTTCTCCCATGGAGGTGAGCTTTTTCAGAGCCTTGCCCAAATTTCTTGACAATCACCTGATTTACCCATAGTGAACAAAAGACATGGTGAAAAAGGATCTCTATCAGTATGGGCGTGACGACATGGATATAAATCAGACATCACTTCAGATACTCAAGCTTTCCAGATCCTACATGAACGAGGAGGTGGGAACGGTGAGAGAGCTGCGGGGAGAAAAGGCCCTGGTGGTAACGGACCGGCAATCCATGTGCGGCCAATGCGTGGCAAAAGGCTTCTGCCATATGCTCGGAGGCGGCAAGGAGATGATCGCTGAGGCACTCAACCCCATCGGAGCAAAGCCCGGGGATACGGTCCGGATCGGAATACCCTCAGGGACCGTGGCCAAGGCCTCGTTCGTGGTTTACATGATCCCTGCCATCGGTCTCGCAGGAGGGTCGCTGGCGGGTTATTTCGCGGGAAAATCCTCCGGTATGGATTTCAACCTCACCACGCTCGTGGGATGTCTTGCAGGATTGGGAATATCACTTATCGCGGTACGGCTCTTGAGCAACATCCTCGGAGAGAGGCCTTCCTACCGACCTGAGATTATCAGGATCATTCACGCCGAAGATCCTTGCCTCGAGCAATCTCCTCCGCTTAATGTATCTTAGACGCGTTGGAAGCTTCATTGTTCCTCTATTTCCCTGATGAATCTCTCCCCATCTTCAATGCTGGTTATTATTCGAATCTTCATACCCTGGAAGGCGCTCAGATCGGCGCACGCAGCACTGCACCCTTCTACTGCCAGAATAAGTTCAATGCCTTCATGTTCAGGTTCAAAAAACTCTACCTTGCCCCGCAATCGTTCTTCTATATGCCTTACGAGGGCAACTCGATCGTATTCGGGGTTGCACCCTCCACAATATTTGAGTCCTATCTTTATCTTCTCGTCCCTATGGATCCTCAATGCCGCAAAGTGTTTTTGCCGCTCGCTGCTTCTCCTGCATGTTCACCCGCCTGGTAATCATGATCCTCTGCGCTTGAGGTGATCCGGCCCCGTGCATGGATTCGGTCAAATAATTTGTTGCCGCAGTCCCAAGGGTAAGGTTTTCAATCAATCTGAGGATTCGCATCCGATATTCAGTGGGGATATCCGCCCTTCCTTTATAATATTTCTCCATCCATTTCCCGATCTCCTCGGATCTGAAGTCGTCTTCAGAGGGCAGTGTCGCCAGCAGACCGCCTGCGATATCCTGGGCAAGCCGTGCTATCTCGTAAGGGAAACGGGTTATATTTTGCTTGTGTACGTTGGCAAGCAGGCTATTCACATAGTATGTTCCGCCCGGCTCCTTATGCCCTTCCGATGCACAGGCTATAGCCCCGCAGTAGAGGGTCTCATTCAGGTGATTCATCTCAACGATCTTGTCCCTGATATGTGAGGCCTTCTCCAGCCCGTTGTACTCCGCTGCTGTTTGTGCGGCACCGATGAGAACATCTCCCACCCCCACCTTACATGCATAGCTCTGTCGGTGATAGGCGGCAAACTGCTCTACCAGTTGCCGTGAAAAATCGTATTCCTTGTACATAACGACACGCTCCCAGGGAACAAAAACATCATCAAAAATAACCAATGCCTCATGCCCCCCGAAAAAGAGATTGCCCCTGTCCATTGTCCCTTTCTCCAGCTTTCTGGTATCGCAGGATTGACGTCCTATGATGTAGGTTATCCCTTCAGTATCGCTGGGCACTGCAAAGGAGACGGCATACTCTTTGTCTTCCTCTCTCAAGGTAATGGTGGGCATAACGATTATCTCATGTGAGTTCACTGCCCCTGTCTGATGGGCCTTCGCCCCACGAACTATGATCCCCTCATTTTTTTCTTCTACCACATGCAGAAATAAATCCTTGTCTGCCTGCTGGTGAGGCGGCAAAGACCTATCCCCTTTTGTGTCAGTCATTGCCCCACAGCAGGTCAGGTCATTTTCCTGGACATATTCAAGATACTTCAGAAAGCGCTTGTGGTATTCCGTGCCGTATTTTCCGTCAATATCAAAGGTGGTCATATCCAATGCATTGAGGGAATCCATACCCACACACCTCTGAAAGCAGCATCCTGTTTCTCTTCCCAGCAGTCTCCCCATCTTGCTTTTCTTGACCAGATCCTCAATGCTCTGGTGGATGTGGGTAAACCGGTTAATCTTTTTACCGGTGAGATGGGAGGTGGCAGTCATAATATCCTCATGCTCCGGACGGTTGGCCAGCTCATAAGTCTTGGCAACCGCGTTCATGGAGGGTCGGATCATGGGATAATCCACCACGTTTTCGATTCGCTCCCCAAACATATAAACCACTAAATTCAAGCGCCTGAGGCTTTCCTCATATTGCTGTCCGTTCATCATAGTCATGAAATATCTCCCTTATCTCTATTTTATTGTAAGGTTGATAATCCCGTAAAAGGTCGAAAACCCCTCTCCCTCTATGGGAGAGGATTGGGGTGAGGGTGGAACATGCCCTCAGTCTTTATTATCCTTCTCTACAGCATCGATCAGCAGTTCGAAGATATTCGGAACCGCGGAGATTACCCTGTTCCAGTTTGCTATCTGAGGAACCTCAAAGGGCGTTTCGAGGTACTGTTGACCGGCGCTCACAATGCACCTCATGAATGCCTCTGCTTCGCTGCCCTCCTTATGCCTGTCATAGGTCAGCCCATTGATCTCCGAGTCGCACTCATAGCGCGCAATGAGATCCTGAGCGATCCTCAGGTAGCTCGCCCGGAGAGTCACAAAAACCTCATTGCTAAAGGTATATCCCATGCTTGCCAGGGTCCTGAACACTGACTTGGCAATATCCGTTCCCATCTTTAATAATCCCTTGTTAGGATCCTCGAGGGTCAAAGGTTGATGCTTGTGTTCATAGTTGTCCGAGAGATCTACCTGACAGATCCTTCGGAGCGCACAATTTCTGTGGATCTCAGCCAGCACCCCAACCTCCAATCCCCAGTCTCCCGGAATCCTGATCATGTGCGCCACATCCACATCCATGGCGAATTCTCCAGCGAGGATATACCGGAAGCTATCGAGAAAATCGAGGAACTGATTGGTTCCCAAGATCTCTTTAAGCGCCCGTATCAGAGGGGTTACAAAAACTCTCGTTACCCTGCCGTGCATCTGATCTGTAACCCTGCTGTAATAACCCTTGCAGAAGCCGAATCCCATGTTAGGTCTAGCAACGGGATAGCAGAGCCGAGCGAGTAGATCCCTATTGTAGGTAACGATATCGCAATCGTGGAGCGCGATGACCTGGCTATCCTCAAGGGCAAGGATATATCCATAGGCAGTCCAGGCGGACCTTCCCTTGCCGTCGTCGCCTACGTTGATGCCCTTGTCCGCAAGTAGCTCATAGATGCCTTCAATCCTAGGGCCTGTACACCAGATCAATTTCGGATGCTGAGGGAACGCGGAAAAAAACCGCTTTGCCTCCTTAAACTCCTCGGCATTTGCCCGTCCTATAGTAACAATAATATTCTTGAGGTAGGACACGTGCCTGAGTTCCTCTGCTATCCTCGGGAGGCCCGATCCTTGAAGCTCAACAGGTATGTAGGGAAGCACCAGGGATATAGGCCTGTGCCTTGCGGCCTCTAGCAGCTCAGCCTCTAGTTCCGCCAGATCCCTCTGCTTGAGCCGATGAAAGGTTGCTATCTCTCCGTGTTGAAAGAAATCAGACATCTCTTCTCTCCTTTTAACGGGAATGGTGAACGTCGAACCCATCAACCCAGGGAAGTGCTACGAAGAATTATCATCCGAGGTCCAATCAAAGTTGTACCCGGCCTTTTTGTAATCCTCCAGTGCCCTCTCTTTCAGGAGTCTGTCTTTCGTCTTGTGTGAGTAAGTATCGGCAAGCTCTGCAGCATGGCTGTAAAAACCTTCCCTCTCATATTCGGTTATCTTCTGCTCTGTAGCTGTATGCTCCTGAGATGAATCGACCATTGCAGCATGACACCAAGAGATAATCTTTTTAATCTCCCCCCCGCAACTCGGACAGCGAGAAAGGGGATCTTCATCAATGTTCTGAATATA
>Ga0307431_1001493_pt1 | contig 13397 bp, 18 predicted proteins | sample SalMarWE160170MG_FD_202155 | JGI IMG/M metagenome (GOLD analysis project Ga0307431, IMG submission 202155) | Salt marsh sediment microbial communities from the Plum Island Ecosystem LTER, Massachusetts, United States - WE1603-170 | ecosystem: Environmental > Aquatic > Marine > Intertidal zone >...
CAGCGCCACCCACTTTTGGTAACGCTCCCTTCACCCCGCAGGTAACCCCAGAGCAAGAGCTTGATTTCCTGAAGAACCAAGCCGAGGCGATAAAGGGGCAACTGGAGCAGATAGAGACCAGGATACGCGACCTGGAGAGTGAAAAATAAAAAATAATCTACTAAAGGAGGTAAGTTATGCCGGGATTTGACGGCACAGGCCCTAGAGGGATGGGTCCGATGACAGGAGGTGGCAGAGGTTTTTGCAGCCCCTGGGGAAGCGGGGCAGCTTATCGTTCATATGGGAGGTTCCAGGGAATGGGATATGGTTATCCCTACTATGGAGCAGGAGCATCCTACCCCTCTTATGGAGCACCAACAGGTGTTCCTGGGGCAACACCCTTTGCTCCTCAAATGACCCGTGAGCAGGAGCTTGATTTCCTGAAGAACCAGGCTCAAGGTATGAGAGGGCAGCTAGAGCAAATAGAGGCCAGAATTCAGCAACTGGGAAGTGAGAGTTAAATACTGTCTGGGCTAATTAACGACTACAAGGAGTAAAGTATGAGAATTGCTGTTTCGACTACGGGCCCAACTCTGGATGCTGAGGTAGACTCTCGTTTTGGGCGGTGTCAATACTTTATTATTGTCGACCCAGAGACAATGGAGTTTGAGTCCCTGGAAAACTCCAGCGCCATGGCTGGTGGTGGGGCGGGAATCTCCACCGGCCAGATGATTGCCGGAAAAGGGGTAGAGGTGGTGCTCACCGGCAGTTGCGGCCCTAATGCCTACCGGGTATTGTCTGCTGCTGGGCTCCGAGTAATAACCGGAGTTTCAGGAAAGGTAAAGGATGCCATTGAGGAGTACAAGTTGGGGACATTTGCTGCAGCCCAACAGGCCAACGTAGCTGACCACTATGGCATGAGCTATGGCGGAAGTAGTAGTGGTGGTATGGGAATGGGGCGTGGCATGGGTGGCGGTATGATGCCTCTAGTTGCCCCAGCACCACAACCCTCCAGCCCAGAGCAGGAGTTTGAAACACTAAAGTCTCAATCACAGGCACTGGCGCGGCAGTTGGCTGAAATTCAGCAACGTATCGAAAAGTTGAGGCAAAAACAAAAGTAAGAACATATATATTCATAGGATGCGCAGTTATGCCTAGAGGAGATGGAACCGGCCCGCCAGGAGGTAGCAAGTCAGGTGCAGGTGGTGGATAAGGTTTTGCCAGAGGGCAAAGAGGCACTGGCAGGATGGGAGGTAGCCAACATAGGGGTGGTCCAGGTGGGGGTTGTATCTGCCCCAATTGCGGAGCTAGTGTCCCATCAGATAGGAACACCCTGCTATAACCTGAGCTACCCTAAATGCGGAATGAGGATGGTGAGAGGTTAAGAGTATAAGATGATAATATCTGTTGCTAGTGGTAAAGGGGGGACGGGTAAGATGTTGGTAGCGACCAGTCTTGCCCTCTCCATGAGAGACAAATGCAATGTGCAGCTTCTTGATTGTGATGTTGATGCTGCCGACCTGTACCTGATACTCTCCCCTGCGTCTAAAGAGGAAAATGAGTTGACGAAACAAAAAAACAGATTCTGAAAAGGGAATTTGTTCCGCCACCAGGGCATGGGCCAGATTTTATTCCCCGTTGGCTTACAGAAAAAGGCGTCTCCCTGGCCAAGCTCTGCGATGAGGGAAATATTGAACGTTATGATGCCGAGATTATGAATAGCTTCAGCAAGTCTTTTTCTGAAGCGATATCAACCAATAGGAAAATCTACTCAGAGACAGCTATCGACCATTCCATGAACCCCAGAAATCTAGGCGATATGGATGATGCCGATGGCTTTGCCAAGGCAACCGGTTCCTGTGGCGACACTATGGAGATATGGCTCGAAGTGAAGAGTGGTACTATTGCCAATGCTACTTTCATGACTGACGGCTGTGGAACTAGCATCGCTTCAGGCAGCGTGGTTACCGAGATGGCCAAAGGAAGGGGTGTTGGTGAAGCCCGAAGAATCAGCCGGCAGGATGTCTTAAGTGCTTTAGGCGGGTTGCCGGAGGAAAGCGAGCACTGTGCCCTTCTGGCAGCAGATACACTCAAGGCAGCAATTGAAGATTACCTGAAAAGACAAGCTTAGCTGCAGAAAGAATGTTCGATAAATATTAAGGTTGAGATAAAATATGTGGCAGAGTAACTATTATCATACGCTTGGCGTAAGCCGAGACATGAGTGCTGAGGATATCAAGAAGGCATTCCGCCAGTTGGCTCTTCGCTATCACCCCGATCGCAACCCGGGCAATGTCAAAGAAGCTGAGGAAAAGTTCAAAGAAATAAATGAGGCCTATGAGGTCCTCGGTGATGAGAAAAAGAGGCGGCAATATGACCGCTTGTTGGATTGGCCAGGTTACTCGTGGAGAACAATAATAATCAATGATACCCCCAAGGACGGGGCAGACCTAGACATGGTGAGAGAAATGTTACAAAGACTTGCTGATATAGGTCTTGAATTCAGCTCTTCTAACTACCGAATGTCTTGGGGTTGCAAACGTCAACGTGGATGGCGGCGCTGCCAACGATGGTGGCAAGAATAGAGCATATGGAGTCGAGATAATGATAAATTTTGTCGTCTATGGGCCAGTTCCATCAAGGCGACTGGGACACAGTCTGGGAATAAATAATATTCCCCCAAAGATATGCAGCTATTCCTGCGTCTATTGCCAGCTAGGAAGCACTACGGACATACGGGTTGAGCGCCAGACTTTCTATCAGCCAGAAGAAATAGCTCAGAGGGTGAAGCGTAAGGTCAATCAAGTCAGGGAGAAGAATGAACAAATAGACTACTTGACCTTTGTCCCTGATGGTGAGCCCACTCTAGATGTTAACCTTGGCAAAGAGATTGAGCTTCTAAAACCCTTAGGCATAAAGATTGCAGTTATTAGTAATGGTTCTCTCATCTGGCGTGATGATGTCAGGCAAGATTTACAAAAGGCCGATTGGGTATCGCTGAAGGTTGACGCAATAAGTAGATGGCGCAGAATCAATAGACCACACAAATTGCTGAACCCTAAAGTAATTTTAGACGGAATGCTCAAGTTTGCTGATACTTTTGAGGGAAAACTAGCCACGGAGAGCATGCTCATCCAAGGTTTTAACGATAACAGTGAGGAAATCGAGAGAATAGCTGACTTCTTAGTAGAATTGAAACCAGATGTAGCCTATCTGGCCATTCCAACGAGACCACCAGCAGTAAAGACGGTAACTGCTGCCAATGAGCAAGTTATTAATATGGCATACCAAGTCTTTAGCAGGAGATTAGGCAGCGTGGAATATTTAATCGGTTATGAAGGGAACGCCTTTGCTTTCACCGGCAATATTGAAGATGACTTGCTGAGCATTACTTCAGTGCACCCAATGAGGGAAGAGGCTGTCATAGAATTCCTGAACAAGGCTAGTGCCGGATGGGAAGTTGTCGGGAAGCTAATAAAAGATGGCAGTCTGATGGAAGCGGAATATAGGGGAAAGAAGTTCTATATGAGGAAATTGCTTTTAGACCAAATCCAACCTGAGGAGGAATAGGTACTAAGTAATGGCTATCATTATAAAATCTCGTAGTGAAATTGCCACCATGCGGCGAGCGGGAAGCGTTGTTGCTTCTATCCTAAAGACACTGTCTAAGGAAATAAGGTCTGGAATGACAACCGGTCAGCTTGATGATATTGCGGTAAGAGAGCTAACAAGGTATGGAGCCGCGCCATCATTCAAAGGCTATAGGGGTTTTCCTGCTACCCTCTGCGTATCAATTAATGAAGAGATAGTGCACGGTATCCCCGGAGAACGGGTGATACAGGAAGGTGACATTGTCTCTCTGGATTTTGGCGCCATCGTTGATGGTTTTCATGGTGACGCTGCCCTAACAGTAGGAGTGGGCAACATCAGTCCTCAGACTAAACAACTTCTGGAGACAACCAGAGGTTCACTTGAGGCAGGCATCGACGTAGCTCGGGATGGAGCACATCTAAGTGATGTCTCAGCAGCTATTCAGTATTACGTTGAGTCAAGAGGCTTCTCAGTAGTGCGCGAATATACGGGGCATGGCATTGGACGCGAGTTGCATGAAGATCCTCAGATACCGAACTTTGGACCACCAGGGTATGGCCCTGTTCTTCGCAAAGGGATGACGGTGGCTATTGAACCGATGGTGAATATTGGAGGATGGCAAACCAAGGTTAAAAACAATCATTGGACGGTTGTTACCGCTGATGGTAATCATTCTGCTCACTTTGAGAAGACTATTGCTATTACTGATGGGGAAGCAGAAGTACTCACCCCCTGGGACCAATAGAAGTTAGTTAAAGAAAAGATAAAAGCGCTATGGCAATTACTGACGGTGGCGAATTCTGTGAAGGAAAAAATTCTAATTAGCATGGGGGAAGAAAATTAAGAGATATGGGTAAGATAATTGTTGCTACTGGAAGGGGAGGAACCGGGAAATCAACCTTTGCTGCTTTAGTCAGCCGGTATCTAGCTGCTCCTATGTTACTTATTGATATCGACCCTGACCAAAGCCTAGCCGAGATGCTTGGAATAGACCTGGAAAAGGAGAAAGTCAGAACCATTTCAGACGCGCTCTATGACATCATCGAAGACAGGAGACACGATGGTGAAAATCCCATGCCCCTGCATGACCGGATGGAATATTTGCTTAACCGGGAGTGCCTCTATGAGGGAAAGAGATTTGATCTTCTCGTACTAGGGGCGAAGTTAACCGAAGGCTGTTATTGTGTCCCCGATGACTTGATTAAGGCGATAATTCCCAGGCTTGCTAACCACTATCCGAATGTGGTGATTGACTCGCCAGCCGGCTTGGAGCACCTGAACCGGAAAATAGTATCTGATATAGACGACCTATTTGTTATACTGGATCCGTCTTCAAAATCTCTAAAACATATAGCGAGAATTAAGGACATTGCCCAGCAAATAGGGATCAGGTATGGTCACCTTTACTTAGTGGGCAATTACAACTTTGATAGGGATACCGAAGAGTACCTGAAGAGCACCGGGGAAGCTTACCTCGGTAAAATTGAATACGATGCCGATGTTCAAGGATACAACCTGGCTGGTAAGTCACTTCTGGAATTACCGGAGAGCTCACCTGCTTCATTATCAGTCAGAGAGATATTAGCAAAGGCAGATGAAATAATGGCAAACAATCAGACATCTGGTGGTCAACAAATATGAAGGAAAGGGGCAAGAACTTAAGGAAGCCAACGCGTCAGGTATGCTGACGATTACTTAGCGATGCTGAGCCAGGTGTATACATTGTCATCAGCAAAGTCTAAGGTAGAGATTGGAGAGTGGGGAGCCCGCTATTACGACGTCTCGCTAAACCTGCTGTCGGTAGGGCGCTACTCTCATTTCGTGCAAAAGGTTATTGGCAAAGGGTAAGATTATAGGCTTAGATATCAGTGACGAGATGTTAGGCCGAGCTTGGAAACACCAGCTGGCTGATGACACGGGGTATTGTAAAAGACGAGTTAGACAATGAGCAACAACAGACTCTCGTTATTGGATAGGCTACTGGCCATACCCGTTATCGTTTACTTCTGGTGGTATAAGCGGAGGCAAAAGCGGGGAAACAGTGAGGAAGAAAGTTAAGTAAGATATTTATAAGTGGAAGGGATAATTCTCTATGCAGATACTACCCCCATTTATGGTTTCGTACAGCATCACCACAAGGTGCAACCTGAAGTGTAAGCACTGCTACAGCGAGTCAGATGACCAGACAGCTCCTGATGAGCTGTCAACTGAGGAAGCATTTCACCTCATCGATGACCTGTCGAAATGGGGGATAGGTCTCCTGGTTATTGACGGGGGAGAGCCCCTGTACCGTGAGGACCTCCTTGATATTGTGAAATATGCTTCATCCAAGGGTATACAAACCGGGATAGGGAGTAATGGCACTCTTATCGACAAAGTTATGGCGAAAAGGATGGTTGAGGCAGGCGTGCAATCAGTAGCCATCTCAGTTGACGGCGCTGATGCTCAGACCCACGACTCCTTCCGGGGTGTAGACGGTGCCTGGGAGCAGGCTCTTGAAGGCATAAAGGCATGCCGAGATGTCAGCCTGCCTTTCCAGTTCAACACAGTCATCAGGAAGGAAACGCTTTCACAGCTGGATGACATGCTGCGTATGGCGGTCTACCACGGTGCTAACGCCGCCGAGTTTTTTGACCTAGTGGCGGTTGGAAGAGCTAAACGAGAGTGCCAAGAGCAGGTGTTAAGTCCTGATGAAAGGAAGCAGGCAATGGAGTGGCTGGCTCAAGCTCAAGAGGACTGCCCCATTGTGATAAGGGTCCCTGCCTGTCCTATGTATCCTCTTCTCTTGCAAGAGAGACACATTAAGCCCAAGCACTTCCCTATCGAGATGCTGAAAAGGGTTCCTTATTATGGCCGGGGTTGTGCAGCCGGTATGCCCATGGGCTATGTTATGGTTCAATCCAACGGCGAAGTAAATCCATGTATGTTACTTCAGGTCAAGTTGGGCAATATCAGGGAGCAGAACATAATGTCAATTTGGGAAAATTCGCCTGTGTTAGCCGAACTGAGGCAGAGAGAATTGCTCAAAGGGGAATGTGGGGACTGCTCTTACAAGGTTACCTGTTCTGGTTGCCGGGGTAGAGCCTATGAGGAAACTGGTGACATACTGGCCGCTGACCCGGGTTGTTGGCTTGCATTTGGCGAAGCTGAGAGAAAAGGGAAGCAGCACGGAAGGATGAGTTAGAGAGTTGATATGCGCACTTGGCGGATTACTTGCTGATTGGCTTGGCAGCTTCTATACCTAATCTGTGCTATTGCCACAGGTAACACTACAAGTGCTGATAATGGGCTGGAAAGGGAGATTATATGATTGAAGTTATATACTTTGACTTAGGAGATACCCTGGTAGCCGAAGAAACTGCCGTGCATAATAGCTCCGGCCAAGCCATTACTGCCCACGTCATCGAGGGCGTACTCGAAGTCTTGGAAGCTATTAAAAAAGAGGGATACATGATTGGCATGATAGCTAATGGGGATAGCATTAGTATCCGGAATGTTATAGAAGCTACTGGCTTACAGGATTATTTTGACGTCATAGTAATTTCTGAAGAAGTAGGTATTGCAAAGCCTTATCAGAAGATTTTTGAGGTGGCGTTAGCCAAACTTGGTGTGAAGCCTGAAAACGCAGCTATGGTTGGCAATAAAATTGACGCCGATATTCTTGGGGCAAACAGAGCTGGCATGAAGAGCGTCTGGTTCAGATGGAACACCCGGTATAGTAACACAATAGATAGCAGCCAAGAGAAACCCGATTTCACAATTAACAGCCTCTCAGAGTTACCTGGCCTGCTTGCCTTGATGTAATAAAATAAATGAGGTTTTGGACGATGGCACAGAAAAAGGATATTAAAGAGAAGACAAGGAAAATCTATGAGGTTTTGCCCAAGTTAGACGATCAGCGATGTGGATATAAGACTTGCGGAGAATTCGCTAGAGCAGTAGCTGATGGAAAGGCACCATGTTACGGATGTGTTAGTGGTGGACCGGAGGTGGCTGCTAAAGTGTGTGAAATTATGGGGGCCAGAGTTCCTGAGGAAGCGATTCCTCAATTTGGTACTAGCCCTGGATTTTACCAACCTGGATTAAGTAGAGGTAGAGGTAGAGGTATGGGAACAAGTATAGGCCGAGGTCCAGGCAAGGGTCGCGGCATGGGTCGTGGTCGTGGTATGGGCCGAGATTTCGGCCGAGGCAGACGTGGAAGATGAAGAGATTAAATGGAATTAAGGGGGTGGATTGATGAAAGAATACATTTTCTGCCCGATTTGTGGAACGGCCCTTCAAATAGGAACGATTGAAGGGAAAGAAAGGAAATTTTGCCCCAAATGTGATTTTGTTGATTACAAAAATCCCTTGCCGGTGGCGCTGGCCATTGCGGTAAAGGATAAAGATTTTCTATTGATTAAAAGAGGATTGCCACCGAGGAAAGGTATGTGGGCGTCGCCTTCTGGTTTTATTGAGATTGGAGAAACAGCAGAAGAAGCCTGCCTGAGAGAGCTAAAGGAAGAAACCGGGGTCTCTGGAGAGATAGTGAAGTTAGTTGGAGTAGTTAGGCGAGAGGACAAAGAAATCTATGGGGATATGCTGATAGTGGAGTATTTAATCAGAGTGGTCAATGAAGAGCTAACCCCCGGAAATGAGGTAGAAGATGTGAAATTCTTTAGTGTCGGTGAATTACCCGATTATTATGTTGAGCTTTTCAGCAACATAATTAAGGAGATATAAAAGTAGGGCTGATGTTTCCAGTCTTGAGAAATCAGAGAAGGGCTATAATTTTCTATGGCTTTGTCTCTATAATTTATGACCGACTAAATCCCCACATTTATACCGAGGGGATGAGAAAAATGCTAATTAAGGAAATTGAAGGAGAGAAAATTTTAGATGTGGGAGTAGGCACTGGATATACTAGCAAAGATTTGAAAAATGCAGTGGGGATAGATATATCGCAAAAGATGCTCTCCCGAGCGAAGGATTATCAGGGTTCTTTAATCTTAGCTGATGCCCTTCATTCTCCCTTTAAATTAGAAAGCTTCGATACTATTATTTGTGCTGGGTCCCTCTATTATCTTCCTAAGCCGGTAGAGGGCCTAAAAATCCTTCATTCTCTGCTGAGACAAAATGGAATAGTGTTATACCTTGGTCCGAATATAAAATTATCAAAGTTTTGGGTCCATGTTTATAGTGGAGCAGAATTGGAAGAATTGTTTAGGCTAGCAAGTTTTAAGGTTGAGAAAATAATGAAAGTAGGCTGGAAAGGGATTGCTTATTTTGCCAAAGCTCGGAGACTAAAATAAGGATGAGAAATTTTAAGGAGCAGCAACACCATGCCTAACGGTGGAGAGATAGAGCTTTTTCTCTATGATTCCCCGGCGTTCAAGGATTTTCTGCAACACAATTCCCACGAGGCAGGAGAGGTAAGATTCTTGGAATCGATAATTCGGCCAGGGATGAAAGTGATAGACGTTGGAGCCAATATAGGAATCACCAGTGTAACCATAGCTAGGAACATTGGCAAAGACGGCAAGCTCTATTCTTTCGAACCGGTTCCGCATTATTTCCGCATCCTTCAGCAGAACCTGTCCTCCAACGGAATAGAAAATGTGGAAGCCCTTCCAGTGGCATTATCTGACAGGATAGGGGAAACCGAGTTTTATTTGAAGGGACTCTCAAGCGGGGTAGTCTTTGAAAAAGAAGACAAAAAGACCCGAGTTAGCACAGTAACTATAGACAGCTTCCTGCAGCAGCATGAGGTTGAAAGGATAGACTTGATCAACATGGATTGTGAAGGCAGTGAGCTTTTGGTCTTGAGGGGAGCCAAAGAGACCCTACGGAGAAGCAAAGTCAAGATATTCTGTGAGGTCCACCACGATTTCTTGAAACAACTGGGGCAATCCATTGGAGACCTTGTCAAATACCTCCAAAGCTTGGAATTTGAGGTGCAAAGTGTTTCTTTGAATGATTTGAAGGTGGGGAGTAACTTTGAGAAGTGCGACTACATTTACGCTCATATTCCGAATGAAAGGAAGAACTATGCCCGCTCACGACTATAGGTTACGAAACCCCTGACCCGGAATGCGATTTGGATTGCGCGCCTAATACGGCTCGCCCGGCACAGGTTAATATCTGTCTGTGCAATAGCTTTGGGCTGGGTGGAGAGACTTGCTGCCTGGTCATCAAACGCTTTGATGAAAAGTAACCGGCACCTATTATAATACCCTTCTCTTGCCATGGTTGCATCAAACAAATCGTCAGATTGTTAAGTAATGGTGAAACAAGCTATATCTTTGCGTAATTCGAATGTAGAGAAGCAACGGGCATTTTAATATTTGATAGCTTTAGATCCCGACGTAGCGTCCGCAGCCGAAGCCTTCGCCAAGTTTGCACCACGCGCAGCTGCCGGGCGTCTCGTCCATAAGCTGCGATTCGCATTTTCCGCAGAGGTATTCCTCCCCAGGTTTCATAGGGCCGTCACAGGGAGGAATGGTCATAGGGCAAATCTGGACGCAGCTGCCACATTGCTTACAGAAATCGGGGCGGATGCCGAAGGGGTAGTCCACATGGCGGTCTTTGCCCCGCCCGACAAATCCGATTGCCCGGGCCTGCCATATCTCGGCGCAAACCCGCACGCAACGTCCGCATAAAACACAGTCCTCGTTCCGAAACGGATAGCGGACCTCCTTAACCCCGCAGCGCAGGGCGATATCCTGAATGGCGCGGGAGTTGGGGGCCTGAGCTACCAGCAGCTCGGCGAGGTTGCGGCGCAGTCTGCGGATCTTGTCGGTATTAGTCCTGATTACCATGCCCTCCTCCACGTTCAAGGTGCAGGAAGTGGTGACCTCGGAACGGCCGTTGACCACGTGTTCGACAATGCACAGCCGGCAGGCGCCAATGTCGGACAGAAAAGGGACATGACACAGATGGGGGATGCAGATGCCGTATTCGATGGCAGCATCAAGAACGCTGGTACCCCTGGGGGCGTGGATTGTAGCCCCGTCTATGTTAACGTTAACATATTGCAGCATCTTGACACCTCGTTTTCTTAAAAGACCTGAACGGCATCAAACTTGCACTCGCTGCGGCAGATACCGCATTTCTGGCAGAGTTGAGCATCAATAACATGAGGCTGTTTTTTCTCTCCGGTGATTGCCCCATGGACGCATCCGCTTATACATACACCGCAGCCGGTGCATTTATCCGGGTCAATCCAGTAGGTAATCAGAGCCTTGCACACCCCGGCCGGGCACTTCTTTTCCTTGATGTGCGCTTCGTATTCGGGGCGGAAATAGCGCAGGGTGGAGAGCACCGGATTGGGCGCTGTTTTGCCCAGCCCGCACAGGGCAGTCTGGGAAATCGTATCGCCCAACTCCTCCAGGAGGTCAAGCTGCTCCATTCTGCCGCGGCCTTCGGCGATATCGGTGATTATCTCCAGCATGCGGTCAATCCCAAGCCGGCAGGGCACGCACTTGCCGCACGACTCGTCCTGCAGGAAGGTCAGAAAATACTTGGCCACGTCCACCATGCAGGTTTCCTCATCCATCACCACCATACCGCCCGAACCGACCATGGAGCCGGCTTCAGAGAGGACGTCAAAGTCGACGGCCAGGTCGAACTTGCCCAAGGGAAGACAGCCGCCCGATGGTCCGCCGGTCTGCACCGCCTTTATCGAATTGCCGTTGGCCGCCCCGCCGCCGATATCAAACACCACCTCGCGTATTGAGGTGCCCATAGCCACTTCAACCAGGCCGGTGTTCTTGATGCGGCCGGTTAGAGCCAGAATCTTGGTTCCCTTGCTACCCTTCGTCCCCTTGGAGGCAAACCATGATGAACCATTTAAAATGATGGAGGGGACGTTGGCCCAGGTTTCGACATTATTGAGGGTGGTCGGCTTATGATAGAGGCCGTCCACCACGGTGTGGACGTCCTTGGGGCGGGGCTCGCCAACCTTGCCTTCTATGGAAGCCATGAGGGCGGTTGACTCACCGCAGACGAAAGCCCCTCCGCCCCGAGCGATGTCCACATCGAACGAGAAGGAGGTACCCAGGATGTTGTCGCCGAGGAGGCCGACTTCGCGAGCTTGCTCGACGGCAATCCGGGAGTTCTTGACCGCCAGCGGGTATTCGTTGCGGACGTAGATATATCCCTTACTGGCGCCGACCGCCCGGGCGCCAACCATCATGCCTTCTAGAACCAAGTGCGGGTTGCCCTCGAGCACACTACGGTCCATATAGGCCCCGGGGTCGCCCTCGTCAGCGTTGCAGATTACATACTTCTCGTCGCTGGGCGCATCCATACACTCGCCCCACTTACGCCCGGTGGGGAAGCCGCCGCCGCCACGCCCCCGCAGCCCCGCCGACTTAATTTCACTTATAATCTCCTCCGGCGCTATACCATTAAGCACCTTGGGAAGAGCCGAATAGCCGCCAGCCACGATGTAATCCTCGATAGAACAGGGGTCAACCAGGCGGTTCTGGGATAGTATCCGCCGGTCCTGCGCCTTGTAAAAGGGGATCTCCGCTTCGGTCTTAAATCTTTCGCCCGATACAGGGTCTTCATAGAGCAGACGCTCGATTACTTCGCCCTTCATCACCGTCTGGTAAACAATTTCGAAGGCGTCCTCCGGCGAGACGTGGCAGTAAAAAATGTTGCCCGGCTCGATGATGATGACCGGGCCCTGTTCGCAAAAGCCGTGGCAGCCGGTGACGCACAGGCGCACGCTATCATCCAGCCCCTGGCTGGATAGTTCGTCCCTGACCGCGTCAATGACCGCCTGGGAATTGGATGTCCGGCAGCCGGTGCCCCCGCAGACCATCACCGTGGTGGTAATGTTTTGCCGTTGCTCGCGGAGCCGCTGGCGCAGGTGTTCCAGTTCGCGGTAGCTATTGAGTCTGGGCATGTTGAACATCCTCCGCTTCCTGGCGGCTGAGGGTCTCGATGAGTTTGCGGAGCTTGGCGGGCGTCATGTGGTGATGATAGGTTCCGTTTTCGGCAACGATTGGTCCCAGGGCGCATGCGCCCAGGCAGTTGACCTGCTCAATGGAGAAAAGACCGTCGGGGGTCACCTCGCCCGGTTTGACTCCGAGCTGGCTAATAGCATAATCGAGGAGAAGATGGGAACCCCGCACGTGACAGGCGGTGCCGGTGCACATGGTCAGGACGTGCTTGCCGGATGGGTTTAATTTAAAGGCCTTGTAAAAGGAAGCCACCCTGTAGACTTCTATAAGCGGCACCCCCAGACCCTGGGAGACGGACTCTATGGCTTCTCTGAGAATGTAACCGTAATTTTCCTGAACGTCATGGAGCACTTCAATTAGCTGGTTAGGTTGGCTGCGGCGTCCTTCCAAGATGGTATCGAGAATTTGGGGCGGCATGTGAACCTCCTTTAACTGAGAAACAACTTGACTGCTTTCAACTTAACTGATAGGATGAGTGGTGTAAATATGGAATAAATGCACTAATAATGCCTATTAAAAATAGGCAGTCATGGGGAGGGGGCCATGGAAAATAAAGAGGCTTCTCCGCCTCCGGGCGAAGGTCGGCACCTGCCTTTTCCCTCAAAAGACCTGGCCCTCTTGTGGCGGATACCGTTTCCCACCGAAATCGAGCCCGAGGAGTTCGAGGCGGCGCTGTGCGAGCGTATCAAGGAATTGAACTGCCTCTACGGCGTTTCCCAGCTGGCCGAGCGCCATATGTATTCCCTTGACGCTCTTCTGCAGGAGCTGGTGAACTTCCTGCCCTATTCCTGGCAGTATCCAGAGATCACCTGCGCTCGCATTCTCTTTAAGGGAAAGACCTACACCAGCGATAGATTCAAGGTGACCAACTGGCGGCAG
>Ga0307431_1001494_pt1 | contig 13397 bp, 7 predicted proteins | sample SalMarWE160170MG_FD_202155 | JGI IMG/M metagenome (GOLD analysis project Ga0307431, IMG submission 202155) | Salt marsh sediment microbial communities from the Plum Island Ecosystem LTER, Massachusetts, United States - WE1603-170 | ecosystem: Environmental > Aquatic > Marine > Intertidal zone >...
GCTCCTTAGGCTGCCAGCCGATTTGCTGCAAGTATGCCCTTAGTTCTTTCTTGTAAACCAGTGGGATATCGGCATCCCTTCTAACAAAGAGCTGGATATCTTCAGGAAGGCCACCCCCCATATACTTTTTATACAGGGAGATATAGTGATTTAGCTTTATTGACCTCCCTTGAGGAGTATCATTTTTCCTTATACACAGCTTAGGAATCATCACCATAGCTTTTTCTTTTGTCTCCGCCACATAAGCCAGGTGCTCTGGTGAGGGTTCCCCAGTATCCACAATCTCCCTCTGCCTGGCATCCATAACGCTCCAATCATCCTCTTCGTTTCTTGAAAGGAAAAGGCGGCGATATTTAGAGGAATGAGGACCCAAAACGACCGGGATACCTAGCCTGTTAAACCCGGTGCCAATGGAGGCTGCCTTCTGGGACATCGCTCCCCAGGCTATCCCGCAGGCACCTACTCGGTTAAGAACATAATCAGCCATTACTTCGTAGTTTCCCCGCAAAGGTAAGGCAGCAAAGATATTGGCTATCTTTATTGCTGCTCCACTGATATGAGCATTGGATACGCAAGAGCCAATGTTCACTACCCCCCCGGCGTCAAAGTCAGGAGGAAATAGCTCATATACAGTTTTGCCATCTTCAAATTTTTTCATCCCGGCAACCATAGCAGCACAACCAGTAAGAGTTACGATATATTTCCTCTTGGCAAACTCATATACCATATCGGCAACGTCATCTATATCAGGATAGTTACTGCAGCCAACAAAGGCGAGGACACCAGGGATTGTGCCAAGTGTTATGGGCGCACCGACATTTCTTATCTCGGTGTCCATAACGGCGCCACGTCCAGCCCTTATCTTCCAGGTATCCTTGCTCGCTGCCACCTGCATTATCTTAAAGATGGGAACCTTAAGAGGACATTCTTGATCACATTTGCCGCAACCAATACATTGGTTAAACTGCTGCTTTATCAGATCAAAATTACCTTTAGCAAGCTCAGTTATGCCATCACCGATGTTGATAAGATTAGGGCATACCTGTTCACATACACCACAATTAGTGCATTTCTTGGCCAGCTCTATAGCCTCTTCGTCACTTATCCATTCCTTTCTGCGCTGAGGAGCAATCTTTACCGCTACTTTCACCGCTACCTCAGCTGCTTTTTCAGGGTCAAGGATAGCGAAATGCTTCTTATCCTCTACCATCTGTTTCACTATCTCTTCTGTATCCCAGTCAGTGGCATCCTCAAGCCCATACATAGCTTTATCCAAACAGGCGATAACTCGTGAGTCAACCTTGTCTGCCTCTATTGGCATATCAGTTCTAATACATTGCTCATCAGTCATGATAACATCAGCAATGCCTGTCTTTACATAGAAGAGCTGCCGTGAAAGAGGACCGACTATCTTTGCCCTATCGGAATATCTTGTGGTCTCCAGGGCGGTGCAACATATCCCTGCAACCTCTACCTTATCATAAAGGTTATTTTCCTGCAGATAATCAATGACAGTAGTGGAAGTAGCCGGATTATGCCCCACCAGCAAGATCACCGGCTTGGATTCATCAACCGACTGCCATCCCATGTCCACCAGCGGAGTATCAGCGACCGAGGTAGGAAAATTAAATCCCACGATCTGGGCGATATCAGCCACCTCCATCCCTACATGATCCAGCATGCTGGCATGCAAAGCCTTGGATTCGTAATCCAGATAGCTTCCCTCCTGTCCAAAGTGAGTGGAATCGAGAAGATGGGTGATCTCCTTATATACATACTCTATAACCGTCTTGAGGTCGCCTAAGGTCTCGGGCTTTAGCCCGGTAACCGTCCTTATATTCGGAGCTTCAAGCTCAATATACGTGCCCATATCAATCTTTTTATCAGCACCATGCTTCTCAATCAAATGTTCCAGTATATGACCACCATGAGCGGCATGGGCTGAGCACCCCATCAAGCAAGCGATAAGAATAAATCTTGCCTGCTGAGTTGCTATGTCTAGGCCACAAGCCCCCCTCCTCCCCTGGGAAAGGTCACACTTCCCATAGGTACAAAAACAGCACATGTCACAAAAAGGGGCATACCAGGGCTTGTAAGTTTTAAGCAGTCTCATGTCCCATGACCTAAGATCTGGGATTTCTGGCATTGGAGTGGGACCTACTGGCTCCCAAGGGATTTCAGCCTTTATCAGCTCCCTGATTTCCTCTTGCTTTTTAGTTAGCTTGTTTACTACTTCCATTGTTTCACCTCACTTTCGTACATTTCCTTTACCAATTTTATAGACTTGAGATGCCTGTGAGTCAGGATATTTGCTCCACTGGCAAGAAGAGACAGTGAAGTCATTGCCTCCCAGAGTATCCCTTGTTCCTCATTTTCCCTGGCCTGTTTCGCTCTCCAGACTTCGGTGGCGAAATCAGCAATCATGGGCATCTGCGTCATCTTATCTTTAATGATTTCTCCAAGCTGCTTTACCCTCTCCATTAGACTGTAAGTATATTCTATGCCATAACCCAGTGCTGGACTTAAAGGGTCAATAACTATCTTCTCTAAGGGGAAGAAGTGGCCCAATTTTACATTGAGCTCCTTGAGCAGATTGATATCCATAGGGGTTTGGGCGCTGGCGAAAAGCCCATGATCCAGAATTGCCTTTCCCACCACCTCATAGTTTTCCTTTTGCACTGGCCCTATGAGATAATTCATACCATCAACTGCTTCACAAACTGCTGGAAGAACCTTGGCATCTTTATCAGGGTCTCCTGAGCCGTAAATAATTAACGGAAGACTTGTTGCCTCTGCCACCTTTCTTGTCACCTCTGCTGCCTTTTCGGGAGGCGAGTCCTGATCTGCAGGATCGGTACTCAGGAGATAAAGCTGTATCGCATCTACATAATCAAATTCCTCAACCTTCCCGCCCCACTTCGCAGGATCGTGCATCACATCCTTGAAGGGCTCATATAGAAAGTTGGGTAAGTCTTTGGGTGGCTCCCGGTCAAGGATTTGCAGAGCAAATACCGGTGGATTTGGCCATGAGCCGTCATCAAAAAAATGGAAGGGTAAGATACTTTCCCCTCCAATTGTTACAGTTTTTCCTCCTGATTTACCCAGAGTCACTACGTTTACTACCCCGGTATTGGACTCGATTGGCGCTTTATATTCCATTTTCCACCTCCTTACTCAAGCCAGGCATCGGAATATAGAACCTCGCCGGTAAGGACCTTGGCTGTCTTCACATAGTCAAGTTCCTTTTGAGGCAGAGAAGAAAGGTCTATCTCTTCTCCATCCATAACTTTATAGATAAGGTTGACCACGTCTGGCACTTCGCCTTTAATCAAACTCATGAATTCCTTATCTAAAGGGTCGGCGATTGCAGAATAGAGCCCGTACCTCTGTAGCATTACCAGGTAGGTACGATTGAGGATTGGGCGAAGCTCTTTTGGTGCCCCATTAGATATATTTGAGAGCCCCACTGTTGATTTGATCCCTGGCAAAACCTCATCGATGATTTGGATGAATTCCAGAGATGCCTTAGCAAAACCCTGCCCTTCACCGGCAGTACTTACAGGTAAGATTATAGGGTCAACCCAAATATCTTCATTGGGAATTCCAAGCTCGTTAGCGTAGGCAACTGTGTCCATGATGCTCTCCGTCTTCATCTCCACATCTGGAGGCATACCTCTATCATTGATCACTGAAATTATCACATCACAGTTATATTTTTGGGCCAGGGGAAGCAATCCCTCCTTCTGCTCTTTCTTCCCCGAAGCAGAGTTGATCAAAGGCCTTTTCTGGCAAAGAGGGAGACCTGCCTCCATGGCTACAGGGTTCAAGGTATCAAGCGACAAAGGCAAGTCGGTAACTTGTTGAACTGTGCTTATCACCCATTGTATAGTCTCTTCAGGATTTTTCGTTAACGGACCAAGGTTCAAGTCGAGATAATCAGCCCCAGCTTGAACTTGACCGTTAGCCAAATCCTGAATTGGTTTGGAATCATGCGCTTTTATCGCCTGATTTACTACCCCCGCTATAACGTGTATATTCTCACCGATGATAATCATCCTTTCCTCCAGGTTTTTGATTTACCAAACCCACTATTTTATACAAGAGTATTCTTCGTGTCAATTCGCTTCCTTGAACACTAAAGCGCCAACAGGGCAAACTTTTACACATTCACCACAGTCCTGACAACCGGATTCGGCGATAGGTACGTTTCCAAAGGTGGTGACCATTCGCCTGAAGCCACGATAGCCAAAATCAATAACCCCCAGGCCAAGTTTTTCCTGGCATACCCAAACGCACTTACCACAAAGTACACACTTATTCGGGTCATAAATGAATACCGGGCTACTAGAATCCACAGGTAGGTCACGCAGAATCTTTGTGAAACGCTTTGTGTTGAGCTTTACACCAAGATACTTGGCGATTTTCTGCACCTCACAGCGACCACTCTTAGGACAATGGGCACAATCTACAGGTAGACTTGATAGGAGCAATTCGAAAGAGGTACGGGCCAGGTTCAAGGCTTTCGACCCTTTGGTGTTAACCACCATTCCTTCCTCCACCGGCACAGTGCACGCTGTAACTGGCTTAGTCCTGCCTTTTATCTCTACAAAACAGAGACGACAGGAGGCAAAAGGCTCGCTCCTTTCCCGAATGGCACAAAGATTGGGGATGTAAATACCATTGTCTAAAGCCGCCCAGAGAAGATTCTCACCCTCAATGGCTCTTATTTCTTTGCCATTAATGGTTAAAGAGACGCTCTTTGTTTTTACCAACACCATCACCATTCCGTTAGCTAACGGGCTCTCCCTTCAAGGGAGAGGAAGTTGTAGCGCCGAAATCTGTCTTCTTAAGTCAAGCCTATCGCCCATTAGAAGAGCCCTTGTACTTTACCAGTCTTTGTGTCAATGTCTACTTTTCTAAATGCCGGATCGGAGCTGGTCCCCGGCATTAAGCTGATGGTCCCGGCGCAGGGGCAGAGGAATTTCGCTCCGGAATAAATCAACACATCGCGGATAGGCAGCATCCATCCTTTAGGGACGCCCTTAATTGCTGGGTCGTGTGTCAGACTCAGGTGAGTCTTCACCATCATGGTGGCGTAATCATCATATTTGGGGTCATTCTCAAGCATTTTAGCCTTGGCTTCAGCATCAGGAGTCCACGACACGCCATCGGCTCCATAAACCACTTTGGCGATCTTGTCCACCCGCTCCCGTAACTTCATTTCCGTGGGGTAGAGGAAATTGAAATCGGTCTTATCTTCAGAAGCTTCTATTACCGCATCTGCCAGCTCCAAGGCGCCATCGCCGCCATTGGCCCAGTGAGAAGACACGGCACAGCGTGCCCCGGCCGCCTCAGCCGCCTTTCGCACCATGGCGATCTCTTCCTTCGTGTCAGTGTCGAAGGAGTTGATGCACACCACAGGATTTATTCCTGATGTCCTGATGGTGTTGATGTGATGCAGCATGTTAGGGAGGCCTTTCTCCAATAGCCCCAGATCTTCCTTGGTGTAGGAATCGGGCAGGGGCAGACCAGCCACAACCTTGGGCCCACCACCATGCATCTTCAGTGCCCTGATGGTCGTGGTGAGCACCGACACATGCGGCTTGAGACCGCTGAAGCGGCATTTTACGTTCCAGAATTTCTCGAACCCGATGTCTGCGGCAAAACCGCTCTCGGTAACATGGTAGTCAAACATCTTCAGACCGATGCGGTCACCGATGATGGAGGATTGTCCCACGGCGATGTTGGCAAAGGGTCCGGCATGCACCATACAAGGCTGGTACTCCACCGTAGACATCAGTGTAGGGTTGATGGTGTTGCGCATCCAGGCGGTCATAGCGCCTCCTACCTCCAGGTCACCAGTGGTAACGATATTGCCCTTTTTATCGAAAGCTACGGTAATTTCATCCATCCTCTGGCGCAGGTCTGCCAGATCCCTGACGATGGACAGCATGGCCATAAGTTCGGAACCCACAGCGATACCGAACTTGGACTGCATCGCGTATCCATCCATGCGGCCGCCGAGGCCTATGACAATGTTTCTGAGGCTCTGGGCACAGAAATCCATAATCCAGCCCATCTCCACTTTGGTGGGGTCAATGTCCAGGCGGCGCATCCTGCTGCGCTTGGCCAGCTCCTCGTCATCGTAATTGCGCTCGTGCTGCATTCTGGCGGTAAGCGCCACCATGGCCAGGTTATGAGCATTCATTATGTCGTTGATGTCGCCGGTAAGGCCCATGGAGAATTCAGTCATGGGAATAAGTAAAGCATTGCCACCGCCGGCAGCGGTTCCCTTAATATTCATGGTGGGACCACCCGAGGGCTGACGTATACAACCGCCCGCATTCTTACCCCGCTTGCCCATCCCCTCTAAAATACCCATCGTAGTCGTTGTTTTTCCTTCACCCAATGGCGTAGGAGTAATGGCAGTTACCTCGATGTACTTACCATCAGGCTTGTCCTTGAGACGCTCGATGATCTTCAGGAAATCGAGCCTGCATAATCTCCCATAAGGCATGACTTCGTCCTTTTGCAGGTTCAGTCTTTCCCGCCACTCATCAGAGGTCGGCATGTTCTTTTCAGCCGCTTCTGCGATCTGCCAATCTTTCATTTTTGTTGCGTCGTAAGGCATAGTAACCTCCCTTTCTAATTTTTAACAACCTAGCTGGAACTAGCAAAACGCAATCTTAGCCACCTGCCTGTCTTTCTGCTGCCGTTACGGTGTTCACCAGAAGCATGGTGACCAGCATTGGTCCTACCCCTCCAGGCACTGGAGTTATGGCTTTTGCTTTTTCCTTTACCTTCTCAAAATCTACATCACCGACTGTTTTCCTTTTCTTGGTAACAGGCTCTTCTATCCAGTTTGAGCCAAAATCTATCACCCACGCTCCTTCCTTTATCATGTCCGCAGTAATGAAATTGGGCTTGTTTACAGAAACAACAAGTACATCTGCCCTGCGAGTACAGGAAGCAAGGTCAGGAGTTGCGGGGTGACAGAGAGTTACATTTGCCCCAGCCCCTTCCTCGTCTTGAACCAAAAGAGATGCTAAAGGCTTACCCACCATGTTGTCCACATTTACAATAACTACATCCTTGTGTTTAAGGTCATACCCGTAGCGTATAAGCATCTCCTGGATGGCCAGGACAACCGCAGGGAAGAAAGCAGGCTGTCCCAGCCAAGCCTTTCCCACATTCAAGGGATGGAAGCCATCAACATCCTTTTGGGGCAAGATTTGAGCTAGTACTTTTTCTTCTGATAGATGCTTCGGTAGGGGAAGCTGAATGAAGATCCCATGGATTTCAAGGTCTTGGTTAAGGCTCTGGATATTCCTTAAAAGTTCCTCCTCAGTAATGTTTTCAGGAAGCCTTAAAACTTTCTCCGTTACGCCTACCTCATCACAAGCCTTACTCTTAAGCCCAACATAAGTGACTGAGCCTGGGTCTTCGCCTACAAGAATGCCACCAAGCCCTGGGGTTATCCCCTTCCGTTTAAGTTTACCTACCCTTCCTTTAAGCTCTTCTCTAATCTCGGCGGAAAGCTTTCTTCCATCAAGTATTTTGGCGCACATCTTTCTTGCTAAACTCCTTCAGCAAGCTCGGCAGCCTTAACAGTATTCTCCATTAACATAACCGAGGTTACTGGGCCAGTTCCTCCAGGAACGGGTGTTATTGCCGCCGCCCTTTCGTTAACAGCATCAAGGTCGACATCTCCCACTATTTTGGTCTTTCCTGTTTCAGGATCCTTCACCGGGTTTATACCTACGTCTACCACCACTGCTCCTTCCTTGACCATATCGGCAGTTACAGATTTCAGTCTCCCCATAGCAGCGATGAGGATATCTGCCTCTCTAGTCACTGAGGCGAGGTCCTTAGTTCCAGTATGACAGATAGTAACGGTAGCATTAGCTCCAACTTTCTTCTGCATCAGAATAGCGGCAAGAGGCTTGCCCACGATATTGCTCCGACCACAGATGACCACTCTTTTCCCGGTAGGGTCATGCCCACTTCGGATGAGTAGCTGCTGTACTCCGTATGGCGTGGAAGGGAAAAACGTCTCCTCGCCCAGAAGCAACTTGCCTGTGCTTATCGGATTAGTCCCGTCAACATCCTTGTCAGGTGATATCTTGCTTTCTGCACTTAGAGCATTCAAGTGCTTGGGGAGAGGAAGTTGAAGAATAATACCGTGGAAGTTTGCGTCCTGGTTAAGTTCTTCAATCTTTCCTTCCAACTGCTCCTGCTTGATGTCGGAGGATAACTTTATTACCTGGATATATACTCCACAAGCCTCACCCTCTCTCTCTATCATACAGATATATGACAGGGAGGCCGGGTCTTCTCCCACAAGTATAACCGCCAGGCCAGGTGTCATCTTCCTTTCCTCGAGTTTAGCAACCCTCCCTTTCAGTCCTTCTCGAATTTCCTCAGCTATTTTCCTTCCGTCAATTATCTCCGCTGGCATTCTAACCCCCTTAGCCATGGTTTTTTATTCCTTCCTCACGAATTTCCTGACCAACAGGCACCAAGGAATAATATAAATATCTCTCACCTCAGTGACTACCTCTCAGATGGAATTAAGAAGGCAATAAGGTACAGCCATTAGAGGTGAGGATATTATATTTCCAGTATATGGAAAATCTAACGCAACTGCTGGACTGGTATTAGGATTGGCACCTACGGGAAGTATGGGATAACCAGACTCAACGAAAGTTCTACAAAAGCGGGATACCAATAAAGTGTTCCCTGCACATCCTTTCCTGCTGGTAGGAGTCCTCATTTCACAATCTGGCTATTTTATTACATCCAGCGGAAAACGTCAATATGAACTGGGAGAATCTTTTCCCAAAATTTGGCTCTTCGCCAAGAGGAATTGAAGATGTCCTGAAAGCTCAAGGTTAGCAACTACTTCATTAAAGGTCTTACAGCAACAGCACATACCTTAAACTCTGGGATTTTGGATATCGGATCCAGCTTGGGATTAGTGAGGATATTAGCAGGGCTTTCTGCAAAATGGAAAGTCATAAACACCACTCCGGGAGGTGATGCCTCAGTTACCTTAGCTTTGGTGATGACTTCACCACGCCGAGAGCTAACCTTAACTTTATCACCATTTGCTATGCCGAGTCTCGAAGCGTCCTCTGGGCTGATTTCCACCATGCCTTCAGGCTCTATGTTATTAAGCCCTACCGCCTTACGCGTCATTGTCCCGGTATGGAAGTGATACAAACTACGTCCTGTGGTGAGAATCAAAGGATAGCTTTCATCTGGCAACTCCGCTGGGGGAATATATTTTAATGGGACAAATCTGCCCTTCCCCCTGACAAAAGTATTTACATGGAGTATCGATGTGCCCGGATGGTCATCGGTAGGGCAAGGCCATTGGAGCCCACCTTTCTCTAATCTGTGGTAATTTATGCCACCGTAGCTGGGAGTAAGCTGGCGAATTTCCTCCATTATGTCGGAGGGGTGGCTATAATCAAAGCCTTTCGCTCCTAACCTTTTGGCTACTTGGCAAATGATCCACCAGTCAGGCCTAGAATCACCAATTGGCTTAATAGCCTTCCTTACTCGCTGCACCCGACGCTCGGTGTTAGTGAAGGTGCCATCTCTTTCAGCAAAGCTTGCCGCTGGTAAGACAACATGGGCAAACTTTGCTGTCTCGGAAAGGAAAATATCCTGAACCACAAGAAACTCAAGTTTAGCTAGCGCTTCCCAGGTATGCCTGATATCAGGATCGCTTAATGCCGGGTTCTCACCAACGAGGTATAGTGCTTTTATCTCTTTCAGGTAGGCAGCTTCAAGCATCTCAACCAAGGTTAGCCCTGGAGACACAGGTAATGAGCATCCCCAGGCAGTTTCAAATTTCTCTCTTATAGCTGGGTCGGCCACTCTTTGGTAGCCAGAATAGACATCAGGCAGGGCACCCATATCACAAGCGCCTTGCACATTGTTCTGTCCCCTGAGTGGATTGACCCCGGTTGAGCGCTTGCCTACGTTCCCGGTGAGCATTGCCAGGTTGGCAGTAGCCACTACGTTGTCATGACCGTGGGAACTCTGGGTGATACCCATGGCATACAGGATGGTGGCAGGACTATTAATGGCAAACATGCGGGCTGCTTGAGCTATATCGTCACGTGGTACTCCAGTGATGGACTCGACAAAACCGAGATCAAAATCATTTAATGACTGTTTAAAAGCATCAAAGTTCTCACATCTCTCCGCGATAAAGACTGAGTCAAGCAGTCCCTCGTCCACTATAACCCGCATCATCCCCATAAGCAAGGCTACATCTGTGCCAGGCTTATGCTGCAGCCAGAGAGTAGCAAAGTGGCAGAGGTTGATCTCGCGAGGGTTAGCTACAATGAGCTTTGCCCCATTATCTACTGCTCTTTTCACCTCACGCGCGATCACAGGGTGATTTTCCGTAGTGTTAGTGCCAATAGCTAAAATGCAAGCGGCGTCGCCAATTTCGTTGATGGAATTAGTCATAGCTCCACTGCCAAAAGTTTGGACAAGACCGGTCACAGTAGGAGCATGACAAAGACGGGCACAGTGGTCTACATTATTGGTGCCGAAACAGGTTCGGACGAACTTCTGAAACAGGTAGTTTTCCTCATTAGTGCATTTAGCTGAGGAAAATCCGGCCAAGGCGTCACTTCCATACTTGTCCTTTAATTCCTTAAATCTTGTGGCAATCAAACCTAGGGCTTCATCCCAGCTTGCCTGTTCAAGTTTTCCATCGCGTTTTATTAAGGGCGTAGTGAGGCGATCCGGGTGGTGAACGTAGTCAAATCCAAAGCGCCCTTTAACACAGAGACTTCCCTTATTATACAGCCCATCTTCAACCCCATTAATCTTTACAATCTGGTTATCTTTGATATTCAATTCCATCTGACAACCAACTCCACAATAAGGACAGGTAGTCTGCACTTTTCTGAATTCCCAGCTTCTCCCTTTAAAACGAGCTAGTTTTTCTGTTAATGCCCCCGTGGGGCAGGCTTGAACGCAGGCTCCACAAGAGACACAGCCACTCTCGGCCAATGGCCAGCTTAAATCAGCGACAATGACTGTTTTACTGCCTCGATTGGCGAAATTTAATATCCCCTGACCAGCAATCTCACTACAGGCACGGACACACCGCCCACAAAGGATACACTTATTCGGATCTCTCGATATTACCGCACTGGAATCATCAATTGGCTCAACTGACTTATTAATTGGAAATCTAACCTTATCAATGCCATATTGGTAAATTAGATCCTGCAACTCACAATTGCCATTTTTCTCACAAACCAAGCAATTATGCTCATGCTCGGATAAGATCAACTCTAGAATTAATCGACGATACCTCTCCAATTTTTCCGTGTGTGTTTTAACCACCAATCCATCTCTCGCTGGGTAGGTACAGGATGGCATCACCCTTCTTTCCCTCTCAATCTCCACCACGCACATTCTGCAGGCACCTACATCCGATAAACCATCTTTGTGACAAAGGGTAGGCACATAAATACCATTAGTTTTACAAACATCTAATATAGTGTCTCCCTCCTTACCTTTAACCTGCCTACCATCGATAGTTAAGCTTATTTCGTTCATTTTTCTTCTTAAACCTCAAGGTCGCATCTCAAGCATCTTCTGGCTTCTTCCATTGCCTCCTCTGGGCTATATCCTGAAACTATTTCCCTAAAGGAAGCTACTCTTTCCTCTGGCTCAACCTCTAAGATCTTAACCCTGGCTTTCTCTTGGGTTTCTTCCTCAGTGGGTGGTGTAGAGGGAATAGTAATTGGTTCATACCCATCACGCTCAATCAAGGGCAAAAGCTCTTTCCTTTGAAGCCATCTCCTTATTGAGGAGGCTGCTCTCTGTCCAGCGGCAATCGCTTCGATTACCGTCGCAGCACCAGTTACTGCATCTCCGCCGGCAAAAATCCCTTTCTGCTCGGTGGCTAAAGTTCGCCTATCGGCGACAATAGTGCCTCCCCGAGCTACCTTAACCTCCTCATCCTTAACCAGAGAGGTGTCTGGCCTTTGCCCGATAGCCTCAATGACCATATCAACGGCTACTTTATATTCAGACCCATCAACAGCATGAGGCGTTTTCCGTCCACTTCTATCAAACTCTCCAAGCTCCATGCGAACAAGCTCTAATCCAGAAACTCTACCATTATCACCCAAAATCTTGGTAGGAGTGGTTAAACAATGAAGCTGCACGCCTTCTTCTTCTAAAGACTCAACCTCCTCTTCTATCGCTGGCATATCTTTCTTCTCTCGGCGATAGAAGACATATACCTCCTCAGCACCATTTCTTAGAGCTACCCTTGCTGAGTCAACTGCGGTATTACCCCCCCCAATAACTGCAACTTTCTTCCCCACCTTCACTTCTCTCCCTAAATTAACCTCTCTTAAAAACTCGATAGCCTCACAAACACCCTCTAAATCTTCGCCCGGGATCCTTAGTCTTGCCCCTTCATGAGCTCCAATAGCAATAAACACTGCTTTGTAGCCCTCCTTTAAGAGAGATGTCACGTCACCGATACGAGTGTTTAGTTTTATTTCTACGCCTAGCTTCCTGACATCTTCAACCTCTTTTTTCAGAACATCTTTAGGAAGGCGATACTCAGGGATGCCGACAGCGAGCATACCGCCAGCTACAGGAAGAGCTTCGAATACGATTACCTGATAACCATAGATGGCAAGATCCCAGGCTGCAGAGAGTCCTGCTGGCCCTGACCCAATAATGGCTACCTTTTCTTCCCGCTTTTCCTTTATTCCAGGGATGTATTCAACGTTATGCTCTGATGCCCAGTCGGCAGCAAACCTCTTAAGATGTCTAATGGCAATAGGCTCATCAACTTGAGCTCGCCTGCATTTAGCTTCACAGGGGTGATGACACACTCGCCCTACAACCATTGGGAAAAGGAGTTTCTGCCTGATCAAACGATAAGCTTCATCAAATTTCCCTTCCTTAATCAGGGCGATATAGCCAAAACAATCAAGCCCCACAGGACAGGCATGCTGGCAAGGGGCTTTAAAAAGGGATGCACAAACGGCAGCGGGGCATTTCTTGTCGATGATGTGGGCCTCATATTCCTCCCTGAAGTGCCTGATGGTGCTCAGCACCGGGTTCGGGGCAGTCTGCCCTAAGCCACACAGAGAAGCCTCAGCGACCATTGCGGCTAATTCCCCTAAAGTATCGAGGTCTTCCATTTTCCCTTCACCTCGAGAAATCCTTTCGAGGATTTCTAGCATTTTGGGAATCCCTACTCGGCAGGGGGTGCACTTGCCACAGGACTCATCTTTGGTAAATTGGAGAAAGAACTTTGCCATATCCACCATACAACTATCTTCATCCATCACGATGAGACCGCCGGAACCCATGATTGCCCCCAGGCCAGTAACGGA
>Ga0307431_1001495_pt1 | contig 13396 bp, 5 predicted proteins | sample SalMarWE160170MG_FD_202155 | JGI IMG/M metagenome (GOLD analysis project Ga0307431, IMG submission 202155) | Salt marsh sediment microbial communities from the Plum Island Ecosystem LTER, Massachusetts, United States - WE1603-170 | ecosystem: Environmental > Aquatic > Marine > Intertidal zone >...
CACCTGGTGCCGCTATAATGTTCGAGGAGGAATGTAAACATTACTTGGAAATCAGAGCGTCTGATTGTCTTGGAAATACAGTTATTGACAATGAGACTTTCTATGTTGATGAAACTCCACCTAATATAACAAAATTTGTAGATGAAATAAATTGTTATGAAGGATTGGATAATCAGGGTAACGATGTCTGGTGTGTCAATATGAATACTGTTATAACGGCTATTGCAACCAATGAAGATTGCTGTGTTGACCAATTCATCACAATGGATTATAGAATCTGGAACATGAGTGATGGTTGGACTAACTGGATGTCTTATACACCTGGTGCCGCTATAATGTTCGAGGAGGAATGTAAACATTACTTGGAAATCAGAGCGTCTGATTGTCTTGGAAATACAGTTATTGACAATGAGACTTTCTATGTTGATGAAACTCCACCAGTGATTAATAAAGTTGTTGGAGAGCCAAATTGTTACATTGAAGATGATGAATATTGTGTCAATCTTAGTACAATAATTACGGCAACTGCTACAAACGAAGGATGCTGCATAAATTCAACCATCACAATGGATTATAGAATCTGGAACATGAGTGATGGTTGGACTAACTGGATGTCTTATACACCTGGTGCCGCTATAATGTTCGAGGAGGAATGTAAACATTACTTGGAAATCAGAGCGTCTGATTGTCTTGGAAATACAGTTATTGACAATGAGACTTTCTATGTTGATGAAACTCCACCTCCAATGCCAGTTAAACATGTAGGTGAACCCAGCGTATACCTAGGTATCGATAATGAAACTGGTACAGATCAATGGATAATATGGGACCAAACAGAAATCTGTTTCAATGCATCTCAGGAACCTGATGGCTGTTGCCAATCAGATGTATTCATTGAATATAGAGTTTGGTATAATGGTGAATGGGTCATAAATTGGACAGATTATATAGATTGCATTACCTTATCTGGAAACTGTGTGCATTATCTTGAGGCAAGAGCTTATGATTGTATCGGAAACCGTGGGGAAATAGACAACGAGACTTTCTGGGTATGTGGACCAGGTGGAGGTACAGACCCTCATATAATCATTGAGGAGCCTGAATTTGGATCTGAAACCGACTGCGAAAACGATACACTTAGAGTAAAAATAAATGCCTGGGACGGTGAAACACCAAAAGATGAGTTAACTGTCAGATTCTGGATACCCGGTGGAAGACGTAATGCACCAACATTATGGTATGACGCACAATACAATGAAACAGATGATTGTTTCTATGGATATATAGATGACATCTATAAATATCAAAATGGAGCACAGCTAACAATTGAAGCAGCTGTTATAGATGGAGATGTCAATGTTGAGTTTGCATTCCCAACATCATTTGAAGTATGTAGTTGTTCGATATATGATTATTGGATGCAAGACGGATGGAATATAATAAATATAGTTGATTTTACTGGTGACAACTCTGTTGAGAGTGTAATGTTCTCAATCGATGGTCAATATGACTGGGTATTTGAAGCAGATACATGGGACAGTTACTATACTGGAAGGCCGATACAGTCACTAACAGAGATAACAGCTGGAAACTTCTATTGGGTACACATGAATAATTCCGAAGGTAGATTCTATTTAGGAGAATGCATGGAAGAAGGAGAACCTAGTGTAAGTCTCAATAAAACAGTATGGAATGAAACTGCTGAAGAATGGATGGATGAAACTTGGGAATATGTTAGCGATGTTCCTTCGATTGAAAACACAACATTGTTTGTAATATCAGATATGGGACAAACCTCTCCATATATTACAAAGCTTCAGGCATATGCAATAGGCGAGGATGGAACTGATTTAACCTTTGCAGCAGAACACATTCTTCCAAATGTTGGATGGGGTGCAGTGAGTATGGCCCTTGATGATGTAAACAATAAACTGTTTGTTAGCTATGAAATGAATAGCACTGTATTTGTTTTCGATGCAGAAACTTACTCTGAGATTCATAAAATAGTCACTCCAGGTGGTGATCCAGCAGGAATGGTTGTTGACACGTCAACAAACACTCTTTATGTAGTAGATAGAGGACAGACAACGATCTATATGTATGATACTATAACTTACGCCTTTAAAGGTACGGGAATCATATCCACTGGAGCATATGGTCTTGGATTTGATAGAGTACATAATCATCTGTATGTGACCCATGGTTCTTCCTCTATATCCGTATATGATGCTAGTACATTCACATTGCAGACGTCATATGACACTGGACATTCACCTCAAACTGGTATTGCAGTGGATGATACTAACCCTGCAAACATTATATTTTACACGACTGATAATACAGGGGGCCCTAGTGGAAATCAACTTACTAAATTTGAAACTTCGACGAGTACTATACTATATAATGATACTATCTATTGTCCAACTGGTGTAACAGTTGATCCTTCTACAAATATGGTTTATATTACCACAGCATCGCCAAGTATTGAAGTATACAATGCAACAACGCTTAAGAGAGTTAATAAAATTGATCTTCCATCTTCCTGGGCACCTACAGATCTTTTTGTTGGCGAGGTAACATTCGTGCAAGATCCAGCAACCTTTAAAATCGAGGTTTGTAACGATGGGGAAGTAAATCTTACCAATGTTAACATAACTGACTGTTTGCCGGTAAATCTTACTGCGGTGAACTGGTATAACGCTCAAGTAACTTCAACCTTTGGACCTGTTACGTATACCCAAACAATATGGAACGAAGGTCAATGTAGCAGCTGGGAAATCAATGAGGAAATACCTATTGGTGAATGTATTACCATAGAATTTAATGGCCTAGTATGGAGCTGTGAAGAACCATCTGGTCACATTAACTTTGCGGAAGTAACAGCTTCTTATGATGGCGACTCAGTAAGTGATGACGATACTGCTATAGTATGGGGAATTTGCGGAGAATTAATAGACTAGGTATGAATCGTAAAGACAAATATATAAACCATGAAAACAATAAATCATTATGAAGATAATGAGGAATGAGATAATGAATAAAAAAAAGATGTTGTCAACTGTACTGGTAGGAATGATCTTCTTATCAGTTGCTGTAGCGATTATTCCAACAGCATCCGCTAAAGGCCCAAAATCCATATATGGTTACGTTTATATAAACGATGAACCTGCAGATGCAGGTACGAAGGTAAAAATTGAAATTGATGGTGACATATACAATGACTTAACTGATGGATCAGGCTGGTATGATATAGGTTTACCATCAGGATATGAAGGAAAAATAGGTTATTTCAAAGTGACCAATAAAAATATAGTTCCAGATGATAACAAATCGGTTCTAATAGGATCTGAAACCGGATATTTCATAGATTTACATGTTACTAAAACATCTAGTGGTGACGACGATGACGACTCCGGTGGTGGAGGCGGTGGCGGTGCACCACCTGCAGGACCAACTAACATGCCGCCGGTAGCAAATGCATCTGCAAGTGAAACATTTGGACTCATAGGAGAGTCAATAAATTTTAACGGTTCTCTTAGTACTGACAGTGACGGTATAATAACCAGGTACGCTTGGAATTTTGACGACGGTGCAACAGGAAACGGAAAAACGACAACATACACATATTCAAGTAGCGGAACCTACCATGTAGCTTTAACAATTACTGATGATGGTGGTGCTACAGATGAAGACACTATTGATGTTATAATTTCAGTGGCGAACAACCCGCCGACAAAGCCAGCTGTGAATGGCCCATCGACTGGAAATAAAAACACTGCCTATGATTACACAGCGGTATCCACTGATGCAGATAATGATACAATACGATACACCTTCGACTGGGACGATGGCAGTGCAAATACTGTAACAGATTTCCTATCAAGCGGAACAGCAACTACTCAAACACATAATTGGGCCGCTCCTGGAATATATGAGATCTCCGTGAAAGCATATGACAACGAAACAGACTCAGCAGCAACAAAATTAACTGTTTTAATAGATGTACATTGGGTCAAAGATATTGGTTATCTTATTGATGATGACAGTGATGGAGCCTACGACACTTTCTATAGCAATTCAACTAAAAATCAAACAGATATTAATAAACAAGATGACGGCACTTATCTAATAGACAATGATGGAGATGACAATTGGGATTATGTTTATGATGTCGAAACAGATACACTTACTGAATACAATGAACCAACAACCGATGATTATACACTATTAATAATAGTGATAATAGTTGCGATATTAATTCTGATTATAATCGGTTATCTACTAAAACGTAAAAAAGACGAAAATGAGGAATAAACTTAAGCTTCTTCCTCTATCTTTTTTTATTTTTTGCCCTAGTGCCAAAACCTTTACCAAAGTTTTCCTTCTTTATATATTATAATCCTGTATTTATATTTATAATTAAAATTGGTACATTTTTAGAAAATCATGAGGTACAACATATGGTAGTTTGATTTCTTCCCTCATTGTAAAAATATGATGAATATTACGTTGGATATAGTGCTGAATGATTGAATAGAATTTAATTTCAAATTTTTTATCGATATTTTTATATATGGTAAAACCATTCATAAAAAGAAGGCATTTACAAATATTTCAAGTGGATGTTGGTAAAATAAACTCTTTGTGAGGGAGGAATTCAAAGAAATACTCATGTGTAAAAGATGATTAAAATTTCAACTAGATAATAAAATATTATGTAAATAAGAAAATTAGGAGAAAAATGGGGAAAGAGATTATGAAACAAAAAAAGATATTTCCGATATTGTTTGTAGCTATGCTGCTATTTGTGATGACCTCAACTGAAGTGACTGCTATTGGTCCTAAATGTGTATATGGAACGGTTTTTATTGATGGAGCAATAGCAGATGTCGGTGTCGAGGTGAAAATTGTTATTGATGGGGGCACATTTAATACGACAACTGTTGATTGGAACGGGGCTAATTACATCATTGGCATTCCTCCAGGATATGAAGGAAAGACAGGCTATTTCTACGTAACCTTTAATAATTTGATTCCATATGATAATCAAACTATTTTCCTATCGACAAAAATTGGGTACGTTGTAGATTTGCATGTTGATACAACTGTTCCTAATCAACCTCCAAATGAACCTATAAACCCGTCACCTTTTGATGGTGCAACTGATGTTGATATTGATGCTTCTTTGGGTTGGTCTTGTGATGACCCTGATGGAGATCCAGTGACATATGATGTGTACTTTGGAACAACAAGTTCACCTCCAAAGGTTGTCTCGAATCAATCATCTACTACTTATTATTCTGGATTGATGAATTACGATGCCAAATATTATTGGAAGGTTGTTGCTTGGGATGATCATAGTACTTCAAATACTGGTCTTGAGTGGGATTTTACCACTAAGGAAGAGGTAAATAATCCGCCCATATTCCTCAGTGAAACTCCCTCTGACAGTGCAACGTCTGTGCCTGTTTCAACTTCATCATTGAGTGTTTATATCGATGATCTGGAAGATGATGGTTTTGATTGGACTATTGAAACAAGCCCTAACGTTGGAAGTAATAGTGGCAGTGGTGCTGATGGTACTAAGACATGTTTGATATCAGGTCTAGATTACTCCACGACATATACTTGGTATGTGAATGCTACTGATCCAAGTGGTAGTGGCACCTATACTAGAGAAGTTTACACATTCACTTGCGACGTTGGAAATATTGCTGGCGATATGAACGGAGATGGGAAACTAGATGTGGGTGATGTTATGTATCTAGCAAGATATATTGTCGGTGATCCAGCGTATGGTGTGTTGTATGCTGATGGTGATGTTAATTGCGATGGCAATGTGAACCCTGGTGATGTTATGTATCTAGCAAGATATATTGTCGGTGATCCAGTATTTAGTCCATTATATCCAACCTGCTGATAGGTCCTACATGGTGGTGTAATTCGTCATGTAAGGAGAAAGACTAGGTCGGGTGATTGAAATATTTCAATTATTGCACAGGCATCATTTAATTTACTGGAGTTTTGCGTTTTACCCTGCTAACTCTTTACACATCGTTGATTTATATGGGTAAAGAATACTCTCTATTATCTTTTTAACCTTTTTATGATAGAGGTCAGACATATGAAGTTAATAGGATTTCATGTCCATGTTCTACAAGATTTTTCTCATTCTTATGTAGGGTTTGGGTAACACTTAGAAGAATTTCGTAATTTTCTGCACCCTTCTGTGATCGGTTGCCACCACTTATTTTTCTTGCAACTACGGGAGGACGCATAGCTCGTTCTGCCATATTCTTAGTACCCTCCACATATGGATTTTTTCCAAACTCGAACTTGATCGTTTTGTACCTATGAATTAAATTTTTCTTAGACCCTACAATGTAATTGGAGGGAATCGCCAACTTCTTATAAAGTCAGGTTTAACATTTTTATATTTCCAATATTTTATATGACTAAAATATTACAAGCATATTTATAATATTTTGAACGACAGTTCAAGCGGGAAATCATACAGTTACATCATGGGAGCTAAGTTAAAGTGGAAAATACCAAATGGAAAGTCGAAATCTATTTTCGCGGCTCTTGGATAAGGTAAGGTATGTCAATAGTTGATTTCGCCTTCGAAAAATAAATATTTCTCCAAAGAACATATCCCTTTTTTACTTACAATTTCCTTTACCCATATATATAATCAACTTTATATGTGAACTTTATATACTTATAAATCTCGATTGAAAAACATCGATAAGTTTATAAAAAGGTGAGTTATATGGGGGCGGTAGTGAGAATCATTATTATGGGCTTGATGCGCATGATAGTGGGGGTAAGTTGGATGGTATATGGAATAAATGTTGCTATTGACTATTTGTAAAATAGGCAACCAATATATGTCTCCAAAATTAAAAAAGAAGATAATATAAAAGGAGAAAATAATGGAATGAGGAGGGAAAAGTTTAACTTACCTTCTATTGACTTCCATTAGGGGAAATAGGAAAAAAATAGAAAATAAAAATGAAACTGGAAAAAGAGGTAGAAATATGAGGAAAGAAAGAAGAAAAATAGGAAAGAAGCTGTTGAGCGGCTGCATTGTGTTATCGATGATATTGTCAGCTATGACGTTATTGGTAACATCATCGAAGCCAGTGATAAGTGAGGAAATATCTGAGACTTATGAGCCATCGTTGAGGACATATGGTGAAGAAAATGCTGTATACCCAACGCAATCGTATTATGGTTCGAAAGATTTTGTGTATCCAGAAGAATATGATCCGTTTGATCCAGGTGTCATAGAAAAGGACAGTATCACGTTTAATCCTGCTTTCATTGATGGCCATGGAGGAGAATATGAAATAAAAGCACAAGGAGATGCTAGTGAAAAAATATTTTTACGTGCTTTTTATGAACCTGGTTATACTCATCCAGTGGATGACTTGATGGATGGTTGTTCAGATATAACGTTGTATCCTGTTGAAGAATTTGATGCTATTGTAACAGAGACAACCTACTTTTTAGTGTCACTTTATGATAGAGATCCAACAGTTGGTTATGGCTGGCCAGATATAACTAAAGTAGTTCTTCCATATGCTTCGCTTGATCCTGTAAAACCAGGAATGGATGAAGCAGATCTGTTAGATGTTGCATGGGCCGGCAATATGGGTACACGTCAGTTAACTGATGGAGCAATAGCTGTTGAAAAAGAATTTGAATTTTATGATGATTCCTATGTTGGAGAGACTATACGCTTTATGGATCATAAGATCAAAATTGTAAACTTTGAAAATAATGATCCATCACTTGATAAATTAGATGTTCAAGTTTCATATGTTGGAAACATGAATGATAAATTATCTTCAACAAATACAATTACTGTTGCTTCTGATATATTTGGGATGGAGTTCTTTAATTTCTTTGACAGAGAAAACGATTGGAGATTTGGTTTGGATCCATCAACTATTAGCGATCCCTGCTATCGATGGTATTTGCGTGTTGTTAGTGCTGATGATGACTATCTACGAATTGTACTTGGTCGAGTCTTAGCGGCTGGTGAAACATTCTATGTTGATGGTGTAAGATATGATATGCCCGCTGTTTATGTTGATAATTCCCATGGAGATGATGATGACGATTTTGATGAGTTTGGTGAAGGTGGATTTAAATACATCACTTTTCAGAGTCCTATACCAAAAGGTCAAACTATTTGGCAGTTACCGTTATCTAAAAATATAGATGATTTCAGCCATGTGACCTCTCAGTATCTTGCGTCTCTTCCAAAATATGATTCTGTATGGGTTCTTCCGCCATTTGATGGTTATCATACTATGATTGATGACATTGATCTTGAAGAGCCTTGTAGCTTTGAAAGTTATAATGTACCGTTAGCTGGTTTGATAATTGATGCTAATATGGAAGCATTAGACTTTTATTACATTGATGAGACTATTGAAGAAAGATTTGATTCAAGTCTTACAGAAAGACTAAACACTACTGAAAATGAATATGAAGGATGGGAATGGTATAATGTATATACCATGCCAAATCGATACACAGAGTTTGTTTTACCAAATCAGGAGACACCATTTGATAGTTATCTGGTTGGTGGTATGGCTGATGGCAATGAATATCTTATCACTACTTCACTTATTGCTCCAAACAGTGATGTGAATACTGAACGTAGTGATGAATGCAAATATTATTACGAGCACGAAATATTTGACAGGGTTTGGGATATAGCACTTGATGATGAACGTGAAGAATATTACGAAATGCCAAGATTTGTATATGAATTCGATGCGGTAGATCCTACTGATTTCTACATTAATGAAGGTGGAAATAATCCTTCACTGAGAATTTATGGAGAAGAAGATGTGTTTTATCCAACACAATCATATATGGGTGAATTTGATTTTGTATATGATGATGAATCTGATCCGTTTGATCCAGGTGTAATTATAAAAGATAGTATAACTTTTAATCCTGCTTTCATTGATGGTCATGGAGGAGAATATGAAATAAAAGCACAAGGAGATGCTAGTGAAAAAATATTTTTACGTGCTTTTTATGAACCTGGTTATACTCATCCAGTGGATAACTTGATGGATGATTGTTCAGATGTAACGTTGCATCCTGTTGAAGAATTTGATGCTATAGTAACAGAGACAACATACTCTTTAGTGACTCTATATGATAGAGATCCTACCGTTGGTTATCCTGGTGCTACAAAAGTGATGCTGCCTTACGCTTCGCTTGATCCTGTTAAACCAGGTATGGATGAAGCAGCTTTGTTAGATGTTGTATTGACCGATCATATGGGTACACCTCAGTTAACTGATGGAGCAATCGCGGTTGAGAAAGAATTTATATTTGACGACATAGACTATTCTCAAGATATCATAATGAGCTTTATGGATCACAAGGTAATAGTTACTAACTTTGAAAATAACGATGGAATGGTGATGGATAAATTAGATATCGATGTATCATATATTGGTAACATGTATGAGGCGTTAGCTTCAACTAAAACTCATACCATATGGGAAGATACTTTTGGACCAGGATATAACTATTTCTTTGATAGAGAAAACGATAAGATACTCTTTGGTACTGACCCAGCCTATCGATGGTATTTACATATTGATAACGCTGATGACGATTATCTGAGAATTACACTTGGTCGAGTTTTGTTCGCTGGTGAAACATTTTATGTTGATGGTGTAAGATATGATATGCCAGCTATTTATGTTGCTGGCGATGGTGGCTTTAAATATATCACATTTCAGAGTCCAATTCCAAAATGTCAGACTATATGGTATGATGTTTTATCTGAAAATGTGGATGACTTCAGTCATGTGACATCTCAATATCTTGCAAATCTACCACTATATACACCAGTATGGCTGCTTCCACCGTTTGATGATTATCATGTAATGATTGATGATATAGATTTAGATTACAGTTGTGTTCCATTAGCTGGTTTGCTAATTGATGGTGATAAGGATGCATTGGAATTCTATTACATCGATGAGACTATTGAAGAAAGATTTGATTCAAGTCTATCAGAACGATTACATACTTGGGAAAATGAAGATGAGGAATGGTTCTGGTATAATATATATACAATGCCAAATAGATATACCGAGTTTGTATTACCAGATCAAGAGACACCTTATGATGATTATGTAACTGGCGGTAATGCGGATGGTAATGAATATTTAATCGTTTCCTCACTTTATGCTCCGAATAGTAAGATGGATACTAATCGTACTGATGAGTGTAAATCTTATGATGAACATGAAATTATTACTATGATTGGAGGTGGAAATAGTGGTTCAGGTAATGCTCAATTTGCAATGATTCTTGATGGATCAGGTAGTATTTCCTCTGGAGATTGGAGTATTATGAGAAATGGTGTTGCTGATGCTATCAGAAATTGTTTACCACACGATGGTTCAGTTGAACTTACTGTAATTCAATTCTCTACAGGTACCGCGGGTAATGCACGAGTTGAAGTTGGACCAATTGTAATTGATGGAACGAACTTTGGAACAGTAGCGACTACTGTTGAAGGAATAAGTCAACTTAACGGCCGAACTCCAGTATATGCAGGAATTGATCTTGCAACAAGTACTCTTTTTGCTTCACCTAACTTTGCATCATATCCACGTAAAGTAATAAATCTTATAACAGATGGACTACCAAATGAAGGCTCCCCGGATCCTCAGACAGCTGCAATAAACTCACGAAATAATCTAATTTCAACACTTGGAATGACCGCAGATGAAGATGAATTTGACATTGAATTTGTTGGAAGTTCTGATATCAGCTGGTTTAGAGATAACATTGTTTGGCCACAACCTGGTTATGATACTTGGCCTCCAACAGGTCCAGGATGGATTCGTCAAATATCGACTTATACCGAGTTTTCGGATACAATATGTGAAAAATTCTATTTGATATTTGGAGGCATGTATGTACCACGATTTGCATTTGAATTTGACGCAGTTGATGGCACTGGATTATTCTTAAACGGAGTGGAAATGATGGATCAACAACCCCCTACCGCTGATGCAAATGGTCCTTACGAAGGTGATTGTGAAGGACCAATAATGTTTGATGGTAGCGGCAGTTACGACAATGATGAAGGCGGATCAACTATAGTTCAGTATGATTGGAAATTCTTCTCTGGTGATACATGGCATAATAATATTGGTGCATATCCTTCATATACCTACAATGCAGATGGTACATATATGGTGTCATTACGCGTTCATGATAATGAAGGTGCAACTGATACAGTATCAGTCTTTGTATACATTACTTGCGATGACGATGATGACGATGACGATGATGACGATGACGATGATGATACTGGTGCAAGAATTGTAATGGAAAATGCGTATCCTTGTGAGGAGACTACTGATTATGCATATCTGAAAGCGGAAAATATTCCTGTGGATGCTTGTTCAGTCGAGGTATCTCTTTCATGGGACCCCGATGTAGTATCTGTCATTGATGTTGATGAAGGTGACTTTGAAAATCTGGTTCCATATTTGGATAATGTAGCTGGAACTTTGAATTTGCTTGCATATAATACACTTATAACATCGCTTACTGGAGATTTTAACATAGCGAGAATTGAATTTGGAGCTACTGGAGACAGCGGTGACATGTGTCAGCTAGTAATTGAGGAAAGTCTGCTACTTACCTGCGATCCAGTACCAGATGAAGTTAATCACGTTAGGGTTAATGGAAAGGCTGTAATCTGTGGTCCAAACGGCGACTCGGATTGCGATGGTGATATGAACGGTGACACCAGTGTAAATTCAGCAGATGTAAGATATCTAGCATTACATATTGCCGGCGATCCAGTATATGGTGTATTATATGCTGAAGGTGACGTCAATAGTGACCTTAGTGTAAATTCAGCAGATGTAAGATATCTAGCATTATACCTTGCAGGTGACCCAAACTATGATCCATTGTGTCCATGATGAATGGCTGTCATATACAATGGTGTAACGCAAATAAGGAAAAAGAACGAAAAAATTAAAGCTAAAAAGCAAGATTGGATGATGAAAATCATCCAATTTATTTTTCTTTCTAATACCCTTGAAGGTAATAAAATGAGGAGAAAACAAAAAAGTGGAATATATATTGTAGTTTTATTGTTAATTATTTCATTGATAACATTTACACCAACGATAAATAGCGAAAGTACTACTATTGTAAGAATGGATGATGTTGATATCCCTATCGATGGAAACGATTGGAGTCCTCTGATGGTTACTGATGTTTCGAATCTTGGTTCATGTGATGTTACCCTTTCATGGGACCCTGATGTGTTAACTGTAACAGATGTAAATGATAGTGACTTTGATTTTATGGAGTATTATTTAGATGATATAGCTGGTTTTTTGAGTGTTGTTGCATTTTCTTATGATGCTATGAATGGTGATTTTACTATTGTAAATGTTACATTTGAACCTGCTATGGGTGCTTCTGCTGGTGATGAATGTGATTTAGATATTACAGATAGTAAACTTATGCTTTTTACTGCAGAGCCATATCCCAGTAAGATTGCGCATATAACTATGGATGGTACAGCTCAGATTTATCCTACTGGACATACAGTGATTGTTTATATAGAGGATGTTGATATCTCTGATGATGGAAGCGATTGGGGTCTTCTGAAGGTAATGAATGTCCATAATCTTGGCTCATGTGATATTAGTTTTTCATGGGATCCAAGTGTAGTTACGTTAAAAGAAATTATTAATAGTGATTTTGATTCTATGGATTATTATGTGGATGATGTTGCTGGTGTTCTGAATATAATTGCATTTTTTTATGATGCTATGAATGGTGATTTTACCATTGCAAATATTACTTTTGAGCCAGCATTGGGTGCTGTTGCTGGTGATGAATGTGACCTAATAGTTGCTGATAGTCTGCTTTTAACTGCCGATCCTGTTCCTGATGAGATTATTCATATGAGTATGGATGGCACTGCTCAGATTCATCCCTCTGGACCATTAGTTGTGGTAGGAATAGATGATTTTAATATACCAGAGGATGGAAGCGATTGGGGTCTTCTGACTATTACTGATGTTTCGAATCTTGGCTCATGTGAAGTTAATCTTTCATGGGATCCTGATGTGGTAACTGTAACTGATGTTAACGATAGTGACTTTGATTCTATGGATTATTATGTGGATGATGTTGCTGGTGTTTTGAGTGTGAATGCGTTTTCTTATGATGCCATGAACGGTGATTTTACTATTGCTAAGGTTACGTTTGAACCTGCTTCTGGTGCTTCTGCTGGTGATGAATGTGACCTAATAGTTGCTGATAGTCTGCTTTTAACTGCTGATCCTGTTCCTGATGAGATTATTCATAT
>Ga0307431_1001497_pt1 | contig 13391 bp, 16 predicted proteins | sample SalMarWE160170MG_FD_202155 | JGI IMG/M metagenome (GOLD analysis project Ga0307431, IMG submission 202155) | Salt marsh sediment microbial communities from the Plum Island Ecosystem LTER, Massachusetts, United States - WE1603-170 | ecosystem: Environmental > Aquatic > Marine > Intertidal zone >...
GAGATATGCCTTCTCTTCCCGAATTGAGAGATTTTGGTAACTGGTGAAGATTCCCCGATATCCCAAAAGAAGTCGGGGTGAGAGGATTTGAACCTCCGACCACCTGAACCCCATTTACAAGTTAAGCATGCCGAAAGGTGCTGCCAGATACAAATGTATGTTGTTTTGTTGGGGTAGAAGATTCACTTTATATCTAGGGTGGCATCCAGTGATATGGCATGTCAGGCAATTTGTTAGCAAAATGTTAGCAAGGCACTGCAAGGTGTTATAACGGGAGAGGCTCAGGAGAAATGCAACATTTTGAACCACAATTGGCTATTGGTGGACATTGGTGGTGTAATTGGGCTCTACGTGGACTGGTTTAGTGATTGCAGAAGTTCGTTTTGAAATACCCGGATAATAAGGGACGAGGTCAGGTTCGCTACCTGTAACGCGCCAGTGAAATGAGGTATGGTACTCGTCCCTGTAACGCTCTGAGAAGTTTGCCATCTGCCGTGATGAAAGGACACCCCAAATCTTCTGCCAAAAGTAAGTATAAAGCATCAAAATAGAAACATCTGTAATTGATAGCTAGTCTTATAGCTTCATACTTAGCATCAGAATCGTCGATGATAAGTAGTCCTTTCGACTCAAGCAGTTCAAAAGATTGAATTGCCGCGCGCCATGTTTCTTCACCAACCTCCGCTCTTGCAGCTCCCCGTTTAATGACAGCTGGAACTTCGTAGGTAATGACACGTGGCGCAACTAGGTGAATCTCGCCTCGCCTGAATCTTGAAAATAACAAATCTGCCTTGTCAGTATCTTGTTCATCTTTAAGGTATAGCTTGGCTACCACGTTCGCATCAACAACTAGTTGCTCAGTCACGGCCTTCCTTTCCCTCACGAAGCTGACGAACTATAGTGGCAGTCGTAAGTGGTCTGATATCAAGTTTGTCACGAACGTCTTGGCCTAACTGTAGGGCTTTGCTTCGCGCCTCCAGCTCCTCCTTCGTCGGTTTCGGCCATTTACCAGCACGCAGGTCATCAAACGTTACTCGAGGGTGCTCGGGAAGGTCTATCTTCCATCTTTGTGTTGCGAGCGGTAGGTCCACGGTATCGATCTCAAATAACATGGGCTGCTGACCATCAAAAGTTGTTGGCGTGGATGGTTCAATGGATCGCCATTGGTAGGATTGTGGCACCCAAGATTGCAGACCAAATGCAATGTACGGCGAAGATAGAACATTATCTGATACTACAGGGGCATCAATCTTTTCGATTTCCTCAGCCGACATCAATACGGGACCTCTCATCATTTCTCCTTAAAAAGGCTCTCTATTCTTTTACTTTGCTCACTTGCATAGTTTAAGCCAGTATTAACAAAATCCCGAAGCATTCTTTCAGTTATTTCCTTCTGCTCCATATTTAGGGAGTAATCTACATCCAGGAACATAGCCACTTCAGGTAATTTAGGTGGCTTGAATACGAACTGTGATTCCAGTTGGGGTGACTCCATAGGACCAAATGTTAAGTTTGCCTTGTATTCACCGGAAGCAAGAATAAAGCTAGTACCAACGTCTATTGCCTCCCCAGCAATATTTATTGGCTTGTAAATCTTCTCTTTATAAGCAGAGACAAGCTCGTCAAAGTCAAGCTTAGATTCTTTGACCCAATAACTCCTTTCTCCAATGCGCGAAAGCGGAGGAAGCTTAGCAAACTCACTTATTCTTCTAAACACCGTCATGATATTATCTACACAGTAGCCTATATTAGGGATATCTCCTAAAGCAATGGCTGTCCGTCTAGGGTCAACGATTATACGCATTTGTTTTTCAGAGACAGTCAATTCAAATCCAGGCAATGGTGATTGTTTTTCAGGTAATTCTTTACCAGTAAGTGAACGGTATAATTCCTCATAAGGCCTAAAGAGCTTCAGAGGCGTACTATGTCTTACTTCGACGATAACCTGCAACAAATTCATTATGGAAGTGGCCTCCTTAATAAACCCCATTATACCCTATTGAACAAATTTCTAATAGGTTTGGAGGAAGTTTCGGTAAAACAAAGCGTTTATCAGTGGGCATTCTACCTGCTTGTTTGTTCAAGCAGCCACGCTGGGGATATTTTGAGAGCTTTAGCTAAAACGACTACCTCAAAATCGGAAACCGGGCGAAGTTCTTGTTCAATTTTGGAGATAGTCGATTGATCAACTTTAAGGCCTAATACTTGTAACCTTGCCACCAGGTCTTTTTGTGTTATGGGTGGCTTTGCTTGCTTTCGTGCCTCCCGGACACGTTTCCCTACAATGTTTTTCTGCACATGGTGGATTGTAAAGAATATGCTTTGTTAGAATATTCCCATTGAGCATATTTGGTGTTAAAATGGGTATATTATGAAAAACCTTCACTTTCTATGCTTTGCCTTGCTTCTTGCGGTGATTCTTGTTTTGCCGGGCTTCTCCGATGCTCAGCCGGCTGCCGAACAAGACCCTATTACTACTGGGACCAATGTTACTGCTGAGGAGGCTGCCCCTTCGAAGTCAGCCACGATGACAATCACGATGATAACTCCGCCGCTCCCGGATGACTAGATAGGGGTGTGCTGAGTTCGAAGATAGCGTGTTTCGCGATTCGTTGGTTTGTTTGGTGGAGCACAGCAATGAGCGGTTAACGTAGAGTATGGATTACGGCAATTCACTAGCACTTGTGACAACCTTATAATCAACATCCAGTGCACCTTTGAAGTGCTGTCCACCGCATTGAATCTTTCGTCGTTCATCCGAACGGAGATCGTCAAGCTTGTGTGTATCTTTTGTCTCTCTTATCAGATACAACAACGGTTTACCAGTTGGCTGTCCATGCTCATCCCGTTCTTCCATGACTATGGCCCAGTCCGGATTGTACTCTCCTACAGGAGTTAAGACCTTGAACCAACTTGGAAGCTTCAAGTAAAGTTTGACGTCATCTCGTTGCTCCAGGCCTTCCACGAAATTCTTTTCGGTTTCAGACTCATAAACTACATGGTCATAAACTGCTCTAGCGGTCGGTACCATGTAATCCATCCAGTTCTCAATCTCCGTGTCCAGCTGTGTCATCTCATACCATTCATTTATCTTGTAGTATTGAATTCCTTTAACTAAATGGTCTGCCAGCTTATCCTTAATGATTTGAACAGCAGCCGTGGCAAATCCATGAGGATTGTTCGTAGCCTCCGTCTTGTTACTGATACACTTGAAAATCTCAAGTAATGTTCGTCGGCTAATGCGTGTCGGTGGTGTGGAATGTTCCATTAGGTTCGACATTACCTCGAGCAGGTTAGGCAGGGGGAAACGACCTGATAGATCCTGTACCGATTTGGCAGCACTCATCTGTAGAGCTTGAAAAACATCTTCTTCTTTACCTGCTTGAACATGCGCCTTGGTAATAGCAATACGAGGTGGCTTCACCTCAACCTTATCAAGTTCGCCTACTACCTCACCAATTAGCTTTTGGGTATCAATGTTTACGGTGTAACGCGTCTTGTGCTTTATTTTCTCCCAGAGTTCCTTAAATTCGGGCCTTAGGATGAATTCCTTACGCAGCTTAGCAACTTCTCGTTTCCGTGCATTTGCGGGCTTAGGAGGTAGTCCATCTTTACCATATTCATCTTCGATTTCCTGTTGCAGCTTTTCAACGTACTTTTCGTAGCTTTCATTGGCTACTACGGTTAATACATTTACTCGCTCGTCATGTATTCGCTCGCCGGATTGTTCTACTGCTAATCTGACTCCACGCCCCACCTCTTGCCTCTTCTTAATTTCTGAGGCTGTTTGGTTTAGGGTACATATTTGAAAGACATTGGGGTTGTCCCAACCTTCCCGCAATGCCGAATGAGAGAAAATAAAAGACACTGGCTCATCAAAGGATAATAGCCTTTCCTTATCCCGCATGATTAAGTTGTATGCTGCTTCGTCTTCTTTGGTCTTGCCAGTGAACGAGTCAATGGATTCAACAACCCCACCTCTGTGCCGTTTCTCAGCGAAATAAGCTGCCTGAACCTTTTCAGCATCGCTGTCCTTCCATTCAGTATAGGTATGCTTGAGTTCATCGAAGTTTTTTAAGAATAGCTTTCTAATAAGCCCGTCACTCGGCGCATAATTGTCAACCCTGTCGATAAAGAAAAGGGTTAGTACCTTTATTTCATCGTCCTTACACTTACGTTGTTTCCGGAAGTGCTCCTCTACCGTATAACGTATTTGTACTTCGAAAATTGCCTCTTTGTCGGCTCCCTGGGATTCGCCTAGCCCCAGTTCAATGCCGTTGGCGAAGACAACCACACCTTGGCTTGGGTTTATTTCATCCACAACAAACGGAGCATATTCTGGCCGATTGGTCTTCTCCTCAAGACTATCTCCTGGCCTAACAGTTACCACCTGCTCCTTGACTACCCCGCTCTTCATTAGTTTGTGAACCGCAATACGTGCAGTGATTGTATTCTTTTGAGTTGAGATATTATCCAGCCTGAGAAACACCTGGCTAACATCGTCTTCTCTAACGACTGAAGCAACTTCTATGCGCTTGACCAATCCCTGGCGATATGCATCATATGGAGTTAACCGGTAGATCAAATTGTAGGGATTGCGGTGGGTTGCGCTGTACCTCAAGGCCAGCAATGGGTCTAGCGCTGACAGCGCTTTAACACGTAATTCGCTCTCCATATTCTGAGGCTCATCTAAGATTAGAATTGGGCGGGTTGCTTGGACTAAATAGATAGGTGTCTCACCCTGCAACCTGTCCGTAGATTGGCGTATTACATTCGTAGCTTTATTAAAAGAATCTATGGTCATAACCATAATCTCTACGCTGTTAGACAAAGTGAACTGACGCACCTGCGAGAGGCTCGAAGAGTCATAAACGTAATAGCGGTATGGTGTGTTTCCAAATAGTTCAGCAAAATGTTTCTCGGTGATTTTGAGCGCTTTTAGAACACCTTCTCTTATGGCCACCGATGGAACCACCACAATGAACTTGCGCATACCGTAATTTCTGAATAACTCGAGAGCTGTGCGTAAATATACATACGTCTTACCGGTGCCCGTCTCCATCTCAATCGAGAAATTGGGGAAGCGGACCGCCTTGGAGCCATTGGCTGTTTCAATAGTCTCATCGATTAGCTGGAGAGTCTCATCAGGTTCGATTCCGGTTTGAGCCTGGACAGCCTGCAGATTCTTAAGCAGTCTTTCTTCGTCAAGGTCAAGGCGGTTGGGTACGGCAGCGAAACCTGCCCCTAGCTCAAACGATAAATCCACCTCTATACGATTTTGCCCATGTAAGAGGCCAATAACTGAATCGATAGCTCTGATCTGGTACTCTTGATTAGGGTCAAATCTAAATTCCATTCGATTACCTCAGATTACTTTCAAGTTGCATTGAAGTGCTAAGTTGGCTGCTAGTTCATCAGTAAGAGCTTTGTCGCGGCAAATGAACAAGTAGTCAGCGTTCAGTTCCAGAGTCTTAACTGCATCTTCTTTTATATCATCGTCAAGGCAAATATAGAATGACTGCCCTTTGTCTTTGTCGGTTACTCCCCAAATATTGTTCTCGGTAATCTTATCAACCTTTTCGATGAGACAGCCGAGGCTGTAGCCTTCTTTGAGTGCTACCTCATATATCACATTTTCTTCCTGCCAGCCTTCGACCAGTGGGTCAAGATAAAGCTCCATTTGTTTGGCATATGCTTCCGGGTCTTTATCTTCAACTCCCGTCCAAGACCTGTAGTTTGATTCGGCTAGCTTAAATACCTTGAATCCCAAATCTTCGCCTGATTCTCCACTATTAAAGTTCATCTTACCTTCAGCGTGTTTGTTCATTTCAGCGATAACGCGACGGATACGTTCTTTTCCTATTTCAGCAATGCTATTGTACCCGGCTTTTCTAGCTGTAGAGTCTTCTGGAGTTGGCTCAGGCAATTGCATCATAATAAACTGTCGGTTACCCCCATCTTCGCGGTTTAACTCTAGAACGGAGTGTGCTGTGGTGCAAGAGCCAGCGAAGAAATCGAGGGTAATATCATTCGTATCGGTCTCAGTGACTATTTGTAGTATTCTTTTAATTAATGCTATTGGCTTAGGATTATCAAATATTCTTTCACCCAGCAACTCCTTTACTTCGATTGTCGCCTTTTTATTGCCATCCAAGTCAATCCATAAAGGGGAAGGTCTTTTTTCTCTTCCTTCAAAATAATACTTCACATATGGAACCCATTGCTCTTTGCCATCCTTCTTTACTCTCTTCCATTCAATAAGACCTTCCATCATTAATCTTTTGTACGTCTGGGGGCCACACCGCCACCGACTCTCATATCCCCCCGGACCAATTGGAAACACCTTGGTCCCATCAGGAGCCTCCGTAGGATAATACATGGCAGGTCTATCTTCTCGCCGATCTGCCCTACCGGTCTTTCGTAGCTGTAATGACGAGTACCTCCCTTTTTCATCTTCTTCGGAGAATCTAGTAGCATCTTCTTCAGATAATGGTACTCCCCCAACTTCATATCCTGTGCTTTTTGAATAGACAACAAGGTAGTCAAAAGAGCTTCCGAACCGACGACTATCTTGACCTGTAGTAGTACCTGTTGCTCTCACGACACAGCCTAAGAAATTCTCTTCGCCGAAGATTTCGTTCATCATCAAACGCAGATTTGCGAGCTCTGTATCATCAATGCTTACAAAGATTGCTCCATCGTCACGCAGCAATTGCCGTGCGAAAAACAGACGAGGATACATCATAGATAGCCATGTAGAATGGTAACGCCCACTTGTCTCGGGATTACTAATTAATAGATTTCCGTCAAGGTCTTTTTGCCCTGAAAATGTCAAATATGTTCCCAATGGGTCGGAATAATTATCTTGATAAATGATATCGGCTCCTGTATTGTAAGGCGGATCAATATATATCAATTTGATTTGACCGAAGTAAGATTTCCAAAGTATTTTAAAGATTTCTAAATTATCTCCTTCAATAAACACATTGTGAGTACTATCGAAGTTGACGGACTCGTCTTTCGCTGGTTCCAATGTAGCACGGCTAGGGACTTGAAGAAGGCGTATGGCATCCCTTTTCCCTGCCCAGGTGAATGAGTAGCGTTCTGGCTTACCATCAGTTTCTTCCTCGAGAGCTTGCTTGAGCTTATCAAAATCAATCTTCCCTTCTGTAAAAACCTCCGGGAATAGCACCTTGAACTCTTCTATACGCTCAGTAAACAAATTAGGTGCTGTTTTAGATACTAGTTTACCTTTCGGCTGTTTAGTAGTCATGGTCACCCCCTCTTCCTGTTCTGCCGGTCTATCTCTTTCTGCAATGCCGCAACCACCCAGTCTTGGATAGTCTGGTCAGTCTCAGCAGCGCGAATACGGACACGTTTATGAAGATCCTCCGGTAGGCGAATATGAACCATGCGGTTCTTTATCTCATTGAGATTCCCTTGTTTCATCGATTCTCATATAGTCATTTTTTAAATGTTGCTACAAATATAACTAAGCTACCTGAAGAAGTCAACGATGAAGTGTAGCAGATCGACTGGGATGTCTCCGCAACCATATCCGAAAAATTGTCAGAGTGTTCAATAACGATGGGGTACTAGTACGATTTTGCCCTTACATGTTGACAAGTGATAGTATAGTATTAGGGTTGTAGGAGGTGGGAATGAATATCTACAGAAAGAAGCTTTTGAACGCTGTGCTGTTCTTTGCTACTACTACAAAACGGGTAAACCTTGGCAAACTTTCAAAGCTTCTCTACTTTCTTGACTTCATGCATTTTAACCAGACAGGCTATCCCTCTATTGGATTAAGGTATTACACGTTTGAGAAGGGTCCTGTGCCAAAAGATTTTTGGCTAGAGATAAGAGATGCTAGTGTGCCGGAAGACTTCAAGCGAAAAATCGCGCTGATACCAAGGATGGACGATTTTGCACCAAATTACAGAGAGGTCGAAGTCCGTGCTTTGGAGGAGCCCGATTTGTCTGTGTTTACGCCAAGAGAAATAAAAATCCTTGAAAAATTGGCTTTTATGTATAAAGAGGCTACGGCAAGCGATATGTCTGAAGTGACCCATCTGCCAAAACAACCTTGGGATATTACAAAAAAGCAGAAGGGCAAGAACAAACCCATAGATTATCTGGTCAGCATTTCCGAAGAGTCTGCAGTTAGCTTAGAGGATGCCGAAGATACACTAAAAGAACACGGTGAAGTTGTGCACAACTTTGATATTGAACCAACGAAGTAGTCCTGTAGAGATATCATGCCACAACCTGGACAAATTCTCTACTACAAAGACTATGAATTTGATGACCAATCTAAGAGAGACAAACTTTTTGTTGTCCTAAACGATACGGATAGGAACCCGGTATGTCTTGCTCTCAAGACAACTTCCAAATCAGGACGCTATGAGGGTGTGGGAAAAGGATGTAATCCACAGAAAAAAGTATTCTTTGTACCTACCGATTGGGAGCAATGTTTCACCTTAGATACATATATTCAACTGCCTGAGATTTTTGAAATTGCCGCCGATAAGTTGTTGGCAGGCGATATATCTCGTAAAATATATGTCAGCGGTTCGCTTTCGGTAGAATGTTTTAAACTGCTTAAGAATTGTCTCAAGCAATTCAAGGAAGACATATCTGCACAGCATTGGAAATTTATCTTCAAGTGACAAAGTCGGGCTCGATCACGATCACAATGATAACTCCGCCGCTGCTGGATGAGTAGGGGGGTGTGCACTCGATGTCAAAAAGATAGATTTTCAAAAACATGCGGATAATAAGGCAATGCATGACATCGTTCTAGGCGGAATTCTTGCAATAGCTAGCGCTGCTGTTGGTTCTGGAATAACCGCATTCTTTTTATACAAATCTGCCAGACTGCAGCTAGGTGCTAACCGTGCTGACCTGGAATTACGGCTTGAGAGTCAGGCAAAGGAGGCTCGGCGAACTAGGCTAGTTGAGGCAAGAAAGGGTTATCTCCTTCCTTTAAGTGAGGCCATTAGCAAGTGGGTAGAGTCCACCATTCAGGAAACCAATATGAGTGTGAGGAGAGAAGAAAGCAGGCGCAAAGGTGAGCTTGACCCTGAGAACAGTGCTCGTGCACTGTTCAAAGCGATGGAGAAGGCGGGGGATTTGGCTTCACAGGTAAGTTATATGCGTGGGCAAATCAGTGACAGGACCTTGGATAGATTGATTGAGCATGCAGCAAAAATAACCATTAAAATAAATGCTGCTAGGATGCCAATCCTTCGGTTACTAAATAATGCCGAAGGCATAGACACAGACACTCTTGTCGAGGCATCTGAAGAAGAGCGGGGGTTGGTGATGCTCCTACATGGCTACCTCCTCCGAGCTAACAAGCGAATTGAAGAGCTGTTAAGTGGAGATGAGTCGCAATAGGTGCAAATAAGCAGCCAGAGGCCAACAAAGGAGAGATTATAAGCAGAAGAGGTGGGGAGGGGACTCAACGCCCCCTCCCGTTGCCGTTCCAGTGCCACTTATTGCAAGCCTGACATTTCCACGCCTGGCGTGGCTCGCCGGTCTTCTTGTCGGTGAAGGTGATGAGCTCCATGTTCTCATCGGAGCCGCAGCCTTTGCAGACCGGTATTTCGCCCGTTTCGAAGTCCAGATCCTCGTCGCCAAAGTAGTGTTCTTCTGGCTTTGGTTGGCTGGCCCGCTTGGAGGCATTTCCCAGGTTCATGGTCTGAGCCCTAGCGGGGTTCTTCCACTCTGGTTGAAACTGGCTGCAGATGGTGCCGAAATCGACGAAGATCTCGCTTAGGGTATCGGCGAAGACATTGATTCTGGCCTCACGGCCTTCGATGGTGAGCTTTAGCTCTGCGTGGTACTTTGTGTTTCCGTTCATTTCACACTCCTTTCTTTAATTATTTTGTTTACTTGTAGCCATGCGATTAGAATCGACCTGAGTTTCCTTTCATCTTTAGTCATTCTGTGTTTGATTTGGGTTACCTCCTTGATTTTTATTTGGCGGTTCGATTGGCTCGAGCGCCTTGAGCTTTTGGGCTAGAGATGCTGTTGGAATTTAAGCTGCGAGACGACCTGATCGACCACTCGCTTAGCCATCTCGAAGCAGGCTGCGATTCGGATGACCTTGGCTTCGCCCAAGCCTTTGTAGCGTAGGAGCTTTTCAAGAGGCTGGTTAGCCATGCCCCTGAAACCGCCGAAGTCACGGATAATTTCATCGGCTACCTTGTCATCTGATAAGACAAGAGCGAGGAGCTCAGCTTCGGTTAGCTTGGTAATTTCGGAGTTTGCTACTCTGGTCTGGAGCCAGTCTAGGACGGGGTTCATCACTTGCCGCCCTGCCTGCTGGCTGACGTAGTGTATTTCCTGGTTACCAGGACTCCAGGGATGTCGGTGACGCCTGACTTCACCCGAGCTCGAATCTTGGGCATCGACGGCTCGCACAGGGTACGAGGGACCAGGGTAGGGTCAACGATCTGGATATCGTAGTCCTCCCGGTATGTGACCCTTCCCAGGTGGGTGCGTGACGTCTTGGGTGACTCCGGGACAACTGACTTGGCCAAGGGCTGTATGAGCTCGCCGTTCTGTTTGGCCGTTGCGATGCGTGATGCTTCCTGGGCAAGTGCCGCTAACCTTGCGGCCTCTGCGGCTACTACCTTATCAGCGTGGTAGTGGTGAAGTGCCCTGTTGAGGGCTTCGATGCCGTTGCTGAGTTTGTAGACGTAGGGTTTGAAGAGCTCAATGATCCTCTTCTTGGACTCATCGAGAGGGCGGGTGAGCTCCTTCCGTGTCTCCTCTGCCTGTTTGAGGGCGAACCTGGCAGAAATTAGAAGATCCTCCGCCTGTTTCTGCTCGGCATCGGTGGTGACCTGGGGATTCTCAAGCCACCTTAAGAGGATTTCTTGCTGGGATTCCAGCTCTTCGACCGCCGTTTGCGGGTTGTAATTCTCTGCTGTGTCAATCATTTAGACACACCTCCTTTTAATTTCGTTACGGGTCCCGGAAGCTTGACCGACCACAAGCTTCCGAGCGTATCGCCGCTGTGCCTGGCGGGCTAGTCCGATGGATAGGGACCGCCAGAGTTTTCGGTAGTACCGCTGACGCCTCATGTATGCCTCCGTTGCTGGGGGTATGCATAGGGCGTGAATAGGTGGTTAGCTCCGAGCCAGCCGAGTGCAAACCAAAGATCTCCCCGGTGTGCTTGCTTATCGGGGACGATTTCCAGGACTCGGAGTGCTCGACGCCGTGCCAGTTCATTCATCTGGTCTCTTGTGAGCTGAGGGAATCTGTCAAATACCTTGTCTAGCTTTATCATTTCAATCCTCCTGGCTTCCTGACTAACAATTCTCCCTGGTCTGTGAAGCTGTGGTAGCCTGTATTTGCAAAAATGATATGGTCAAGGAATTGATAACCGAGGAGCTCCGCTGCGTCTTTTATCTGTTTTGTGAGGAATCTGTCTTCATTTGAAGGCTCCAGGACTCCGCTCGGGTGATTGTGAGCCATTAGGAAGCTAGAGCAGTTGGGATACTGCGTGAGTAGTTTATGAAATATGACTCTGAAATCTACGTTTGCAGCTCCCAGGCCTCCTATAAATAGTTTCTCTGCTACGCATTCATTCCCTACTACAGGAAGCAAGTAAAACTCTTCCTGCAAGGGATTAAACAAGGGTTCAAGTAACCGGTAGGCGTCTTGTGATGACATGACCGGGTGTCCTTTCTTCTCTGCTACTGTGTATGTTGCTGTTACTACGTTCATTTATGATGCCTCCTTCTTATTCCAGCGTAGGCCTGTACCTCTGCGAAGTAGCCATTGAACGGCCTGGTTAAACTCCAGATTGTGTCTCTCCTGGACACTGGCTATAGCGTTTCTAAATCCTTTCTGTCTCTCCTCCCGGGTTAGCTGGTGTCGCATTTCAATCCTCCTGTACAAAGTTTCTTGCATTCTTCTTTTCAAAGAAGAACGTTCCTTCCCCAAAAGGGGAATTTAACCGAAGGCGTAGTAACCCCGCATTTTTCCCCGACGCGCTTTGCACCCTCTGGCGGCGGTAACGGAGTGAACGAATCGTTCTGGCGATTTGCAATGCACGGCGGGGAATAACAAAAATGCACCACGCCTTCGGTTAATAGATGGCTTTGCCATACCTTTAAATTCTTTCTCTGTTCCTGTCTTCCTGAGTGAGTTCTTAACATCACGAACGGAACGGGGCAGTGACCGTTATGTCCTCCGTGAAAAGGGTTGCTTTTCACCTGATAACGGGGCTCGGTGCTGACCTTATTACCTTTCAGCACCCTGCCCCCTGCCGTCCCTGGTGACAAACGGCACGTCACCGCAGTGACCGTGAGCCAGGTGCGGCGCCTCTGGGAACGCTGCACCCACATCGAACCGTTCCCTGCCGCTCCCGGGTGAAGCAGTTCGTTTAATCAGCTTTAGATGATTATCGGCTGTTAAACATAAAATGTTTCGGCGGCTCTTGCCGATGGAAGCAAGGTCGAGGTGGATGCAAAGCAGACGGAGTCCTTGTCCTTGCTTGTTTCCTTAACGTGATTAACAGACGATGCTTGCTAGCAAGCTAAACGAACTGCGTAACCACGAAGGACAGCGGTGGTGGTGGCGGCTACGCTTGGCGGACCCTTCCCCTTAGCGGGTGTAAGCCGACGCCGAGTGCCGTGACGGACTGTGCTGGTCTTCTAAGGGATACTGTAAAATCCCAACCTGGCTGCGTTTGGCGGCGGCGAACCCGCCCCCTCCCCTTCCGCCCGCAAGAGACGACGGCACCCCGCTGGCCAAAGGAAAGACACCCCGCTAACTGGTGGTTGGTTGGTTGGTTGTTGGTTGGTTGGTTGTTGGTTGGTTGTTGGTTGGTTGGTTGCTAGAGGGATTGGGTTGTATTTATGTATGTATGTGTATTTTCCTGAGCTGGGCGCCAGAGCCCGCCAGCGAAGGCGTACCAAGCAGCCCGCTGGGCACTGGCAGCGGGCGTAGCTACTATTTATGCTGGTAATGCCAACCAGGCTGATTGTGGCTCCTCATGTAGGGGTGGGCGAGTGCCTCAGCACTCGCAGGGGTGGTAGGGTATGTGCTGATAATGCCTACCAGGGTGATTAGAGCTCCTCATTCAGGGGTGGGCGATTGCTCCTGCAATCGCAGGTGCGGTGGGGTATGCTGGTAAGGCTACGGTTTCAGAATCTTGGGCGTAACTGTCACGTTTCTGTCACGTTTCTGTCACGTTTCTGTGGCGTCTTTGTGGCGTCTTTGTGGCGGGTTAGCTCATTACGTAGCCGTGGGAACGTCCGACGGCGGGGGGTGCCTCTGTAGTAAACTCCTTCCAATCTCCATATCCCCAGCCGGCAGCATTCTTGGCTTTTGCTCTGAAGCGATAGTTGGTGTTTGGGGATAGGCCAGGGTAT
>Ga0307431_1001501_pt1 | contig 13384 bp, 9 predicted proteins | sample SalMarWE160170MG_FD_202155 | JGI IMG/M metagenome (GOLD analysis project Ga0307431, IMG submission 202155) | Salt marsh sediment microbial communities from the Plum Island Ecosystem LTER, Massachusetts, United States - WE1603-170 | ecosystem: Environmental > Aquatic > Marine > Intertidal zone >...
GACTGAGCACCTCAAGGAGACGTAACGGTCCATAATCCTTCGGTTCATTCTTTAGTTTTTCTGCACTTGCCGCTATATAAGTGCATATATCAAATAACTCACCTTTTTCCATTATACCTCCTGATATCTTTCCCAAGATGTTATCTGTGAGACGTTTTTCCTCTGTGGCGCGATAGGATGCTCGTTCGGAAAACCGAGCGCAACGAGCAAGATAGGCGAGATTTCATCGGGTAGCTCCAATAGTTCCTTTATTCCAGCTTCAGAAAAGGACGCTACAGCACAGGAGCCAAGATTCAAAGAATGGGCCATAAGTAGCATGTTTTGCACTGCCATAGCCACTTCTTCAGCGGCGAGGATCGGGCTCAATGTCTCTCCAAAGCTTTTTGTGCGTCTTTGGTCTGAACACACTACAATGGCAGTTGTTGCTTCTCTGGGAAAACCAGGGGAAAGGGTCTTAAGAGCCCTAAATTGTTGAGCCCCCTGAACCACGATAAATCGCCAGGACTGTACATTGCTAGGAGTAGGAGCCCATTGCCCCGCTTCTAAGATCGTCATGAGCATCTCCCGGGATACTTTCTCATCGGTATATGACCGTATGCTCCTTCGCTCCTTGATAACTTCAAGGATGATCTCCTCTTTACTTGACTTCATCGTCACTCCTCTTCTTGTCTTGTGAGATTGTTTTATTCTGCTTAGGTTAGATCCGTGGGACCTCCGTTGTCTCTATAAATACACCGGATAGATGTGCTTTCTTCTGTCAACATCTTGAAACAGCCATCAGGTTAAGAATAGTGACGTATTCTAACCAAGTTGTCTAATCCTACTGTTCTTCTCAATTGGTCTGTACGGAATTCCATACCCGAAGTGTTTCGGCCCAAAGAGTTCCAGTCCCTTTGATGACCGCCACAACTCTGGGGCTGGATAGCCAATGATTGCCACTTCCCTCTCCTTTTTACAGTTAGGGTTCGTGATCGCCTCCCCAGTCTTTGGATCGAGTACGCAGATGAGGTCGGGCACGGTCACATCGGGCTCATCATCGTACCATGAGACGATGTGCTCGTTCTTGTACCAAATACGATAGTGATGGCCGCGGTCATCCGCTTGGCCGGAGATGGTCAATTCACCAATGGTGAACCCTTCCTCAATCTTCCAATCGGTTTTTGCCACCTCTCCCTCGAACAAGAAGAACCCGTTGCCTGCGCTGACCGCTGCTTGCACCGGATCGGCGCCGGAGGACCGAGCCTCTCGAACGGCCTTGCCGATGGTAAGCGCAGTGGTTAGCGTTCCCGGAACCACCGACGTCTTCAGCGCCTTTCCGACCATCGGATGGTCAGTCACTCCTGCTCGGTCGTTGCTCACCACGGCGACCGCGCGCGCGATCGCTTCCGCCCGATAATCATCAGAAACCTCTTTAACGATTATCACGTCACCCTTCGCGGTCGCTACGGCCAACGGAGCGATCGGCACGTCCTTGATGCAAAACGTCGTTTGCTGCAACTCGGGCACCGAACGACCGGCGGGATCGGCGTCAATGATTGGGATGCCCTGCCTGGCGGCGACGCGTAGGGCGACCGCAGTGTTCCCTCCGCCAATCTCGCTGGCAATGGCGGCAACGAACGCTTGCCCCAGATAGCCTTGAAGGGCCCTGAACGCGACCAGGCACTCCATTTCCTCATCAACTAGAGCTGTGGTCTCGCCGCTCTCCTCCGGGGAAACGCTTCCGCACATGTAGGGTGAGCCCACGAGTGCGTCATCGGGAACCTCTTCCAGGCCGGCTAATTTGAACTGCCTACCGGCCGCCAAGTCGCTTCGAATGAGCTGGAGTCCCCGGGTGGGGCTTCCACCCCCCCCAGTTCCCAGTATAGTGCAGCCTCGAATCAGGTCTTCCAGTTGCTGCTGATCTAGCGTCTGCATTGTCTAACGCCTCCTTTTGCTCACTTTCTCTTCCTTCTCATCTTGGGATCAAGGATCTCTCTGAGCCCGTCTCCCACCAGATTGAATGACAGAACGGCGGTGAAGATGGCCAGTCCGGGGAAGGTGACAATCCACCAATTCGTGAGGAAGTACGTGCGCCCCGTACTCACCATCAACCCCCATTCAGGCGTGGGGGGTTGTGCACCCAGTCCCAAGAAACTGAGAGCAGCCGAGGTTAATATGATCGAGCCAAAATCCATCGACGCCTGGATGATGATGGGGGTCAGGCAGTTGGGAAGCACATGCCTGAAAACGATCTTCCCTTGCGATGCTCCCATCGCTCTAGCTGCTTGAACGTAGTCTCTCTCTCGCACCGAGATTGCTTCGCTGCGCAAAAGCCTTGTGTACCACGGCCACCAGGCAATGGCAATAGCGATCATCGCGTTGGTCAGATTTGGCCCCAACAACGAAGAGATAGCCATGGCCAACAGCAGGGGGGGGAAGCTTAAGAATACGTCCGTGATTCGCATTATGACCTCATCGAGCATTCCGCCAGCGTAACCAGCTACGACTCCCAGCGGTACCCCGATAGCCAGGGCGAGTCCAATTGCGATGGCTCCGACCCGCAACGAGATCCGAGTTCCGTACAAGACCCGGCTGAAGACATCCCTTCCCAACTCGTCTGTGCCGAAGAAATGCCGGGTGCTCGGTGACTGAAACCTTTCCTCAATGTGGGTCTCGATAGTGTCTTGAGGAAAAGGTACGATCAGCGGAGCCAACAAAGCGATTAAGGCAAGCAGGAAGACAGCGGATGACCCTATTGTGGTCAGTCGATTCTTCAGTGCAAGCCGCAGGGTACGAGGCAGTCGCTTAGTCATCCCTAACCGAGCCTGATGCGGGGATCCAAGAAGGTCTGGGTCAGATCCACGAGAAGATTCAACAGCACATAGGTGAAGGCCACCAGCAGCGTCACGCCCATGATCGCCGGGTAATCGACGGACAGGATCGCCTTCGAGGCATATTGACCCAAGCCGGGCCATGTGAAGACCGATTCGATCAGAAAGGTCTCCGCAAGCGAATAGGCGAACGTCAGGGCTCCCACAGTAATCACCGGTCCGATGGCATTGCGTAGCGCATACACCCCGAGAATCCTTCTCTCACGCAATCCGCACGCCCTGGCGGTTCGGATATAGTCCTCCCCTAAGACCTCCAACATCGTGGCCCGGGTCATCCTCGCCGACAGCCCCAGTGGATAGGCCGCCAGCGTAATTCCGGGCAAAACGATGTGGGAGAGCGCACTGCCGAACGCGGTGAAATTCCCGGTAATCAACGAATCGAAGAGGTAGAACCCGGTGATGTGCTCGATCGGTGCGGTGAAGCGCGTCATCATGGCTACACGCCCCGCCAACGGGAACAGTCCGAGCTGTTTGAAGAACACGAGTTGCAGGATCATCCCCAACCAGAACGTTGGCAGTGCGACCCCGACAAGTGAGAACACGCGACTGCTGTGATCGACCATCGTTCCGTCTCGGACAGCGGATACGATTCCCAGTGGAATCCCGACAGTAAAGCCAAGGAACATGCCGAAGATGATCAACTCCACTGAGGCGGGAAGGTAGGTCGCGATGTCCTGCAACACCGGTTGGTGGGTTCGAATCGAGACGCCCCAATCTCCGCGAAGGAAAGCGGAGATGTACTTGAAGTAGCGGACGTGCACCGGCTTGTCCAGTCCCAGTTCGATTCTCGCCTTTTCAATCTGTTCCAGTTTCGCATGCGGACCGACCCATCGCATTGCCGGGTTGGAAGGCACGACCACTGTCAACAGGAAGGCAAACACAGACACACCGAACACGACGATCAATGCTAGGCCCAGTCGGCGGACGACATATGCGGTCATGGATTCTTGGTCGGCCTAACAGCTTTTAAGAAAACGAGAGCGGGGAGACCAATGCTCCCCGCTCCAATGGTCTTCCGATTACTCCTCCCTGTAGCAATTGTACCAGAACACGACATGTGAGTAGGCGGGGTTGTCGACGTATCCCTTGAGGGACGTCTGCTTGGCTCGCTGCGAACTCATGTCGTAAATCGCGACCCCAGCGGCATCCTCCATGATAATGTTCTGTGCTTCCAAGTACAATTCGATAGCTGCCTCTCTTTCTAGCAGGGCCTTTTGCTTTGCCACGTTGATCAGGGCGTCGTAGACCGGGTTGCTGTAGTAGGAGAAGTTGAACAACAGGGGTTGGGTCTCGAACATCTGGCTCAAGAAGGAATGGGGATCCGGGAAGTCCGGCCACCAGTAGAAGAGGAAGATGTCCTGCCGGTTGTTTGGATCTTCGGCGCTACCGAGGTCGACCTGTGCTTCCCACGGCAGCCCTCTGATCTCAAGCTCGACGCCCAGCTTGGCGAGCTCCGACTTCCACAGTTCGGCGGTCCTTCGTTCGTTCTCGTCGCCGGCCACGTAGGTCAGCATGAGCTTGAACCCCCCGCTCGGATAGCCGGCCTGCTCAAGGAGCAGCTTGGCTGTGGTCGGGCTGAAGGTGTATTGTTTGACCTGATCCGAGTGCCCCCACAGGCCCAGCGGAACGACCCCGCGGGACTGTTGAGCGTAACCGCCCATGACCCCCTCGACGACGCCATCGTAGTTAAGGGCGTACAAGAGCGCCTTCCGCACCAGTGGATTGCCGATCGGTTCGTCTGCGCTCTTTGCCGTGTTGAACATGGCGACCAAGCTCTGGAACGACGGCACGCTGACGATCTCCACACCGGGGACACCTTTGAGCGCTTCCAGTTCGGATGCCGCCAATCGCTGGCAGAAGTCGGCCTCACCGGATTCGACCATCAGCCGTCTTGTCCCCTCCTCGGGAACCCATTGGAACAAGACCTTGTCGAAGTGCTCGCCTTCCCAACCGCCCCAGTAGTCATCGAACTTCTTCAGGATGACGATTTCGTTGCCCTCGTTGCTCTCGATGGTGTAGGGGCCGGTTCCCGAATCGTTACCCTCGTAGAACCAGTCGCGGTCTGAGAAATCCGGGTCAAAGATGTGCGCACAGTAGGGTGCCGAAGCGGCGATGTCGATCGCCGCAGGATAGCTGAGATGGAACACAACCGTGTATTTGTCCTTTGCCTCGATCGACTCGACCGGATCCCAGATGTAGAAAGCCCCCTTCTCGCCAGCGATCGTCCGGTCGATAGAGAACTTCACCGCCTCCGCGTCCATCTCTCCACCAGTGTGAAACTTCACACCCTCTCTCAAGTGGAAGGTCCACGTCAGCCCGTCAGCCGTACTCTCGTAGCTCGTCGCCAGTACAGGCGTAAACTCACCCGTAACGATATCGTAGCGCACCAGCGTCTCGTAGACTTCGTTCATGACGATGACCTCATTGGAGAACCCTTCACTGGGATCCCAGAAGACAACGACCTCGCTGGAATTCGCGTAAACGCCAACCACGGGCTCTTGCGCCGACACAACGGCGACACTGACAACAAGAGCGATTAATATCACAACAAGTCCAAACACAGCTTTCCAACTTATTTTTCCAACCATTTTCATCCCTCCCTGCTATAGTTTACGTGATCTTCGCCGTTCTATACGCTTGCGGTTATCACCTCCCTTCGGTGACTACTTAGTACCCCTGGATCTTATCAGAAGCAGCTGACAGATACAAACCGCCACGATGGTGATGCAGACCCAACTTGACGAGGAGTTCCGCCATCTTCAACGTTGTTGCCGCCGGCTCGACAACGGGTATAGGAAGCCTTTCGCGAACGGCCTGAGCTACTGATACCATCCCAGTGCACCCCAACACGATGACCTCCGCCCCGTCCCGTTTAATTGCCAGTTCCGTAGCTTTCACTATCTCGTCCACTGTTACCTCCGCAGTCTCGTCAATCTCGAGTACGGGGACATCGACACCGATGGCGGAGGCGAGTCTTGACTCAATGCCCAGTTTCCTTGCCTGCCAGCTCACCCAGTAGGGTGTGTTGGGCAGAACGGAGATGACGGAAAACTTGGCTCCCAGGTGGAGGGCGACGGACATCGACGTCTCGGCCGGACCGAGAACGATCTTGCCTGTGATCTCTCTCGCGGCATCGACGGCAGGATCGGCGAAACAATTGACCACGATTGCATCGACCGTATCGTGTTTTTCTCTAACCAGCCGCAAGACCTCAGGTCCGGCATAGACGGCGTCGTGAAAGGTCTCAATTGATACTGGTCCTTTGTCTAGCCGTACCACTTCTAGCTGTGTATTCCTCTCCGCAACTTCTTGGAAGTACTTCTTATCTTCTTCGAGCCATTTTTCTGTCGTAACAGGACTAATGATCAAGATCTTCACGTTACACCCCTTATTGACATGAGAACTCACTCAGAGCTCAAGCTAACGCCTCTCCTGTCGCTATTAGTGAGCATTTCAACACAGTTCTTGATTTCTGTACTTTTCTCTTACTACCAAGTATCTACCTTTCCAAGCTGCCATCCCAGTATCTCTTCTCGCGGTGGAGTCTCGTAGGCACCAACCTTGGAATACTTCCAACCAAACCGGTTCTTGATCTCCGCCGGGAATTCAGCGTACTTCACCGCAACGATTCCGGGGTCGATGACAGGGACTCCTAGGTCTTGCTGTAACTGTTTGAAGAAACCGTGCGCTCCGGTGCAACCAAGGATGATGACCTCGGCTCCGTCGTTTTCAATCGCTTGTTTGGCCACTTCTCTGAATCGTCTGTGGGTGACAAGGAGTGAGAACGAGTTTCCCAGCGTTGCTGCCAGGTGCGTTGACGCTTCGCCGGGACCTACGACCAGGGTGTTCTCGGTGATCTCTCGGCCTTCCTCGAGTCCCGGATCTAGGAAACAACCGACAATAACCGCATCAAAGCCTTCGTTTTCGGCCTGTTTGAGCATGTAGACGAGCTGGATCAGGACGGCTGCGCGATAGGTCTTGTACTGCAGATGTTCCGGGCCTGTCCTCAATGATCGGTACTCAAGTTGTGTCTGGGCATCCACGACTCCAGTGAGAATATCCATCTCCTGCGGATCGTCATCTCGCAGGGAGTTGATGTAGAGGATCTTCTTCTTCACCGATGCCCCTCCCCTTTCTCGAAGAAGAGAAAGCGTGCAGACGACCGGCCTGTTGCTCGAACATCTGACTATTCTTTTCCCAGTCTCGCCGCGAGTACCGCAAGCTCCTTATCGACGATTCGGCCTTCATCCAGCATCTGTTTTCCGTCCAGCCAGGCGGACGTATTGAGACAGACGCCATCCGTGTGCGACGCTGCCGGTACCCCATCGGGTGCAATGACGCACGACCCGATATTTCCAAGACCCCACTCCGTTGCGCCCCAAACGCGCTCGTCTTCCACGACGTTCCCCGTCAGCTTGGCGCCGGGGTGGAAGCCCCAACACACGTGAGCGATGTGGAACATCCGCGGATCGTCGAAGCCTGCGAGCCACTGCTCAAACTCCCTCGCTTGCCCCTCTCCCTCAATCTTTACCACCTTGCCCTGCCGGACGGTCAAACGCACAGGAGCGTCGAGTCGTCCGCACGGCGGGCAGATCGAGCCGTCGAAGACGATGGTCCCGTTGATCGATTCCAGAACGGGCGGCCAACCGACTTGGCCACCGAGCATGAACACGCCGGGCTTGTCGGCGTAACCGGCATCCCAGCCGAGCAGGTAATTGGGATCGGTCGACATGTCGAACTCAACGTCGGTTCCCGCAGGAGTGGTCCAACGCATGTGCTTTGCAGCCTTAGTCAGTTCGTAGACCTTCTTCAGGAACTCGGTCAGTGCCGGATAATCTACACGGCCGATTAAGCGTACCATCATGTCTGCGTCCATGCCCACGAGATTCAGATACCGAAGCTTCGTATTCTCCTTCACGACGCGCTCGTAGGGCGTCGAATACAGGAGCCATTGGTTATTGAACTCGACCCACGCATCGGCTCCGATCAGTGCTCCGGTCAGGGATTCGATCGGCAGCATCGGGTCGGCCGCCATGCTGACACCCAGTGGCGACGCCAGCCAGATCACCATTGGCTTTGCGTCCGCCGCAAAAGCGGCTCTGGCTGTCGCATCTACCACACGCGGGTCGCTCTCCGTATCCGCCGTGATGGCAAACGTCTCCCCCTGCTTGAGCTTGAATAGCTCTCGGACGAGAATGTCTGCGGCCTTTCCCAATTCGTACTCGTAAAGTTTCATGTTGGCGCCTCCTGCTTGCTTTGCCGAGTGTATCATGCTAAGCACTATGCGTGTTGTGACTAGAATTCTAGAGCATTGTCCCAATATTGAGAAACCCGTTTGAAGAATTGATTGCCTTCACGCTCCCAAGTGTCCACTCACGAAGATCATCCAGAGTTCCAACTTCCGAATTCTCCCTTGGAACCCGGGAATCAGGTTCAAAAAAGCATCTGGCACAGTTTGCTCTTAACATTATAGTTGCCTTAGCCCTAGTTGACAACATGCTTGATAGGCTCTATTGTTTGTTGTGAAAGGGGTGAGATGCGAAAGTGGCTAGTAATCTTGATCATTATTGGATTGGTTCCGATCGTACTACTTGGAAGAGGTTGGCTAATGCATAGCAAGGGTGAATCGATTCTTCTTTCTAATGCGGAGCAGTTACAGCTTCTCCAGCTTGCTCGTCGGCAACTAGAGGAGGAACTGGCAGGGAAATCGGGGATTGTAGTCAACGCAGACAGCCTCTCTGCAAGTCTGAGAAAGCAAGCAGCGTGTTTTCTTACCTTGACAAAGGATGAGGCCTTGCGCGGTTGCATCATTGATGACTTTCGCCCACATGAGCCACTGTACAAGAACGTTTTACGGAACGTTGTACTTGCTGCAACAGTGGATCGGCGGTTCTCGCCAGTGAGAGTCGATGAACTCGACAAGATCCGAATTGAGATCAGTGTTCTCGACATGCCCAGGCCGCTTGCGTTTGACGACCCTGAGGAATTACTCGAGAAACTTAATCCAGGAAAGGACGGAGTGATTCTCACTACCGCTACTGGGACATCAACTTACCTTCCCCAGGTATGGGAGCAACTTCCGGATCCGGTAGAGTTTCTCTCTTCCCTCTGTGAGAAACAGGGAGCTTGCACAGATTGCTGGCAGACTAGCCCACTTCCACGGGTTGAAATCTATCATGTATTTCACTTTGTGGAAGGTGACATATCCCTGTGATGTACTCGCTGAAATGGGCTATCAGTCAGCTGGCAGAGAGGAAGAAGTATCGGAAAAAGAACGAATTTGGCATTGGCCTATTATGACCATGAAGGAACGATTGTACGCAAGCATGATTTGTTGGGAGGGATGGCAGTTCGTTGTTGTTTCTTCGCAAGAAGGCACGTGTTACATCGATCTTTGCGGAACCCCTCTCACAGAGCTAAGTCGCGAGTTACACAGCACGGTTGTGCCCGATGATTATCACAATTTCCCCATTCTACACGAACTTCGTGAATATCTAGCAGGGCAAAGGAGAGCTTTTAGTCCTCCGCCGTACATGCAAGGGACCCCATTTCAACGGTCAGTGTGGGACGCAGTATTAGAGATTCCTTATGGAAGAACCTGCTCTTATAGCGGTATTGCCGCAGCAATTGGAAGACCGCGTGCAGCTCGCGCGGTAGGAGGGGCAGTTAGCGCAAATCCACTTCCTATTATTGTTCCTTGCCACAGGGTCATCGGAAAAAATGGTAAGCTTGTTGGGTTTGGTGGTGGGCTCGCACTAAAGGAGCGGCTCCTGGCTTTGGAACAGGGCAGCCTTGATCTCTAGTTAGGCTGGTTATGTATATCGGCTTATGAAGTTCCAGTTGTTGCATATTGTCACGCCTTGTATCACGTGTTATTTGGATAACAAGTGACAAAAAAGAAACCAGGCAATGTCCTACTCTCCCAGCCCCTCGCAAGGCTAGTACCATCGGCGCTAGAGGACTTAACTTCCGTGTTCGGTATGGTAACGGGTGTGACCCCTCTGCTATATATCACCTGGAATCTCAACATTCCTTGAAAAGCAAACAGGGTGTGTGTCACACAAGTAATTGGCTTATTAGTACCGCTCGGCTGAACGCATTACTGCGCTTACACCTGCGGCCTATCAACCTCCTAGTCTAGAAGGAGCCTAATATGGAGACCTAGTCTTGAGGCGGGCTTCGTGCTTAGATGCCTTCAGCGCTTATCCCAACTAAACTTAGCTACCCAGCGATGCCCCTGGCGGGACAACTGGTACACCATTGGTTTAGCTATCTCGGTCCTCTCGTACTAGAGATAGTCCCTCTCAAGTCTCCTACGCCCACGGTGGATAGGGACCGACCTGTCTCACGACGGTCTGAACCCAGCTCGCGTACCCTTTTAACCGGCGAACAGCCGGACCCTTGGGACCTGATTCAGCCCCAGGATAGGATGAGCCGACATCGAGGTGCCGAACCTCCCCGTCGATGTGAACTCTTGGGGGAGACTAGCCTGTTATCCCCGGGGTAGCTTTTGTCCGATGAGCAGTGGCCCTTCCACAAAGCGCCACTGGGTCACTAGGACCTGCTTTCGCATCTGCTCGACTTGTAGGTCTTGCAGTTAAGCCTCTTTATGCCCTTACACTCGATGACTGATCACTAACCAGCCTGAAGAGACCTTTGTGCGCCTCCGTTACTCTTTAGGAGGCGACCGCCCCAGTCAAACTACCCACCTAACACTGTCCCATGACCGCTACTAACGGCCAACGGTTAGAGCTCCAACATTCGCAGGGTGGTATTTCAAGGATGGCTCCACCGAGGCTAGCGCCCCAGTTTCACAGCCTCCCACCTATCCTACACAACGAAAATCAAAACCCAGTGTCAAGCTATAGTAAAGCTCCACGGGGTCTTTCTGTCCAGCCGCGGGTCACAGGCGTTTACACCTGTGCTTCAATTTCGCCGAGCACTCAGTCAAGACAGCGCCCAAGTCGTTGGACCATTCATGCAGGTCAGAACTTACCTGACAAGGAACTTCGCTACCTTAGGACGGTTATAGTTACCGCCGCCCTTCACTGGGGCTTCAGTTCAGCGCTCTCACGCTTCCCCTTAACCTTCCAGCAGTGGGCAGGTTTCAGACTCTATACATCCTCTTTCGAGTTGGCAGAGTCCTGTGTTTTTGATAAACAGTCGCTCAGGCCGATTCTCTGCGGCCACCCGAAGGTGGCACCCCTTATCCCGAAGTTACGGGGTCATTTTGCCGAGTTCCTTAACTGAGTTTCACTCGTCCACCTTAGTATTCTCTACTCGCCTACCTGTGTCGGTTTGCGGTACGGACTCTTTCTTGCTCGCTAGAGGTTTTTCTTGCCCGATGAGATCGTTTCCCTTCGCCCTGAAGCGGACTCGCCATCACACCTCGACTTAAACGGGAGAACGGATTTGCCTATTCTCCCTACCTCAGTGCTTGGACATGCTATTCCGTCAGCATGCGGAAGGATCCCTTCGGGGTCACCCCTTTGCTCAAACGCAAGTGTAGAGGCGCAGGAATATTAACCTGCTGTCCATCGCCTAACCCTTTCGGGTTTAACTTAGGGTCCGCCTAACCCTGGGAGGATAAGCCTTGCCCAGGAAACCTTAGGCATTCGGTGGCAATGTTTCTCGCATTGCTCGCGCTACTCATGCCGGCATTCTCTCTTCCGTCTCGTCCACCAAACCTTTCAGTTCAGCTTCAGCCGTTAACGGAATGCTCCCCTACCAATAGCCAGTCGTGAGTTGTAGGTCAAAACGCTTGGAGTCCGAAGACTCTTAACGTAAGACTTGTCACTCTTAACTAAACTATTCCGCAGCTTCGGTACCAAGCTTAGCCCCGTTAAATTTTCGGCGCGTCACCGCTAGACTGGTGAGCTATTACGCACTCTTTAAAGGGTGGCTGCTTCTAAGCCAACCTTCCAGATGTTTCGGCAACAACACATCCTTTCCCACTTAGCCTGGATTTGGGGACCTTAGCTGGCGGTCTGGGTTGTTTCCCTCTTGAGCGCGGAGGTTATCCCCCGCGTTCTGACTCCCGTGAAACGAACAGCCAGTATTCGGAGTTTGACTAGGGTTGAGGGTTGCCCCCCTTCCCCGACCAGTGCTCTACCCCTGACTGTCTTAACACGAGGCTAGCCCTAAAGCTATTTCGGGGAGAGCCAGATATCACCAGGTTCGATTGGTTTTTCGCCCCTAACCACAGGTCATCCCCTAGCTTTTCAACGCTAGTGGGTTCGGGCCTTCATATACGGTCAAGTATACTTCACCCTGCCCATGGCTAGTTCACCTGGCTTCGGGTCTACATCATGTGACTCTGCGCCCTATTCAGACTCGCTTTCGCTACGGCTTCACCTTGCTCGGCTTAACCTTGCCACATAACGTAACTCGCCGGCTCATACTACAATAGGCATGCGGTCAGGAAATCGGTTAGTAGTTTCTTAGTTCGTAGTCCGTGGTTTTAGTTCGAGAAATCCCAAACATCAAACTTTGAACCTTGAACCAAGGAACTGATGATCTCCCTCCCACTGTCTGTAAGCAAATGGTTTCAAGTTCTATTTCATTCCCCTCCCGGGGTGCTTTTCATCTTTCCCTCGCGGTACTAGTTCACTATCGGTCAGTTGATAATATTTAGCCTTAGGAGGTGGTCCTCCTGGATTCACGTCGGATTTCACGTGTCCGGCGCTACTCAAGTTAGAACTCAAAGTAATTCAACCTTTCGTCTACGGGACTATCACCCTCTGTGGTCGCCCTTTCCAGAGACTTTGCTGGCTGTTCGACTAGATATCGTTTGTAACTTTGCTTGCCATTGCATTGGCAAGGAAGTACTAACTTACAACCCCATGAGAACAACGGATGCAACCTTACACTCCCATGGTTTGGGCTGTTCCCGTTTCGCTCGCCGCTACTCAGGGAATCTCGTTTGATTTCTCTTCCTCCGGTTACTGAGATGTTTCACTTCGCCGGGTTCGCTGAGTGTAGCTACTTGATGGTTTCACTACACTCTGCCATGGCTTCACCATGGCGGGCACTCCCATTCAGACATCCCCGGATCAAAGCCTGCTTAGCGGCTCTCCGAGGCTTATCGCAGCTAGCCACGTCCTTCATCGCTTTCAACTGCCAAGATGTCCACCATTTGCTCTTGCTGGACTTGTGTAACACACACTCTATTCACTTTTCAAGGATCATTAGCAGAAATCAAACATGCAAACCCATATACTAATGCCTCAGCATATTGCATGTCAAGTCATTCTGCACGACTTGCAGAGAGAACTTTACTCAAAAGGTCTTGCTTTGTCAAGCTAAAACTCACCTATGGGGTGAAAGACTTACGGGGTTGAGTGATTGAAGATCAGCGAGAGCCTCTACACAAAGGCTTCTTTTCTGGCTAGCAGGCTGTCTTTGTCGATAATTCGATCTTTCCACAAGGAGTCAATATCATAGAAAGCACGTGCTTCCTTTAAGAGAACATGAATTACGATTTGTCCATAATCTAGAACGACCCATCGCCGCTC
>Ga0307431_1001504_pt1 | contig 13372 bp, 13 predicted proteins | sample SalMarWE160170MG_FD_202155 | JGI IMG/M metagenome (GOLD analysis project Ga0307431, IMG submission 202155) | Salt marsh sediment microbial communities from the Plum Island Ecosystem LTER, Massachusetts, United States - WE1603-170 | ecosystem: Environmental > Aquatic > Marine > Intertidal zone >...
GACGGTCAGTTGCAGAGCAAGGGGGTAGTCATGATGAAAACCCCACTCACTCACAAAACCAACAAAAAAGCCTATCGTTGTCACACCAAAAATTATCAACATAATACCTGCTGCTTTTCTCATTCTAGCCCTCTCCTGACTTGATACTAACCGCTGAAACCTCAATGGGCTGTGATATACCAGTAACTCTTACATCTTCGTCGATACCAATTCAAATTGAAACTGGGAGTCAGTGTAGTTTCTTAATCTCAGAGCAGAGCCAGATTTTCCCTCTTCTCGTCTGGACCATATAGGAGTCCCGCATTTTCCCTTTATAGATTCCTCTTACAATGGCTGGACCCCTACGAAAAGTCCACTCGCCTACACCTATTGCTCTCAACCCTACTACATATTCACCTTTTTTTATTCGTCCGAACATTTGCACCTCCCTGTGCAAGAGCCAATTCCCCAAATCCGCTGGCTGGGCCAGTCCGCTGTAAAACACTTTTTGTCAATTTCCCCGCACAGGAATTTGTTGTTTCCTTCTACTTACCCTTTTCAAGTCGGTCTATTAGCTTCCTTATTTTCTTATCGGAAAGCCAGAGTCCAATACCACCAGCAATCATTACTACTCCCCCTGATATTTGTATCACTGACCAAAAGAGATTCCACTGCAACGCACCTGTCGTCTCGAACTCCAAAATGATCTTTACGGATGACGCTATAATTGCTATTGCCCCCATTACAGTAAATATTGTAGGGAACAAGTTCTGTTGCCTAGCATATTTTATCCTTTCTTGCATGGCAGCAATCCAAGCTGGGTTAGATGCCTTCTCAATAAGCTCCTGACCACATTCGGGACAGAACTTGGTCCCTTTCTCCACCTTATTCCCACAATTAGGACAAAATGGCATAGCTCTACCTCCTGTCACTTTGATACATCATATGAGAATTGAGAGGCACAGTCAATACACCTCTTTACGGTGTTTGATTTCTTGGCATCACCCACTCTATCAGGATAGTGGACTTTCAAAATCCATGCCTGGGTAGCAGGTATTCAAAGCCAAGTTGTTCACAAGGCAAGGGGGTGTCCCCTAGATACATTGGTGCTACCTACATTTCAAGGTTAAAAACAACAGCGATTTCTCAATTGTGATTTAGAACAAGCACCATCGCCCAATCCAAAGGGCATACCCCCTTGTTTGATATTCAGATACGTGTCGCTGACCAATTTGGGGTTCGGGGGTACTTGAGCATTGCCAGGAGTCACCATCTAGCTCAATATTGATATGAACGCCCGAAGCGGTGAAGCCCTCTATGGCTGAAGCTTCATGTGCACCGATAGTCTTAATCGCCATTATCCTTCCATTATGCCTAACTGACTGTAGGTTTTTGCCGTGCTTCCGCCTATGCCTGGTGGTCCTTCATAAATTCCTAGAAGACCAAACCATAAGCCATCAATTTTCTTGAAGCTAGGGTCTCCATGAATATGGGGAAGTCTGGCAAGTTCGCCCCATCCAGGCCAGCAATCAGGGTCAGTCCAGAGTTCATCAGCCCCTACCATCTGAATGACAAGCCCCTGAAATATCTCGCCGTCAATAGGAATACCCCGCATATCTGAATCCTCGTAATGATACGGCCTAGTAGCAGAAATCCACGTAACACATCCTTCGTCATAGATGATTCTGCTGGGATTTCGTCGCTGACTTTGCCCTGTGTCATAAGGACCAGCCCATATAAATAAGTCTGTAGATTTGAATAATGGGGTAATGATTGGTTCTGTTCCTAATTCTACACGGAGCATCATTATCCATTTATCTTCATCGCCAAGCCTTTGAACTATTGGCTCGTCCGTAACATCGTAATCATCCATCAAGCCACCAATATCATGTATTACCTTGGTCATATTCCACGAATTGCCATTATCAACTGTATAGACTGCATAGATGTCTTTCTTGGGTTCAGCTAAACGAGACTGATGCAGGAATCCTATCCACCCACCATCATCATCTCCTCCCACAGAAGCAGGGTATCTCAGCCAATCGTAGCTGATATTGCCCTCTTCGTGCCCTGAGCCTGTGATATTCAAAACACTGAACTGCCAGGTATTTCCGTTGTCGTCGGAATAGATGAAAACAGGATAGTCAGCCTTGCCATTTTGCATAGCTGGGAATCTTTCAGCCATAAGCCCTATTCGCCCATCATCCATCATCCAAGCCCTCACATCTGTAACATCGCAATTGGCTTCAGCATAGACTTCTCTTTCATTCTCTAGCGTCTGCCCGTCGCCATAGGTATCTGCACATCTGATGGTCGAGTTGTAACCTCCTACATCATGCACAGCAGCATCCCGCCAGAATATAACCCACTTGTCTTCAAGGGCAACGAATCCACTACCCCTACTGCGATGCCTTGTATCGTCAGTGATTACCGTAAAGCTACAGCCTGAAGAGAATGGGGGTTCGCTGGTATTGACCTGACAAGCAACAGAACTAACAATACTGGCTATCAGTATTAGACACGCTAACGCCGTTAGGAGAACATGATGTTTGTTCACCTTATCATACAGCTCACTCCTAACTAGACACTATCGATTTGTCACCATGTCCTCTGTTGAAACAGTTGGCTTAGCTACTAATCGTCCACTGCATACATCGTAATTGTAATACTTGCCGAAGAATTGCTTGCCTTGCTTATACTACTAGCTACCTCATTATCGGGGATGCTGGTATCAGCAATAGAAATGTCCGTATCACTTAAGCCAAGTAGGACTAACCCTACCAGAAGGATTGCAAGGGTGACTACAGTGACCAGCCTCTTCACTTCAACCCTCTCTTAAATCAATTATACCACCAGCCAACCTCAAATAGAAGACATGAACAAATAGAGCAAAGGATAGCAATGCACTACGATTGACACCCCCTACTATGGGGGAACACTTGTTCATTAGATGGTTAGCATTTTTGCCACCTATTTAGTTTTAAAGCTAATAGAGCACTTAAATATTTGATGTTACATATTCCACCGTAGTTTGGTTTTATGTATAATTCATGCAATGAATGATGCGCGGACCAACTCCGTCCGAAATCTAGAGTATCTATACACTACCGTAGTAGCGGTAGCTCTTTCCTTGTCAATCTACAATCTAATTGATACCACAAGGGGAAGTGTGCCATTCAGATTGGAGTTACTGCCAATCTTTTTTGCTTTGCTGGTAACACTCATCCCCTTCTATCATGGTGCTCTAAGGCACTTAGATATCACCTACATTGAAGAAGGCGGAAAACACGTAAGGAAAGGCGCTCTACTGATAGATTTCTCGGCTCTATTTATTGAGAGTTGTCTATTTGTGGTTCTGGCGGCTTTCGTACCTAGACCGATTTACTTTGCATGGGGTTTGGTGGTGCTTTTAGCCTTTGACACCATGTGGGGGGTTACGGCATATCTGGGATTCTCCAGAGAAGGAAAACTAAAACCTGAGCGAACTTGGGCTCTCATTAATTTTGTCGCAGTAATAATAATAAGTATCTACTTGGTTGTCTTGGGCTTTGTGCCATCTGCTGAAATTGCATATGTTAGTGACCTGAGACTTAGTGTCGGTATCTTAGGTTTTTCATTGGCACGGACGGTTGTAGATTACTTACTTTGTTGGAACACATATTATCCTCCAACAAACCATTAGCTGTCTTAAATCGTACAGAATATAAGATGACTGATAGTATTATTGCACCCAGTTGAATGTCTACTTTGTTTGTTCGCTACTGGCTGAGGATAGAATCTTTAAGAGATGGGCTTTGAAGATATTCCTGGGCGTGCGTTCCTAGATACCAATACCCTGAACTTCATATTGGACAACGGAGAATACATTTTTGATGCTGTAACTCCACCGAGTTCACTTACTAAGCGACAGCATCAAGATATAGATGCACTCTATAATATTTTCCTTACGGGTAAAAGAGCCTCTTGGCAATTGGCAATATCTCCTTTTACATACAAAGAGGTAATAAGCACGCAAAATACAAAACAGCAATACTATTTAAGAAACTGGTTTCAGGAAGTATGGCACTATTGGCTGGGCATATTAGAACAAGCAAACGACTTACCGTCTTTCATTGAAGCAGAGCACGAAAGGATAAAACTACTATCATCTGGCGTTCTTGACGTGTTACCTGATATAGAAGATAGAATCTTGATGTGTGATGCAATTGTTTACAGATGTGACTGTTTTTGCACAAGAGACTGGGAGACAATTCTCAAACACCGCAACTACCTAAAGAGTTTGCCAATTAAAATAGTCACGCCAACTGAGTGGTGGAGGTTAATAGAACCATATGCTACTTTGTGGGCATAGAAAAAGGGGAAAACGTCTCCACTCTCCCTTATTAACCAAATTCATTGACACTCACTACTGCGGGGAATAGAAAAGAGGAGAATGTGAACCCGTGAGAAAGCACATGAATTATACTTGAAACAATTTCAGGCAAGCCAGCAAAATCGTTTACAATAGTCCATTCAAGGTCTTGAAAGCAGCTTCAAATTGGTCAAGTGTTTTTTGTTGTATTTTTGTCATAAGAGATGAGCTATTCTCAGTAAAGTATCTAGCTGGTCTATAGTGGTTGAACTTAACACCACTTTTTTGAGGGTTCGCTGTAAAGAAATTATCTAATTTCGGTACTATCCTGCGTGCTTTAAATGTGAGCATCTCTTTTGTAATTGGTTTATCCAATTCTCTAACATATTCATCATTTACTATTTTGAGGTAAAAATCGACATCAAACATATCTTCAATGTCAGCTTCTGTACCTCCAGTAAATTCAGCAAACGTAAGAACATTCTGCTTTTTTAATAGCTTCCTTTTGTAGAGATTTTCGATGGTTTGCTGGTTCTTTTTCTGGAAATCAATTAGAGTAGCTATTTTCAAACCTTTCTGCGAACCTAGCAAAGCAACAAAAGTAGGCACCTTATCAGCACCACCAACTGGCGTGATAGTCCATTTTTCGCTTAGCCCCTCTCTCCCTTGAGAGTCTAGTAAAGCTGATATAGTTTGTATGTACAATAGGTCAGATACACCTTCTACCACAAGACTATTTGGTCCAACAAAAAGAGTTTGGCATATGTCATAACCTAAAGCACCTTGCAAGGGGAAAAGACTATCTTGAGTCGCTTCAAGAACTTCGGTAATAACTTTTGTTCCATCCTCATTGCTTGGGACTGGTTCATCACTGTCCATGCTTTTATCTTGGACTATACGGATGCGGTCAAATTTCGTAGAGTCAACCATAAAAGGCGAATGGGTTGTGTATATTACTTGACGATTTCCCTTCAACTCTTCATCAATATACCTAAGCAAGTCTCCTTGAGCCCTGCCATGTAAGAAAAGACCTGGTTCATCTAGAAGTAGAATAAGCGGTTCATTCTTGCGTTGCTGTTGGTCGAACCAAGCTAGGAATGAAAAAAACCAAACAAATCCCCGTGAGCGTGTTCCAAGTGGTGTTGACACCATCCTCTTAGTATCATGAATACGAGCCCAAATGTTTGTTCCTGAAGTCATACCCTCGGGGTCACCTGGGCGTGCTGAACGCACATCAAATTTCATAAAGAGATGCTTGTTTTGTGACCAATATTTCAAAACCTTTTCGCTAAGGTGATTACTAGCACCTTCAAGTTTATTAAGGAGCCATTCAGTCCTATCAGGATTGATAAGTTGGTCTAAATTTAAACGTGCCATCTCTATTAATCCGAGAAGCGGATAATCTGTTTCAATGCATTTGTTTTGATTAACTCTCTCCTTTAAAGTTTCGATATTTTCGTGCCCCTTCATTACATAGTATTCATCAAAATATAAGAATTTAGGCAATACATTTTTTAGATGGTTATTATAAACGTGTAGAGATAATCCTTTAGCCTCTTGAATCTTTTTTAACTGTGAATTTAGAGATTCAATCTTAGGTATGTCATTATCTTTACCTTCTTGGGGATTTTCTGCATCTTTCAAGGAAGCACTTTTTTCGATTATCAAGGCACTCAACTCTTCAATATTAGAGCAAGTAAGCAACTCACTTGACAAATCTTTTGAAAGCTGTGCCGCATCAATCATCGTTTTTACAGCAGCTTGTTCATTAACAGGTAATTCAACATATAGAACATTAGAGTAACCCCTTTTTAGTGTTAGTATAGGCTCACGGAGAATGCCCGCCCCAAATTCAGACTCAACGCTTGAGACTTCTTCAGGACTAAGTGTGAATGTGGCTTCGACAACAATTGCAGGAGTTCGTCTCTTAGCTTCGATGTCTTGTTGATAATCCTCAACTTCAGCTCTAGGATAATCGTCAGTTACATCAAACTTAGCGTGCCCAGGGATGATTGGATTTAGCCGATAAAGTGCCTGTAATATTGCTGTCTTTCCTGCCTCATTTTTTCCAACCAAGCAAGTTATATCCCCAACATCAAAGCGGTTAGAAGAACGTATAGATTGAAATTCTGATATTTCAATGTTACTTAGCTTCATAGCTTACCTTTTCCATTTGGAAGTGGTTAAAGGTTTCTCGCTTATGACACGTTATGGAAACTCCCATGCGAACAGTATATGTTAATCCCGAAATCAAGTCAATAAAGGTAATTAAATGAACTCAAGACAGGCAGAATAAAAGAGAGAACGTCTCCGCTCTCCCTCTTCTCTTAATCCCATTTTTCAAAATATTCCCTAAATGGAGACAAATCTACACCTTCAAGGATTATTCTGAAGCTAAATGACGCTGTGAGGAGTTGTCAAGAGGGTTATTTCAGGCTATTTCTTGGACAAGAGGTGTGCCATGAGCTTAGCTTCAGCAGCGCGGATTTACGTTATCTTTTACCCAGCCCACTATATTATCTAGAGAGGTGCCCGGTAAAAATATTTCTTTGATTCCAAGTTTCTTAAGTTTCGGAATGTCTTCTTCAGGAATGATGCCCCCACCGATGACCATTACATCGTCTGCTTTGCTGGCTTTTAGCAACTCGAGCACCCGCTTAAATAAGTACATATGAGCCCCGGAAAGGACGCTCAGCCCGATGAGGTCGACATCTTCCTGTAACGCCGCAGCGACAATTTGCTCCGGCGTTTGGTGCAAGCCGGTATATACCACCTCGAACCCGGCATCCCGGTAAGCCCTGGCTATAACCCTTGCTCCCCGGTCATGTCCGTCCAGGCCAGGCTTGGCGACTAAAATCCGTATCCTTCTTCCTGAGTTCTTCATATCGTCTTTACCTTCAGATAGTCTCCTTTTAGGCGGGGACAAGCCCCGCCACTACGGAACGGGGATGAACCCCGCCACTCTCTCATAACTCCCCTGACCCCTCTTAACTTAAGAGGGGGAATTTTGAGCTCTCCGTTCCCTCTTATCCTCACTTTCGCGGGGACAAGACCCGCCACTACAGAGCGGGGACGACCCCCCATTTCTTCATAACTCCCCTGACCCCTCTTATCTTAAGATGGGGATTTTAAGCTTTCCTTCCCTTCTCATTCCCCCTTTGGCGGGGACAAGCCCCGCCACTACAGGGCGAGGACGAGCCTCGCCACTACTTCATAACTCCCCTGCCCCCTCTTATCTTAAGAGGGGAAATCTTCGGCTGTTCGTCCCTTCTCATCCCCACCTTGGCGGGGACAAGTCCCGCCACTACATAGTATTTCTCAAATTGCACCCTCACCCTGCCTCACCCTCACCCTAACCCTCTCCCTTCGAGGGAGAGGGAAGACTATTCATGGGAGAGGGAAATTTCGGGAGTGGAGTTCAATAGAATCCCGGGTCTCGATACTCCCCGAAGACATCTCTCCAGACATCACAGATTTCTTGCTCAGTAGTGTATTCCTTTACTGCCTCTATCACGTAGGGCATCAAGTTTTTGTCCGTCTTAGAAGCAGCGCGGAGGTCCTTCAAAATTTGGACCACCTTGCGGTTATCCCTCTCCTTCTTTACCTTCTGCAACCTGGCAATCTGCTTTTCTTCGACCGCCTCATCTATTCTCAGTATCTCGGGAGGAGCTTTTTCTTTAACAACGTATTTATTCACCCCCACCATGACCTTCTCCCCTTTATCTATTTGCCGCTGGTAATGATAGGCGGCATCGGCAATCTCCATTTGTGGAAAACCTTTACCAATAGCAGCAAGCATGCCTCCCATATTGTCTATCTTATCGATGTATTCCCAGGCCTTTTCTTCCATCTGGCTGGTCAAAGACTCTATAAAATAAGACCCGGCCAGGGGGTCGATGGTGTTGGTAACACCTATTTCATCGGCGAGGATTTGCTGGGTGCGCAGAGCAATGGTAGCAGCAAATTCAGAGGGCAAAGCCAGGGTCTCGTCCAGAGCATTGGTATGTAGAGACTGTGTTCCACCCATGACCGCAGCCAGAGCTTCAGTAGTAGTCCTGACAATATTATTGTAGGGCTGTTGGGCGGTTAGAGAGCAACCTGACGTTTGAGTATGGAACCTCATCCACCAGGAGCGAGGATTCTTAGCTTTGAATCTATCTCTCATAATTCCAGCCCACATCCTTCTGGCTGCCCTGAACTTGGCAATTTCTTCGAAGAAATCGAGATGGGAATTAAAGAAGAGGGAAAGACGAGGGGCAAAGGAATCAACATCCAGCTTCTTTCTCTCAATGATATCCTGGACATAGGCTATCCCGTCAGCCAGGGTAAAAGCCAATTCCTGGATAGCGGTGGAGCCTGCTTCCCGAATGTGGTAACCGCTAATGCTTATAGGATTCCACAGGGGAACATGTTGTGTGCCGAACTCGATGGTATCGCTTATCAGCCTGATTGATGGCTCGGGCGGGAGCATAAATGTTTTCTGGGCAATAAATTCCTTGAGCATATCGTTTTGAATCGTGCCCCCGATTTTATCCCAGCTTATCCCCGATTTATCAGCGACAACCAGATACATTGCCCAAAGTATGGAGGCAGGGGGATTAATAGTCATAGAAGTAGTGACACTATCCAGAGGAATGGCATGAGTCAGAATCTCGAAATCTCTCAGGGTATCAATGGCCACGCCACATTTCCCACACTCACCTCTAGCTCGAGGCGAATCGGAATCATATCCCATCAAGGTAGGGAAGTCGAAGGCAGTGCTCAGCCCCGTCTCGCCTTCTTTAAGCAGGTGATGCCATCTTTTGTTAGTATCCTCGGCACTGCCCATCCCGGAGAACATGCGAAAAGTCCATTCTCTCCCTCGATACATTGTGGGTTGACATCCTCTGGTAAAGGGGAAAACGCCGGGATAGCCGATATCCCTGGCAAAATCCAGGTCCTTGATATCTTCCGGGGTATAAATTTCCTTTATCTCAAGGTCGGAAACGGTGGAAAATCTCTTTCCCTTCTCAGCCTTTTGTCTTTTGGCCTTTCCTGCTTCCTTCTCCCATCTCTTCTTACCCTCCCCTACTTCTTGCAAGGTTTTCTCTGTAAACATAATTAGCCCCTCACTTTACACCCAATACATGGCGGGCAATTGTCCACCTCTGCATCTCCGAGGTTCCTTCGTAAATCTCGGTTATTCTCTGGTCACGGTAATAGCGTTCCACGGCAAAGTCTCTGGTATAGCCATAGCCACCGAATATCTGAACGGCTTTGTGGCAAACCCTGTGAGCTGCCTCGGAGGCGAAAACCTTGGCCATTGCCGCTTCCTTAGGAGGAGCGTGTCCTTCTTTCTTGGTTAACCAGGCAGCCCTGTAGATCAGCAACCGGGCTGCATCTATGTCCGTAGCCATATCGGCAATCATCCATTGGATTGCTTGAAGGCGAGCGAGTTCGGCACCAAATTGTCTCCTTTCCTTAGCATAAGCTACGGCGGCATCATAAGCAGCTTGAGCAATACCCAGTGCTTGAGCAGCTATGCTGACCCTGCTGGCATCTATACCTTCTAAAGCTATCCTGAAGCCTCTCCCCTCCTCTCCTAACATATTAGCCACAGGTATTTTACAATCATCGAAGATAAGCTCCGTTACCGAAGCAGGGTGCAGTCCCATTTTTCTTTCTAGCTTGCCCACAGAGAAGCCCTTAGTACCTTTATCCACGACAAAGGCACTGATGCCACGATAGCCCAGCGATTTGTCCTTGGTAGCAAAGGTGGTCACAAAATCAGCTTCAGCACCATTACTTATGAAAATCTTCTGACCGTTCAAAACATAATAATCGCCCTCCCGGGCGTATTTTGTTTCCATAGCGGCGACATCACTGCCAGCCATGGCCTCAGTTAAGGCAAAAGCCACTATCGCCCCATCGATTACACGGGAAATATAGTGCCTTTTCTGCTGTTCAGTGCCATGCATGACGATGGGATACATACCCAGGCCAAGGCTAACGAGATACGCCACACCTATACCGGCACAGGCACGGGAAATCTCCTCAGTGGCTATGGCAAAGGTTAGTTCGTCCCCACTTCCCCCATACTCTTCGGGAAAGTGCACACCATTCAACCCGGCAGCAGCCATCTTTTTGACGACATCATAGGGGAACTTCTCTGTTTCATCCCATTCAGCAGCGTAGGGTTCGATTTCCCCGGCACAAAAATCCCGCACCATTGCCTGGAACATCTTTTGCTCTTCGGTAAGTTCAAAATCCATTTTAACTCCTTTACAGGCCGTCTAAAGACCTCTTTTTATTGAAGGGCAACCAACGACCATTGATTAACCCCAGCATCTTTGAACCTTTGTTTCTTGAAGGCTATCGGCCACTTTCGACTAATTTTTTCGCTTTCAGGGCCGATTTTACACTTCAGCCCCAACCAAGGTCAATTTTTCCCTGTATCCCAACACAGATGATTTCAATCATGATCTAGTTCAGATAGATGGGTGACACTTTATATGTTTGTAACGTTGGGTAATAACCTCCCTGTCATTGCGAGCCCCGACTTGTCGGGGCGTGGCAATCTCATTGCAAAGCTGGAGTCTGCTATAGTTGGACTGAGGAACCTCGCTTAGAGATTGCTTCGTCGCTATCGCTCCTCGCAATGACGAAAAAGAAGTGTCACTAATCATATGAACGAGTACAAATCATTGACGAACGAATCTTTTTATATTAAACTGACGTCTCTAGCATGCACATGTTAGCAAACAAAAGTGAGGGCACCTGGACTTGGCTTGAGTGCCCTAGTTTTGTGCTTATACAGGAGGGAGAGCTATGGACTTAGTCTGGATCTGCATAATAGCGGGGCTGGTGGCGGCTGGTGTAGTTGCATTCTTCGTGCGCTATGTTCTAAGGCAAGACCAGGGCTCAGACAGGATTAAGGAGATTTCTGCCGCTATTAAAGAGGGTGGACTGGCGTTTATTCACAGGGAATATCGCACATTGGCCATTGTGGTAGTGATAATAGCCATTACTCTAGCGGTCATCCCCAGTTTGGGTTGGAGATTGAGTGTAGCTTTTGTCTTTGGTGCTTTATGTTCTATGGGTGCCGGATATGCTGGCATGAACATGGCACTCAGGACTAATGGCAGGACCTGTGCTGCGGCACAGAAGGGGCTGAACCAGGGGCTGAGAGTTTCTTTCAGGGGTGGAGCGGTTATGGGGCTGACTGTAGTGAGCATTGGCATCATAGGACTATCTGTTCTCTACCTTGTATGGCATGACGCTCCCAATTTCCTGTTTATAATTCCCGCTTATGGCACCGGTGCTTCACTGGTAGCTCTTTTTGCCAGGGTAGGCGGCGGCATCTTCACCAAAGGGGCTGATGCCGGCTCCGACTTAGTGGGCAAGGTAGAGGCGGGGATACCGGAGGATGACCCCAGGAATGCTGCGGTCATAGCTGACAATGTCGGCGACAATGTCGGCGATGTCTGCGGCATGGGTGCCGACCTCCTTGAGTCCTATGTGGAGACTGTCATTGCCACTATGACACTCACCACTGTTGGTGTCGTAATAGCACCATGGGTGACAAAGCTATTTCCCGGACTCTCAACCGAGGCTGCTCTGCAAGCTGCCTGGTGGTTGCCAATGTTAATTATGGCAGGCGGCATTGTAGCCTCCATAATTGGCTGCTTTCTGGTCAGAGTCGGGGAGAAGGTAGATATGTCTGCTCTCCTGGGAGCTTTGCGTCGCGGCACACTTGGCGCCACGATATTGACAGCGGTATTTGGTTTTCTGGTGATTCATTTTCTGCATGCCAGCTTAGGGCTCTTCTGGGCGATGCTTGCCGGCCTTGTGGCCGGTGCCTTAATGGGGGAAAGCACAAACTATTTCACTTCTTATGCCTTCAAGCCGACGCAGGAAATCTCTGAAGCTTCCACTACTGGTGCTGGTGCCACTATAATTAGAGGATTTGCCACCGGTCTGATGAGCACCTGGGCACCGATAGTCTTGATAGCCCTGGCGATTGCCGTAGCGTACAGGTTCGGCAGCTTCTACGGTGTGGCTTTAGCTGCGGTCGGTATGTTGTCTACCCTGGGCGTGACACTGGCTACCGATGCTTACGGACCTATAGCTGACAATGCCGGAGGCATCACCACTCAGGCGGGGTTACCAGAGGAGGTGCGTGAGAAAACCGATGCCTTAGATTCCCTGGGCAATACCACCGCTGCCACAGGCAAGGGATTCGCCATCGGTGCTGCCGCCATGAATTCCCTGGGCTTAATTCTGGCCTTCGCTATGGCTGCCGGGATAGTGACGATTTCAAGCACCACAGGTCAATTAGAGCCATTCCCTGAGGCACTGAGCTTGCTGAGCGTGCCGGTTATTGTCGGTATATTTATAGGCGCCCTTATGCCTCCTATCTTTTGCGCTATGACGATGAAATCGGTGGGCGTGACTACATCAGCGATTATAGAAGAAGTTCGTCGGCAGTGGCGTGAGATAAAGGGCTTGATGGAGGGGACAGCCAAGCCCGAATATGGCAAGTGCGTGGATATTGCCACTAGAATAGCATTGAAACAAATGTTGCTTCCTTCCATAATGACAATAGTCGCGCCTGTGATTGTGGGAGTGGTTCTGGGCAAATATGCCCTTGCGGGCTTTCTTATTGGCGCCCTGGCTACCGGTTTTATTCTGGCTATTACCTTGAACAACGCCGGCGGTGCCTGGGACAATGCTAAAAAGTGGATTGAGTCCGGTAAGTTTGGTGGTAAAGGCTCAGACGCTCATAAAGCAAGTGTCGTTGGAGATACAGCCGGCGACCCCATGAAAGATACTGCCGGCCCGTCCTTGAATATAATGCTCAAGCTGATGTCGGTGATTTCACTGATGCTGGCACCGGTGTTAATGCACTTTGGTGGTCTGATTTAACAGGTTTAACTGGGCAGACACTACTAAACCTTGAAGTACCTGCCCCGTTAAATATACTGCCTTTTAAAGCTGGTCATTGATGGTGCAGGTACGGAGGTAGATACCCAGATTCACTCAGTCAAGCCGGAAATTCTTGCC
>Ga0307431_1001505_pt1 | contig 13367 bp, 16 predicted proteins | sample SalMarWE160170MG_FD_202155 | JGI IMG/M metagenome (GOLD analysis project Ga0307431, IMG submission 202155) | Salt marsh sediment microbial communities from the Plum Island Ecosystem LTER, Massachusetts, United States - WE1603-170 | ecosystem: Environmental > Aquatic > Marine > Intertidal zone >...
AAGGGTAGCAGTTTTTAAAATATTCCGACAAGGTGTCCGGATGTTGCCGTTATGGTGTCCGGATAATTCCGTTACGCTGTCCGGATGTTACCGGAATCAGTGTCCGGATGCGGCCGTAATATGCAGTATAAATAAAATAAATATATAAATAAAACATTTTTAGTAAAAATTAATCAATTGGAATTATGACAAACATAATCTATAAACCTATAGGTATTATACATTCACAATTTAAAGAACAAAAAGGGACACCAATTCAACCTTCTGCTGCAAAAGATATAGAAGGAACTATTGAAGTTTTTCCAAAATATGAAAAAGGATTAAAGGACATTGAAGGTTTTTCTCATATTATTCTAATATATCATTTCCATCTTTCAAAATCTTACTCATTAGAGGTAGTGCCATTCATGGATAATAAACTTCATGGTATATTTACCACAAGGGCACCATCTAGACCAAATGCAGTAGGAATATCTATTGTAAGATTGATAAAGGTTGAAAAAAATATTCTATATATAAAGGATGCAGACATAGTTGATGGCACACCATTGCTGGATATAAAACCATTTGTATCAGAATTTGATAATCCTAAAATTATTAAGAAAGGATGGCTTGAAAAAAATATCAGAAAGTTACCTCAGTCAAAAGATAATGGTAGATTTAGTAAATAGTATATTTTTCAAATTAAATAATTCTCTCAAAATTTAGTTCGAAATTTCACACCTTGGGGCAGCCAAAGCAAAGAATTATAAAAAATTTAATAAAGATAATTATCATATTTTCCAATTAGTTATTAGCTGTAAATCATATACCACTTCTACATCTATTTTCAACCTTACAAACTAGATTTACCTAAAGAATATAAAAAATAAACCGATAATAAATAATATAAAACTAAAAGTATTTTACCAGGGGGTTTGGGGGATACCCCCAATATAACCGCAAATGTAACTATGTGTTACGTTTGCATATCTTGCCTATCAATTATTATATATACTGTGTAGGCTGTTGGAAACTAGGCAAACTAAAGCCAGGTCTTTCAATAAATGCACAGGTTGTAATTTTATAAGTTCTAAGAAAAAGAGTACGCAGCAGGGGCTTTTTGAAATCGAGCCGTGTGCGAATTTTAAAAAGGGGGTAAGGGGCGTGGGGCAGCTGTATCCGAGGGCAGTGGGTGGGAGGTTTATTATTAGGAAATGGTTTCATTAGCCTTTATAAACATACTCTGCATATAATATATTTTACAGCTGGTACCGTATTTACCGGTTACTTTATATAACCTATTATAATATTAAATGGTAAACCTGGGTTTACCATTTAATATTTATCATTTTTTTTACCTCTGCTTTCTCCGGTAATTCTATTCTATTGAAGTAATTCCACAATTAGAGCAAATAACTTTACTGTATCCTTTAGACCAATCGAAATTAATATAATTACCGTTATCTAAATTCTCTTCTATCTCTTGCCTTGATAACTTGCTAAAATCATTGTTGTATGTAATATCCACGCTTTTTATATAAAATTTTATAGAGCCGCATTTTTTACATTTCATACTAATCCCCTTCCCCGGCTATACTTAATAACTTTATTCCCATTTCACTATCAAATGGAATAAATTCAATCATTTTTCCAAATTCAATAAACCTAAACTCTCTTAATCTGTAATCTACTGTATAAATCTTTTTTTTATATTTAATCTGTTTTAGCATTATTTTAACTCCTTCTTACTTTTAATATTTATCCAATAAATTTTTCATTTTCTTTTGGTATGTCTGCAATTTCTCTTAAATCTTCAGTTTCTTTAAATTCGTAACCTTTATTTAATTTTACTTTTAACTTTTGCATTCCAAAATTAATTGCTTCTCCACTGCTTTTAAATTCCTTATGTTGTGTCTGTCCCTGCGTTCCTATTTTGCCCCATTGTAACGATACATAAATATTGTTATACTTGCCTGTTTCTTTATCAGCATAAGCATAGATATAAATCATATAAAATTTATTGTGTCCGTTTTTTGTATTTATTAAATAGTAAAACATCAAATCCCCCTCTCTTTTATAATATTCAGCTAACCCCTAATCTCTTAGGGGAAAGCTCAGTATTATATAACTTCATCTAGACTTTAGTGTATTCCTTAATTAACACACTTGATGGAGTCTCTTTAAAATATAAATCTCTCTCAATTCCTAACCCAAATGGTCCTTTAACGCTTTCTAGTTCTTCAAGACTAAATGACCCCCATTCGTCGCAGTAGTCTCCAAATAAAGATACATACCCGAAAAAGATTTTATCTTTTGGATCATACTCTGTAGCCAGCCAGGTTCCTGGTCCAGCAGGATTAAAGAATTTTGCTATTACAATCGGGTCTTTAATTTTTTCCTGAGAACCAACCTCTTCAAACCTTTCTTCTAACTCTTTAGTCATTAATTCCATCTTTCTTTCCTTTCTCTTAAATAATATTTACCTTCCACCTGCAGCTCAAAGGGAAGGTTCTGGCTGATGTCAAGGATAAATTTTGCGTTTCCTGTCTGCAGGAATTGCGAAGGATAAATAGCGAAGCGGTTTATGTTCGCAAAGGAAAAATTGTACTTGACATCATTAAGCCAGGTTCTTCCGTATCTTTTCCCGGAAGGTAAATATGTCCACAGTGTATTAGTGATTATATATCCACTTATATATTTCTCTTAAATTTAGCCTGTGTATGCTGTTGGAAACTGTACCCGGTTTTCAATAAATACACAGGAGTACTTTAGGGGCTTTTTTAAAATGAGCCGTGTGCTAATTTAAAAAAGGGGTAGGGGCGTTGGGTTGGTTTTCTTTTTCAGTAGGAGGAGTGTCTTTTTAATTACGCTCCCCCCTGTTGTAAATAAATTATTCAGATAACTTTTTTAAAGAGCTTTCATCAATTTCATTTACTTTTTCGATTATCTGTGGTTTAACTTCGTCAAGTTTTTTATAGTTATCTTTAACTATATCATTTATCTTCTCTATAAGTTTAAGAGCCTCTACTGTCTTTGTAGACCCCCATATTTTAGCAATAGTATCTGACCTGATTGTAGAGATATCTCTTAAGTCAAAATTATAAAGAGATAAAACTTTATCTTTTTCCTTAGCCAATATGGAATTTGCATTTCTGTAGGTACTATATTCTCCACCTGTTCCTGTTATCGCCTCTTTTCTTTTTTCAAGTTCTTTAAGTTCATTTGCTTTTGCTTTAATCAATGTTTCCATAACATCAATTCCTAACCGACTTTTAACTAATCTTTCTACATCATTATCTAACATTTGGGCTTTACTTCTTATAAGCGTTTCTGCTTCATTGAACTTACGTTCAGCAATAAGTGCAAAAGCCTTTCTTTGTTCGTTGTTGATAAAACCGTTTCCTGTACTCATCTTTCTTTCCTTTCTCTTAAATAATATTTACCTTCCACCTGCAGCTCAAAGGGAAGGTTCTGGCTGATGTCAAGGATAAATTTTGCGTTTCCTGTCTGCAGGAATTGCGAAGGATAAATAGCGAAGCGGTTTATGTTCGCAAAGGAAAAATTGTACTTGACATCATTAAGCCAGGTTCTTCCGTATCTTTTCCCGGAAGGTAAATATGTCCACAAGGTACTAGTGATCCTATAGTCTTATATATATATTTCTCTTAAATTTAGCCTGTGTATGCTGTTGGAAACTGTACCCGGTTTTCAATAAATACACAGGAGTACTTTAGGGGCTTTTTCAACGAGAACGGAACAAGTCGAAGTTGAAAAAGGGGGTAAGGGTGGGGTTGTCTTATGGGCGGATGGGAGATTTATTCTTTTATTAAGTATTAATTTAATTTTTAATTTTTTTTATAGAGATAATTTCTATATCATCATTCTTTAATCTATCATTAACCCTTAAAATATCTCTTATTATCTCCGGAATATCTTTTTCTTCATATTTTATACAACTTATAAAATGTGATAAATAACCGGTTTCACTTATTATTATCCCCCCGTTTTTTGTAATAAATTCAAAATGATTTAAATTAGAATTATATAGACTTCCATCTGCTTTTATAAACCATTCTTCAATTATTAAACCCTGCCTTATTTTTACTTTCCATTTCATTATTTACCCCTTTCCTTATTTATTAATAATTTCATTTTTTAGTTAGGTACCGGAGGGAGCAGGAAGATTTGTAAATATATCCAGCTGCTCAAATAACCTGGCTGGCTTTCTCCCCTCTTCCATCTCTTTTCTTATTAGAATCGTGCAAGGTTTTCCCGGAACAGGTTCGACTACCATACTTTTGTAATTGTAGAATTTATATCTGGGGGAGCTTGCAAAGTATTCCTTCTTGGTCTTGTAGTCATATATCCACATCTTAATTTTCCTTCCTACTTTTAACGTCCAATAAGGTTATTCTGCCTAAAGCTATAAAAACCTTTTTGAGCAACTATTATATGGTCAAGTACATTTATACCTAAGATATTTCCTGCCTTTTCAAGCCTTTTTGTTATTTCCATATCATCATTTGAAGGTTCAGGGTCCCCTGATGGGTGGTTGTGCATAAATATTACACTTGCGGCATTTGATAGTATTGCACCCTTGTATACTTCCCTCGGATGAACGATTGAACTCGTTAAGCTTCCGGTTGAAACTACTTCAAAACTTATAATCTGGTTTTTAATATTTAGGTGTATACATATAAATTTTTCTCTATCTGACTTTAAAAGATTTTCTGCAAATTCTGACTTTGCCACTTCTTCACTGCTGTTGTACTTATGAGCCGAGGTTTTTATCTCTTTAACCATTGATAGCTCTACCTGTGGAATAAAACTGAATAATTTCTTTTTTCCTTCCATCTCTCCCCCTTAAACTAAAATAATATTTGACTTCCTGAGGGTAAGCTTTAAAGAAGGTTCTGGCTGGAAGTCAATGTGGAGATTTTACGGTTCTTGTCTTAAAAGAATTGAGAGGGATAAATAGCTTTAGCGGTTTATGCTCGCAAAGTAAAATACTACATTGACTTTGTGTAAGCCAGGTTCTTCTATATCTGTCTTGGAAGTTAAATATGGCAAGCCAGTAAGGCTTTGTAACTTTATATATGTTGCTATGCAGCCAGCAAAAAGCTAAAAAAACAATGTATAAAAGGAGTCCGGCTTATTCGACCATAAAGAAAAGGTAAACCTGGGTTTACCTTTTTGTACTAGTTATAAAATTTAAGGTAGAAAATACCTCGGGTTTACCGGTACCCCGTTTACCCTAACCTCATAATGAAGATGAGTACCTGTACTCACACCCGTATTACCCATCAGCCCTATTAAATTTCCCTGCACAACCTTTCCCCCTACCCCTACCTTAAACTCACTTAAATGAGCATATACGGTTACATATGTAGTGCCGTTTTCATCTGTTCCATGATAAATCATGATTCTTTTACCCATGTTTCCACTTGAGCCAACAGCAATTACTGTACCATTGGCTGTTGCTTTTATTGGTGTACCTGTTTTATTAGCAATATCTATTCCCCTATGAATATGGGTTAATCTCGCTTCTCCAAATTCAGAAGTAACTCTTCCGCTGGCTGGCCATATTGAGGGTATGTCAGGATTATCTATAATCTCAGGTATTATAAACTCATCAGGATTAAATTCAGAAGTTGGATCAAGAAGCGGAAGAATCTCAACTAAAGCAAAAAACCATTCTTTATGTTTTTCATCAAAAACTTCGGATATTTCTTCATCTGACAATATGGTAGTTTCAATCTCATATTCCTCTTTTTCATTTAAATCGTTAAGAAAACCGGTAACATTTTTAACTGTCATATTCTCTTCTGAAGTGTCATACTCTAAAGATTTAAGAAGCTCTTTAATTGAAAAGTAACCCTGCAGTTCAAGTTCCCTAATGACTTTATATTCTTTCCGGGTAATAACTTTTGTAACTGACTTGCCATCTACTATTCTGGTTATTTCTTCTTCAGTCTCGATTATCTCGTATTCAGTAAAACTTACCCTTAGTAGGTCAAAAATGCTTTCATTCGGACTATTATCTTTAAGGTAATTATCAAGCCTTACTACATCATAGGCAACAAAAGAGACCCAGTTAATTTCAGACTCTTCGGTTAAAGACTTGTATAATTTAAACCCTTCTATGTCCACCTGGGGAAATAAAATATTAATTGCAATTGAAAACATAAGGAACGGCAGAAGTATAATAATAAGTAACAGTATTAGAATTATATGCCAGTATTTTGTAATAAAACCGGCAGCATAGGCTGATATTGTGGTTGTTGTTACGGGTTCAGTCATTACTTATTTACTTAAAGGCAAATCTGGATTTTCTGTCATAAACTTCTTCGTACTGGACCGGATCAACTATTTCAAGCTCATATTTTGAGGCTCTGACCTGGATAACCACTCTCTGGGATCCTGCTATAAAAATTCCTTTCCCTTTTGCGCCCCTGCGTTTTTCCGTGCTCCCCTTTAGCACTGCAAGCTCCTTTTCGCTGAAGTTGTAAAGCTTTTTTATTACCGGTATGTCGGTCTCCCCCATCCTGAAAAAAAGCTTAAAATAGCTGTTATCTATTATTGCCTGCCCGTAACGCTCAATTGAAAGAAAATCAGGAAGGTTCTGTGTTGCGGTAACAAAACTTATCCCGTATTTTCTGCCTCTCTTAATAGAATTTGATAAGAATTTTAGTGTCTGGGGGTTGCCGGGGTCCGCAAACTGGTGCGCCTCATCAACATATACCCTTTTAGTTTTAAGCCTGTCCACCTTGCAGAACTGCCAGGTATCTTTTAAGAGTATGTCATAGAGCGGCTGGGTAACCGCTTCAGGCAGGCCGGATATGTCAAATACGGTAAAAAAATCATAGTCCCAGTTTGTCTGGCCGTTAAACATATAACTGTATGCGCCGCTTATATACGGCTGGAGTGATGAGAGAATATTGTCTCTTGCTTCCCTGGCTTTGCCAGTAGTTTTGCTACCACTAATTTTAGCTTCCATTACTTCTTTTAAAGTACCAAGAGTGGGAAAAGTCTCCGGAAGCACTTTACTTTTAAAACTTATTCCCTTTTTCTCGTAGGTATCCCTTATATCTTCTTCCAGTAGCGCCTCCTCAAAGGGCTTAATATCCTTTAGTATCCACCTAAAAAACATTATGCAGTCCATTACTTTTACCGAAAGATAAGTCCCTATATCTTTTTTATCATCGCTACCTTCCCCGCTGTCAACCACCGTATTTCTTATATGGAATGGGTTTGATATAACTCCGGAAGTGGGGCTGAACTTATATCTTTTTCCCCATGGATAGTAAAACTCACCTTCAAGATCAAACATTATTATGTAGTCCCTGTATGGTACATGCCTTATGGCGTCAGTTTTTATCCTGAAGGACTTTCCTGATCCGGAATCCGCTATTATGCACTCGTGGGGGTTGTTATAGATTCTGCTGTATGTATCAATTATAACAAGCCCTCCTGATACGACATTTTCCCCAATAAATATCCCCTTTGGCTCCATAAGCTCCGAGGAATCGAATGGTATTATTGAAGCTACATCTTTAGTGGTTAAGTTCCATACATAGTTTCTTGTTATCCTGTTTTCAGCTAGTATTGGAAGAGTGGTAATAAATGGATCATAGCCTTTATACTTTAGCTCTGTTGCCTGGCAGTAAGTGCTTGAAATCTTTGAACGAAGTAGATTAGAAAAGGTATTTAGTTCCCCTGTATCCTGCGCGGATATACCTATGGTTATATTTGTATCATACAGGCTTACATTATCATTACCAAGCTCTGCAATCATTTCCACCGCACTTTCCTTCTGGGCCTGGTATTTCTGGAAAAGTGCCTCATCTTTTTTAGAATCAAGGGCCTTTGCCCCAATTTCACTTACGGCTTTTGAAAGCTCCCTTGTTATTGTGGCCTTGTTTTTGGGAGTTAGGATTATTGCAATATTTATATCGCCCTTTATGTTAAAGACTCTTCTTAGCCACCTGTATTTTTCAACTGTGGCCGGGTATTTTACAATGGAATAAAACCGGTAAATCCTGTTTTCTATCCCAAGGTGCCTTCCGTCCTTATAAATTTTTGAATTTTCAGGTAGGATATTTTCTATCTCCCAGTCTACCCTTAGGGGCTCAACCTGTGAGCTTTCAGGGTTCATCCGCCTGTAAAGAAGTTCTTTTATATCATTACCTGTGAGTCTATCAACATACATTCCCTGGGATTCGAGCTCGCCTTTAAATGAAAGGTAAGCGTCTCCTAAAAGTTCACCTGCAGAGGTGCAGTCTTTCTCTTTAACCTCAAACACCGTGTAAAAATTTAAGACATTTCTGCTTCTTCCCGCCATGGACTGGATATGTTTTTTCTGCTCTTCAAGAAGTACCAGTTTAACCTCTGAGTTAAGGCTATCTTTAAATTTTTCAATGTTTAAAATGTTGGTATCAATATTTACGCTTTCTGACTGGATATAGATTCCAATCCTTCCGTTAAAAGTGGCTAGCGCCCCCTGAATTGCGTCACTTACCATCTCCAGGCTGCCGCTTGAAAGTAGCTCCCCGTTTATGGGGCTAACCTTTAAAACTATCTTATAGGTACCGTCTTTTCCTTCAAGTAAGTCTCCGATACTTTTTACGGGAAGGCTAAATTCACCCTTCCTGCTTTTTTTATCCTTTGATTTTATTCCCAGTAAATCTTTTGCTAACGCTAATAGTTTTACTGTTTCTTTCAAAGTATTTTTCTCCTTCTAATATGTATCTAAAAATATCTATAACTATAGAAAAACCGGTCTCCTTCTGGTGAAACTCACTTGCTAGCCCTATAAGAACTCCCAGGGACAAAAAGCCTGAAAAAAATACTGCCGGGTTAAAGTATTTTATAATAAGGACAGCTATAGCTACCGCAATGGGAAGAATTATAAAGAAATTTTTTATAGGTACCGGGCCTATCATTATCCTTCCGTCAACGTGTCTTGGAAGCTTTCTTTTTTTATCACTTATCTCATTCATCTTTAAAATCAGTGCTTAAATATCATTGCCATCATACCCAGTCTTCCGGCAGAGCCTGCTGATGCAACAAGGGTAGAAGATGTTCCCGTCCTGTAAAGGTACTGGCGTATTATATGCGGGCCCCTTAGCCCCACTGCAACTGCACCTATGGAGAGGATTACAACAAGCACCATATTATCCACCCCGGCCATTATTGATAGAAGTATCTGCAGGATAAGAAAATGGATTGTCTGGGTAAAAACTATTGCTACCGCTTCCCTGATCCATATCTGGAGCCCGTCGCTACTATTTATAACCGATAGTGCCACTAGAGGTGCTATTAGTATTGCAATAAGTGTCTCTATATACCTTATTGCCCCGGTAATACACAGAGCAATTAGGGCTATGGTTAAAACCAGAGACATAACTGCAAATATATTGGTCTCTTTTATAACCGCTCCCCACCCGCCGCTGGAACTAAGAGAATCCTCAATCCTTGAAGCGTCCACCCCGACACTTCCTATAAAATTTATAAGGGCATTATTAAGTGGAAGTAAAACAGAAGTTACTACCTTTGGAAGGATATATATTAGGCCCCCCGCAATAGTAACATGGATAAAATAAGTACCCATGGACTTTTCACTCTGGTACATAACACCTGAAATTTGCCTGAATACAGCCAGTATTACAAATATAACAAGGAGCCCCCCTGAAAAATACTGAACGCCTTTTAAGTACTGGTCAAAGTTTGCAATATATTTAGAGGGCTCTGTGGGCTGGACAATCAGCGTATTTATAAACTTGATAAAAAAATCAAATAAGTTCTCGCCAATACCGGCAATGCCGTCCCATATAAGGGAAGATATGATTTCTTTTATCCAATCAATCATTTGCATATAGTTTAAGAAGCTTTTAAAAGGTTAAAATAATTAAACAGCGGCCATTTTACCTATAACGTAATCTGCAAGCCAGGCAAGTAGAAATACTCCGCCGCTCATTACAATCGTCCTTCTAATGTTTTTTAGCGCTTCCTGCTTTTCAACTGCTTCCCCTGCCTGGTATTTAAATGCCTGTATTATTATAACTACTATGGTAACTACACCAATCAAAGAATACAGCCAGACTTTAACTTCATTTAAAATCCCGGAAATTACATTTATGTACGGCATCTATACCCATCCCTTACAGGTTATAAGTTTTAATAAATTCATTAATTTTTCTATTAACTGCTAAAAGCATCTCCTTTAGCTCTTTTTTATTATCTATACTCATTTCCGTATGGAAGGAAAAACTGGCCTTAATATCTTTAATCTCTGAGAGTAAGTTTTCGCATGCTTTAATTACCTTCCATGAAGGATTTCGTTCCGTCTTAATTTTAGCTTTTTCTTCTCCTTGGTAAACACTGAGGCTTCCAAACCTAGTCTTAACTTCTTTTGCAAGCTTTAGGGTCTCATCACCTGAAAGTTTTTTATCCTTTGCAATTTTAGAAACTTCTATGATTTTGCCACTTCCGCCTTTTAATTTCCGAAGTGCCCTGCCGTGCTTCTCGGTTAATTTTTTATCTCTGATATCCTTTTTTATCTTTTCCGGAAGGTCTAAAAGCCCAACAAGGTCCAGTACCCTTTGTTTTGATAGGCCCAGCTTTCTGGCTATCTCCACCCATGGTAAACTTAAGCTTTCCTTTAAAGCTTTAATACCCTCTGCCCGGTCAATACTATTTAGGTCCTCCCTCTGAAGGTTTTCAACCAGGGAGATCAGCATTATATTATTTTTAGATACATTTTTTATTATTGCAGGAACTGTCTTTAGTCCAGCCAGTTTTGCCGCTAAAAACCTTCGCTCCCCTGCAACTATTACGAATTTTTTCCCATACGGGCGGACCGTTATGGGATTTATAATCCCCTGCTCCTTTATTGAATCTGCAAGCTCCTTTATGGTCCTATCATCAAAGGTTTTTCTCGGCTGGTTTCTATCCTGTGCTATACGGGATAGGGAAATATTTACCAGGCCCTCGGAAGTAGAGGCATCAAATAAGTCTCCTGTATCCTGCTCTCTTTTTCCCTTAAAAAATTTATCAATTGTATCTTCTACACTTGTCTTTTTTTTAACCACTTTCAATTACCTCCCGGGCAAGTTTCCGATAAGATTCTGCTGCATCTGAGCTAGTGGCATATTCAAGTATTGAATAGCCTCCTACCGAGGATTCTTTAAACTTAACCGTCTCTTTTATGACTGTATCAAAAACTAGATCTTTAAAATATTTTTTTAAGGTACCCAGAACTTCCCTGGCATGGACGGTCCTCTCGTTATGCATGGTTGGAAGTATCCCCTTTATTATCAGCTTTTTATTTAACTTTCTTTTAACCTTTTCTATAGTCTGGTTTATAAGTATCTCAGCTCCCCTTAAAGCCAGATAGTCGGTCTCAACTGGAACTATAACCTCATCTGAAGCAGTTAGTGCATTAATCGTTAAAATCCCAAGGGTGGGCGGACAGTCAATTAAAATATAGTTGTAAATATTTTTTAAAGGATCAAGGATATGCTTTAATGTCCTTTCCCTGTCCAGCATATTCATAAGCTCAATTTCTGCTTTTGAAAGTTCGATATTTGAAGGAATAATATCTACATTTTTAATTCTTGTTTTAAGTATAATTTCACTTATGTTTAGATCTTTATCATTACTTTCCCTGTTTATTGCCTCATATAATGATTTATCTAAATTTACAATATCGACTCCACATGTAATAGTAAGTGATGCCTGGGGATCACAGTCTACTAAAAGGACCCTCTTTCCTTTCTCAGCCAGAGCAGCTCCCAGATTCAGCGTGGTTGTAGTTTTTCCCACTCCACCTTTTTGGTTTGTTATTGATATGATCTTTCCCATTGTTTTTAGTTGTTATTTCTTTTAAAATTTATATCTTCCAATTCTTCGATAAATATTATTGGTGCAAGTATATAAATATTATCATAATGTTGACTTAACAACAATTAATATTGTAAATATTTTCCTGTCAATTTAAAATCTGGAATAATTTTAGAATGCTTTTAATGTGTATTTCAGTTGAAAATATTTCCGTAAAAATTGGTTATTATCTTTTTTTTGAGGTTTTATGCGCTCTTATACCAAAAAATATCATGGACAAAAACGTATACACATATCAGTAAATTTAGACGTTTTTGTCCAATACTTTTAAAATTCAAATAGATTTATACCATGCAGTTTATTTCTTTTTATATTGCCTGACATTTAATGCTTTCCATTCAAGGAGCGGCTGTTTTTTAATATTTCTTATCAGCGTTTTATCTGATGTTAAAATTGAAGGAATGATCTCTCCTTTATCTAAAAGCCGATTTAGAAACTCCATTTCTGTATCTTTTAGTGGCAGTACCAAAGATAGTGCTTTGTTGCAATTATTCAAAAGTTTTTCTCCAAATTTAGCAGGTGATATATTCTTTTTCTGTATTTCTATATTAAGAGTCGGCATTAATTGTCTGGCCAGTTCAGATGCATCAAAATCTATGTCTTCTATTGATACAGTTCTCCAGTCTTTCCGGTTCATTCCGCCATAAACAACAAATGCTATTCTGAGATAGTCGTGTTTAATATCATGCATGCTAAGAATCTGATAGCAGTCATAAAGATCTCTGGCCTGTCCTCTGGATAAAAGCGCTGTAAGTTTTCCAGCTGCAAGTTCATGCAAATCAAGAACAGGTATCTTTTTAGCCTGGAAATTACCAAATGGATGAGAATCAGCAATAGAAATATCATAAAGAGGCTGCCTGTACATGAAGTTAATATCAACCTCAAGGTTGCCAGGTTGTCCTGTAATACTTTGATATCCCAAACGCCATTTCCCGCCTGCGTGTTCTTCAGGCAGCCTTTTTATAATAAACCCTTCCCGGGAAAATACGGCCCGTAGTGCCTGCTCTATCCCCGGCCGCTCTGCAAGCATCTGCTCACGGTCCGTTGTACCGATATAATTAAGGTCTATATCTACAGAGAGTCTTGGGAGGTTAAGCAAAAACAGGTTTAAAGCAGTTCCCCCCTTTAGAACCCATTTTCCTTTTAAAAATGGATGGGAGTTTAAAGTGTTAAGAAGATTAATCAAAAGAAGCACTTTTTCAATCATTTCAATTCTAAAGCCGGTTTTTTCAGCTATTGGCAGAATATCTGATTCTATTAATTTCATTGTTCTTCCTCCCAGGATTTACTTAAAATTTCAACTGGGACCATAAGATTCCAATTTTTTACAAAATGGCAATCTTTATGCCTGTTTCTCGATAGATAATGAGGTTGTCTTGGGCGAAGCTTTTGCAATTTTTCTAAGTATTTTTCTTCCACCATTAATGCATCCTTATGTCTTTCAAGGAATAATCCTACTTTTGCAGCAGTAGTCTTGTTCTCCA
>Ga0307431_1001506_pt1 | contig 13349 bp, 14 predicted proteins | sample SalMarWE160170MG_FD_202155 | JGI IMG/M metagenome (GOLD analysis project Ga0307431, IMG submission 202155) | Salt marsh sediment microbial communities from the Plum Island Ecosystem LTER, Massachusetts, United States - WE1603-170 | ecosystem: Environmental > Aquatic > Marine > Intertidal zone >...
GTTGTTTCTCTTAGTTTTGGTGTGTGTTGGGTTTTAAACAACACAAATATTTTTTTGTTTTTTTCTCTGCGTTCTCTGTGTCTCTGCGGTAAAACTAGTGCCGGAGGAGGGATTTGAACCCACAAGTGTTTTCAAAAGACTTACTACTACTATAAAAGTTTTATTATCCTTGTTTTATAAGTATTTCAACTCAGTTACATAAATCTTAATAAATAACCGGTTTCTTTGAATTCTGATTATTCTGGTCACAATATGGTCACAAGATTCATTATCGGTTATTGATGCTTAGTGGACAGCAGGTCATTATCTCAACACTTCCTAACCAAACGAAATCGTGAAAGATGTATATACGATAAAAATATTAATACCGGAGGAGAGAACTCGGCACTCCGCACTCAGAACCCGACACTCCCATCCCCCTTGACTTTTGCCGGCAATAAAATATTATTAAAATGGAATAGTTAAGGGAAAGCGGTTAGAATCCGCTGCAGCCCCGCTACTGTATTTGGCAACGAAAACTGCCGTTAACCACTGGGTAACAGTTTTTACCCGGGAAGGTGCAGTGAGTAGGCCGGCCATAAGTCAGGAGACCTGCTATTTTCAAAATACTTCGAGGGAAGAAAAAATAGATAAACTAAAAGAAATATCGTATATAACAATATTTACGGCTTTAGCCTTAGGATTGGGTTATTTTTTTGCTTACATACCCAATTTTGAGCTTGTTAGCGCTACCGTTTTCCTATCTGGAGCACTATTTGGTCTTCGCATAGGAACAACCATTACTTTTTTATTTGACATATTAACTACATCAGCAGGTTTTCTTTTCTTCCCGACTAAAAATAGCTTCTTAGTATATTTTATACTGGGGCTGCCTTTTGTTATCTGGCATGTCTTCACAAAAGGTATTATTTACGGTTTTGTTTTAACCCCAACAATCCAATACATAGGTATAGGGTCTTGTGAAGTATCCTCAAAAGGAGGGAAAAAATGAGTAATGATATTTTGATTTTTGTGGTGGTTTTGAACATGACTGTAGCGTCCACTGGCTTGGCTGCAACGCAAGAGAAAGGATATACTGAAAAGAAGATTTACAAATTAGATCCAATAATCGTAACTGCTTCAAGAATAGAAAGGAGAATGCTGGAAACTCCTTCCAGTGTAAGTGTCATTTTGCAAAAAGAGATTAAAGAGTCAAATGCGAAAAGTATCCCTGATCTGTTAAAAAACTTAGAAGGAATATATATGTATGATGCTTCCGGTGTAGGTATATCAGGCAGGATAAATATGCGAGGCTTCTGGGGAGGTATGTCAACACATCAATTAGTACTCATAGATGGAATAACTCAGAATAAAGGCAAAGATAAACTTGTAAATTGGAATTTAATCCCTTTAGATAATATTGAAAGAATAGAAATAGTAAGAGGACCTGCTTCTGCTCTTTATGGTGATAATGCCATGTCCGGCGTAATTAATATTATTACCAAAAAACCGGGGGATATCTCTGGGCCCAAAGTGTCTGCTTCTTATGGGAGTTTCAATACCCAAAATTATAGTTTATCTAGTTCCAGAACTTTTGAACGGCTCGGATATTATTTGGGTATAAGTGGTAAGTTAACCGATGGGTTCCGAGAATATTGCGATTATAATGGCATCTATCTGGATGGAAAATTAGACTATTCAATTAATGCTATGCAGAAATTAAAATTATATTTAGATTATCATATTGGAAAAAGTGGTCCCCACCCATGGACCATATCAGAATCTCTAATTGAAGAAAACAGGCGCCAGGCAAGGTTAGGTTCGGAAAATGACGAAAGTAAGGATAGGGAAATTAGCGTAAGTGTATCACACTCATTTAATATAAACAACGCTTTAGATATAAAAGAGACTTTTTACTATAGAGATGGAAAAGAAGAATCATTTTATACCGGTGGCTCTACAGAGGAGTATACAAAAGAGCAACTTGAGGATGAGAATACTTATGGCCTGCCTTTGCAGTTAAATACAAATCCGGAAATTTTCGGAATAGAACATTTTCTAACAACAGGGATTGATTTAGAAAGAAACTATCTTCAATATGAAGAATACGCAGCGCCTTATCAAGTAAGAGGTGACCTACAGAAGAATTACAGTGTTATAAGAGATAAGATTGGTCCCTATATTCAAGACGAAATTAAAATCTTTGCTCCTTTTAAACTCACATTAGGGATGCGATATGATTTAGTTACATTTAATTTCACTGATTATATAGAAGAGGATAATTCGAAGAAAAGCGAGATGTCTAAAATAACGCCAATGTGTGGGATAATGTATAACTATCAAGAAAATTCGGGTGCTTATGCAAATTACACTCAGGCTTTCAGAACCCCTGCATTAGGCCAAATGTTTACTTATGGAAGCTATTCGAATTCTGATTTAAATCCTGAAGAAGCCACGAGCTATGAAGTAGGAATACGCCACAGATTTAATGATTACTTGAAAACAAGCATTAGTTTATACTGGATGAGACTTGATAACGAAATCTGGTATGATTTTGCCGCTAGCAAATACATGAATTACGGTAAGACGTCCCATAAAGGAGTAGAAACAAGATTGGATTATAAGATCATTGAAGGATTAACCGGCTTCGTTAATTATGTTTACACAAGAGCTAAAAACGAAAGCGGAAATTACGAGGGTAAAGACCTTACCAATATCCCTCTGCATAAAGAGAGCTTTGGATTAAAATTAGAGACAAAATTCGGATTAAAAGCGAACCTGATTGTTACTAGAGTCGGAGATTCCTATATAGATTCTGATAATGAGGATAAACTTGCCGCTTACACGATAGCAGATATAAAAATCAGTTATGAGGTTAGAAAATGGACAGCGTTTTTGGCAGTCGATAATCTTTTAAATGAAATATACAATTCTTATGGTTATAAAAGCTCTGAAGTTAGATATTTTAATCCGGCTCCAGGAGAGACATTTACAACTGGCTTGGAAGTTAAATTTTAAATCCTGTTACTTCTAAATAGAGCTTAAGGATTTTTTGTTTTATATTAAAGGCAAGAAAAGCAGAATAAACGGAGGCTTTCATGACAAGATTGATTCTTATAAGACATGCTCAGTCAGACTATACTTTAGAGAACAGATATTGTGGATTTAGTGACCCGCCTTTAAATAATAGAGGAAGATGGCAGTCAAAAAGGATGGCAGCTTATTTGAAAAATGTCAGCGTAAATATGGTTTATTCAAGTGATTTGAGGCGAGCTTATGAAACTGCTAAGATTGTCTTCAAAAATGAATCTATTGAGAAATTAACAGATCTTCGTGAAATGAATTTTGGTATTTTTGAAGGATTAAAATATGAAGAGATAATTGAAAAATACCCGAAACATTATAAAGATTGGACAGATAATCCAATAAAAGTTAAAATTCCCGAAGGTGAAACATTGGAAAGTTTAAGTAAAAGAGTTAGAGAAGGATTGTTTCTTATTCTTTCGCAACATAAGGATAGAAAAATAGCCTTAGTTACACATGGTGGTCCGATAAGAATTATTGTATGTGATGCGTTAAGATATGATTTAGAAATGTTCTGGCAAATAGAGCAGGAAGTATGTGCTTTGAATATCCTAGATTATTCTAAAGAATCTCTACCATTAGTTGTCAAGATGAATGATGTCTCTCACTTATAGTTAACTTCTTATGGAAAAATTTATCTTTATCGTGGGTGGAGCTAAAAGTGGAAAGAGTAGATACGCTGTAAATTTAGCAAAAGCGTTTAAGAAGAAAGTGGTTTTTGTTGCTACAGCTACTTCATCTGATGAAGAAATGAAACAGAGGATAAAATTACATAAAAACTTAAGACCGGTACACTGGAGATTGATTGAAGAGGGGAAAGATATTAGTGCTATTTTACCCGAGTTAAAGAAAAAATATGAGGTAGTTTTAATTGATTGTTTAGGGTTATTAATTTCTAATCTCTTAGCAGAGAATTTAGGAGATAAAGAGATAGAGAAAAGAATTAAGAACTTAATTGGCATCGTACGAAAAGTTAACCTCATTACGATTTTAGTATCAAATGAAGTGGGAAGCGGCATAGTTCCTCGGAATCCTTTAGCCAGAAGATTTCGGGATTTACTCGGATCGGCAAATCAGATGATAGCAGAAGAGGCAGATGAAGTTGTTTTTATGCAGTCAGGTATTCCGATAACGATAAAAGGAGGGCAGAAAGATCCAAAAATTAAATGAGACAATAACCAAAATCAAAGAAGTAGATTATTTATTAGCAGAGAAAACCCAGAAGAGACTTGATAACCTCGCTAAGCCCCAGGGAAGCCTTGGACGGTTAGAAGAATTGGCTGAGCAGATAGTAGCGATTACCCGAAATGAAAATCCTACAATCAAAAATAAGGTTATATTTACCATGGCAGGAGACCACGGAGTCGTGGAAGAAGGAGTTAGTTCTTATCCAAAAGAAGTAACTCGTCAAATGCTTTATAATTTTATAAAAGGTGGCGCTGGAATTAATGTGTTGGCTGGGCATGTAGGAGCAAGAGTTGTTATAGTTGATATGGGAGTAGCCTCAAAAATCAAATATCAAAAATCAAACATCAAAAATTTTAGAGAAAATAAAATAGCTTATGGTACTAAAAATATGGCAAAAGGGCCTGCAATGTCAAAGGAAGAGGCGATTAAATCTATAGAAAAGGGGATAGAAGTCTTTGAAGACGAATTGAAACAAGGTATAGATATTGTGGGAACGGGTGATATGGGCATCGGAAATACTACACCTTCAAGCGCTATAGCTTCTGTGATGACAGGTAAGTCTGTAGAAGACGTTACGGGCAGAGGTACAGGTATAGATGACAAAACTTTATCTCACAAGATAGAAGTAATTGAAAAAGCAATTAGTGTAAATCAGCCAGATACTAATGACGCAATAGATATTTTATCTAAAGTAGGTGGTTTTGAAATAGGAGGTTTAGTCGGTATAATCTTAGCAGCAGCCTCAAGAAGGATTCCTGTTGTAATAGATGGATTTATTTCTGGAGCAGCGGCTTTAATAGCTTATCGATTAAAGCCTAAAGTAAAATACTATATGATTGCTGCTCATTGTTCTGTAGAAAAGGGGCACAGAATTATTCTTGATTATATGGGTCTTAAGCCGTTGTTAGATTTAGACCTGCGACTTGGAGAGGGCACTGGCGCAGCATTGGGAATAAGTATTGTTGAAGCCGGCGTTAAAATTTTAACTCAAATGGCAACATTTCAAAGCGCAGGGGTTTCGGAGAGATAGGATGAAAAGATTCTTAATTGCGTTGCAATTTTTAACTATTCTGCCTATAAAGATTAAATCAGAAATAAAAGAAGCGGACTTTGGCAGATCCCTTTTATATTTTCCTGTAGTCGGACTTATTACAGGATTTCTACTGTCTGTCACGGCATTTTCCCTTGGCTTTCTGCCGGACCTGCTTAAGGGTGTGTTTATATTGATGGTCTCAGTTATCATAACAGGCGCAGTTCACCTGGATGGATTTGCTGACACCTGTGACGGTTTTTATGGCTCTAAACCTAAAGAAAAAGTATTAGAGATAATGCGAGACAGCCGAATTGGCGTGATGGGAGTAATTGGAATTGTAAGTTTATTACTTTTGAAATTTACTTTAATAGTAAGCATTTCCCAGAATTTTCTCTGGAAGTCATTGATTATGATGACTACTTTTTCAAGATGGTCCCAAGCGTTGGCATGTTATGCAGCTCAGTATGCTCGCAAGGAGGGTAAAGCGATTTTTTTTATAAAATATGCAAACCGAAAGGATGTTATTATGGGAGGCGTATTTGCTTTCCTTTTATTTTTATTGATAGCAAAATTGAAAGGTGTGGTGATATTCATTTTGTCATTCCTTTCTGCATTGTTATTCATACAGTATGTAAAAAGAAAGATTGGCGGAATGACAGGAGACACAATCGGAGCAACAAGTGAAATTTCGGAAGTAGTGGTACTCCTTTCTATATTAATTTTTCAGAGGGTGCAATGTTTTTATTAATCTTTTCTTATACTGCCGATTTGATTTTTGGTGATCCGGAATGGTTTCCACATCCAATAAGGGGAATAGGTAAATTAATAAATATATTTGATAATCGATTAAACAATAAGAAAGACACTATTTGGGTGGGGAGGATAAAAGGACTAATAGTAACATTTATTGTGGTAGGAATAAGTGTTTGTTCTGCCTGCTTGCTTATAAAACTCGCAAAAAAATTAAATTTTTTCTTTGGAGATTTGGTATGGGTCTACTTGGCCTATACTACTCTTTCCATTAAGGACCTTTTCCTCAAAGCCAAAGCGATTTCTGAGAAATTAGTGACAAATTCTCTTGTGGAAGCTCGATCAAGACTTTCCCGGATCGTTGGAAGAGACACACAAAAATTACCTGAAGAAAAGGTAATAAAGGCAACGATAGAAAGTATTGCTGAAAGTACCAATGATGGTATCATTGCCCCTTTATTTTATCTTATTTTGGGCGGCCCTGTATTAGCTATTGGTTATAAGGCAATAAATACGCTTGATTCGATGGTAGGATATAAAAATGAAAAATATTATCATTCAGGATGGTTTCCGGCAAAATTGGATGACGTAGTAAATTTCTTTCCAGCACGCATCACAGGGTTTCTGATCTCAATTTCTTCTTTTATTTTAAGAAAAAATTTCAGCGATTCTTTCAAGACAATGTTCAGGGACGGCAAAAAACACCCCTCTCCAAACAGCGGAATTTCAGAGGCGGCTATGGCGGGTGCGTTAGGAATAAAATTAGGAGGACCTTCCACGTATCAGGGTAAACTTTCAGTTAAACCATACTTGGGGGAGGACAAATTGCCAACGAATCCTTTATTGATAAATGAAGCCTTGACTATAAGTTTTGTAGCATCTTTTCTTATGGTATTAATGGGAATACTGGTGAAATGGATACTGTAAACTATTTTTCACACGGCGGAAATATCTATAGGTTTAAGAGAAAACAAGTAATTGATTTTAGCGCAAACATTAACCCTTTAGGCTTGCCTAAAGGCGTAAAGAAGGCTCTTTACGGGAATTTTGGTAGGATTTTACATTATCCTGATCCCGAGGCAAGAAATATAACACAAAAAATCGCCGAGTACTGGAGAATAAATAAAGAGAATGTTTTAGTTGGCAATGGCTCTGCAGAGCTTATATATCTTATTATGGCTGCTTTCAGGCCGAAAACTGTGCTTATCCCCTTGCCTACTTTTTCAGAATACGAGCGTGCAGCGCATTCTGTAAAAAGTCAAGTTCAATTCATACGACTCAGGAAAAAGGATAATTTTAAACTGAACGATTCAAAAATTGGCAGAACAGATATTCTTTTTCTGTGTAATCCTAATAATCCCACGGGAAATCTTATTTTAGACGATCATCTAATAATTGATAAGTTGCCAAGTAAATTAATTGTTGTTGATGAGGCTTTTATGGATTTTTTACCCGATGAAGAAAATCGAACTATGGTTAAGAAAACGGAGAGAGTTATCATACTTAGAACCTTTACTAAGTTTTTTGCCTTACCAGGCTTAAGAATTGGCTATTTAGTTGCGCATAAGGATATAATTAAAGTCTTAAAGCAACATCAGATTCCCTGGAGTGTTAATGTCCTTGCACAAGAAGCTGCAAGAATAATATTGGATAATAAAGATTTTATAAATAAGACAAGATTATTTATAAAAAAAGAAAGAGAGTTCCTTTTTGATGAAATAAACAAGATTAAGGGACTGGCGCCGTTTCCTTCTGTAACAAATTTTCTTTTAGTAGAAATAGAAGACGAAACCCTTACCTCTTCGGTTTTAACAGAGAAACTTATACAAAGAGGAATCCTTATAAGAGACTGCGCAAATTTCAGGGAATTGGGCAACAGATTTATTCGTATAGCAGTACGCTCACATAAAGAAAATTTGAGTTTGCTCAGGGTTTTAAAAGAAGTGATATGAATGAGATTAGTAAAAATCTAAAAGACATTCTTTCTAATACAGTAAGAAGAAACGCTTATAAAGGTTTACTTTTTTCAGGCGGGCTTGATTCCTCCATTGTGGCATCTATTAACCCAAAAATTACAGCTATTACGGTAAGTTTAAAATCTACAGGAGAAGATATTCATTATTCGGAATTACTGGCAAGATCACTGAATATAAAACATATATTTAGGAAGGTGGAAATTGATGAGGCTATAGAAAGTATTCCAAGGGTAATAAAGATACTTAAATCTTTTGACCCAGTTATTCCTAATGATTTAGCGGTATTCTTTGGCTTAAGTCTGGCAAAAGAATTGGGTATAGATGAGATTGCTAGCGGTGATGGAAGTGATGAACTGTTTGGGGGGTATTCGTTTATGAAAAAGATAGATAATTTGGAAAGTTATATCCAAAGAATTTCAGAGAAAATGAGTTTTAGTTCCAACGAGCTTTGTGAATTTTTTGGAATTAAAATGACCCAACCTTTCATTAATAGAGACGTTATAGATTTTGCCCTACAGATACCAGCTGATTTAAAAATAAAAAAACACAATGGTAAAGTCTGGGGTAAATGGATATTACGCAGAGCATTTGAGAATTTATTGCCGCCTGAAATTATTTGGCAGGATAAAAGGCCTCTTGAGTATGGTTCGGGTATGACTAAATTAAGAGAAATCATCTGTTCGAAAATTTCTGATGCCGAATTTGAAGAAAAGAAAAAGATTTATCCTATAAACTTTTTAAATAAAGAACATCTCTACTATTACGAGATTTACAGAAAAGAAGTGGGAGAAATTCCTAAGCCTTCAGATATACAAAAGGAATGTAAGGGCTGTGGCGCTGGAATAGAACACACCTCATTTCACTGTAAAGTTTGTGGACATGTTTTAAATTGGAGGATTAGATGAAAGCATTTGTTTCCTGGAGCGGAGGTAAAGAGACATCTTTAGCCTGTTATATGGTAAAGAATCTTAACGATTTTGAGATTAGATATTTATTGAATATGATATCTGAAGATGGTAGGCATTCTCGCACTCATGGCATCAGTTCTAATTTATTAAGAGCGCAGGCAGAAGCAATAGGGATTCCTATTATACAGAGAAAAGCTTCATGGGAGATATATGAGGAAGAATTCAAAAAAGCAATAGCTAATCTTAAGAAAAAGAATATCCAAGTTGGAGTATTCGGTGATATCGATATTCAGGAACATAGAAATTGGGTAGAAAGAGTATGTAAGGATATCGATATAAAGCCTATTTTACCGTTATGGAAAAGAGAAAGAGAAATATTACTTGAAGAATTTATCCAAATAGGTTTCAAGGCTATAATTGTAGCTACTAACGCTGACTTTTTAGGTGCAGAGTGGTTAGGCCGAAAGATTGACAGGAAGTTTGTTAAAGAACTTAAAGCTATAGGCAATGTCGACCTTTGTGGTGAAAAAGGCGAATATCATACCTTTGTTTATGACGGCCCTATTTTCACGGATCCCGTAGCGTTTACTGTTGGTGAGAAGACATTAAAAGATAAACATTGGTTTCTGAAACTTGAATTAAAAAAATGACATCTTGTAGAAAGATCCCCTTTTCGACTTTTGTTGTAAGTCCTTACCGAAAATTATTTAAACAATGTTTCCCTCCTCTATCAAGGTATAAAAGTAAGGTATAAGATGGAAAGGATATATTAGCAATGAAAAGAAATAAAATATTGTCAATATCTTTATTTAGTATTTGTATTATTGGCTTTTATTTCTTATTAAAACTACCGGTAGATTCCGCCAAAAGGATAGAACCCTTCCGGGGTCCAGAGAGAATAATTTCTTTAGGGCCTTCTATAACCAAGGGACTGTATCTATTAGGAGTGGAGAACAAATTAATAGCTAACACCACATACTGTATTAGTCCTCCTGAAGCTAAGAAGAAAGAGAAGATTGGCACAGCAGTAGAGGTAAATATAGAAAAGGTGTTTAATCTTAAGCCTGATTTAGTCCTGGCAACCTCCTTGACCAATCTTAAGGCAAAAGAGAAATTAAAAAATTTAGGGATAAGGGTGATTACTTTTCCTACCCCAGGAGATTTTGGTGATATGTGTAAACAGTTTTTAGAATTAGGGAGACTTGTTAATAAAGAAAAAGAGGCGGAAAAGATTGTAAAGAATGCAGAAAAGAAAGCAAACTCTATTAAGAAAAAGGTTGAAAACTTACATCGTCCCAGAGTCCTTGTCCAGGTAGGAACGAAACCTTTATTTGCATCAACGGGTTGTTATTTTATTAATGATTATATTGAATTTGCCGGTGGAATGAATATTGCTAAAAAAGCGAAGGAAGGCATTTACTCAAGAGAGCAAGTTCTAAAGGCGAATCCTGATGTGATAATTATTGCCACAATGGGTATTGTGGGGGAGGAAGAGAAAGAAGTTTGGGGAAAATATAAAACTTTGAATGCAGTAAAGAATGATCGGATTTATATTTTAGATACGGATGAGCTCACCAGCCCCACACCAGTGAGTTTTGTAAAGACCTTAGAGGAAATTACCCATATTTTGTATTCGGGAAAATAAGATGAGAGAAAAAACTATCCGCTGGGCTTTCTGGACAGCAGTTCTGTGTAGTTTGCTTTTAGGAACAGTTCTTTTCTCATTATGTATAGGTTCAGTGGGTATATCTTTGAAAAAGATTATAGAAGTGATTTGTGAAGGCAACACCAGTACTGAATATAGCATTCTTTTTGATATCCGCTTACCGCGCATTATCCTGGGTTTTGCTATAGGAGGAGCGTTAAGTATAGCAGGTGTTATTCTTCAAGGAATGTTTCGTAATCCCTTAGTGGAGCCTTATACCCTGGGTATTTCAGGGGGGGCAGCCTTAGGTGTATGTTTGAATATTGTTTTAAGATTAAATCACACATTAGGTCTTTTTTCTTTGCCTCTTTTTGGTTTTCTGGGGGCTAATTTAGTTATAATGCTTGTGTATTCTTTAAGTATAAGAAGAGGTATATTAAAAATTCAAGGACTTCTTCTTACTGGAATAATGATAAGCTTTATTGCTTCATCTTTGATTATGTTTATTATGGCTATCTCTCGTGTAGAAGACCTGCATGGAATTGTATTCTGGATAATGGGTTCATTAGAAGAGCCAAATTGGTTTCTTATAAAACTATCAGTTTTAGTATCTATCTTGGGGTTGATTATTTCTTACCGGTTCTCTCTTGATCTTAATGCTTTTTCTTTAGGAGAAGAAGAAGCATCACACTTGGGTATCAATATAGAAAGAACCAAGCGGTCGCTTTTTGTTCTTGCTTCTCTGCTTACTGGTTGTAGCGTATCCGTAGCTGGAATAATCGGTTTTGTAGGATTGGTAGTTCCTCATTTCGTGCGTATGTTTGTCGGGAGTGACCACCGGATTCTTTTAATAAGTTCTTTCATTTGCGGGGCGATTTTCTTAATCTTCTGTGATACTTTGGCAAGGACAATTATTTCACCTCTGGAATTACCTGTAGGAGTAATTACTGGCATATTAGGAGGGTCTCTTTTTATTTACGCTTTAAGTAAGAAACAGGCTGTGCTGGGAGGAAAATAATGCTGGAGATAAAAGATTTAACCTGTGGCTACGATTCGGAATTTCTCTTGAAGGATATTAATTTTAGAATAGAGACTGGAGAACTTGTGGGAATAATCGGACCAAATGGATCAGGGAAAACCACTTTACTTCGGGCAATAACCAGAGTACTTAAACCCAGGAAAGGATCAATTATCTTTGAAGGGAAGAATGTATGGCAAATGACGTTCAAGGAACTGGCTAAGAAGATAGCGGTAGTTTCTCAAAATTTTGAAACAAGTTTTATGAATATAGAAGAATTCGTCCTTTTAGGAAGGATTCCTCATTATGAGAAATTCCAATTTCTCGAAACAAAAAAGGATGTAGAAATTGCTGAAAAATGTATGGGCTTAGCCGACACATTCAGACTTAAAGATCGGCTCATGGGTGAGATAAGTGGCGGAGAAAGGCAACTTGCGCTTATTGCCCGTGCTTTAGCACAGGAACCAAAATTAATTTTATTAGATGAACCTACAGCACATTTAGATATAACTCATCAAGTAGGAGTCTTAGACCTTATAAAAAGGTTGAATGAAGAATTTGGACTAACAGTGATTATGGGTTTACATGATCTTAATCTAGCCAGTGAATATTGCCAGAGGCTGATTCTCATTAACGAGGGACGAATACACAAGATTGGACAACCACAGGAAGTATTAGATTTTCAGATTATCGAAGAGGTTTATAAGACTGTGGTAGTTGTAGAGAAAAACCCTATTTCTTCTAAACCTTACATATTAATAGTTTCGGAGGAAGAAAGGCAAAGGAGAGGAAAATAATGGCTAAAAAAGGATTGATTCAAATTTATACTGGAGATGGGAAGGGAAAAACAACAGCTGCTATAGGACTAGCCTGCCGAGCGCTGGGCTATAATTTAAGGGTTTGTTATATCTATTTTCATAAGAATTCGGAAAAGCGGGATGGAGAGTACCAAGTTTTAAAGAAACTTGGTGTAAAAGTTAAAGGATTTGCAAAAAAACATCCACATTTTTTCAAAGATATAAGTGAAGATAAAATACGAAAAGAATGCTTAAACGGTTTAGAATTCGTTAAAAAGATATTCCAAGAAAACAAGTATGATATTCTTATTTTAGACGAAATACTTATATCTCTACGGGATGGATTTTTAAAAGAAGTCGAGATTTTAGATATTTTAAACTCTAAGCCAAAAGATTTAGAATTAGTTTTAACCGGAAAAAGTGTAACGAAAAAAATAATTGAAAAAGCAGATTTAGTAAGTGAAATAAAAAAAGTAAAACATCCTTATGATTCAGGAATAAAAAAAAGAAGAGGTATCGAGTATTAGTTCGAAAGTATAATAGGGGCAGACCTTCTTTGAAAAGTATCAAGGGGTGGGGGTAAACAAATCCTTTTTACTTCCTGTTAAATTTAATAATAAAAAAATATCTATTGGTGACTTTTTTCTTTGTGTCTTAGTGTCTTCGTGGCAAAATCTGGGGTTTGTGGGATTTGACTACTCAACCATTTAACGATTCAACTATTTAACTTTATTCGCCTGCAAGGCGAATAAAGTGCCGGAGGAGGGATTTGAACCCACAAGTCCTAATTTGTTTAAGTCAAGGGCTAATCTTATATTTATTTCTTAAACCTCCATTCTGCCTTATTTCTTTATCAAATAACCTTGTTTGTAATTGTCAGTGAGCAACCCCACATTTATTCGCTTAAATCCAACACTAATTTAGAGGGTCTCATAATTTTATAGAGCCCTTGTAATGCTTAATCGGCATTT
>Ga0307431_1001507_pt1 | contig 13348 bp, 23 predicted proteins | sample SalMarWE160170MG_FD_202155 | JGI IMG/M metagenome (GOLD analysis project Ga0307431, IMG submission 202155) | Salt marsh sediment microbial communities from the Plum Island Ecosystem LTER, Massachusetts, United States - WE1603-170 | ecosystem: Environmental > Aquatic > Marine > Intertidal zone >...
CTTTATCTCTGCCTACTGATGCGGATTATGTTAGTTATAATACAGGATGGGAGGAAGGAAACGGAATTTACTTTTATGGTCTTTCTGTGCTTGGAATGAGTAATGGAAGCTATACTTTTTCAACAGATATAAATAAGGAAGGGTATAATGAAACTACTGCCTCTACCACGTTCTCTATTTCAGGACATGGCGATGATGGCGGTGGCGGAGATCCCGAAGTTGAGCCCGATTATGAATTGGAGGGGGTTTATTTAACTGTTACTGCTACAAGTGAATTGACAGAGCTACCAGCGTGGAATGTAGTCGTTGAGAATGAGAATGGAGATTCGATTTCTTATGAAATTGATCAGGGGATTTATGATCCAAATGGTAAAAAGTTAGAAGTTGAAACGGTAAATGATAGTCTTGAGAATGGTCTTGAAAACGTTCATTCTTTTGGTTGTTATGATGTAAATACGGGAATATTTGGGGTGAATTATAATTATCCTTCTGGAATGTACAGTGTACAAACCGAGGTAATAGTTAATAATGTTGGTACTTTAACGGGTGGCTGTTCAATAGATTATCAAACTTCATCTGGTCCTGATGATCCTGATAATCCTACTGATGATGAGGATGAGGGAATCATAGATAAGATAAAAGATATTCCGGGAGATGTAAAAGATAAAATTGTCGATGGTGTTGATTGGGTTAAGGATAAGCTTGGTGATGGTGGGGGAATATTAGAAGATGGAGCTACCGCAGTCTGGAATAAAAGCAAAGAAGTTGCGAAAAAAGTTTATAATACGGGTAAAGACGTAGTAAAAACTATTTATGAGAAAGGCAAAGATGTAGTAACGACAGTTTACGATTATATTACTGAGGATAACCCTATTTCTGATTGGCTTGGAGGTACTATTTTAGGAACGTTAGGTAAGTATATACCGATTATTCTTTTTTTAGTAGGTGGTCTTATAGTTGTAAAGGTGGTATCATGAAAGAGGAAAATATAGGTAATTAAGTGAGAATTACAAATAAAATTGAAAGGAGGCAGATATTGATGAGTAAGGATAAAACTAAAAACTGGAAATTCATTAAATCCTATAAAGATAGGAGTAAAGCGTATTCTAAAAAGAGGGAGTGGGATAAAAGAAGCAAAGTTTCCCATAAAGTTAAGAAACTTAAAAATGGATCGCATGGAGTTTTCTTTTTAGAGAGGAAATGGTAATTATGAATCTAAAATTAATTTTGGTAATCCTGATCATTCTTGGAATACTTGGAATGCCCCTGGGGGATTGGTGTCGTAAGGGTGGTGAGTTTACAGGCTCTCTTGTATCGTTATTCGAGCCTGAGTATGAAAGTGAGGTAATAAGTGTCTTCAATGGTGTTGCTTCTGTTCTGGATTATCTGACAGTCTTACATACATATCTTTACCCATATATCAAAGAAGCTCTTGGGAATATTGGATAGTTTATGAGCAATACTCTATAATATTGTTGTTTTGATGATAGCAATACTGCCAAGTTATCTATTTTCATAAGTATTCTTTGGATTGTTTCTTTTTAAATCTTTTCATTAGATTTTTTGTTGCCATTAAAAGCTTTCCATGATTTAATCAAAGCATTTATTTCATCTTCGTGATTTTCAAAGTATTCTTTTAGAGCATTGTTTATAATTGTCTGCTTTCTTCCTTTCGGGATCTCTGAAAGTATCTTAAAATTGTCTTCATTTATTTTTATGGTGTGATCTTTTTTCATTTTACCATCTCCAAATTCTTCTTTTTCTCTTCTTCTGTTGAAGGAGTATTCCATTTTTTATAATACTCCTTCTTTTTTTTCTGTTCCTTTATTTCTTTTGGGAGAAAGTCAGAAAGTTTTAATTGTTCTTTACCCATTCCATCACTTTTAAATGCTGTGCTATTTCCATTATTTTATAAGCAGTTCTACGTATTTCGTCATAATCTTCTTCCTTCCTTAATTTATATAGCTTTAATGTTTGTTTCTTTAATTCCTTCAGTAAATCTTTTTTAGTTATAATTTTTACTGTCATTTAATCAACCTCTTTTAGTGTTGGAAGGTCATAATCGTTTAGAGTTATGTAGTACCATTTTCCGTTCTTTTCTATTACTAAAAGGCCTGTTTCATCTGTTCCCGTTCTATCTGCATTGTATTTATTTAATATTTGTATTCCGGGCGTAACTTTCCCTATTGTGTTCTTTACTTTTTCATGATCCCATTTCATATCTCTTATGCGTACTTCAAGTTTGATTTTCTTTATTATTAAATCTTCAATTCGTTCTTTCATTCTTTTGTCTTTCTTGTTTAAGTAATCTCTCTTTAAAACGAGTTGTTCTTTTCTCATCTTACCATATATCTTAGTTTTCATGTTCTCCTCTCCTTAAAATTGTTTAATGTACTCTGGGCCATAAAAGAATCTAAATATTCAAAGGGTGTCTTTCTACCCTCTCTTATATCATTCGTTCTCTTCTCTCTCTCTGTTTACCTGTTTCATGTGTTCTCTGTACTTCTGCCTTCTGTTAATTACCTGACGTTCTTCTATACTTACTTGTTTTAACTTCTTCTGTTCTTCTTCATTCTTATTTATTCTGTTCGTTTTCATTTAGTACACCTTTTTAATTTTTATACCTGATTCTTTTATCATATTCATTTTAATTTTATTATTCATGTTGTAATCATTTTTATAATAGATTTTTTTCACACCTGCGTTAATTAAAGTTTTAATACACGAGATACAAGGAAAATGAGTACTGTATAATGTACTATTTTTAGTAGATACTCCATGTAAAGCTGATTGTATAATCGTGTTTTCTTCTGCGTGTACTCCCCTGCATTTTGATGTCTTTGCCATGTGATCTTCGTGTAGTCTGGGGCATGTCTTACAATGTGCGATCCCTGTTGGTGCGCCATTGTATCCTGTTGCTATTATGTGTTTTTCCTTCACTAATACTGCCCCTACTTTCTGTTTCTTGCATGTTGATCTCTCCTTTATTGTCTCTGCTATCTTCATGAAATATATATCTATATCTATTCTCTCCCCCCTCTTCTTGGGGGTGTTGCTTTCCGTGTTCTGTGTAGTGATTCCCATACTATTATCTACGACACACACCTTTATAAACCTTTCGGTTCTTTAACCGTCTTGTAAAACTTAAACGTTTTTTTCGTTAAATCGTTGTTGTTAGTGTTGTTTTTGTTATGCGTTAGGGGGTCAGGCGTTAGCCGATCCCCCGTTGCTTTCATCATTCAACGTTTACTTTTTCGATCTTCTGTTCGTTAGCTTTGCGATCTTTCTTCGTTAGCTTCCTTCTATTCATCGTTTGTGTTTCATTGTAAATATGGATTTTCACGTCAGTGTAATTTATGAAAATCCAAATATTTACGGAATCGTTGGAGAATGAGCCGAAGGTGAATCTCGAAAACGTCTATATTAGTAATTTACTTATGTGATTATTGTATGAGATCGTAAACTTTATAAAGGTAAGTGATTATTGTATTATATGATTTCACGTCTTAGACGATTATTGGAAAAATTAGACTCTGATACGAGGAATGAGCTTTTAGAGTTGATACGTAAACCTGAAATTTATGTTACTGCTACGAATTTGATATCCATTGGTAATAGTAAATACGTACTTATTAAGGGATGCGTTGCTAAGGATTTGGGAAACAATACTTTTCATATAATTATTGTTCCGTCTTATACCGATCTACCAAAAATTTTGGATCTCAACAAGTTACGGATTGAGAAATATTAGGAGGCGATTTAATTTCTGTTTATGCTCAACAAGTAGACTTCAACTGTCCTCTCATCGATCACGAACTTATAAAATTGGGTGAGCCTGAGATTAAAGGGGTGGCTTACATAACAGGGATTCATGAGGAACATAACATAATTTTGTATGATGATTTTTCTATGTATTATAACCCGCCTGAGCAAATGATACCATTATTAAAACTTTTAAGATTGAATCCGGTAAAGTTTAGTGGACAATTATTGGGAATAAATGAGTATTTTTGTACAAAAAGTAAAAAGACTTTGGCAACATTCCTCTTTAAAGGGAATGAATATAATCCTTATAGATTGAAGAGAAATAAGGATAGGGGGATTAGCAGGACTTTAAAGCAGATAGAAAAGTTAAGGGAATTGGATAACTGTTATTATGTTGATGATGGTAATGAGAGAATAAAATATAAAGGAGCAGATTATCTTGATAGATTAGTTTTAACGTTTCCTGAGAAATATAGAAAGATGTATGAGCAGGATAAACCGAGATTTGAAAAAATAATGAATAAATGTACCAAAGATGTAGAGAAATACATATCTCGACATTTTGGGGGTACAATAATATTTTTATGGGGCAATAAGCACCCTCATAAAACAGAGGAACCTATCGGTGTTTTTCATCCTCACTTACATATATTATTTTTGAACATAACAAAAACTAAGTATGGATGGAAAAGATTTTCACCGCGTATTGATCGTAAAGTATTAGTTGAGATGTGGTATAAAATTCTACATAAGCGTTTGGGGTATGAATGGGAGGTTAAGTATTTTGAAAAGGGAAAAGGAGTTATTTATAAGGATATGAACGTAAAGATTTTATTTGATAATTTGAGAGAAAAAGCAAAAATAAGACACCGTTTTAAATACAATTCTCGTTCTCCGGTAGAGGATTTTTTTAACTATTATGCAGAATGGGAATTTGATGAGAAAGAAGTTAATAAAGAGAATTGCAAGTATCTCTTAACTGAGTATAAAAATAGGAGAATAGCTTACGGGGCGGCTTGGAACATAGAGAAATATGTTAAGGAGGTTGACGAGTTGCTTGAATGTCCGGCTTGTAATGGTAAATTAATTCATGAGAATACATGGAGCATAAGGGAATTTAGAGATAATGGATTTTGGGAGAAATATGATTATTTTATTCTTTATCTAAGAGGCGGAAAAATAGCAATTTATCCGATAATTAAGCCTGAAAGGAAGTCAAGGAGAATAGAAAGAGAGGATAAAATAGGAGATTCACCTATCCTGTGGCGTGTATAGGACAGCGTGAGCTATCTATTTTTATAGTAGTAAATGATCGAAACGTTTATAAACAATTGTGAGAATAGTATTATGCTGTGTTTCTTCGTGAAATCAAGTACTCTTCTTTGATCGGAAAGGGGGTTTTCACCTCTCCCCTTTCTCTTTAGAACCGAAAGCTTTATAAACTCTTGATGTGATTTTTATTTATGGTAATTGGAAACTCAAATATTGGTAAACAACATAAAACAGAAATCACAAATATAAGAAAAGGAGCATATAATAATGAGAATATTTTAATAGAGGTTATAATGTATATTATACGAATCTTTTTTACAGTAGTAAATAAGGGTACACGTTATTTAAATAGTTTTCCTTTTTTTATGCAAAAAATTAATGTGATTAATGCGATTCGTGTTTAGAGTCATTTTTTAATGACAAAAACGTAAATGGAGGAAATATAGATGAAAGGAATATATGGAAGAAATAAAGACAAAGTGCCTAAAAAGGCGTATAATGGCGACCTAACCGTATATCGTTTAGATATGCGAAGTGGATTTGAAATGCTCACAAGAGAGCAAGTGGGAGCTTTAGAAGACGCAGATTATAGAGTGCGACCTTCTGATACTCAGGTGGCAAAGAACGGAAAAGAATTTGAGCTTTTTATAAAAATGTTCAGATTTTCAGTTCTGAATCCTTTTGGTATAGAGAGTTCGCAGTATAAAGGAGCAAGGTTAGACACTTTAGTGGTCTATCCGCCCAAAGATGATGGGAGAATATTATATCCTACTTTGAAAAAGAAGGATATGGGTTGGGTAATTAATGAAGAGTTTAACAAACAGCCGATGTTTGATATACGCAAGGATAAGGCGATCATGGATGAGATAGATAAACTAACGTCATACTTTGACGGATTAAGTAAGATGTCTATGTCTGTAAAACTGCCTGTTGTACATGTATCTGGTCAGTTTTTAGAAAAGATAATGAAATTTGAGGATGGAGATAGCAAAAGATATGAGTTTAGGGTTTATCCCCCCTATGCTGACTTTGTAGTAAAGAAAGACTATAAAGTGTTTAATAGACCGACAGAACTAAAGTCTGGGGCTTCCGAAGACTTTGCAGAAAAGTATCGTAAAACTATAAAGGAATGTAGAGATGCTGATGCAAAGAAGATTAGAGGGGTGAAGCATGAATAAAAAAGCAGTTTCTCCGGTAATTGCAGTTATGCTTTTAATTGCTGTTGCAGTTGCGGCTGTTGGTGCCTATTTTATATGGTATCAGAGTTTTAAAGCGGGTTCTCAAAGAGACGTAGAAGATACAGTAGGATTAATCGGCTCTAAACTGAGAATAACGAATATTGTAAACGATAATGATACGTTCTATGTAACGTTAAAAAATAGTACAGGGGAAGATTTGAATAGTACTAATGTTACAATAGAGATCAAAGATAGCAAAGGTATTTTTCAAGAAATAAGATCCGTTCTTGTTTCAGGTAAGGGACTTTGGATTTCCGATGATGATGAAGGACAGTTTGAAGTAGAGCTTTATGAAAAGACGATCCCCGGTGAAACTTACACCATCGTCTTTACTGCTGTTGGTGTAACGACAGTTGAAAAATATACTGCAATTTAAGGTGCTTGTATGAAGATGAAAATGTTTTTTTATCTCCTTTTAGTTTTGGTAGTAGGGAGCTTAGTATCTCCCTCTTTTATTTTTGCCGATGATCTCGTAACGATTTGGGATCAATATATACCTGAAGGAGAGCATATCTCTTGGGATGGCTACCATTTAGAGATTCTTGGAGGTCTTGCTACAATGTGCAGAGTTAGAGTAATAAAGGGTAATGCTATTTTATTCGATGAGACGATAGATAAGGGTTTTGAAACTCAGTTGACGGAAGATATGGCTTTTAGTTTTACTGAAACTATGATAGGAACTGAAACAATTCTTTATTATAAAATAAAAGTTGATTATCATTTTCTTTGTTATTGCATACCTTCTTGGGGTAATGATCCCGATCCGACAGTTGCGCCGCCACTCACTACTACGCCACCGGGATACACTCCGGGGGAAATAGAAATTGACTATTCGGGAATGTGGAACATAGATGCAGTTGCGGGAATGAAGACAGAAACGTTATTTTTTGACGTTTTGAACGTTGGACAAATTGATATAACCGTCTCGGAATGTAGGGTAAATAGTAAAGATAACATAGTTTTATCATGCTTTAACGTGATAAAACCTTCAAATAGAGTTATCAGATCTAAAAACTCTGCTCAGTTTGGAATAGCGTTTACACCTTCAACGGTATTCTTGAATAACTTTGAAGGATCGGAGTTTATAGAATTTATTGTTGGGAATAAAGACGTAAGCGACAGTTTTTATATCGTTGTGAATTATTATCCTTCTGAAACTGTGAATACGGGGGGTAATATTGGAACGTTTAAAATTTCTATAAATGGACAGTTAAAAGAAATAGCAAACGACAATAAAGCGTATGTTGGAGACTTGGTATATTTAATATTTCATCCTTCCGTAAAAGTGAACATAGGAGGATGGGAAGTTCTGCCTACCGAGGAAAAGAGCGGTGCGTCATGGTATTACATACCTTCTCAAGATGCGAAGCTTTATACTGTCAATGCCGGATTAAGAAACTTTACAGTTGCAGTTTTGAATAAAGCGAAAGAGACCGTAGAAATACCAAAACAAATAGTTTCGGTGGTGCCTGAATCGGTATCTTATGTATCGAATGAGGAAGTTGTTATAATTTCCCAGGATGCGAAAGGGTTAAAGATCGATGGTATTGTAACGTTCCCGGAGTGGACAGTACCGTACCGTGATTTCTACCGTCCTTTTTCAACGAAGACAAATAATGCTTTTAGATTGCCCGAAGTGAAAGAAGATACAATGATAGAATTTAACATTGTTTACGAAGGATTCCGAACGTATGATGGACAGATATTGGTAAAGCCCAAACCTATGAGTTTTAAATGGCTTTGGTATCTTGGTGCTTTCTTAGCGTTTATCTTTGTCGTAGTAATGATAATGAGAGGAAAGCTCGACACTCCAGGATTGCCATTCTTGAAAAGAAAGGAGAGTGAATAACATGGACAGAGGTTTACATATTGCATATCAAAGAGATATGAGACGTTTGGCGGATGAGAAACAAGATGCTATTATAGGATATAAAAAGCAGGTTAAGAGGTTACAGGAACGTATTGTCGTGCTTGAAAATAGGATTAATGAATTGGAAAGAGTACATACGGGACAGGAATTGTTGGAAGTGATTAAATGAAAGTATTTTATCATAATTGTGGACTTGGATATGGAAGAAATAAGGGAATCATAGAATTTAAAACGATAGATACTGGATATACTCAAGCAATTTGTAGACAGTGTGGAAAAGATGTAACACACCGGATAGTAATTGATGAAAGTTTGTTGGGAATTTTGCCTAAGGGTGATTAAATGAAAGAAACTTTAATTTTGGAAGCATATATGATAAAGGAAGGGTATAAAGTAAGTACGATAGATAACGCAAAAAAGAGATTAAAAAATCTCATTAATAAATATGGCGTTTGTACTTTAGAAGCTTTAGAGGAGTTAGATTTAGTGGATGAGACTAAAAAGTCTTATGCGAGGGCTTTAAAGATTTATTTTAAAGCTTTAGGGAATGAATTTTCCGCAGATGTGGAAAAGAAAAAAATTGAGAAAAGTAATGGAGGTATTGTAATGAAAGAGAATATAGAATTTTTGAATATAGAATATAAGAAATATTCTACCGAGGAAACAGAAAAAGGATTGATGTATAAAATGGATTTTGAGAGAATTGATGAGGTAAAGGGAAAAGTAAAGCTTAGTATTGCTTCTCCTGATAGAGAAAATATAGATCGTTTTGATCTTAGCATAGGCGATAAGATAGATATAGTTGTTTCTGATCGTCAGTCGAGGTTGGAATAAATGGAATACATGAGTATTGACGGAATAAATCGTATTGAAATAGACATATTAGGGATTGTAGATACCTATATGAGTAAAGTTAATGATAAGCACGGTAATAAGAAGCTTTTGCAGTTGGTTAGACAGGATATATTAGAGAACTTTACGTTGCATAGAAAGACTACAAATGAAATAATGATCGAAAGAGCAATAAAGATATTGGTAACACTAACGGGACATAAAATTACAAAAGAGGATATAAAAGCATTGTTGGAGGATTAATAATGTTTGTTTACTGCATATCCTCTGATTTTTCTTTTCATTTTTTAGGGAGAATCTTATCAGGATTTAACGAGTATGAAAAAGGGTATTACTTTTATTATATAAAGCAGAGTAAACCTGCCGATCATTTTTATTATAGGATAGCTCATTATTTGCCGAGATTTTTTAATATCAAGGCTTGTAATATGTTAGAAGCTCCGTATATGGCGATGAGTAATTTTAGTATTATATTTTTTGCTGATATTATAGATAAAGAAGAGTATGTGGAGTTGGAGCGTTGGATAAGTGGTGAGAACGATTTAAAGAGTTTAAAGTTAAAGAAAAATAGGCTCATAGAGAATATTTTAAAATGTATGACTTTAAAGGAAAAACAAGTGCAGTTAGATAAGGCGATTATTATGCTTAAAGATTCTGTTCCTAAGGCTCAAATAGTAAAAGACAATATAGAAATAGTTAATTTCATAAATGAAGCTCTTGAAGAGAAGTTAATTACTTTTGGAAAAGAAGGAGGCGTGTATAGTGAAAAAGTTAAGGATAGTGGAGACGAGACTAAAAAAGAGGATAAAGACGTTGAGAAGCCTGTTGAGGTCTCAGAAAAAGCAGTACAGTCAGAATAAAGAGTTCTTAAAGTATAGTAGAAAAGACTTTGAGATTATAGAAGATTTGCTTAGTGGTATCTCTCAGGATTTGGGCTTTATTATTAGTATGTTGAGTTATCTCAAAACTACACCTTATCAAGAGATTTTAATTAATACTGTCTCTGTTAATTTAGAAGATTGTGAAAAAGAGATATATAATTCTCGTTATTCAAAAAACAAAGAGGAATATACCGTTAATGCTGTTTTCTTTTATACGAAGTTTACAACGTTGATAACGAAAACGTCTCTATTGCTTGGGATTTATGAGCTTTTAACTGCTCATGTTATAGAGAATGGGTTAGATTTAGATAAATTGAGGGGTAAAGATGAGGATCGGATTGAAAGTAAAGAATGAAAAGGTATTATTCAGTTCTTTTAATGTGAACATTCCAGATAGGAGTTATAATGATAGCATTCTCGTTTTAGGAGGATCAGGGCTTGGAAAAAGCAAGTTAGCCGAATTGTTAATTAGTAAAAGAAGGGAAAACGAAGTTTTTGATCCTGTTTTTATTTTCGATCCCAAAGGAGATTTTTTAAAAAATTATCATAGCTGGTACAGTACGAAAGATGTTATAACTAAGTTGGATTTGAAAAAAGATGTTTTTACTCCTTTATTTTTCAATTATGAAGACGTATCGGAAAACTTTTTATTTGAGATTCTTAAATTGAAAAGGGATAGACAGTACAGCGTTATAATCTCTAATTATTTTGCTATTGCTGATAGGTTTCAGTTTGAAACGTTTAGAGACTTTTTAATGGAGGAAAGGGATAAAATAGAGGAAAAAAATAAGAAAAGGAGTTATAGTGTTCTTATTGATAGTATGCCTCTTTTAGAACGTACATCTATTCTTGGTTGGGAAGGTATTAACATAGAAGATTTTTTTATGAATAATTCGGTGAATGTTTTTTACTTTCCTTTTGACAATATAGAGAAGTATGCGTGTGCTTCTTTACTTTTAGAAAAGATTTTAAACTATTCTTTGAGAAATAAGAGGTATCCTCTTATTGTTTGTGATGAGCTTTCTTTATTTACTCAGAATGAATATTTTAATGAAACTATGAAGTTTTGTATTAATTCATGTCGAGGATATAGGAGCTTTATTGGTATTACCCAAAATTTAAGTGATTTGCCCGATTTTTTTCATAATGAGGATAATTTTATGTTTCATGCGAAGTTTGAAAAGAAAGAAAATTTTACAAGAAGGCTAGTAAAAATTAATGATTTTTACTGTTTTGTTGATAGTGTTTGAGCTATTTTATCGTTTTGTTTAACTGAGTTATACATTTATAGAAAGCCTTATAAAGGGTTGTAAACTAATGTGATTGATGTTAAAAACATTAAACAAAAATAATGGAGGGATACTATGAGAATGAATAAAAAAGCGTCTATACTTCTTGGCATAGCTATGATTATCTTGATAGTTGTTGCTGGAAGTGTTACGCTTTATGCAGTAAGTAAGATTGGTACTGATGGTGGTACAACGATAATAAATCCTAATGCTGATTACCCGCCTGCCGGAATAAAGATATGTACAAAAGATAAGTACAATTCTATTTTAACGGATACTTGTGAATGGGCGATTTTTCCCCAGGGTATAACAAACTATGCCCAGGCATATAGAGATCAGGATTATCTTGTTTGCTGTGCGTCTGGTACTGCTGATACTCCCGATGCTACGGGATTAATAACAGCGGCTACATGGGGGACTTTTAAAACTGCTGCAACAGATTTGGGGATTTATTCCAAAAATCAGTCATATATTGTTTGGAGTAAGCGTGATGCTTCGTATGAATCAGGTCTTACTACTTTTCAGGTAGACTGGGAAACGTATGATCAGGGTGAGGAGTACCAAGTCGTGAAATTTATAAGAGATGCACTCGGTACTATTGATATTTCTACCGCCGCAAATACGACAAATTCTACGACAGATTGTACTACGACCTGCAAGACTAAAAGCGATGTGAAAGGCAGGATAATCATGGTAATTACTGGAACAGTTGCGTCTTATGACGGCTTTAGCGTAAACGGAGGGCAGTTGGATTGGACTTATGATGGTACTAATTATTATCATGTCTTTTCTTCTATGCCAAGTTTGGTAGTATGGGAGTTCGAGAATACACTGACTGGCGGAGCCATGGACGTTGACGTGAAGTTTTACAGGGAAGACGAATACGGAAGATGTGATGGATTTAATCATGATTCTACCGTAATTCAAACAATAGATTGCATAGTGACATAAAATAAACTACCTTCTTTTTTTATTTTTTTGAGAGGTCTTGAATGAGAAACAAAAATGAACTGAAGCTTATAACGATGAGTGAGGAAACAGAAAAAGATTTGTATAATTTTTGGTCTATTTTTAAGATTCTTATCGTTTTAGCAGTTGCAGATATTGTTTCTACGATTGTTTTTCTTATTTTTGGATACCCGGAATCTATGCTGTTAGCTATAAAGTTTTTGCATGCTTTTGGTATCATGGGATTGATTTTTCAGAAAGTTATAATTTTAACTTTAATATTTATTATAGCTTTTGGAATCTATGAGTTTGCCAAACCAATATCGTTAGGATTAATTGTTTTGGCGGCAATAGGACAGTTATTTATAGTTATCTCTAACATAGTCTTGATTCTGATAGGAATAAGTTTAATTGAAATAATAGGAGGGATACTATGAGAAAAAAGGGAATTTTTTTAGTTTTAATAATGTTATTGCCTCTTATATCGTTAGATTTTGGAGAGGTTAATGCCGATACGGTCTATTTTGCCAGAGTAAGTAAAGATGTATGGTGGTATCAAAATTGGCAGAACTATGTTTTTACTCAAAATGGAACTGCTTTATATATGGAGGATATGGATAATCAAGATTGGGATAGCGATGGTATCTGGGATGATGGCGGTAATGCGTGGATAGCGGATGACGATATATTTATGTATTTTACTTCTGATTTTGGTACCAGCGGTGGATATTGTGCGATGGGATTATATTTGCATCCCTCTGCAGGCTCATATCAATTACAGTATATTACTGTTTATGGTAATGAGGGGGATTACATAAAAGTTGAATTTGCCTGGAACGTGACGAATGGAAACTGGGATGTCTATGATTTAAATCAGGGCACATACAAGGAAGTTAAAATAGGTACTTGGAGTGTTCAATCTTTTGAAATTTATTCTGGGGCTTCAGGATATTGGAATGAAGTTGGAGCTCAAGTGAATACAGGAAGTTTACATAAATATGGGATAAATTCTTTTTCTAATAAGGACTCTTCGATAAATGGAGCAGGCGTAAGGTATAGATATGAAAGTGTTGAGATTAAAGATTTCTCCTCCGCAACGATTACCTGTGCAACAGGTAACGTTCCTTCTAATAGTGATATGCAGTACCTCAAATTAGATGTTCAGGATAGCTCGGGAGGGGTAAACGATTGTGAATTTTCGGGTACTATTATCTTAGATGCTAATGGAACAGT
>Ga0307431_1001513_pt1 | contig 13300 bp, 10 predicted proteins | sample SalMarWE160170MG_FD_202155 | JGI IMG/M metagenome (GOLD analysis project Ga0307431, IMG submission 202155) | Salt marsh sediment microbial communities from the Plum Island Ecosystem LTER, Massachusetts, United States - WE1603-170 | ecosystem: Environmental > Aquatic > Marine > Intertidal zone >...
CTGGGCAGCACATAGAAAGGAATCTTTCTGACATAAAAATTTTCCTCCCAGTTTGCCTATCTCCAAAGGAATGACTTTCCCGGGATAGGGAGCTCCAAAGGCAATATGACCCTTTTCTCTTCCTTGACAGGTAAAAGATGTAATAAAAAAAGACTCTCCGGTAATTGCTCGTTTAAATCCCTTAAACAAACCTCCTCCGGTAGAAGTTTGCATTTCTATTCCTTCATCCATATACATCATTGCGCCTGCTTCAGCTCTTACGCCTTCCCCCGGATCCAACTCAATTTCAACAATCTGCATGTCATCACCATAAATTTTATAATCAATAATATCAATCATATGATTTCTACTTTTTTATAAATTACTTAATTTAAATAAGGAAATATCCTATTTTTCTTTAGTTTAATTTTTTCTTTTTAGAGGTTTTCCTCTAGGAGGTCTATCTATAATAATATCTAAAGCCTCAATCATCCGGTTAAAATACTCCTCAGGTCCTATAGATTTTCCACTAAAAATGACCGAATTATTGACCTGGTACACTTTCCCTGTTTGTTTTATTTTTTTATATTATTATAGCCTAAAAATTATTTTATTTCACCTTTTTGCCAGATATGTGACTTACTCCTTTATTGTTTTATATACAGGATTTACACTGATTTCCAATTATTTTTTTTCCAGGAATATTCATTTTCTTTCATTTCTACCAATAAAATGTAATAAAGCACTATCGCCCTTCACATTCTTGTCCCATATCCCTTGAAAAAATTTTTTAAATAGCGTAATATTGATTTCAAGTAATCTTTCATTACTTCCTTTAGATCTTTGATAGCTCTTTTATATTTTAAGGTATATTTGCTTATATAGTAATGAATAGACCATATTTAATGAATTTTAAGGGAATAAAATGGAAATTTGGAAAAAAAATCTTTATGTCGTATTCTTTGCTGAAATGATCGTTGTTACCGGTATGACTTTTGTGATTCCCTTTCTACCTTTTTATGTAAAAGAATTAGGGATTAGCAATATAGAACAGGCAGCCCGCTGGTCAGGCTGGCTAATGGGAGCTCCAGCGCTGTCGATGATTATCGTATCTCCCTTCTGGGGTTCTCTGGCAGATCGTGTGGGACGAAAACCCATGATTGAGCGAGCCATATTCGGAGGAGCAATCTCTGTATTTATGATGGCCCTGGCAACGAATGTTTATCAACTATTAATTATACGCATCATACAGGGTGTTTTAACAGGCACAATTTCTGCTTGTACTGCCTTAGTTTCTGCAAGTTCACCTTCAAGAAAGATGGGATTTAGTTTAGGATTATTACAGACCGGATTTTTTTTAGGTAACTTTTTAGGACCTTTGTTAGGGGGTATTTCGGCTGATATTTTAGGTTTTCGAAATTCTTTTCGAATTACCGCTGCTTTACTCTTTATTGCCGGATGGCTAATCTTTTTCCTGGTAGAAGAAAATTTTACACCTTCAGTCACAAAGAAACAGATCATTCCATTTAAAAAAAGAATTGCCTTGTTTTTTAATAATGGGCAATTATTCATCATGTTTTTAATACTGTTTTTAGTGCAGCTATCGGTCCAGATTATTAGCCCTATTTTTCCTTTGTTTGTGGAAACCATCGTATCAAATCCAAAAATCGTTTCCACTTTTACCGGATTAATGTATGCCATAACCGGTTTAATGAGTGCTTTTTCTGCAATAAATGTAGGTAAGTTAATTGAAAAAAAACCGAGTAATTCTCTTTTAACCATCAGTCTTTTAGGAACAGGTCTTTTCTTTTTGTCCCATGCTTTTGTCACCAATACTACTCAGCTAATCTTGTTGAGAGTTGGTTTGGGTCTTTTTTATGGAGCAATCATTCCTATTGCCAATACAATTATCGGTCTTTCAACTCCTTCCGAACATCGGGGGAAAGTTTTTGGCGTTGCAAACAGTACTACTTACTTGGGTAATGTTTTAGGTCCTATTTCCGGTGCATTTATTATGATAACCTTTAGTCTGCCAGCTGTTTTCATATTTACCGGAGGTCTATTATTATTGGCAGGACTTGCCTTACCCCTAGCGATGAATAAAATTGAGAAAACTTCATCAGACTAACTTCTTTTATTTTCTTGAATCTTCCGAACAATCAAAAGGAATCCGATAGATTCCCAGAATTTCCTGATGTGTATTCTCTGCCTTTTCCCGGTTAATCACGATTTGTTGACCCCATTTATCTTCAAATATAATATAAGGATCCAGGCTATTTTTGATTTTAATGGTCTGGTCATGTTGCCAATAGGAATATATCCTTTGTTATATTTCAAGACCTGAACCCCTTTCTTATCTCCAAAGTAAATATCTATTTAAACTTCTTGAATTATTTTGTTTTTTCATAATATGAACCTCTCTATCTAAAAATAATAATCGATTAATCTATCGCCAATGCGATACTTTTACTCATTTTAACATGAATACTTGGCAAATCAAAACACCAATGGGTTTATTGGAATCAAATCTTTATAATTTAATTAACCGTTGTCCCCTGTTCCTATATAACTAAAACAGGAAATTTTAAACTTAGTTCTTTGGTTTCACAAGCTTTTAGGAAGTTATAGGTTTATAATGCTTTTTGTAGAGTGCAAGATAGGATATGAGTGCCATGATTAAAACCATTCCAATTAGAATTAAAACATTTTTTAATACATTGTCTGATGATAAATAAAATGCTTTGGTTCGTATTATATCGAGGGCATATCTATTGGGAAAGAACATGGAGATTGCTCCGGTTATCGATGAATTATCAATGGGTGCATTATTTATTCCGCCGGAAATAAACCACACCAGCATACATCCAAACATGGTTGTCATTGCAGCTGTAAGAAACTTTTTCGAATAAGTGGATACCAGAGAAGATAACATGATAAAAAAAAGAGCCACTAAACTTAGGGTTGGATATACAATATGGCTAAAGGTGAAAAAATTTCTCCCGGTTAGAATATAGGCAAGGATGATGTTGATGGTTATATTTATTATTGCAAATCCCCAACAAATAAAAATCCGTGCTAAAAATGATGGGAATGGTGCCCGTGGAGAAAGAGAATAGAACAAGATAGTCCCATAATGTTTTTCTTTGAAAAATAGATATAAATATAAAAACATGCCGCCTAATGCAGCTGCCAACAGGATAGATCCGGATGCAATAATTTCCACCCATTCAACCTGACCATTCTTCGGGAGTTCTTCTGTTACATCAACATCCCACTCGAAATAATATTTTGAATAGAATGAAACAATTCCTTCCTGTAAATATAAACGAATATTTTTAGCGAAATCACTATTAAAATTATTAATATCCATATTAATCATTGGATAATGGTTATTTATAATGGCATCTGAAAAATTGGGTGGGATGATTATGGTGCAAACAGGAGTTTTATTTTTTTGCCTGGTTATATCTTCAAAATAGGGGTTATTTCCTAATGGAGATATCTGATGGATAATTTCATATCTTAATTTCTCACCAAAATCTCCGGAATCATTATTTAGAATTCTAATAGGAAAAGAGGAAAAATTACCAAAAATTAAACAAAAAATAATTAATACTGCAGATGGCGCTATTAGTCCGGCAGCTATCGGTTTAGGATCAGAGATGAATAGTCTAAATAATTTTTTTAATTCCTGATAAAAAAAATTCATTATCTATCTCCTTAATATTTCACTGATGTAAATTGTGGTTTGTATATCTCTTTATAATATTTTAAGTAGAGAAAGAATACCGATATGATTAATATCATGACCGGATAAAGAACATCTACTAAAGAAGCAGGACCATTAAAACAACTGTGCAAAACCAATTTTACATATTTTGAGATGGGATTAATATTAATGATCATCTGAATCCCCTTTGCCATTCCTACACTGGTTCCAAATCCTCCTCCTAATACCCAGAGAAGCATTGAACCAACTAATGCAGTAATAAATGCTACAAGGGGTTGCTTTAATACTATACCAATGAGCATTCCAATGATTATTGCAGTAAAATAGGCCAGAAAAATTATTCCAATTATATCAGGTGAATTAAAAATAAGCATTTTTAATTTTAGGGTTACAAAAAGGATGTAAAGAATAACTGTAATAATCGATTTAACGAATGATCCAAGAAATTTACCGCTTAAAATATAAATAGGATTAATTGGAGATAATTTAAATAGATCAATGCAATTTAGTTCCCATTCTCTTGTAAAGGAGAGAGTTCCAAATAGTAGTCCGCTAAGCAAAATTCCAAATATTAAAATTGAAGCTGCAAAAAAGGATGACCAGGAAGGATCTTTTTCATAAAGTGATGTTTCAGATATCTGAATAGCTTTTTCAGGGAATTGAGTGTAAAAGAAATTTGATAAGGCACCTGTAAGTCTGTTTCTATAATTCTTGGTGATATTTTTGTCGATACTTTCTATTTTTTGATTGATCGACCCACTCAATTTATTATTAATCACTTTAAGTGGCTCTGTTTCTGTCACGAATATGAAGGTGCAATTATTATCCTGTTCATAATAAGGGGTTCCCGCCGGAGATCTATAATTATCAATTGATTGGTAAAAAGGAGTGTCCGTTGTATTGAAATTAATGGGAAAGGAGATATCTTTATCTAATTGCCCTGCAAAAACAAGAAAAAATAGAATGGGTGATAATAAGGCAATAACATGGAATGGTAATGATGACCCAGTTGCCAAGATCGAGGTTTTAATCATAAATAAAAGACGTTTCATTTATATACCCTTCTTAATCTCTTAAAGGCCTTCCTGTATAATGTAAGAATACATCATCCAGAGATGGTTTTTTCTTTATGGTAATTTCCTTTACTCCCAGACTCTCTTTTAATTCATCAGGAGTTCCTAGAGCAATATTTTTGCCATGATCTATAATTAATAGCTTGCTGCAAAGATAATCTGCTTCGCTCATAACATTTGTAGTAACAAAAATAGTCTTTCCGGATTTAGCCAAAGTTTTTATGTACTCCCAAATCCGATGGCTCCCCTGAACATCAACACCAAGAGTCGGTTCATCAAGGAGAATTATTTCAGGATCATGCAGTAGTGCTCTGCCAATTGAAAGACGACGTTTCATTCCCCCGGAATAAGTTTCAATTTTATCTTTGGCTCTATTTTGAAGTTCAACTAAATCAAGAATATGATGAATAGTCTCTTCTATTTTTTTTAAATCATCCATATATAATGAGGCTGCAAATTGAAGATTTTGAATAGCATTCAAATCAGGATATAATGAGGTTTCCTGGGGAACGAGACCAAAAGAGTATCTCAGGGCTTTCCAATCTTTCATTGGAGACTTTCCAAGTATTTTAATTTCGCCACTATCCGGATAGAGTAATCCGGTCAGAAGTTTTATAGCTGTTGTTTTTCCACTGCCATTGGGTCCAAGAAGACCGAATATTTCTCCTTTATTTACTGAAAATGAAAGGTTGTCGTTTGCAATGATAGATTTATATTTTTTTACAACATCCTTAAATAAAATAGTTTCCATATTATCCCTTTCTATTTGCAAAATTTTTCGATAGCAAACGCTGAGCACCGCACCTCCGTGTGGGCGAGGAGCGCAACGTGTGACCTCCTTTATGGTCAGTTGATTTCATCTTTTTCAAGAATAATCATTTCTTCACAATAATCAGAGTATGGTCGTAGCTTATCATAATTACGATCAAATTTTAAGCGATGGTCTATTTGTTTTATAAGAACATTTGTGGAGTTTTCATTATAATGCTTACAAATATATCTGGTATCATAATTTAATATTTTACAAGCTTCAAGAGTCGGACAAAAATTTTTCGAGTGAAATACAATTCGATGATCGGTCTTTCAACTCCTTCCGAACATCGGGGGAAAGTTTTTGGCGTTGCAAACAGTACCACTTACTTGGGTAATGTTTTAGGTCCTATTTCCGGTGCATTTATTATGATAACCTTTAGTCTGCCATCTGTCTTCATATTTACCGGAGGTCTATTATTATTGGCAGGACTTGCCTTGCCCCTAGCGATGAATAAAATTGAGAAAACTTCATCAGACTAACTTCTTTTATTTTCTTAAATCTTCCGAACGATCAAAAGGAATCCGATAAGTTCCCAGAATTTCCTGATGTGTATTCTTTGCCTTTTTCCGGTCAATCACGATTTGTTGACCTCATTTATCTTCAAATATAATATAAGGATCCATGCTGTTTTCGATTTTAATGGTCTGGTCATGTTTTTAATAGAACATATCCTTTGTTATATTTCAAGACCACCCTATAAACTCACTTCTCTAAAAGTTACTAGATTATTGACTTGGGCGCCTTTCCTATTCATCTAATTTATTGTGGCAAATCTGGCAGAAATTGCGCGGCCAGGCTGCTTGCCCAGGCGCGAATTGCTTCCCAATCCCGCAAGTCACTTGCCGGCATCTTCTTGAGAGCGGGAATGAGATTATAGGGGAAGCGCAGCTTCGCCGGATCGAACTTTCCGCCAACGATCTCAACAGAGACCGGAGTAAGCCAGGGAAACTTCGCCAGTTCCAAATCGAATTTTGTGCGCACTTCCTGCCATGCATTCTCCTCTCCTTTGTCAAAAGGGCCACCGGCGAAAATTGCTACCGGTAAATTGTCTGCCAGAATTTTCCGGTGCTGGGACAAAAAACGAAGCGCATCCTTATGCCAGTGAAACATATAGAGAGGGGCACCCAGCACAACCGCACTATATCCTTCAAGTATCCGTACATTACGTATCGGTTGAAGATCCACCGCCAGCCCTTGGCTGCAAAGCGTCTCCGAGATAACCTCGGCTATCTCCTGCGTAGAGCCATATGAAGAAGCATAAGCTACTAGAACTTTGGTTTCCATTTGATTTATTCTCCTTTTGAAAGAGTTCAAATTTTGATTCTTTATCAAGTCCTGTGACCTAGTACACCTTCTATTTATCTAATTTAAAAGTAAAATATTAATTATTTAGGGAAATGGGTATCTGTCCCTATTATATTCTGAAATATCACTTTTTATCTTCTCCCTCGATTCTTTTAATCACTCTGCTCACTGTAGTATAATGCACACCGACATATTTTGCTACATCTTTTAATAAAAAACAAGGGGCGGTTGTGCCAGCTCAATAATCCCGGGGTAAATAGCAATTGGATGAAAAATTAAATATGGTTTGCAGGAAGAGTTAGGGGTTGACTTTCAATACAGTATCTAACTCCTTTCTTTCTTGCCATTTTTATTCTTTTTCTATATACGGACGATGATAAACTTCATTTTTCAAACCATTTTTTTTCGCCCGTTGTTTGAAGCCTAAATTTGCAATCCATTGAAAAAATTTTTTGCCAAAAAGAGCCTTTTGCATCAAAGCAATAGCTGATTCTGGAATCGGTATCTCCTGATTCAAGGCAACAGCGGTTTCATCCAATGATTTTTTGATATTTCTAACAAACCATCCCATTTTATCGATATCTTTACCCCCCAGAAACATACCGCTTCCAAGGGCTAAGCCTCCCAACCAAACCATACCTGTTTTTTGAGTAAAATGCCGGCAAATATCCAGGGCTATTTGGCTCTGAGAAGATTCAGGAAAACCTGAATTAATGATGGCTAAAAATTTTATTCTTTTTCCAGACTTTTCTTTTTTTGCTTGTTGGTGAATTATCTCAAATGTTTTAATAACAAAAGAAGGTAATGAATCAACATATAACGGAGAGACAAGAATAATCAGATCTGATTGCAAAATATCCTGAATCCATTCTCTGTTTTTATCTTTTTTATAAACTTCATCCAGCAGGTACATTTTTTGATAGACAAATTGTACAGGGTCTAAATGCTTACACAGGTAAAGACCCAGAGTCTCAGATGCACTTCTTTCTTTTCTGGGACTTCCAACCAGCAAGGTTACTTCTTTGTTTTTGCTTTGAGATTTCATATAATTTTTACTTCTTTCAAAACTTTTTCTAATTGCTTCTTTATTTCATCACCTGTCTGATGTTCGTAGAGCACAGTTGAGCTGAAATAGGCCGGACACATATTAAGGACATTCCTTTCAACCAACTGATAAAAAGTATGCTCTAAGGATTGATCTTTTTCAGTCAGCGTACCCAAAAAAATCAAGTCGGGATAGCGGGAATACCTGGGCAGATGATGTATTTCGTTATGATGAATTCTAAAGAAAGGAAGAATATTGGGAATAAAACGATCCAGGACTTTTTTAAGTATACTTGAATACCCGCCAAAAACAACCGGTGTAAAAAAGACAACGACATCACTTTGAATCCATTCTTTGGCCATCAAGCGCCCGTCATCACGAATGACACACTCACCCGGAGTCTGAAACCAACAACCAAAACAACCCAGACAAGGTGCAATGGTCAACTGACTTAAATCATAGGTCTTCAGGTGATGACCCGATGCTTGCAGGCTATGGTGTACCAACTGAAATAGGCGATCGTTATACTCCTGGTCTTTGCATGAACCATCAAGCAATAATATTTTCATCTGCAAAAGTTCCATCCTTTATTAATTTCTATTTTTAAAGCGATTCCAATATTTTTTGATTATAACATTTTATTCCATTGCTTGCATTTTAGAATTGTTACCGGGGTCAGGGCTTGCAATGTCACATTTATTCCTTTTCTTCCATTCTTTTTGGGAGTAATAAGGTTCTATTTTCTTTGATTTACTTTGAATTGCTCACTATATTATAAAAATAAAAAGGAATCCTTCCCAATATAAGAAGCACCCCTTTAACTTCCCTATATATAAAATTACTATTTGTAGAATTAATAAAAATAGTTATAATAGGCATAAGAATCTATAAAGATATACCACAAGGAAAATTAGTGGTTAATTTTCGAAACTTTACCTGGAGTCGTGCATAAACGAAGTAGTTCGATTATTTTAGGGCATTGATGAAGAGAGGTTTATGTATCAAAAGCGTACCAGGAGGTATTAAATATGAATCACGAAGATCAAGCAAAGGATTTAAAAGAGACTTTTGGACTAGAATGGAGTCCTATAGCCATTACTTTTTCAGATAATCCAGATCCTGAAGGAAGTATGGATATACAAGTATCTGCTTGTAAGGCATTAGAAAAGGTTCTGCATGAAAATGCAGTCATCAATTTGTCCAAAGAGAATCTCTTATGTATTGGTGGGAAATTTTACTTAGGGCTTGACAATCTCCCTCTCTCTGTGGGGATAGATATGTGGACGGAATATCATAAGGGCTTTGAATCCAAGAAGGTTACGAAATGGCAGATGATAAAAGGTCCCAAACCTCCTGGATTCTGGCCTTGGACTAAAAGAAAACAAAAACCGTTTGTAATAATCAGTCCTCTGGAAAAAGCTAATTTAGATCCACATGTTGTGCTGACATGCTGCAATCCGGAACAGGCTGACAGGATTACTGGTCTGATCGCTTTTACCGGTCACGATCCGATAAAATACTATCCAGTCAATAGCGCATGCATGCCCATGGCTTATCCTTATGTAACGGGAAAGTCGATCATATCGTTTCTTAGCCAGCATAGCCGTGAAATGTTTAAGCTAAAGATCCCATCCAGCAACTTGTTTGTTTCTACACCGTACAATGACCTACGGAAGGTAGTGGAGAACATCCCCCATTCAGGATATGGTACTGCCAAATCCAAGAAGTTGACCATAAAGATCATGTATGACATGATAGATCAAAAGGTACCAACGAGGCAAAGAGGTGGGCAAAACTGTAAATAATCATATCAAGAGACCGCAATGAAATGCCATCAAGTTCTTTTAAATATTTAAAAATCCCAGTTTGTATTTGTGAGTGCACACGGATATATCAAGAATATCAATAAATTTTCAATAATCATCATCTACAAATATTTTTTCTAGCGTATACATCTTATGTTCTTCTATATTTTACTATTACTTATTTTTTTTGTTTCCCCGGGCATAAAAATCATCCCGGTAAAAGTTATCTTGCTAACGGGAATAAGGGGTTTTAAAACAAAGAACCGTTCCCTTGTTTTCCTTCAACAAAAATAGGAAAATGTGAATGCGGTAAATATGACCTCATTAATTTTCTCAAAATAATTTTATTTATTTTTTACTATCCCAATATTTTTCAGCTTCGCTTTCCATCTTTTCTAACCTATCATAATAATCAGGAAATTCATTAAGATGTGCAAGTGCAATTTTGCCGGTTACAAGTGAATCATCATTTGTTACATTTGTTAATTCATTAATTTTTCCATGCTCGAGTTCAACGTCCATTCCCATTCTAAATTGTTCAACATCAAATTTATTCCATTTTATTCCAAGTTTTTCTCCGATAAATTTAGCTTCTTCGTAGTTATAAGTTTTTTTTGATGACATTTTATTCTCCTTATTTATTTTATTTTTTAGGCTTCTGCCTAATGTACCGCGAGCATCCCTAATAAATAGTTTCTATTTATTCTAAGGTGTAATTTTTAAGAAAATCTTAGAGTTTGAGATATTTTTCAACTTCTGTTTGTAATGGTATATTTATATTTAAATGCTTTTTCATAATTAAATATTACCATCTATTTCTTTCATAATTCTATCTGTTTCAGTTAGTGCTACAATTATTTTCTGATAGTGCTCGATATCCGTATTCTTCAAAACACGCTGCTTTCGATCTTTCAGCCACTTCTGTGCTGGTTGATAACCACCGATATAAAAATTCCATGCTACTTCGGGAACATTGCCGAAGTATTGCTCGGCGTTGATAAATACTTTTCCATCTTTGAAAGTCAATTTCTCAACAGTATCGGAACCAGCGATTGGATAAGTTGTTATGAATTGATTTACCATTGGCGATTCGAGGAGATGTAAAGAGCGCAATTCTGCTCCAATCGCGGCCAGTTTTTTGAAAGTTTTTGTATCTTTCGGATACGGCACGCGAGGAAAATCAATTTTCAAAAACTCCTTATACTTTTTGCGATAGTTTGGTGAGTGCAGAATGGCGTAGATATAATCAAAAATGTTTTCTGGCGTAGCTTGGTCAACAATTTGTTCTATTTCGTCAACGATTTCTTTTTTGAGGTTGGGGGTTTTTGTACCGTCTGTGGAATAGAGATATAAAGGAAAAAGCGAAGTAATTTCACTTGTTCTATTTGATACATAAGAGCTTTCGATTATTCTATTTGATATAAAACAGTGAAAATAATTTTGTCCCGTTTTAAATTGTTTACACAGAGCTAATCCAACGTTTTCTTCAGCCAAAAAATGCTGCATGACCTTAGTAACTGGCCAACCAATAAATCCTCTTGAATTGCCGGTATAGTAAATATACCTGCTATCAAATGGCCTATAGCTAATCGTTTCAATTTTTTCTTCCGAAATCCCCGTACTTAAAAGATCTTTTAAAGCCCAATCGAATCTCCAATCTCGAACATCTAAAGGTAATTTCAGTCTTTGACGAACTTCGCCTTCTGGATTATTTGCAAAATAATTTACCCTTTCAAATAAAACTTTTTTATCAAAATCTATCGATAATTTGTCTCTTTTGGTTACAATACCTGTTCCATTCAACTTAAGCAGTTCATTTACCTTAAACCCCTTGTTGTATTCTTCCAAGTTACTTATATCTTGTTTAATAAAAAGAAAGTTGGGAGTTTGGGGCTCTATATTCTGCCATTTAATGGTACTAATGTTATTCCTATCAAGAAAACTGAATTTTTCATCTCTTTTGCCGTAAACATCAGTTATTTTAATTTCTGAACTTTTATTTACTTTATTTTTTACAAAAATATTGATACTCACCCCTTGTTGAATATTGAACACATTTTCATCCTTCCCACCATCCATGGCTTTCTCTTTCCTTTTGCTATTGCCATGTAAATTAACGATATAGATATTGTCAAATGTTTTCATTAAATGATTTCTCATTCCTCTAAACGTCGGATTATCAAGAAAACTGTGATTGTTAATAAAGGCTAAAATACCTTCGCCTTTTTTGATAATCAACTCTTCTGCAAACGCGATAAATTTTACATAATCATCATTTAACCATTTGGAGTTTTTTTCTTTTAACTTACTGCCATCTCCCTCAAATTTGTATTTATCAATCAACCTAAGTGCATACTCACCTTTATTTGATGATTCTCCACTATATGGTGGATTTCCTATAACAACCATAATGGGTGTTTCGCTTTTGATTTTATCAGCTTCCCTGGCTTCCTCTGCAATACTTTCGGCAAAGCCAAAGGACAAAAGATTTTGTTGCGCTTCACTCTGTTCAAGAGAGTTGGTGAGGTAAATACCTAACCGTCTATGAAATTTCCAAAATCCGGTTTGTTTGAAAGCCAAGCTTAGTTTGAGATGTGCGATAGTATATGGTGCCATCATTAGCTCGAAACCGTGCAAGCGCGGTAAAAGGTCATTATGTACATAGGATGGCCATCGTCCAACTTGTCCCTGCTTTTTAAGGTGTTCGTATATGGTACGGATGGTGGCACTGATAAATGTTCCTGTTCCAACAGCAGGATCTAAAATTTGAACGCGATGTTTATTATTGGGCAGTTTCGATGTATCCGCAAGTCCATTTGGGAGGTTGAATTCTTTTTGTAAAATATAATCAACTGAACGAATAATAAATCTTACAACAGGGAGGGGCGTGTAGTATGCACCCATTTTTTTGCGTAATGCCGGATCATATTCCTTTAAAAAATCCTCATAAAAATGAATTACCGGATCGGCATCGCCCATATATTCTTCAATAAGTTTTTTTGTATCGGCATGCTGGAAAACTAGGCAAAGCTCATCAACAATATAACTTAAGCGTTTATCGAAATTAGGGCCGGCAATGTGATCAAAAAAGTGCTGAAGAAAAGGGTTAGATGCGGGCACAAGATCGCGAGATTCTTGACGACTAAAGGTATCCGGTGAATCATCGTAATAACGGGCAACAAATAATCCATAAACCAAGGTCTGTGCGTACATGTCCGAAAAAGTATCTATGGTAAGATCGTGCACCAGCATTTTCTTAATCGCCTTATAAATATGAATGAGTTCTTTATTTTGTGCTGAATCAGAAAGCAGAAAATGTCTTATATTGTCTCTGATTCTTTGCGCTTTCCCTCCCATAATCTTGGAGAGATGTTTACCTGATTTTATTGGTTCCTTTTGTGATTGGGTAAAATCAAGCAGTGTTTTTGCTGCCTGCTCATAATTTTGGGAAAGTGGAGTAATGATTCGATTTTTTAAATTATAACTTGCTATTTTAATTGGTTCCTCATAGGAAAGGCCATTTCTGTAAAATCGAAATTCTACATAGTC
>Ga0307431_1001514_pt1 | contig 13288 bp, 16 predicted proteins | sample SalMarWE160170MG_FD_202155 | JGI IMG/M metagenome (GOLD analysis project Ga0307431, IMG submission 202155) | Salt marsh sediment microbial communities from the Plum Island Ecosystem LTER, Massachusetts, United States - WE1603-170 | ecosystem: Environmental > Aquatic > Marine > Intertidal zone >...
TTATATCTTGTTCATTTCTTTTATTAAAGGATATATATTCTCTGAGAGTATCTATTGCTGCCTTAAAAGATTCTTTCTCCGGGGAATAATTTAAGTTTATATAATTTTCTAACAATTCCAAGAGGGTTTTTACACACTCTTTGCCGAAGCCAGGCCTTGTATCTTTTAACGATAATCCTTTTTCAATAACATGGTAATGCGCTATCATTTTCGCTTCAGATTGTTCAAATGTTTTAGGCTGTCTTAAAGTAGTTGAAAATTTTAAATATCTACAAATATCATAATAGTAACAAGTGATAATTCTCAAAAATGTAAGTGGTTTTCCAACCAACTCTTTAAGCTTATTTAAGGTAAACCTTCTAACTATTTGACTCATTTTATTAAAGCCTTGTTTAAGAATCCTAGAGAATCAATAATATGTTTATTAAGTTTCCGATTAATTTCAGTATAGTCTATCTTTTTAGTAAAAATATCATCCAATTTGACTTCTTTTCCTCCGATACGATGTCTTAATTCTAACAAATTTAAAATATATTCAATTTTATTATATATATAAACATTTGGGATAGTGATAAAATTCTTGTTATATTTAATTGAGAATATTGTTCCATGAAATGTACTAGTAACAATATACTTTGCTTTTTTAAAATACCCTATCCATTCAAATGGACTAACGGCTACTATATTCTCATCACACCAGGATTGATAATATGCAACAGCAATTGTTTTTAATCCGTTTTTTAATGCGAATTTTTTAAGTTGTGCTATATTGTTAGTATTTCTCAAATGACCATACACCAATATAAAATCTGACTTATTGCAGTTAATTTCGTGTTCTGCAAAATCATATAAAAAAACAGGATCAAGCACAATCTTACCATCTGTCCTCCCAAGTTGCTTGACGATCTCTAAAGAATTTAAATCTCTAACAGAGATTTCATTAAATCTACCAAGGCCAATTTTTGCGTATTCAGGTATAAATTCGCCTTTATCTATTGCTCCAAAGCTTGCTGCATATGAAATTAATTTATTGGTGTTTAGAAAATGACCAAAATATATTGGGTCAAATCCAAATAATGGATTTTTAAAATTCCAGACAATATCACTTCCAACTACTATTCGATCATAAAAATTCTGGGCAACATGGCTTCCAGAAAATGTAAACTTAGATAACGGGAATTGTTTTTGTTCTTTTTTAAACTTAATAATTTTAATAATATTTTTGAATAGCAAATTGGGATTTTTTACCATCAGAAAACATTTATATTCATTTAACCAATGCCTAAAATTTTTATAATTTATCACCTCAACTTCATAACCAATATTACTTATGATTTTCAATAAAGCCAAGCATTGTAAATAAGCACCATGATTAATGCCATCATGAAAAGTCAGAATTCCCACTTTCACTTAATCCTCCTTAAATTTTTTATTAGCCTGTTTTTCGCTTTTGACATAAAACCAGATCTGTTTGAGATAATATATCAATCTTTTCATAATTATGTTTATATAAATATTTGTCAACCTCTATGGTATAATTCATTCCAACAATTTATTCCTTGTTTTTTGTCGGAAAACCCTTTCGGTAGCTCACTTGAGAACTTCATGAAGTTCTCTCGAAAAGCTTTTTATTCTGAAAGGTATTAACAATGCCAGGGTTTGTTGTTTAAATGCAGGCCAAACTCTTTTAGTGAGGATGCCTGAGAGATATGAAGCAATTAAATAAGATATAAAAGTTGCCCAAGCTGCACCTAGTCCCCCATATTTTGGAATTAAAGCGTAATTCAAACCCACATTAGCTATTGCACCCATTACGGTGAACAACATTGCTATCTTCATTAATTCTTCTGTTATAAGCCATTTACCTCGTGCAACCCCAAGGGAAATAAAAATAAACGCCCATATATGTATCTTCAAAATCGGAATCGATTGGGTATATGCAGCACCAAATAGTATTCTTATTATAGGACTTGCCAATATTGCTAATGAAATTGCCGTCAAATAACTTAATAAAGTTAGGATATCATATAAGGTTTGCATTTTTTTTTCATATAACGCTTCGTTTCCTTTTTTTCGAGAACGTATAATAGCCGGAAAAACTGATGCAGCGATAGCCATGGGAATGAAGTACCAAACCTCAGAAATTCTAGTTGCTACTGAATAAATTCCAACGGCGTTATTTCCAATCATCTGTCCCAACATAATCTTGTCGATTTTCATATAAATCATAATAGCAAGACCCGAAAAAATTAGAGGCCAACTGTTCCTTAAAAGTTGTTTGGATAGCTTTAGATTTACTTTCCATGAGTTTATGTCTCTTTCTCTATATTGATAAACAATTAGAAGTCCTAAAGCTCCAAAAATGGTTTCTAATAATGTGGCTAATATAAAAGCAATAAGAGGCGCTTTTAAAAATACCATCATAACTTTAACTATAACAATTAAAAAGAAAGCTGATTTTTTGGATATAACCGAATATTGTGAGTTAATCTGAGATTGAAACCATAAATCTATAGTGTCAAAAGACAAGAATACCAATTTTAAGCTCAAAATAGATACTAATACTAAACTTACCTTATCTCCTGGTCGTAATAAAGATACAGTAACAATTACAAAAACTAATGACAATAAGCCGCCTAAAATTTTTAATATAAAGGTTGTACCCAGAATCTTATTTTTATCATCTGGATTAAAGACAATATTTCGAATGACTATACTATCCAAACCCAAATTTGAGATAGGCCCAAAAAGGGCGACGAACGAAATCACATAACTTAATAACCCAAAATTTTCAGGGCCAAGATATCGGGCTACCCACGCTCCTACAAATATTCCACCTATTATATTGAATATTCTGTCTAGAATTAGCCACCCAGTATTTACTAAAATTTTATGTGCTTTTTGCCATCTTTCTAGTATTACGTGAGTAAAGTTGAAAAGAGAATTAATCAAATCTTTTCCTATAGATTTTAGTTTTTGTAAAAACGATTTAAACTTTCCTCAAGATTAGGCAGATTTTTGTCTTTTTCCGATAAAATAGGTTCTTCGGAAAGGGGCCAATCGATACCTATTGCGTGATCATTCCAGATTATTCCTCTATCGTGTTTAGGGGAATATTCTTTCGTAACTCTATATATTATTTCCGCTTCTTCGCTTACAACCAAGTAGCCATGCGCGAATCTTGCCGGAATAAAAAGTATATTTTTGTTTTCATCGGAGAGATACCCTCCTATCCATTTCCCGTAAGAAGAAGAACCTTTTCTTATATCGACCGCGACATCGAATATTTTCCTTCTTATACATCTTACGAGTTTTGCCTGTTCCATTGGAGATATTTGATAATGCAATCCTCGAAGTACATTTTTTTTAGATTTCGAGTGATTACCCTGCACAAAATTTGTTTTTATTCTGGATTCTTCAAAGACTTGCGGTTCAATTAAAATAACATCAGGAATTCTCAATCTTTTGAATTTAAAAGGCATTTTGGGCTTCCAGGATTTTCCTGAGATATTCACCATAACTGTTTTTATTATATTTCTCAGCGATTTCCAGTAAATTTTTTTCATTAATGAACCCCATTCTATAAGCAATTTCCTCGATGCACCCTATTTTTAAACCCTGGCGGCTTTCCATTGCGGCTATATATTTTCCGGCTTCCAATAAATCATCATATGTTCCGGTATCCAACCAGGCAAAATCTTTTCCCAGGAGTTTTAAATCTAATTTTTTTTCTTTAAGATACTCATTGTTCACGTCTGTAATTTCTAGTTCCCCTCTATCGGAAGGTTTTAATGATTTTGCTATATCAATTACATTATTATCGTAAAAATATAATCCGGTTACGGCATAATTTGATTTTAATTTATCCGGCTTTTCTTCAATCGATATCACATTACCATTACTATCAAATTCAACCACGCCGTATCTTTCGGGATTATTTACATTGTACCCAAAAATTACGCCACCTCCCTTCGTTTCGATTTGCTTTACCGCGCTTTTTAATAATTCCGGCAGCCCGTCTCCATAAAAGATATTGTCGCCCAATACTAAACAAACATTATCGACATCAATAAAATCTTCCGCTATTATAAACGCTTCTGCTATTCCGTTAGGCTCTGGTTGTTTCTCAAAGTTGAATTTTAAACCAAGCCGGGAACCATCTCCGAATAACTCTCTATAACGTTCTAAATCTTTTGGGGTAGAGATTATTAAAATCTCATCGATACCAGCCAACATTAGAACCGAAAGAGGATAATAAACCATTGGCTTGTCATACACCGGCAAAAGTTGTTTTGTTATTACATGGGTTATAGGATGTAACCTTGTCCCTTTCCCTCCGGCTAAGATTATTCCTTTCATTGGGTTGGGTTTGTTGGGTTTGTTGAGTTCATTGGGTTTATTGAGTTCGAAGGTAGGTTATGAATTTTGAGATTTGTTTTGAGATGATTTCTAATTCTCCATATATATTATCGAATTGATTTTGGTTAATATATTTCTGATCCAGAGCAAGATAGAGTTGAGTTTGGACTTCGGCCGCGGAGCTTTTTGCTATAAATAAGAATTGAACAAACTCTTTGTTTGAGCGCCTTGAGAAGCCCTCTGCTACATTTGATGGGATTGATATTGCTGCTCTAAGAATTTGGTCTTTTAACGAATAATTTTTTGAAAATGAACCTGTTTTTGTGATTTCATATATTGAATTCACTACATTTCTTGCTTTTTGCCATGCTTCGATGTCTTCAAATTTTTTTATTTTGCTCATTGTTTCTCCCGGATTTTTTAAATTGAAGCGTTAAATGTATAAATATCATATTTGTCTAATATTTTTGATTTTTAATTTATGGAAATCAGGGGAAAAGTCAAGGGATTTAACGCAACTTGTTGCGTTAAATCCAGTTAATTGGTTGATTGGATAATTGGTTAATTGGTACTTTTCCCCGATCCCTCAACTTTTCTCCTTCGGAGATATTTAATATAACCATTAGTCATTTTTATTAAAGGAAAAAGATCTTCTTTATATTCTTCTAGCTCTTCGATCTTTATATACCCTTCATCGAGAGCTACAGTAAGGTGGTCGAAAATCTCGAATAAAGAACCTCTTGCTTGCCGGCAGAATTGAATATTCTCCTGATAGTGGAATCTCCCATACCCCTCAGCAATGTTAGCAGTAAAGGAACGGGAAGCTCTTATCATCTGATCCGTAAGCTTGTATTTTTCGGATTCAGGAAACTGCTTTGTTAATTCTGAAATTCTTTTTCTAAATTTTCGACCTTCTTTCCAAACATCTAATTTTTCAAGACTAAATATATTTTCGTCCATTTTCTTCTCCGTTTTTACTAATTAACTAATTTCCCAATTAACAAATAACTAACCTTCGGTTTAATTGCCAGGCGTCTATGTCTTCAAATCTTTTTATTTTACTCATTTATCGCTCCTGAGTTTTTTTGGAAGTAAGAAAGCTTCCGAGAAGGACTATAGGGGAGAAGGGTGTGGAGTATCGAGTTTGTTAGGTTTATAATGCTACTGTTTCGTCTGATTCTTGTATTATCCTGTCTTTTGTTATGATTCCAGCACTATAAAATCTGGAGGTAGCGACAATGATCCGGTCATGTATCTCTTTAATACCTTTAATTCGCATTGTTTCTTCAAAAATTTTAGCGCTAAAGCCAACAATTTCAAATTCCGGTTTATTCTGGATGATTTGAAACATTTTATTGAATTCAAACTTAACTTTGGCTTTTTCACTAACGTCTAGTGCTTCCGATAAAACAATGGTTGGAATAAGTAAGCGACTCTCTAACTTACGGATATTATCTATTCTATCTTTAAACTTTTTATTGAGTCGTTTACTGCCAATGAAATACCAGATTAAAATGTGAGTGTCAAGTACGTAAAGTTTGACCTGAGCCATTGGCTTGGACGGTTAAAACTCTTTTGGGTCTCGAAATAAATTTTTCTTAGCCCTATCAATGATCTCTTCGGTTATATCTCCTCCTTTGACACTACCGAAGAGTGATGGTTTGGATACTCTCTTTTTCTCTGAGTTTTCAGTATCTTTTAAGAAATCTCTTTTAAGCTTTTCTATCTCGCACTCCAATTTGTCTATTTTTTTTAGTATGGCTTCGTTTGTTTTGATCAACATAACTTAAAATAATATAACAAACAATAATTGTCAAGTGCTTTGGAGTTCACAGTTGGAGTTCTAAATCCTTGTCAGCATTAATCTCCTTTTTCACTAATTAACTAATTTCCAAATTAACTAATAACTAACCCTCGGGTTAATTGCCAGGATTCTACGTCTTCGAATTTTTCTATTTTACTCATTGGTTGAGTTTAGTTTTTAAGTGAGGTATGTCAAGGGGTATTAAGTTTATTGAGTTTGTTGAGTTTATTGGGTTCATTGAATTTAATATTGTTAGGAGGATTATTTTTTTTCTTTCAGATATTTAACAAAGCCGCGTGTTCTGCTGTTAAGTGTTTTGATATTATGTAGAAAATTATTAATCTATAATTCAGGAGGAGCTATAATCTCAATATTTTGAAACCCTAATATTTCATTACTCAAATTTACCATCTTTCTTGTTTTTACCTTAACAATATGCTTAAAATTCCAACTTAAAATATACTTGATCTCGTTCACTACTGCAACTGCAACATGAAGCGCATCACTCCTATATTTCTCCGGAAATATTTCCTTTTCTATATAATAATCGGCTAGCTCTTCGGTTTCGCTGTTAATCTCCAATAAATTAAAATCTTTTATCAATTTCATCATTTCTTCTCTGATCTGACTAGAAGCTGCTTCAATTTCTTCTTTCACTAAAGTGGAAATGTATACCTTATAATTTTCAATATCACTCCAAAATTCCTCAGTCATTTGCTTCCGATCTTGCATTCTATGATCAAATAAAGCACTAATTACTGATGTGTCAAGATAAATGGCTCTCTTTTTTATATTAGTTCCTCACTTTTTTACGAGAATAAGACTTTAACACTCTAATAAGATGGAGTTCAAACATCATCTCGTCATTGGGAAATTCCTGTCTAACTTCCTTTTCTAGTTTTTTGTAAATGTCTTCCGATATCCCTAACTCTTGTGCCTTTTCTTTAATATCAAATATAACAGCCATCATTGCCTCCTTATTTAATAATAAGATTCAAGGTCTTAGAAGTCAATAGGGAAAGCGCCCCTCCTGAGTTCATTGAGTTTGTTGAGTTTGTGGGGTTCGTAGGGTTGGTTGAGTTAATTGGGTTATTACACATTTAAGTCCGGACATATTTGTGTAATTAGGCAAAAAAAAACGCCGTAAACATCCAAGTAACTACATACTTCAGTCCTATTTCTACCTCTCCGCTCAAAATAAGATAACCATGTGCTAACCCCGAAGGCATTTTATTTCTCTAAAATCTTCCTTAAATATTTACCGTAACTGTTTTTATTGTATTTTTCGGCGATTTTTAGTAAATTTCTCTCATTAATGAAACCCATTTTATACGCGATTTCCTCGATGCACCCTATTTTTAAACCCTGACGGCTTTCTATTGTAGCTATATATTTTCCCGCTTCCAATAAATCATCATATGTTCCCATATCCAGCCAGGCAAAACCTCTTCCTAAAAGTTTTAAATTCAATTTTTTTCTTTTAAGATATTCTTTATTCAAGTCTGTAATTTCTAATTCTCCTCTAGTAGAAGGTTTTAATGATTTTGCTGTATCAACTACATTATTATCGTAAAAATATAGCCCGGTCACGGCATAATTTGATTTTAATTTATCCGGTTTCTCTTCAATCGATAGCATATTACCATTTTCATCAAATTCAACCACGCCGTATCTTTCGGGATTATTTACATTGTAACCAAAAATTACGCCGCCTCCTTTAGATTCAACTTGCTTTACCGCACTTTTTAATAATTCGGGCAGACCGTGTCCATAAAAGATATTGTCACCCAATATCAGACAAACATTATCCGCCCCGATAAATTTTTCAGCGATTATAAATGCTTCTGCTATTCCGTTAGGCTCTGGTTGTTTCTCGTAACTGAATTTTAAACCCAGCCGGGAACCATCTCCGAATAACTCTCTATAACGTTCTAAATCTTTTGGGGTAGAGATTATTAAAATCTCATCGATACCAGCCAACATTAGAACCGAAAGAGGATAATATATCATTGGCTTATCATAAACAGGCAAAAGTTGTTTTGTTATTACATGAGTTATGGGATGTAACCTTGTCCCTTTCTCTCCGGCTAAGATTATTCCTTTCATTTTTTTATATCCTGAGTTCCTTTTCGAAATAGGAAAGGACTTTTTTTAGACCTTCCTGCCTTGATACTTTTGGTTCCCAGTTAAGGAGTTTTTTGGCTTTGCTTATGTCGGGTTTTCTTATTTTGGGGTCGTTAACGGGTAATGGGTTAAAAACGATTTTACTTTTGCTTTTTGTTAAATTTAAAATTTCTTTCGCGAAATCAAGAATGCTGATTTCGTTCGGATTTCCTATATTGATGGGATAGTTAATACCGGATATTAGTAATTTGTAAATGCCATCTATCAAATCATCAACATAACAAAATGAACGGGTTTGAGAACCGTCTCCGAAAACGGTTATAGGTTCTCCTCTAAGAGCCTGGCACATAAAAGCGGGTAGTGCCCTTCCGTCTTTGATTCTCATCCTTGGACCATACGTGTTGAATATTCTCGCGATTCTAATATCGATATTGTGTTTGTTGTGATAAGCCATTGTAATCGCTTCCGCGTAACGTTTGGCTTCGTCGTAAACACTTCGCGGACCGACCGGATTTACGTTTCCCCAGTATTCTTCGCTCTGAGGATTAACCTGTGGATCGCCGTAAACCTCGGATGTGGATGCCAGAAGAAGAGCGGCTTTTTTGTCTTTTGCTAAACCGAGAGAATTATACGTTCCTAAAGCGCCTACTTTCAATGTATGAATCGGGTGCTGGTGATAATCTATTGGGCTTGCGGGACTCGCAAAGTGCAGGATGTAATCTAAGTCACTTTTGATGTCTATATATGTGGTAACGTCATGTTTCCTGAAGGTAAAATTCTCGTTTCCTAACAGGTGTTCGATATTTTCCATTCTTCCAGTCAAAAAATTATCCATGCAGATGACATCAAAACCTTCTCCCAATAATTTTTCGCAGAGATGAGAACCCAGGAAACCGGCTCCGCCTGTTACTAAAACTTTTTTCGAGTTTATACCTTTATCTTGTTTTGTCATTTCTGTATTCTATTGATTTGCGGAGTAGAAGTCAAGGGGGGAGGTCTTAGGTCTAAGACCGACGGATGACCGAGGACGGTGGACGGATGATAAAAAAAAGCAAAAATCTAAAAGAGTGATAACTTGGGTTGACAAAACGGTCATTTCACTATAGAATACACTATATATAAGGAGGTGCGTTTTTTGACACGTTTAATTATTATAAGTTTGTTTATAATATCAATTACAACTAACGCTTATCAAATGAAAAGAGAATCTTACATAGATATACCTACAGCCAGTCTTACCCAGGGATTGTATGTTAATGTACATTCGAGTTATCCTATTAAAGACGTAAATGACGTTAAGTTTGACCCTGACTTCGGAATCGATTTTTCATATAACAAATTCGGAGGAACTTTAAAATGGTATGATGGTGCCGACTTCGCGATGGACCTCTCGTATCAGATACTTTCCGACAGCGGCAGTTCCCCCGGTCTTTCCTTAGGAATAAGCGAAATTTCTACCAGTAAATATATCTCTACCGCCGGGTCGGAAGAGGTTATCAATGATGAAGATTATACGGATAGACCTCCGGAGATTGCTTCCGCGTACATCGTGGGAACAAAAAAAATAAGCAAAAATTTCGAAATGACTTTAGGGATAGGCAGGGGAAGATTTGTTGGTTACGGACCAAGAAGCTTTGTTCCCAATACCGACGTATTCTCCGACGAAAATCATGAAAACTGGGCTCTGGGGCTTTTCGGCGGAACAAAAATCATCTTCCCGAATAATTTATCTTTCATTGTCGAAGCAGACGGAAGGGACGCGAATATCGGAATAGAATATCAGAACGAATTAGTCAAAGGAACGCTGGCTTTGAATAAACTTGAACTGTTCGGCGAGGAATCCGATCTTTCACCTCGTGTTAGTCTTAATCTATCTTATAAAATAATGGATTTGAAAGAAGGAGTTAAAAAAGAAGAAAAGAAAGAATTTCCTGTTGTAATCGAACTAATAGATAAAGAAAGCGGAGAACCGGTAAAAGGACACACAATAATAATCGATAAAAAAGGAGACACTGTTAAAGCCTCGGCGTTTAAAGACATTCACTCCTTTTCTCTTGAACCCGGCATGTATACCTCACACATCTCAGCAACTGACTATGTCGATAAAAAAATCGAAATGGCGGTTAAAGGAGGAATAAGCGAAAACCTATACACAATAGAACTGAGCAAAAAAGAAATTCCAAAAAAAAACGGATACAGTAAAAGATTCGGTTAAGATATATGATTTCGGAAATTTGAAAAATCAAGTAGAAGGCATAAGTATTAAATTTCCCTTCAAAAAAGCCGATCTCACTCCGAGAGCACACAGCATCTTAGACAGGATCATCGAACTTTTAAGCGATAATAAGGATGTGAATCTTCTAATTATCGGACACACCTGCTCTATAGGAAGCTATGAAACAAATCAAAGACTATCAATAAAAAGAGCAGAAAGCGTCAAAACACACCTGATAGGGCGAGGTATCCCAGCCGGCAAGATTACCACAGAAGGCTACGGGGAAACAAGACCCATCGCCGATAACAGCACCGAAGAAGGAAGACAAATAAACAGAAGAGCCCAATTCATCCTGTACAGAAAGAAATAACAACCAATATGCAGTTAAAACACCTTAAATTCGAAAATACTGACAAAAAATTAAGACTTTTGTCATATCTGAAAGACTTTTTTTCGCGGCGATTTCGAACTCTTCCATATAAGTTCCTGATTGGTAATGGCTTATATTTTTAAAAATGGGAATGATAATTGCAGGGGACTTATAAAAAATCTATTACGCAAAGAAATAGGGGTTGAAATTTTTAGCTATCTTGCTTATAATGAAAGAGTTAAAAGAAAAGAAAAGAGAGAGAAAATAAATATTGATATAATAAAAATGTCAAAAAATATGTCAAAACGGGTATTCGATGTTCTTCTTTCGGGAATTGGACTTGTAATTTCCCTTCCCGTCTGGGCGTTTTGTGCTGTTGGGATTGTAATGGAAAGCGGCGGACCTATATTTATAAAACAAAAGCGAGTAGGCAAAGACGGAAAAATTTTCTACGTTTTAAAATTCCGTTCGATGGGGAAAAACACCCACAACGGCACTGCCATGAAAAATAGGAAAGACTATAACTCACACGTAAGTAGAGTCGGCAAAATACTTCGGGCTACAGCAATGGACGAGCTGCCTCAACTGCTTTCGATTCTCATAGGACATATGAGTTTTGTCGGACCGCGTCCTTTCCACCCGGACGTTGAAATCATCGGAAGCAAATATGAAAGTCTCGAAGAAGTCCCGGATTTCCAAAAAAGAATTACTGTAAAACCCGGTCTTACGGGTATAGCTCAAATCTTCGCCGACAGGGAAGCAAAAACCGAACACAAGGTTAAATACGATCTTTTATATATAAAGAAACAATGTTTTTTGCTTGACGTGAAACTTGTTCTCTTTTCCTTCTATGTAACTCTATTCGGTAAATGGGAGTAGCAAAAAATTATAGTTAGATGAAATTCGGAAATAATTTTTCGAAAAAATAAAATAAGGAGGCTTTAAGTGAAAAATTTTTTGATGCTGGTATTATTTTTCTGCTTTCTTTCCCTTAATTCCCAGATGCTGCATTATAATTCTTACATAGATATACCAACAGCTAATTACACGGATGGATTATTCATTAATCTGGACATGAACTTCGCCACAAAGAGTGAAAGCGCAGTTACGTTCGACCCTAATATTGGAATAGAGTACACATACAAAGAACTAAATACAGCTCTCAAATGGTACAATGGAGCTGACTTCGCGTTCGATATATCCTATCAAATTTTAAAACAGGAAGAAAACAGACCTTCCCTGGCAGTCGGTATTTATGAACTGGCGCTTAATAAGTTTATCTCCCCGGCAGGCTCGGATGAAACCTACGACGATGAAAGCTATCTTGACAGACCTCCTGAAATCGTCTCTCTTTATGGTGTTGCCACGAAAAATCTCAATGAAAAATTTGAAATAACTTTAGGAATTGGCAGGGGAAGATTCGTTGGGTACGGACCAAGAAGCTTTGTTCCCAATACCGACGTTCTATTCAGCGAAAACCATGAGAATTGGGCTCTGGGGCTTTTCGGCGGACTTAAAATGAGGCTGAACAATCCGATAAGCATTATTCTCGAAGCAGACGGAAGGGACGCGAACTTAGCCCTTGAATATAAAACCGAATTACTTAAAGGCAACCTTTACTTCACAAAGTTGGAACAAATCTTTGCCGGCGAAAACTCAGCCAATAACGTCAGGATCGGCTTGACCTTTTCATATAACCTCACGGCTCTTTATGAGAAGTAGCCTTCCAAAAGAAGGCAAGTAGCTGTTCGGTAAAATTGGGATTTAGGATATAGGATTTAGTAAAAACAAAACCACAGAGCCCATAAACCCTCACACCTAAGTACTTAACCACTGAGGAAAAAGATCTTTTATTTTGTGTTTTTAAAACCCAACTCAACACACTTAAATTAGCCACAGATTTACACCCTGGTACGGTCGTTCCCTGTTAAATATCGCTTCGCATTTCACAGGGTAAACCTCCCTACCCCGATGCAGTCATTCTTCCCTACGGGGCAGGCTGATAGGCACGGATTGCCCAGCCACTCCATATTTTATTTTTGTCGAAACAACAAAATATTTTTTTTAATCTGTGTTTATCCGTGTGTAACTAAGTTTATTGAGTTCGTAGGGTTTGTTGGGTTTAACTACCTAACGACCTAACCATCTTTCCTAAGATATTTTACTATATTGAATCGGTACCCTTATTTTTTTCCTCACTCATTAAAAAATCATTTCTCCTTTATTTTTATTTGTTTAAGTTCAAAAGATTCCCGACAAATATTAAGTTGATAAAAGTCGGTCAAGTCCCTTTTTTTCTGTAAAATTCATTGAGCCACCAATTCCTTATTCAACTCATATTCTTTTTTTGTTCTTTGTAGTTCTTCCATAAATTCTTCTTCTGATTCATTTTCTTCAAGAGAATCCATTTGCATGT
>Ga0307431_1001518_pt1 | contig 13262 bp, 12 predicted proteins | sample SalMarWE160170MG_FD_202155 | JGI IMG/M metagenome (GOLD analysis project Ga0307431, IMG submission 202155) | Salt marsh sediment microbial communities from the Plum Island Ecosystem LTER, Massachusetts, United States - WE1603-170 | ecosystem: Environmental > Aquatic > Marine > Intertidal zone >...
GTGCTGATAAATCTGTTGAGAGTGGGATTATGATGTTCTGAAATAAAAAGCTGGAAGCTCATCATTACCTACATCCAATCCCCCTAAATCCCCCTTTGCAAAGGGGGACTATTTTTCCCCTTTTTTAAATGACCTACACCTTCCCCCTTTTTAAAAGGGGGCAAGGGGGATTAATTTTGTGGTGCTGATAAATCTGTTGAGAAGGGGGATTATTTTTATAGTACAGATAGGCCTGTTGAGCGTCGTGGTCAAGCCAGCGAGCGAGTTGACAAATGGCTTTTTGCAGTCTACAATTCGCCCTCAAGCATTTATCTCAGATGAGACAATGGAGTTAGCAATCAAGGAGGTGATTAATGTCGGAGAAAAAGGTATCTTATCCGGTCTCTATTATTGGTGAACTCACCGAACCGCCGGGTCGCGGTTGGTGGCTCATCAAGTGGCTGCTGGCACTACCACATTACATCATATTGTGGTTCTTGTGGATAGCCTTCTTCGTGGTGACTGTGATAGCCTTCTTCGCTATCTTGTTCACGGCGAAGTACCCAAAGGCACTGTTTGACTTCAATGTAGGGGTTATGCGCTGGTCATGGCGCGTAGCGTTCTACAGCTATCAAGCCCTGGGCACTGACAAGTATCCACCTTTCACCCTCAAAGCGGGTGGTTACCCTGCTGATTTGGAGGTGGTCTATCCAGAAAGGCTCTCCCGCGGGCTTGTCCTGGTAAAGTGGTGGCTTTTGGCTATTCCGCAGTACATTGTAGTTGCTTTGTTGCAGGGAGGCTGGGGCAGTAGCAATAGCGCAGGCTTGGTTCCTATTCTCACCATCTTTGCCGGAGTAGCATTACTATTCACTGGTAGGTATCCTGAGGATATTTTCAAGGTTGTTGTGGGGATGAATCGCTGGTCGTACCGCGTGTCTGCCTATGCGGCGCTGATGACAGACCGATACCCGCCATTCCGCCTTTGGGACTAGTGCTCGACCCAGCCCGAACGGCTTGGCGTGGCTCCTTTAGCCGCCAACACTTTCAAGTGATGCGGCGGTAAATCAGCCTTTTCATAGCTTGCCAATACGTTCCTTCGCAATAAGGGTTCACATCACATCCGTATCATGCTGTTGGCAATTGCCCCACAATTTGTACAGGTATGCCGCTTTGAAATCGCAGACAAACCTGTGTCCATATACCTGTTATAGCCGCAGCCTCAGCAGACTGTTTGCTATGACTATGGTGGTACGCAACAGAAAACCATAAAGTTAGGTAGCCTAGGAAGGTTGTTACGCCAGGCTGGACCTGCCGACTCTACACCCTATACCATCACCGAACATGCATTGGTGAAAGCACCAGGTTTATGCTACCATTGCTTTGTCCTGCAGTCTCAACTCAAAGGGGGAGAGAAGATGAGCCTAAAAACCAGGGAAGAATACTTTGACAGCCTGAGGAGGCTGAACCCAAGGTTATTTATGTTCGGTGAACAGGTAGAGCGTGCGGTTGACCATCCCATAGTCAAGCCGTCGTCAAACTCGGTAGCCATGACCTATGAGCTGGCTCAACAGCCAGAGCATGAAGACCTGCTTATAGCATCATCACACCTGAGCGGGGAGAGAATCAACCGCTTTACCCATATTCATCACAATCGGGACGACCTTATTAAGAAGATAAAGATGCTGAGGCTGCTAGGACAGAGAACGGCTACCTGCTTTCAACGCTGTGCCGGGATGGATGCCTTAAATACTATGTCGGCGGTCACCTTTGAGATAGACCAAGAGTGTGGCACCGACTACCACCAAAGGTTTAACGCTTTTCTGAGCTATGTCCAGAAGGAGGACCTGGTTTGTTCAGCAGCTATGACCGATCCCAAGGGTGACCGACGCCTGACCCCCAGCAAACAGAAGGACCCCGATTCATACCTGAGGGCAGTGGATGAAACGGCCAACGGGATCGTTGTACGCGGTGCCAAGCTGCATATAACTGGCGCACTGAATTCACACGAGATAATCGTTCTCCCCACCAGTAACATGAGGCCCGAGGACAGGGACTACGCTGTAGCCTGCGCTATACCCAGCGATAGCAAGGGCGTTTCGTATATCTACGGTCGCCAATCAAGCGATACCCGCAAGCTGGAGGGTGTAGAGATCGATGTAGGGAATCCAAGTTTTGGGAGTCAAGAGGCACTGATAGTATTCGATAATGTCTTCGTCCCTAAAGAGAGGGTTTTCATGATGGGGGAGCATCAGTTTTGTACCCGAGTGGTAGAGGTGTTCGGCTCTTATCATCGAAGTAGCTATGGGGGTTGTAAATCGGGACTGGGTGATGTTCTCATCGGTGCTGCTGCACTCATTGCTGACTACCAGGGGACAGCCCAGGCAGCCCATATTCGGGACAAGCTGGTTGAGATGACCCACTTGAATGAAACGCTCTACGCCTCCGGCATAGCCTGCTCTGCTGAGGGCTATGAGCTTCCCTCCGGCGGCTATCTTGTCAATCGCCTGCTGGCCAATGTCTGCAAACTGCACGTGGGTAGATTCCCCTTTGAGATAGTTAGACTGGCCCAGGATATAGCCGGCGGCCTGATGGTCACCCTACCCTCGGAAAAAGATTACAAGCATCCTGAGTTAGCTGACTTGTTGCAGAAATACCTGCAAGGAGTGCCCGAAATAGCAACAGAGGCCAGGGTGCGCATTCTGAGGCTGCTGGAGAACATGACCCTGGGGACTGGCGCCGTGGGTTACTTGACCGAGTCGCTTCATGGGGCTGGATCTCCCCAGGCCCAACGGATAATGATCGAACGTGAGACCGACCTGGAGTATAAGAAGCAGCTTGCGAGGAATATCGCAAGAGTAAAGCAATAAGCAGCCAGGATCAGGTCTCGGTGAACGTGCCTTGGCTTGATATGTTTTCTTGGGAGAGCATATCCCTCATCTTCCCTTGAATTCAGGTGCCCGTTTTTCTAAGAAAGACCTGATACCCTCCTCGCGATCCTCAGTCTCGAAGCAGTACTCCAGCGCATAATTATTCATTTGCCAGTGCGTCATCATATCCGTCCGCGACACTTCATATAGCATCCGCTTGGATATGCCCATAGCCACAGGTGGGCCGCTGGCGATCTCCTTTGCCAGTTCCATTGTGGTGGGCATCAGCTCATCGGCGGGGACCACTCGGTTGAGCAGGCCAATGGCCATGGCCTCTGGTGCCTCGATGATACGGCCAGTGAACACCAACTCACAGGCCTTGGCGATGCCGACGATGTGCACCAGGTTGTACGCCCCACAGGACTCTGGAGGAATGCCTCTCCTGGTCCAAACTGCGCCCATCCTGGCATTTTCGGAGCCAATGCGGATGTCGCAGGCTAGAGCCAGGCTCAGCCCCTGACCTACTGCCGGGCCGTTCACCGCAGCAATGGCAGGCTTCATCATGTCTTGCAGAATCGCCGGGAAGGCATCCCTGTCCTTCCTATCGAGGATGCGCTTTGCCGTTCTCACCCGTGTAATCTCGGCCGGCCGCTCCTTAACATCCTCACCGGCGCAGAATCCACGGCCAGCCCCGGTGATAACCAGCACCCGCACATCCTCATCCTGGTCCAGTTCCTCCAGCAGACGCACCAGTTCGTCATGCAGTTGAGCTGTAAAAGCATTAAGCCTATCGGGTCTATTCAGGGTGATGGTAGCTACATGATCGGCCTTCTCCAGGATAATAGTCTGATAGTCCATAGCATATCTCCTCCTATCTAGCGATGTTTTTTGCTTTGGTCCTTAGCCAAAAGGGATACTTTTTAATCAAGAAGAATCTCGCGGTTGTGGCTTTGGCCCTGCTACGATTATATACCTTTTCAGCCTTGCCCGCCTTCTTCCTTATGCACGTATCTGGACCCACGTTTCCCCAGGCCTCACGATATCGCTTACGGCTATGATTGACAACGTGTATTGTGAAGGCCATAATCGGTATGAGTTGGCGAAACCGCCAATAGAATATTAGCACGCTCATTGCTCCCCGATTAATGAATGAATCTATGAAGCTGAAAGACAAGGTAGCGTTGATAACTGGTGGCGGCAAGGGTATGGGGCGGGCCATTGGACTGGCATTTGCCACTGAGGGGGCAGACATTGTAGTCAACGACCTGGATTATAGCAATGCACAGAAGGTTGCCGCTGAAATCCAGTCTCTGGGGCGCCAGTCGCTGGCCAATGGAGCGGATGTCTCCGACAGCCAGGCTGTGGATAGCATGGTCAAACAGGCAGTGGATAAGTTTGGCCAGATCGATATTCTGGTGAACTGTGCCGGCATTCTACTGGTTAAAGAAATAGGCGAGACTGACGACGATGAGTGGAGTCGTGTAATAGCTGTCAACTTGAATGGCGTTTTTTACTGCACCAAGTCTGTACTAACCCACTCGATGCTACCAAGGCAAAGTGGCAAGATTATCAGCTTTGCCTCCGTCACACCCCTTAGAGGTGAGGGGTCAGTGTGCGCATACGCCGCCTCCAAAGGGGGCGTTATCGGATTTACCAAGGCCCTTTCCAGAGAGGTTGGACGAAGAGGAATAAATGTGAACGCTATCGCCCCTGGTTATATAGACACCGACCAGACTAAGGACGCCTTTGTCGACCGTACCAGGGAACACGTCATGAGACAAATTACCTTTCACAGGATAGGGGTCCCGACAGACATAGTCGGCACCGCCGTTTTCCTCGCCAGTGACGATTCCGCCTACATGACAGGCCAGACTATTATCGTTGATGGTGGAGTGGTCTAGGCGGTGGGACAATTAATATAGCGCCAGATTGAGCCAATACCGACACAATATCATGAATGCGACTTATCAGGAGGTGATTCGCCGATGAAAGCAGCAGTGTGGAAAGATATCAGTGTTTTTAAATTGGAGGAGGTTCCCGAACCACAGCCAAGACCTGATCAGGTCAAGGTGCAGATAGCCTATTGCGGTATATGCGGCTCCGACCCTCATATTGTGGAAGGTCGGCTGCCGGTCGCCGGCAAACCACCCCGAATTATCGGCCATGAAGCCTCGGGAACCATAGTGGAGGTGGGTAGCGATGTACGGCGCTACCAGGTGGGACAAAGGGTGGCGGTCAATTATATGGCCTACTGTGGAGCCTGCTACTACTGCCGCAATGGAATGCAGCACTTCTGCCAGAAGCCCTTCTTCTCGGCGAAGTCCTTTGCGGAGTACGCCGTATTCAAGGAAGAGTCGGTATTCTTGCTGCCCGACAACGTTAGCCAGGAAGAGGGCGCCTTGACCGAGCCAATATCGGTGGCCCTCCACGCCATTGACGTTGCCAACATCCACCCCGGCAACTCGGTAGCCATATTTGGAGCGGGCCCTATTGGACTGCTGCTACTGCAGTTGGCTATCAGGTCTGGTGCCACCAGGACACTGGTCTCTGAACCAGTGTCAGGGAAAAGGGAACTGGCCAAGCGGCTGGGAGCCGATGTAGTGGTTGACCCCTTCAACGAGAACCTGGAGGAGATCAGCAAACAACTGACCGAGTCCAGGGGCTTTGATACCATTCTGGAGGCGAGCGGAAGTCTTGCCGCTGCCAGGCAAGCCATCTTTCTTGTTGATAACTGCGGCACGGTACTCTGGTTCGCCGTCTACCCACTGGACGGCGAGGTAGGCGTCCCACCCTACTATCTGTACGATAAAGAGTTGACCATTCGCTCCATCGTTAGATCACCATATACCTTTCCGCGGGCTGTTGCCCTGCTGCCCAAGCTCGAGCTCAAGTCGCTAATATCAGACATCATACCTCTTGAGGACATCAACAAGGCTTTTGCCCTCCACAAAGAGGGGAAGGCTGTGAAGATACTAATCAAGCCATGAATTCCAGAACAAACGGAGGAGCAAAAATGGCTAACACACAATCCAAAGAGGAACTCATACGCTTCTTAGAAGCGAAAGCGGCTGAAGTGCGTGAGAGTATCATCAAAGTCACCAGTGCAGCTGGCAGCGGCCATGTCGGTGGAGGTCTATCTATGACCGATATCCTGGTGGCTCTCTACTATCACGTTCTTAAGTACGACCCCCATAATCCCAAATGGCCGGAGCGAGACCGCTTTATCCTGAGCAAAGGCCATGGTGCCATCGCCCTGTGCCCTGTCCTGGCTGATGTCGGATATTTTCCGGTAGAGAAGTTGGCTACCTTCAACCAGTTGGACAGCCCGTTTGGTATGCACCCAGACCGTAACAAGATACCCGGGGTGGAGATGAGTACCGGCTCCCTGGGACATGGCCTTTCTGTAGCAGTCGGGGCAGCCCTGTCCGCACGCGTTGACCACGCCAGCCACCGCATCTTCTGCCTCATGGGCGATGGCGAGCTAGACGAAGGCCTGATTTGGGAGGCAGCTATGTCAGCGGCCCACTATAAGCTGGGCAACCTGGTGGGTATTGTTGACCGAAATGGGCTATCCCTGGATGGCTTCACTGAAGATGTCATGACCCTGGAGCCTCTTCTTCAAAAATGGGAGGCCTTCGGCTGGCGAACGCAGGAGATCGATGGACACGATATGGGGGCGCTGCTCGATGCCTTTGCAAACTTGCCACCCACAAGTGATACTCAGCCTACCGTAATCATCGCCAAGACGGTGAAGGGCAAAGGTGTGTCGTTTATGGAGAATACCGTTGACTGGCACTATGGGAACCTGGATGAGGAACTCAGAGACCAGGCTTTGGCAGATCTAAAGAGTAAAAAACCCGCTGGAGGTGGTCATCATGGCTAAGGGTACATTCACCTGGAACGTTATGGACCTGGAGAATCTGAGCGCCAGGGAGACCTACGGCAAGGTATTGGCACAGTTCGGCGAACAGAACGAGAATATTGTTGTGCTGACTTCCGACCTGATGCTTTCTAATAAGACAGTGGACTTTGCCCGGGCCCTGCCCGAGAGGTTCTTCAACTTCGGCATAGCTGAGGCAAACATGATGGCCGCCGCTGCCGGCTTCGCTATCAGCGGCAAGATACCCTTTGTCAGCACTTTCGCTTGCTTCGCCTCCATGCGCTGCTGTGAGCAGGTACGCACCGATATCGCCTACCCCAACTTGCCGGTGCGTATAGTGGCTACACATGCAGGGGTCAGCCACGGTGCTGCCGGCACCACTCACCACGCCACGGAAGACCTGGCGATTATGAGGTCGCTGGCCAATATGACGGTTATAGCCCCCGCCGATGCCACCGAGACGGCTGAGGCGGTCAGGGCCAGCATTGACTACCCTGGACCGGTCTATATCAGGATCGGCCGCGGACGAGAGCCTCTTGTCTATCAACCAGGATATGACTATGAGATCGGCAAGGCCATCACTCTCCACCAAGGCAACGATGCTACCGTCTTCGCCTGCGGCGTTGCGGTGTCGGCTGCCAAAAATGCCGCCGAGAAGCTGGAGGCTGAAGGGATAAGCCTCCGGGTGATCGACCTTCATACATTGAAGCCAATAGACGAAGAGGCAGTGATTAGAGCTGCTGTGGAAACAGGAGCCATCGTTACCGCCGAGGAGCACACCATCATCGGCGGCCTGGGAGGAGCAGTGGCTGAGGTGCTGGCAGACGCCGGGATAGGGGTCTGCTTCAAGAGGATAGGCTTTCCCGACGTATACACGGACATTGGTTCCCCCCGAGAGCTGCTGAGCCGCTACGGGATCGATGCAGATGGCATAATCAGGGGGGTCAGGGAAGTACTGGAGAAGAAGGCCAAGAAGGCTAAGTAGGCAGACGAAGTCAAGCTTATGGCGAGCGGAATAATACATGAGACGTATCAATAACAACGCCGTTCGTGGTGAGCCTGTCGAACCATGGACGGCCCTTCGACAAGCTCAGGTCATGCCCTCACCCTCACCCTAGCCCTCTCCCTTCAAGGGAGAGGGAATCAGATTGCTTCGCTCCACTCGCAATGACAATAATAGTACGGCATGTGTCATGGGCTGCACCCCACCTGTCATTGCGAGGAGCGTCAGTGACGAAGCAATCTCAGGGAGGAGGTGGAGAGAGGAAATCCTCCCTCCTCTCGCCAGAGGCGAGTCGGTCGACAGAGTCGCCTCAGGAGACCTTTGGAGACTGACGGGGGCCTGGGGGTGTCGTCCTAGCCTGTCATTGCGAGGAGCGTCAGTGACGAAGCAATCTCGGGGAGGTAATGTAGGGAATGGTTCCTCCCCCCACCCAGATTCTTCCCCTTCACTTTGTGAAGGGTCAGAATGACAGGACGGGCGGGTGGGCGGGTCAAAATCTATCCTAACCCCCGTACGACTTCCGAAATCTCTCCAGCATCTTCCTCGGGGTTACCGCTGGCCTTTCATACTTGGGCAATTCCCCTTCTATCCCGAACAGGTACTTCGCTATACTCTTCAAGCTGTCAAGGTCATATCTCGCCATCATGGTTATGGTCTCCATCTGGGGCGAGCCACCGCCATGCAACCCCGCCACCTGCATCACACCGGACAAGTCTGAGACTATCATATTCTCTATGCCGCGGAAGCATCTGTGCTGATTCTCCGCCGATATTTGTGGATTCCTCATCAGGTATTTGTTTGCCAGGTCCTTTGTTTCCTCTGCGAAAAATTCCTCCTCAAAGGGCATGGTAGAGCACAGACCCCCGGCGAGGTCGGCCACGATTTTATACTCATTGTAGATCTCTTCCCCTGCCAATCTTCTGCCCGCATTGGTCAAAATCTCATCGGGTATGTAGGTTCCAGATGGCGACTTCTCAGCGCGGTAAGCGCTCATCTGACCGGCGGCGAGGACAAGCTCTGCCGTACCTATAATGTGAGAAATCTTTTCCCGTACGTGGGCTTGTCTTTCGATACCGTTGTATTCCGCCACAAGCGCAGCAGCGCTGGCCAAAACCTCGGATACAGCCGGCTTACAGCCAGTGTATGAATGCCTGTGGTAGTGCGCAAAAAGCAAGGCAAGAAAACCACCATATGCTGTTTGCCTTGGGTCACCCTTTCCGTCCAGAAACACCCTATCCCGAGGTACGAAAACATCGTCAAAGATGGTATACGATTCAGCGTCGCCCATTTCGGCAATAGGGGCCTTGAGCCACTTCCTCTTATGTTGGTACGCTGGCCTGATGAGCATCTTCACCCCTTCCCAGTCCGCCGGGACGGCAAAAGCAACGGCGTATTCATTGTCTTTCTCGGTCATAAATCTGGTAGGTATGGCTATTATCTCATCGCTTACTGGGGCGGTAGTGTTATCAATCTTGGCTCCCCTTACCACAATCCCATCTGGCCTGCTTTCTATTATCCTCAGATACAGGTCAGGGTCGGCTTGCTCGTGAGGTCTTTTCAATCTGTCGCCTTTGGTATCGGTTTGAGCACAGTTGGCACATATATCATTATCCTGCCAGTACCTGAGATACTTTATAAAGTTCTGGTTCGTATCTGTGCCCAGAGCCTGGTCCATTTCATAGGTGATGACGGACAGAGCATTCATGGCGTCTATTCCCATGCACCTCATGATGCAGCCTCCGACCCTATGGCATAATAGCCTGGTCATCTGCTGCTTCTTCAGCAGGTCGTCAACGCTTTGATGAATATGAGTGAACCTGTTTATCTTCTCTCCGGTTAGATGTGAAGTCGCCGTGCATAGCTCCTCCCACTCCTTGTCATTCGCCCGGTCATACGTCTCTTGTATAACATGTAGCTGCCCGGCAATCCTCTCATCATCCCTGCCTATTTTCTCACCACCCATGTACATGTTTCTTCTCATCTTCTTCAATCGGCTGTAATACTCGTCGAAAGTCTTCACTGCCATGGCTAATCCTCCTCAATTCTTTAGATTCTCATAACCCCATTTTTACCAAGATTACTATGCGGCACCATCCTTATAATAAAAATTACCCCTATCTCACCCTAAATAGCCTGCCCCCCATCCACGCTGATAACCGCCCCGGTTACGTAGTTGGAGGCGTCAGAGGCCAGGTATATCATCGTTCCCACCATTTCCTCAGGTTCGCCTATGCGTCCCATTGCGGTGCTGCTCACCGCACCCTTTAAGATCTCCGGGTTATTCCACAGGGCTTCGCTGAAGCGAGTCCTCAGTAGCCCTGGCGCTATTACATTCACCCTGATGTTGTACTTGGCCCATTCCTGAGCCATGATCTTGGTTGCCATGATTACCCCGGCTTTGCTTATGGAATAGACCGGTAATGTGCCAGCCCTGAGGCCCGCTACAGAGGAAACGTTGGTAATCCTGCCTCCACCCTGCTCCTTCATCACCCTGGCCACCGCCTGGCTGAGAAAGAACAGCCCCTTCAAGTTGAGGTTCATAATGGTGTCCCATGCTCTATCCTCTATATCCAGCGCGGAGTCCATCACCGGATTGGAACCAGCGTTATTCACCAGGATATCGATCCTGCCAAACTCCTCCTTGACCCTGGTCACCAGATTATTAATATCTTCCATCCTGCCTATATGGGCTGCTACCGCCAGTGACTTCCTTCCCAATCCCCTTATCTCCTCAGCTACATTTTCCAGGTCGGAAAGTTTCCGGCTAGCCACCGCAACATCTGCGCCAGCCTCAGCAAACCCCAAAGCAGCAGCCCGTCCAATGCCACGGCTGCCGCCGGTTACCAGAGCCACTTTGCCATCAAGCGAAAATTGGGAGACGGACATTTGTATTACCTCCTCTCGTCGTTTTCCTGACCAGTATAGCACAGTCGTAGTTCTTAGTAGAGTAGGAATACTAAGAATAAGCCTATCAGCGTTAACCAGCGATACCTTGCCGCCCGCACCTCTGGTGCACTTCGCCTGCCTTGGTTACTTTGCGATCCACAGGTCGTGCGGCAGGTAGCGGGTCAAATTCTCGTTGCCATCATCGGTGACCAGGACGATGTCCTCGGGCATTCCCCCAACGACCTCACCGTCGCGATCAAAGGCACCAAGCTCGATGCACAGCACCATCCCCGGCTGGACCACAGTCTCATTATCCGCTCTGATCCACGGTGGCTCGTGGTTGGCCAGCCCCGACCCATGCCCCATGAAGTCGACCACCGGTCTCTGCTGTGGGTCTCGCTTTTGAATATTCTCCACAGCGGCGTGATAGATATCGCAGATGCGAATGCCGGGCTTAACTCCAGCGACGGTTTCGAGGAAGCCCTCCCTGGCTATATTGTACAGGTCGATTTGCCTTTGCGGTGGGTCGCCTACATAGAAGGTTCGCTGAAAGTCGAGCTGATACCCTTTGTAGGAGGGGCCGCAGTCGCAGATGCCCTGGTCTCCTGTCTGAATGACCCGGTCAACAGGGGGCGTTATCCAGCGCATTACCCCACCAGCCTCACTGGAGTTGCTCGACCAGCACAGCCAGGTGGACACATTGGGTGAGTTGTGCAAGCCATGCTCAGCGGCTGCCTTCCAGAACACTCGGTGCACCTCAAGCTCGTTCACCCCAGGTCGTATCGCTTCCAGTGCCGCCCCGACCACAGCGCAGGCACGGCGGCAGCCCTCGCGAATGATCTCTACCTCATAAGGCGTTTTCACCATCCGCTGCTCCCAGATAACCGGGTCAGCGCTTACCAGCTTCGCCCCCGGCAGCCCCTTGTGCAGGGTTTCATACTCGTCGAAGGATAGATAGGTGTCTATGTCAGGCCCGGTTTCCACGCCCAGAACCCCGTTGCTCAGGCCAAGGTCTTCGATGGTGCTAAAGAACAAGGGCCAAAAGGCATTGGGGCGTCGCCTCGACAGCTCGGTCCACATGCGCATATCCTCTATGTACGTGTTTAGCGTCAGCGTGGATTGAAATGCATTGTGCGCCACCACCACAGGGTCATGGTCGGCACACAGGATCATCGCCGAGCGCCAGCAATCGTTGTGCATCTGGGCGGCATCAGTCCACCCGCCGTAATACCACCAGCTTGTGGGAGAGAATAACAGCAAGGCATCCAGGCTATGCTTATTCAGGAGCTGCCTTGCCTTATCGATGCGCAGCCTGTATTCGTCATAGGGAAAATGAGGCCACTTTACCCCCTGTTTCATGTTCACCCTCCGCTTTAAGATTTTTTAAGAAATGAAAGTGCTGCGGATATGGCCAGTCACGGCCATATTCCACGCCAGCAGCCATGCTATGCCTATTGCACATGGCTGTCAACCCGTTGTACTGTGGTTGCTTAGCGACGTAGCGCGAGGCTTTAGCCTCGCTATGAGAAGGCCCCGGCGTGTCGAGGCGCTACAGTAGGTGCAAATACACAAGGCAAGATTACTAAACGAGGTCATGGATCCGAATTGCCAGAGGGCTCTCTTCAGGCGGATGAGCGATCCCCCACAACAAGTTGCATAAAGCGATTGGTTATATGCTCTTTAGTGCCCATATGATGCAGCGATAACTCGCTCTCGCCGGGCAACTTGTCCAATCCCATCTACTCATTGTATCATGAGCTTACATGAAATCCCGCTATAGGAGATTCACATGAGTCATTTACAACTTAGAATGTGGGCTATTGCAACTATTACGCTTGCTTTTTTGGCTTGCGCTGTTCGCCTCGGCTGGGCCGCCAGTCATCTCATGCCGGCGGATGCCCGAGCCCTCATCGTTCTGCTCATGCTCGCCGTTCTTAATGTATACTCCCTAATCATCTACATCATTGTCAGACCAAGTCGCGAGAAGCTGAGCAATCTGTTTTTCAAGATATGGATTACGGTGACAGTTACGGCCACTGCTGCTGCTGGCGCCATCCACTTCGTCCGCTTTTTGCCATCCCCTCAGTGTGTGCCGCCATTCAGCCCAATAATAGCCATCCTGCTCCTTGTGGGGGGTATTAGCGGTTATCTACTGGTACTCTGGGTTGTCTGGTCTGTTCTGAAGGCGGGAGAAAAGCGATTTTGAACATCCCGCGCCTGAGGCGTCACCTCTTCCATTACGGTGGGTTTCGCCCTTCCGCTGAAGGGCTCCACCCACCCTACAATCTTTTATATTTGTCAAAGACCCTATACAGGGATTTTTCCAATCACTGAACAAATCATGACTCAGGCTCTAACTCAATCTGCAGTGCAACAAGAATTCTACACACCATGCTGTAGTAGCCAATGGCTGCTGTTAGTTCAACAATCTCGTGCTCACTCAAGAAGCTCCAGAGCTTAGCAAACGTGTCGTCTGACGCCCCAATATGCTGCGTCACCTCGTCAGCATACTGTAGTACCGCCCGCTCTTGATCGTTGAATGCAGCCGAGCTAGCCCAATGCGGGATCTCGTCAATCTGCTTTTGACTAGCCCCGGCCTCCAGTGCCCTAGAAGTATGCTGCTTGAACTCATACTCAGCTCCCGCGA
>Ga0307431_1001524_pt1 | contig 13242 bp, 18 predicted proteins | sample SalMarWE160170MG_FD_202155 | JGI IMG/M metagenome (GOLD analysis project Ga0307431, IMG submission 202155) | Salt marsh sediment microbial communities from the Plum Island Ecosystem LTER, Massachusetts, United States - WE1603-170 | ecosystem: Environmental > Aquatic > Marine > Intertidal zone >...
CAATTTCTACTAATTTATTTAATTGATAAAGATTTTGGGAAATTTCATCTTTTAGCAAAAGAACCTGGCTACTCAGATTTTGGGGTAGGGTAGAAGCTATTTTAGTTAAGAGAGAAATTTCTTCCCAGGCCTCTCTAAATAGTCCATTAGCATTTTGGGTGGCGGCTGAGCTGTCTTTTAAAATTAAAAAATTTTCTGCTTGCTCCATTTTTTCTTGGATTTGATTCAAAGTGGCTTGATATTCTTTCAATTGTTGCTCTTTTTCTTTTTGGAAGATAAAAGCCCCCAAAGCCAGGAAAAAAATTAAAACCAGAATTACAATCAAATTCTTCCGTAATTTAGGGAAAGTGAGGATGGGTATTTTAGGAAAGGTTGGTTTAGGAAGGGTCGGGTGGGGTAGTTTTAACTTTGGGACTTTTAATAGTGGCAAGCGGGGCTTTTTGATTAATTTTTTAATGAAGCTGAGAACTGGAGTGAGAGCTTGTTTTAAAGAAAACTTTTCTGGTTGAGGTAAAATAGCTCCACGCTTTTTTGCTAAAATTTCTTTACTAAGAAAGATTAACAAACAAATCCCAGAAATTTTTGAAACCTCTTCTTTTTTGTTATTTAAGATTTCTCTTAATTTCTTTTCGTCAAAAGGTTCTATTTTAGCAATTTTATCAAACAAATTTCCCTGGGCAAAATAATCAAAAACTTCTTTAGTTAAAACTAAAATTATATCATTTTCAGCTAATTTTCCCGAAATAATGTTTCCAAATATTTTTAAGGGATAGGGTTCAATTTCCTGAAATCTTAATTTTCGGTCAATATCAATTACCTGTCCTTCTCTTAATAAAAAAACTTTCAAATCTCCAACTTTAGTAAAATTTAATTCAAAATTTCTCAGAGAAAGAGTGGCGAAACTTAGGTTTCCCAACCAGCTGACATCTCCGCTTTTAGCAATTTTTTCCAAAAATTCATTCGCCGTTCTTAAACTTTCTTTGAGTGATTTTTCTTGGGAATGAAGTTTTGGACTGTAATATTCCCCTTTGATTACTCTGGCCAAATTCTCAAGAAATTTAAAATTCTGAGGCAAAACATTTTTTAGGACACCTACCATATACAAACTTCCCACCCTTTTTTCATAAATATTTTCTGGCTCATAACAAAAACTGTCAAAAATCAATTTTGCTTGCCCCGAAGCGAGCTCGCTCTGCTTCGGGGGATTAAAATGAAACTCAAAGACCTGCATCAATTTCATTCTAACAAATTTTACTAATTTGATAAAATTTGCTAATTTAAAATAGTTGGGCACTTGGCGCAGTGGTTAGCGCGCGTCGTTCACATCGACGAGGTCGCTGGTTCAAATCCAGCAGTGCCCACTAAGGAGGGTTATAGTACCTTCCTAATTTAATATAGAAAGGGGGTAATAGAATGATAAGCACTGAAGTTTTCGAAAGAGTAGGAGAGGAGTTTGGAACGCCAGCCTATGTCTATGGGGAAGAAGATATCCGACGTCAATTGGACTCTTTGGAACAGGGTATAATTTATTACCCGAAGAAGATTCTTTACGCAGTAAAGGCGAACTTTAATTCCCGTATTCTGAGAATCTTAAAAGAAGGAGGAGTGGGGATTGATGCTGTTTCGCCAGGAGAAATAGCTCTGGCTTTGAGGGTAGGATTTTCGCCAAAGGACATTCTCTTTACCGGCAATAACATCACTGATGAAGAAATGGATTTTGCCGTAGAAAAAGGAGTTTTGTTGAATATTGACTCCCTTCCTCGCTTAGAGAAATTTGGCCAGAAATACCCAGAGCAGAAGGTTTGCGTAAGGATAAACCCTGACGTTGGGGCAGGTCATCATGACCATTGCATTACTGGTGGACCGAAGTCAAAGTTTGGCATTTGGCATTCTGAGGTGAAAGAAATAAAAAGAATAGCCGAAAACTACGAACTGGAGATTGTTGGTATTCATGAGCACATTGGCTCTCAGATACTGGAGGTTGATAAATTCTTAATGGCTATGGAAGTTCTTCTAAGGGTGGCGCCAAGTTTTCCTGACCTGGAGTTTATTGATTTTGGCGGAGGTTTCGGCGTACCATACAAACCCGGAGAAAAGCCATTAGACATAAAGGAGCTGGGCCGGAAAATGTCTGGGCGCTTCAAGGATTTCTGCCGAAAATACCGTAAAAAATTGACACTGGTTATAGAACCTGGTCGCTTCTTAGTGGCTGAAGCTGGCTACTTGTTAACCAGGGCTAATACAGTAAAAAGAAATCCTGATGGCCGAGTTTTTGTCGGCGTGGACAGCGGCTTCAATCACTTAATAAGGCCGGCAATGTATGATTCCTTCCATCCGATTACCAATATTTCCAACCCTGGTGGCGAAAAGGAAAAAGTGGATATCGGTGGCAATATCTGCGAAAGTGGAGATATATTTGCAAAAGATAGAGAAATCAGCCGGGTAAAAGAAGGCGACCTTATCCTGATCAGAGTAGCTGGTGCTTATGGTTATTCCATGTCTTCCAATTACAACCTGAGGCCAAGACCACCCGAAGTCCTGGTTAAGCCGGATAAAACCTTGCGACTGATTAGAAAAAGAGAAACCATAAAAAAAATAATTGGAACTGGAGGTGTCTAAGATGATAAACATTGGTATTGTCGGGTATGGCAACATAGGAAAAGCTGCTAGAAAAGTAATTGGCAAAACTCCTGATATGATTCTTAGAGGAATCATTACCAGAAGACCGGAACAGGTAAAAGAAGAAATTTTAGGCGGACCTTCGGAAGAGAAGATGGCACTGATAAACTTAGATCGCTATGTCTTAGATCTTAATCAAAAGAGAAAATGGAATCGTTTAGGTGTAGATGTTGCCATTCTTTGCGGCGGCTCCAAGGAAGATACCCCGGTTCAGGGCCCAGAACTTGCCGCAAGGTTCAATACAGTGGATAGCTTTGACACTCACGCCGACATCCCTGGTTATTTCCAGAGAATGGATTCTGTAGCCAAAGAAGCAGGAAACGTGTCTATAGTTTCGGCTGGCTGGGACCCCGGGATTTTCTCCTTAGAGAGAATTCTTGGCAATGCCTTTTTGACCGGAGGCGAATCATACACCTTTTGGGGTGAAGGGGTTAGCCAGGGTCATTCGGATGCCGCCAGAAAAGTAAAAGGAGTGGTGGATGCCAGACAGTACACCATTCCAATCGAGGAAGCTATCCAACGGGTGAGAGCTGGCGAAACACCAGAATTTTCCAAGAGGCAAATGCACAAACGTCTAGTCTTCATCGTTGCTGAAGAAGGAGCAGATTTAGAGAGGGTAAAGAAAGAAATAGTAGAGATGCCAAAGTACTATGATGAATATGACACTGAAGTTATATTCATCAGCGAAGAAGAGATGAAGAGAAAGCATTCTGCTTTTCCTCACGGCGGCTTTGTGCTTACCTCGGGATTAACCGGCGATGGCAACAAGCAGATTCTTGAATACAAATGCCAGCTGGAAAGTAATCCGGAATTTACAGCCAGCGTTCTGGTTGCCTGCGCCAGGGCAGCTTATAGAATGAACAAAGAGGGACAGAGCGGCGCATTTACGATATTAGATTTTCCTTTAGGATACTTAAGTCCTCATTCTGGGGAGATACTGAGAAGCAGGTTTATGTAGTTCTTTCCGGGCGAGAGATACTTTAGGGTATCTCTCTTTTTTTTGACAAAATCCTTTTTAAATACCAAGATAAAAGTAGATTATGAATGAAAAAATGAGGGCTCATGTTGTTGTTTCCGGTAGGGTCCAGGGAGTTTTCTTTCGGTCCCAAACCCAAGAAAAAGCCCAGCAATCGGGCGTATCTGGCTGGGTAAAAAACCTCGCTGAGGGCCGAGTAGAAGCCGTTTTTGAAGGCGAAAGGGCTAAAGTTGAGCAAATGGTTAAATGGGCTAAAAAAGGCCCTTCCGGAGCCATTGTCAACGATTTAAACCTGGTTTAGGAGGAGTATCGAGGCGAATTTAGCAATTTTGAGATAAGATATTAAATGGGGCGTTTTTGGTTGACAAAAATAATTTTATTTGTTATGCTACAAACAACTCCTACTATTGATAAGTAGGAAATTTGAAAAAAGTCAGCTCAACTGACCAAAAAGGAGGGAATGATGTGGCATTGGTTCTTTGATTTATTTTGCCTGGCACTGCTCTTCTTTTTTATGGTAGACCAATTAACATTTTTATGGGTAAGAAGAGTTTACTATTTGGCTTACCATCTAATGATTCGGAGCAAAGGATATATAATTTTCATTGACATCGACGATTTTAAAAAATTTAATGATGAGTATGGATATGAAACTGGCGATAAAGTATTAAGGAAAGTCGGTGTCATCCTTTTGATTGAATCTCGTCTGCGAGCTTTCAGATGGGGAGGAGAAGAATTATGTATCCTGTTGCCCTGGTCTAGCAAAGATAAGGCAGTGCAATTAGCTGAGAGGGTGAAGCAAAGAATTCAGGAAGCGGGCCTAGGAGAGCTAAAAGTAACAGTATCTTGCGGTGTGGCTAAATACGAGGAAGATGCCCGGAGATTATTGCAAGCAGCTAAAAATAACGGCAAAAATCAAGTATTGGTATCAGAGTAAAGGCGGCTAGAGATGTTCAACTTATCCAGCCGCTTTTTTATTTCGGCTTGATTTTTTAAATACAATATGGTAAAAATAAAAAAACAATTAAATAGGGAAGGAGGGAAAGAACTATGGCTAAGATAGCTGTTTATAATCTATTTCAGAGAGAGCTGGAGGACGAGGAGAAAATCAATGAAGTTGCCAGGGCGATCCTGGGGGCAATATTAAGCATTCCCAGGATAGGGCTGAAAGAAGCAGACATTTCCTTCACTTTTCCGCGGGATTTCACTGGGAAACCAGAAAAGGTTTCAGTGGTAATCACTGAGGAGTCATTTTTCAGAGAGAAAGTGAACTCCCAGGTCCGGCAGAACCTGCGCCGAAGAGTGAGAGGAGCTCTTCAACCGGTTTTGAGAAGAGAGGGCAGAAACATATCAGTCGAGATATGGCCCAAATGAAGGTTCTTAAGGAGGCGATGTTCTTTAGGACGGGTATTAGCTGAGGTCAATACCCGTTTTTCTTTGGCTGGACAAGTTCTTCCCAAAGTGCCAAAATTAAAGTAGAAAATGCCAAAAACTTTTTTAAACAAAATCAAGGATTTTTTCAATCGAGTTTTTGGGCTTCAAAAACCTTTACCTCATTCGCCAAGACTACCAGAAGAAGCCTTGCCAGAGTCAATCGAGAAAATTCAAGAAATAGTTAAAGATCTCTCAAGCCAAATTGAAGAATTTTCAAAAGAGAATGAGGAACTTTCCCAGCAACTTTCCGCTACTGCCAGAACTCATAAGATTTTATTGATATTCACCCTTATCAGCGTGATAATCAGTATCATTCTCATTTTAAAATTAATTTAAAGGTCGATTTCACATTTTAACAAAATAAAATACGACTAACTTGGTATTACCACTATGGCTAAAGAAGTTATAAAAAAAGACGGGACCAAAGAACCCTTTGATCCTGAAAAAATTAGAAAATCAATCGCAGCTGCTGCCGAGCTTGCTAATCTCTCTGAAGAGAAAAAAAATGAGGTAGTGGAGCAGGTGGCAACTGCCGTCATTCAGATGGCCGAAGGCAAAGAAGAAATAGACACATCAGAGCTTAGAGAAAAAATTCTCTCAGACTTAGACCGTGTTGAGCCTTCTGTTTCTGCCGCCTGGAGAAAATACGACCAAGAGCAGAAGGGAGTTTAGAATTTGGGTTTTTAAAACATCCAAAAAGTGCCAAAATTAAATTGAGAAATGCCCAAAAAAGTAAGCATGAAGATTAAATTTATTGTAAAGCCAATTTTAAAGAAACAAAAAGCTAAGGAGTATCAGGGAGAATTTTTAAAATTAAAAAAGGAACTTCAAGAAAGAGGAGAAAAAGTAGAGGAAGTTTTTACCGCAACCAGCGGAGAAAATAATGCCAGGATTTTGGCCCAAAAAGCCATTGAAGAAGGTTTTGATAGAATCGTTCTGGTTGGAGGAGATGGACTGTTAAATGAGGGAGTGAATGGAATAATTGAGGCAACCCAAGGGAAAATTCCTTCTGATTTTACTCTTGGAACAATTCCTACCGGCTCCGGCAACAATTTCGCCAAAACCCTTAAAATTCCAAAGGATGTCAAAGAAGCCTTTCAGGTAATCAAAAAAGATAAAACAACCCTTGTTGATATCGGAAAGGTAAATGAGAGATTCTTCGTAAACGTGGTAAGTTTCGGGTTTGACGCCAAGGTGAATAAACTGGCAAATGAAATTAAAGAAAAATATCACTTTTTACCAAAAGAAGGAAGTTATCTCATAGCTGCCCTAAAGGAAATCATCGTTAAAATCCCTCTTTATCAAGTTGAATTAAAAGGAGAGGGGATAAATTTAAGAAACAAAGTAATCTTGGTAGCCGTGAACAATGGTCCAAGTTATGGAGCCATTTTCAAAATTGCCCCGGCTGCCGTTGTCAACGACGGAAAATTCGACGTTTGCCTCATTGAATCGGTGGGGAGGATTAAAGCCCTTTTCGATATTTACCGGGTTATCCAGGGAACCCATATTCATCTTCCCGAGGTCAAGATGTTAAAGACCTCATCCCTGACCGTTTCCGCCCCAGAGCCCCTTCCTTACGAAACAGACGGCGAGGTCTTAAAACCCAAAAAAGAATACCGAGTCAGTATTCTTCCAAAAGCATTAAAAATTTTAGTATCGTAATTTTATGAAAAAAGCAATTATTTTCTTTGTTTTTTCTGCTATTTTTATTTTGGCAGGATTTAATAATTCAGCTTTAGCTGAGACCGATTGTGATATTGATTATAACGAGTGCAAGATTACCATTACCATAAAAATCGCTTTTGCTGGAGCCACTGATCAACAAATTAAAGATTGGACAGATGAAATAGAGGACGTTTGGAACGGCCCCAATAATTTTCAAACTACCGGAGATTGCGACTGCGAGGTTGAGTTTAAGGTTGAAACAATGAAAATAACCAATCCAGCAAACGTTAACTGCGACCCGCCGCCAGCTGGTTATCACTGCGTGATGGTTACTCCCTGGAACAATAATAACAACAACCTCCCCTGGTTTTATAAACCAGATAACACAAAGAAATATGTGGTGGCTTATATGGGCTACAAATCCTCCAGTCCCTCTCAGGGTGGGGCTAGTATTAATGGTTGGTGGTCGGACCAAACCAGCAGGGACGATTACAAAGATGCTGCCCATGAAGTAGGTCATATGATGGGATTGGACGATGAATATGGCAACCCCAATATTATGGGCCAAACTTCGGGGCCGAATGCCAAGCCAACCCAGGCCCAAATTGACCAGGTGGTTAAAAATGTTTGCGGAGAGGGTGCTTGTCCTGATTTCTGTTGCTGCGGTAATGGAAAGGTTGATAAAGACAAGGAAGAACAGTGCGACCCAATGGCTGAATCAGATGATTGTAAAGAAGGGGAGTATTGTTGTCCTATCTGTTGTCAATGCCATTCTCAATTATGTTCGCCAGAAAACGGCGAATATGCCACTCAATCTGACTGTCAAAGAAGTTGTGAAGATGGCCAGTGCCTTTACAATTATCAAACCGGCTGCTGGGATTGTAAGAAACACGAGACAAAAATAACGCCAGTTTTAACCACCACCAACATGCTCTGGCTTGGGCTGGGGACTTTGTTATCAATGTTATTTCTTGCCAGTGTGATATTAAGGAAAGTGAAACTATTTTTAATCAGTTTGGGAATTTTAGCTGTTGCTTCAATCGTTTATTATTCTTCAGACATCTCTAAATTTTTTGAAAAACCATTTGAAGGATTTCCTTCGCCAGAACCAAGCATAGAATATGCCGGTTTGAAAGAAACAGTGGCAATTTTTATACCAGTGGAAGAGGGCGAAGAGGAAGAAGCTGCCCAAGGAGAAGTTGAAGAAGAGGAAGCAGCGCCTGTGGGAGAAGAGGAGGAACAACCGCCGGCTGAAGAAGAACCGCCGGAAGAAGAACCGCCGGCTCTTCCATCCGCTCCTCCTGAAATTTCAATAACTCCTGATTTTCTGGATTTTGGGCCGGAGTTTACCGAAAACTTCTTTATCATCGGAAATACTGGCGAGGAAACCCTTTCCTGGGAAATAACCGTTGATTTACCAGAATGGTTAAGCGTTTCTCCGCTAAATGGAGAAGTTTCAGCCGGAGACGAAGGAGAAGTTTGGGTTAACGTAGATAGGTCAAAAATGGTTTCAGGCCTTTACGATCACAAAGTCTTCATCGCCTCAAATGGCGGCGAAGGAGGTTTATCTGTAATGATGATCATTGAAGAGGAATTTTAAAAAACCATGAGGATTCTAATGCTTTATGAAAAAACCTTTTGATACAGTCTCTTATCAAAAAGCCAGAATTACCGACCTGATTCTTTTTGGTATTAATTCAATAATCGAGAATAAAGAAAAATGCACTTTTGAGAGACTGATTAAGGAATGCTTTACTCTATTTCCTGAAACCTTTGGTTTTTCAAAACATCCCAAATGGCCAGATGCCCGTAAAGTAGATCGTCCCCTAAGATTTCTCAGAAAAAGAAAATTAATTACTGGAGATCCAAAAACTTATTTCTCTTTGACCAAACTGGGGAAGAAAATCGCCCTCGAAACCGCCAAAACCTTTAGACAACGGAAATTGTTTAAATAAGTATGAAAAAAATATTAGAAATTGGGGTAGTGGGCTCGACAGATGGAAATGATTTACCAGCTATTGTTAAAAGCATTAAAAAAGGAAAACTAAAAGGCCTGGCCAGGATAGCTGTAATAATTTCTGATAAAAAAGATTCTGGAATTTTAAAAAAGGCGAAACATTATAAAATAGAACATCATTATCTTGACCCCAAAGGGATGGAAAGAACTGAATATGACAAGAAAATTGCTGAAAAATTAGATAAATACAATGTTCAACTGATAGCCTTAATCGGCTATATGAGATTGTTTAGTAGTTGGTTTGTAAAAAGATATAAAAACAGGATAATGAATATCCACCCTTCTTTATTGCCTTCTTTTCCCGGTATTGATAGAAGCGTCCATAAAGCTGTATTGGCTTACGGATGTAAAGTTTCCGGCTGCACATTATTCTTTATAGATGAGGGTAAAGATACGGGACCCATAATAATGCAAAAAGCCGTTCCTGTGTATGCAGATGACAGCATTAATACTTTAAGGAAAAGAGTGCAGAAAGCAGAGCAGGAGATTTATCCAGAGGCAATAAAATTATATGCCCTGGGGAAATTAAAAATAAAGACATGAAACTAAAAAAACAACCAAATTTAAAAAGAAGGCCCATTCGTGCTTGGACTTTAGCCACCCGTTTAGAACACCGCAGAATCAAAAACAAGAAGATTAAGAAAAAATGAAACTCAAAAACCTCCCAAAAATCGAAAAGCCGAGAGAGAAAATTATGATAAAATTAAATAAATATGAGTAAAATTAACCAAAAAATTGAAGCTGATTTAAAAAATAAATTAGGAGATAAATGGGAACTTTTTAAAAAAATACATAAATTGATTTTATCTTTAAATAAAGAGGTTGATTTTCGAGTTTTCCCAATTTATATAAGATATTCTTTAAGAGAAAAGAATATTGCCCTTATTTATTTTAAAGGTAAATTTGTTGCTAATGGTAACCTTGATTTTGGTTTGAATTTAGAAAAATATTCAAAAGTTAAAGGATTCGTCAGGGCAAAACATATGAAGTACCCAGGTATAACCCATAGTGTAAAATTAAAAAAACTAGAGGGTATTACGTCAGATATTATTAAGGCAATAAAATCTATAATTTGAATATGAGAAATAAAAAACAACTTGGACAATTTTTTACAAGAAATTCAGATGATATTCTTAATGGATTAGAAAAATATATTAAAGACAGAACCATTGTTGATCCATTTGCTGGCGATGGAGATCTAATTTTATGGGCCAAAAAATACGGAGTAAAGAAAATAAACGGTTACGATATTGACAAGAATTATATTAATGGGATAGATATTTTTTATCATGATAGCATAGAGAATCCACAAAAATATAATTTTGTTTTAACTAACCCTCCTTATTTGCACAAAAATAAAGCGACAAAAAAGATAAAAGATAAATATTTTACTGGCCAAAATTCTAGATTTGAAGATTTATATCAAGTCTCAATTAATTCTATTCTGAATTCGGAGGAAGGAATATTGATTGTCCCCCTGAATTTTCTATCGGCAGAAAATTCGGATAGAATTAGAAGAATATTTTTCGAAAAATTTAAAATAATTCATCTTAATATTTTTGAAGAACAAGTATTTGAAGATACGACCTATAATGTTGTTTCTTTTTATTATAAAAAGAAATCTAAAGAATTTAAGAAAAATCTTATTAATAGTTTTATATTTCCATCAAACAAGAAGACAAGACTGATATTAGACGAAAGATATGGTTGGCAATTGGGAGGTGAATTTAGAGCGAAGATTAATCCAATGAAAAATTTATTAGGTATCTATAGGGCCACAGAGGATCTTTTACATGATGGTAACGAAAAAGTTGAGCTAGCCTTTAATCACATCAAAGATAAGAAAAATTTTTATATCAGTAAACATATTAAAGATTTATTAGAAAAAAATATTATTTTATTAAGGGCTATAGATAATAAAAACGGTAAAAAAATACAATTGGAAGATATTAGAGAATATGGTCCCATTGCCTTGATTGGCAAGAAAACTTCTAGAAATATGGCTTATTTATTATTCAAAAAAAAACTCAGCCTAAAAGAGCAAGAAAAATTAATTAAATATTTTAATGATTATTTAGATAGAGAAAGAAAGAGACATTTCTCTCTGTTTTTGACTAATTTTAGAGATAATGGCAGAAAAAGAATAAGTTTCGATTTTGTCTATAAATTTATTAATTATTTATATTTTAATAAACTTAATAATAAACAAAAAAGTTTATTTGCTTAATTTATGAATAAATGGGTTAAAAAAAGTATAAAGTTAGCTAACTCTAGAGGATATCTTGATAAATTAACTAATGTGTATCCCATTAATTTAGCCTTGGCGCGAGATATCAGTCTAGCAGAAGGAGAAAGAATAAAGAAGGCATTTAGAAAGAAAAACTGTAAAGAATTAATATCTGTTTTGTTGAACCTTGAGAGATTTCCCGTAGACGACCCCTACATTGGTTTTTTTAGAAAAGATAGAAAGGCTCTAGGTAGGAACCCAAAGACAGTAAGGCGTATAGGACAAAGATTAATAAAAATGGGAATTAACGAAATATTAATTGGCGTAAGTAGGGCTAAGACACCGTCTCGGCAAGCCGGACAGTTGTTTAAAAAGTGGACCCACAAACTAAGATATCCCGTTCTATCTAAAAATGATTTTTTAAGCTATAGAAAGATTGCGTTATTAGAGGGTGGTGATAAAGCTCTTAAAAATTTTGCGACAGAAGAATTGGGCTATACTGGTCAAAAAGGGCTAGATATGGTTTTGAGGATAGGAAATAAATTTGTTATAGGTGAAGCTAAATTAATCACTACTAGTGGAGGAACTCAGGATAAAAGTTTTAGGGAAAGTATGTATTTTATTAAACAAAAAGATAGAAGAAATGTAATTCGCATCGCAATTTTAGACGGTATGGTTTGGTTGGTATCTAGGGAAGCCATATTGAAAAAGAAAAAGCCAAATTTATATGAAACTGTCGTTAATTTAAGTAAAGATGAAATTGTCTTGAGTGCCTTGCTCCTGAAAGATTTAATTAAAAGTCTGCAAGGGTCGAAGAATTAATTGAGAAATAAAATCATGATAAACGATATCTTGGAACAAATTACAGAAGATTATTTCCGGAGTAAATGAAAAATTAGAAAAAGAAAATGAATAAGAAAATAATAAAAGAAAAATTGGATTTAATTAGGGGAGAAATTATTTCATCTGCTTCGAGAATCGAGTTTATTCTTGGTTATCGCTTAAGAAAATATTTTTTCCCTAAAACTAATAATAAAGCAACAATTCTTTTTTGGAATATTATAAACACTCCCTTTCTTAGTTTTGATAACAAAATTAGTATTTATGAATCGACTCCATATTTTAAAAGATTAAAAGATTGCCCTAAAATTAAAAAATCTTTGAGGTTTGTTCAAAGATTGAGGAATGTAATGGCCCATTGGGAATTGAGTGAAAGAGAAAGTAATTTAGATAAGATTGTTATGTTTACACTTGTCGGAAAATATAAAAAAATAACAATTAATGAGAAGTTAATTCAAGAATTTGAAAAACACTTCAATTTTCTTCTAAAGAAATTTGGCTATAGTCAATGAATTAAATAAATTCATTTCTTTTCGAAAAAATGAAAAATGATGTCAACTCTATTTTTAACAAAAAGTCGAAGAATTAATTGAGAAATAAAATTATGGATTATAAAAAACTTTTTTACATTGCAGGTACAATATTTTTTATTTTAGCTTCTGTAATAACAATACTGATGATGGCTATGATGTTTGGCGGAGCCTTGTTTGATTAGAATTAATAATCAAAATTTAGCCCGAAGTTAAAAGAAATTCATGAAAAAACCTAAAAGCCCAATTTTAACAGTAGACGGGATTATTTTGGAAAATAATAAAATTTTATTAGAAAAACGGGCAGTTAAGCCATTTTTTGGATATTGGGTATTGCCGGGTGGACATATAGATTATAATGAAAAAGTAGAAGAAGCAATTAAAAGAGAAATAAAAGAAGAATTGGGAATTTCGGCAAAGATTAAAAAATTGATTGGAGTTTACTCTGATCCCAAAAGACACCCTTGGTATCATACCGTTGCCGTAGTTTTTCTTTGTCAAAAAACCAGAGGTAAAACTCATACCAGCCAGGAAGTATCAGATTTTAAATATTACCCTTTAAATAACCTTCCCCAAAGAATCGGTTTTGACCATCGCAAGATAATTAATGATTTTAAAAAAAAACATATAAAATAACCAAAATTTAGGGCGAAGTTGAAGGAAATTTAATAAAATCATGAAAAATTGGCTAAATTTTAACACAAATAAATTACAAATAGGAGGACTTGACAGAGGTTCTAGCTTTGCTATAATTATAATAGTTAATCCCACTGTCTTCCTCCGCTTCGGCGGGCGACGGCAGTTTTTATTTTTATGAAAAGAGCTTTTGTTTTTATTGACGGTGGCAATTTTTACTTTAAATTAAAAGACCTAA
>Ga0307431_1001527_pt1 | contig 13237 bp, 8 predicted proteins | sample SalMarWE160170MG_FD_202155 | JGI IMG/M metagenome (GOLD analysis project Ga0307431, IMG submission 202155) | Salt marsh sediment microbial communities from the Plum Island Ecosystem LTER, Massachusetts, United States - WE1603-170 | ecosystem: Environmental > Aquatic > Marine > Intertidal zone >...
CCCGATGCGCCTTCTGGTGGAAATGATATTAATTTCACACCCTTCATCGACACAATCCTGAATTGGTTGTGCAAAATCGGATTTAGGTTCAGTCAATGTGATTGATTGAGAATCCAATAATCACTTAGTAAATTACAATACAAACTCGAGGACGAAACATCAATCGTCCTCGAGTTTTTTCTTGCTTAAATTAATTACTTTATGAAATTTATTTCTGTGTTTTCAACGTTACATCTGCCAATTTTTCAATCACCCCAATAACGGCTGAGTTATCCTGTTCTGCCATACCCATTTCCAGCATGGCATTGAATAACTGCGTGTTTACGGCAGTGGAAGGCAAAGGAATCCCATACTCTCGAGCGGTGTCCATGACAATGCTCAAATCCTTCGCTTGCATGTAAGCTTTAAACCCAGGTTCTCGATTGCCAGCGAACAAATGATGAGGTTTATTATCCAGCGTCCAGCACCCCGCCGCACCTCCCCTAATCGCCTGCACAACTTTTTCAGGATCTGCACCTGCTTTCTGCGCCAGGATCAATAACTCACCCATGGCGACCATCTGGGCTGCGACCATGATTTGATTCGCCGCCTTCGCAATCTGACCGTCCCCCAAGCCTCCCACATGGGTAATTGTTTCTCCGATAGCCTGCAGTATAGGCATGACCTTTTCCAACGCCTCGGCTGAATCGCCCACCATGATGGTCAATGTCCCATTGATCGCACCGATATCCCCGCCGCTGACCGGAGCATCCAACATGGTCACACCTTTCTCAGCCAATTTCCCACCCACCCTGCGAGCTGTCGCAGGTTTGATCGTCGAATTGTCAATATAAATCAATCCCTCATGAGCGCCTTGAATGATGCCCTTCTCCCCCAATGCCACCAATTCAACATCCGGCGAATCCGGAAGATTGGTAAAAACAATATCCACCTGTTCAGCTACCTCAGCAGGTGAATGGGCTTCGATGGCACCTTCACTGACCAGTTCATGGACACTTTGACGGCTGCGGTTATGAACAACTATCTCATAGCCGGCTTTCATGATATTCCTTGCCATAGGCTTTCCCATGATCCCCAAGCCGATATATCCGATTTTATATTTCACTCCGACAATCCTTTCAATTTTTAGTCGTAAACAATTATGACTAAAACCAGTTAATTATGCCCATCGCTTGATAAAGACAGGTCCATCAAAACAGGCTAACCACCCTGGCGGCAGCGATGGATCAAAGGCTTGGGGAACCTCGCAGCTCCCACAAAGTCCCATTCCGCAGCGCATGTGGGCTTCCCAGGATAATTGATCATTCACCTGCTGCTGTTGGCAAAGGTCAGCCAAAGCACTCAGCATGCCCGTAGGTCCGCAGGCATACAACGTGTCATAATTAAGTTGATTCATCGCTTCAGCGACCAGTGTTGTCACCAGACCTCGTTTTCCCCGACTGCCATCCTCAGTGGCGAGCGAAAGGCCGCAGCCAAGCTCTCCAAATTCAGCCGTCAACAAAATCCCCGATTCTGTGCCTGCACCTATACAAACATCTACCGTTCTCCCACTTTTACTCGCCAGGTCAGCCAGCGGATAAAGCGGTGCAGCGCCATACCCCCCCGCAACGAGCAATAATCGCTCCCCTTCAAGGCTGAATCCATGCCCAAGAGGGCCCTTAATCCACACCTCGTCACCAACTCCCAAGGTGTGCAGCGCATGGCTAAAGATTCCAACATCAACAACCATCAGGCTCAAGGGATCCATGCCAGCAATGCTAAAGGGCTTCTCGCCGATTCCGGGCAGCCATGCCATGACAAATTGACCGGGGTCTGCTTGAATAGAACCATCGAGTGTGATCCAGCACGTGGAATCATTAAGCATTCGAACTGAGGTAATCTTTTGGGCTTTGAATGATGCTGTCAACTTTATAATGCCTTTCCGATTAATTCTTTGACGGACCGATAATTATGTTCCTCCATAAAGGATTGCATCTCCTTTAATATCAAGGTAAAAGCCTCAGGCCCGCGGTACCACAACGCAGACCCCACCCCTACCGCAGTCGCACCCGCCATGAGCATTTCAATCGCATCCTGTCCGGTTGTGACGCCGCCCGTGCCGATGATGGGCACAGAGACACATCGTGCGATCTCCGCCACACAGCGCAGTGCAATGGGCTTCAGCGCCGGACCGGATAAGCCACCAACCTTGTTGCTGAGGACTGGCTGAACGGCGTCGGGGTCAATCACCATGCCGGGCATGGTGTTGATCGCTGTGATCAGGTTTGCGCCAGCATCCACAACAGCTTGCGCAATACGCCCAATATCCGGCACATTGGGCGCCAATTTGATGGATATGGGAATATCACCCACCCGGGATTTGACCGCTTGGGTAACAGCCACAGCACTGGCAGTATCCGCGGCGAAGGGCAAGCCATAATCATCCTTGACATTGGGGCAGGAGATATTGACCTCGATAAGGTCTGGTTCAGCAGCAACAATCTTTTCAGCGACGAGTATAAATTCATCCACCGTCCCTGCGAAGATGCTGGCGAACAAGGGAACACCTAAAGGTTTTATTAATGCCTTTGCTTCCTTTAAGAGAGGAACTTCCTCTTCCACACCCGGATTGGTCAGGCCAATGGCATTCAACAGGCCGTGTTCCCATTCCACCATAACCGGGTTGGGATGCCCCTCCCGTGCTTGTGGACCGCAGCTCTTTGCCGTCACCGCCCCAGCGCCAGCAAGCGCTATACGCTGCAAGAGTGTGGGGCTGGTGCCCATCACACCGGAAGCCAGCACGAGGGGGTTCTTCAATTTTAAGTTGCCTAGCACGATGGATAAAAAAGGTTTAGAGGGCAATGAGATCTCCTTTAGCAGACCGATAATCTTAAATGCCTATACTAAAACGCGTTGTTGAATGATCAAACCCCTACTTGAAAATTCAACACTTCGCGGTAAAATTATAACCTAATAAAATGCGGGCGTAGCCAAGTGGTAAGGCAGTAGCTTCCCAAGCTACCATTCGCGAGTTCGAATCTCGTCGCCCGCTTTTTCAGGTGACAATTAGGGTAATAATTTACTTTTCAAGCCGACATGGTAAGAGGATTACTTAAATAAAAAAAATGGGAAAACCAATAATTATGATTTCATCTTTCAAATAAAAACAACTCTATTACCAATTGCCGATCGGAGAGGATTTGATTTTATCCATTGCAATTTCTGCAATCATGATAACATACTCTAAATCAAATTCCTTTTTCCAACCCCACCCAACAACAATAGACACATAATTTCGATATTGTGATTCAATAATATAATTTATTCTATATTCTCCATTACTTTGCATTTCTTTCCAAACATATATATTGGTAAAATCGCCTAACAAAACATCTGATTCAACTATCTTGATATCTGGATTATCTCTGTTATAGGGATATTTAGAGACAGTTAGGTATGCACCTTCTGAGGTTTTATATTGAATGATATTTTGATATATCTCTTCTGGAGCCCTAACTGTACTTGTTCCTCTTTTATAACTCACCCACCAACCATCAACACGACCTGTTTCTTCAAGATAATTGCCTCCTTCGACAACTCCCCAACCAGAGATAATTTCCGAATTATGGTGAGGTGAAATCCACGTGTAATTAGGAAGATAATATTTAGCTTCTTGGGGCAAATCTTCTTTTGTCAACATCAAATCTTTTGAATCCATCGTTATAACCCTTGTGTCAGGTGTCGATGTAAGGGTTGGAGTAAGGGTTGGAGTAATGGTAGGTGTAAAGGTTGGTATTAAGGTGAAGGTCGCTGTTGGGTCGGGTGGTTTTGTGTTTGTAGCTTCTGCTGTTTGGGTTTTAGCAAGTGCCTCTTGGATTGCTTGTTCTGTTGGACTGCAGGCAACCATTACTAAAAAAATAATGGCTATTGATATTGAAATTGGCTTGAATTTCATAATGAAACCTCCCCGTTTACATTTTGATTTTATTATAAACTATCTTACAGATATTTTCATACAGGCGTTCTCAACAATCAGGGGTGCAGGAAAGACGAGAGAAAACCAATCAAGCGCAAGGCCGTGATAGGTAGCGAAATATATAGATAGGGGTTAATTTTGTGGAATGGCTAAGCCATCCGACCGTTAAAGCGAGGAGGATGCGGTGAACGAGGAATGACCAAACCGGATAAAAGGTCGTCTGCAAAAAGGCAAGGGCGAGGTTTAACGCTTTAGCGATGAACCGCCTCCAACATGTCAAACAAAAGGCTCTATTGCCCATGCTTCGCAAAACGCATTTTATGTTTTTAGAGCGACACCAAAAAGCGTCAGGAGCAAAAGAGGTGAGAGAATATATTTTTTTAGGTGCTAAGATATAAAAAGGCGGGAATTGAGCAATGTCGGCAAGCAGTCAAAGACAAGATTGACAGGTGAAGCGTAAGAAAGACGGGGATGTCTTTTTATTAATTTAAGATGACTGCTATATTCTCTTTTATACCACCAGGGGTAAATTTAAGCGAATTTTAGGCGGATATGGACTAAAACAAAAGATAACGCTCTTAAAAGCTTAATACGGGCAAAAAAGCATTTAGAAAAGATTTCTTCTTAATTCGTACCGAATTTAGTTTTCTTGTAGTGCAATTCCATCATATAATAGAGGAAAATAATGGTAAAAATTCCAACGGGAATTAAAAAAGAGGGAGTATGTCTAAAAGGCAAATACAGCGGTACCGGGCAAAAGTTGAACAGCTTATTCAATATGGGGGATCAAGAAACGAAATGGTATTGCGTAAGGCGTTTCAGGAACTTCTTGATAATTACGCCCGCGGGAAAAATCTGGTTCTCGTGCCAGAAATTGAATACATCACGCCAAGAGGATATACCATTTATCCTGATGGAACTTTGAAGGATGCCTTGAGACAAAATCGGGGTTTTTGGGAAAGCAAGGATGAAAAAGATGATCTTGATGATGAAATAAAGAATAAGTTTGCCAAAGGATATCCAAAATTTAATATTCTGTTTGAAGACACAAGAAGAGCTGTTCTTTATCAAGATAACGAGTTTGTGATGGAAGCTGATTTTGATAATGATGTGGACTTAGATGAAATATTAAACCTTTATATCAATTATGAACCAAGAGAAGTAAAAGAGTTTCATAAGGCTATTGAGTTATTTACGGCTGATGTGCCAAGCCTAGCTGACTCATTACGGGAAATTATTGATGAACAACTTCAAAAAAATACTGAGTTTAAATTAAAGTTAGAGGCATTTTTAAATCTTTGTAAAAGGGCAATTAGTGAAAACGTAATAATGACTGATGTTAGAGAGATGATAATTCAGCACATTCTAACAGAAGATGTTTTTATAAGAGTCTTTGAAGATTTAGAGTTCCACAAAGAAAATGTAATTGCTGCACACTTACAGGAAATTGTTAATACGTTTTATACGGGGACATCAAAAAGAAACATTTACAGCAGAGTTGAACACTATTATGCAGCTATTAATGCAAAAGCATCACAGATTACGAACCACCATGAAAAGCAAAAATTCTTAAAGGTCTTATATGAAAGTTTTTATCGAGCTTATAACCCGAAAGCTGCAGATAGGTTAGGCGTAATTTATACTCCTGAAGAAATTGTCCGATTTATGGTGGAAAGTACCGATAATTTACTTAATAAATACTTTGATAAAACTCTAGGAGAAAAAAATATCGAAATTCTAGACCCTGCTACTGGAACAGGTACTTTCATCACAGAAATAATTGAATATCTTCCAATAGAGGAACTTAAATATAAATATGAAAATGAAATCTGGTGTAATGAAATAGCAATTTTGCCCTATTACATAGCAAACTTAAATATTGAACATACTTATAAACAAAAAGTAGGAATGTTTAAGGAGTTTGAAAACATCTGTTTTATGGACACTTTAGATAATATAGAATGCTTCCCCGGAGAAGGAACTCAACCTGACTTATTTGGAATATGGGATGAAAATACTGAAAGAATCAATAAACAAAACAAAAAGAAGATTTCAATAATAATTGCTAATCCACCTTACAATGCTCGACAGATGAACTATAGTTTCCAAAATGCTAACAGACCATACCCATATGTAGACAAGCGGATAAAAGATACTTACATAAAAGAAGGCACAGCTCAAAACCAAAATTCCGTTTATGATATGTACACTAGATTCATTCGATGGTCGAGTGACCGAATTAATGATAATGGCATCATTTCATTCATTTCAAATAATTCGTTTCTTGCTGCACAAGCTTTTGATGGGTATCGAAAAGTCATCGAGAAAGAATTCAATGAAATTTATGTCATCAATCTGAAGGGTGATGCACATGCCAGCGGTAAGGAAAGAAAAAGACAAGCGGGAAATATCTTTCATAATCAGATTCGAGTTGGGGTAGCAATTTATTTCCTTATCCGAAAAAGAGGACAAAGAGGATGCAAGATATATTTAGCAGAAGTTGATGATTATACAACAGCAAATGAAAAGCTGGATTACGTAGCAAAAAATAAATTCAGCGAATTATCATTCATAAACATTAAACCAGACAGATTCAATAATTGGATTAACCAGCCAAAAGAGGAGTTTTTCAGTTTAATCCCGTTGTCTAGAGAGGACAAATCTATTTTTGAACTAATGTCAAATGGCGTTAAAACACAACGGGATGATTGGGTCTATGATTTCTCTGAAGATTCACTCAAAAAGAAGGTTAAGTACTTCATTAATATTTATAACTCTACAGTGAAGAATTCAAACTTCTCGGAAAAATATAAAATTAAATGGGATAGAGAGCTGGAGAAATATAGAGAACGAAATATTATAAAGATTTTTGATAAAAGTAATGTTGTACCAAGCTTATACAGACCTTTTGTCAAAATGTATTTATATCTAGATTCCCATCTCAATGGGATGACTTATCAATGGTTCAATTTCTATAATAAGGAAAACCCAAGCCCAATAATATCAATTAATGTAGGCTCCACAAAATTTGTTTGTTTAGCAACGAATTATGTTTTACAAGGCGGAACTTTATTAGTTGGTGGGGGGAGTACACAATGTTTCCCATTATACAGATTTAATGAAAACGAAAAGATTATTGATAATATCAAGGATTGGGCACTATCAAAATTTAGAAGACATTATAAGAATAACAAAATCAATAAAATTGATATATTCCATTATGTTTATGGTGTGCTAAATAACCCACATTATAAAAATAAATATAAAAAAGAGTTGAGTAATTATGAAGCAAGAATCCCACTCTACAAAAATTTCACAAAATGGGAAAAATTTGGAAAAGACTTAATGGACCTTCATACAAAATTCGAAGAGGCACCCCCCTACCCTCTAACAAGAGTTGATGAAAACCCAGATAAGATTCGTAAGGCAATCAAACCGATATTAATTGCGAGAAAAGAATCTAATTGTATAGAGATTGATACTCTAACAAAACTCACAAAAATTCCTAAAGAAGCGTGGGATTTCAACATGGGAACGTATTCGGCTATGGAGTGGATTTTAGAGCGTTATAAGGAAAATAATTCACGTTATGAAACTATTAACGAAAAGTTTGATACATACAGATTTTCCGATTATAAGGAGCAGGTGATTGACCTGCTGATGAGAGTCTGCACGGTGAGTATAGAGACAATGAGAATCGTGAAGGAGATGGAGGAAACGGGGGAAGAGTAAGTAAGCTTGATTATCCTTTGTAGCATTTGAACGAGTTGGCAAAGGCTAAATTCTTGGTTAAAATATAAAGCCATGATATCTTTATATTCATCATCACACTTAAAACACATAATAAAAAACAACAGGAGATGCCTGTGAATCTAAAATCTAAGTTGAGATCCCTCGCCCAAAAGACACCGGTCATCAATCAAATCCTTGGCATGGGTGAAGATCCATTAACAGAAGGAAAAACCACCCACATCATTCACTCCATGGGCAAGACCGGTACAACGTCCATCAAAGAATCTTTCACACAGGCGCATACCCCCTTTCTTTATGCCCATTACATGAACAACCCCTTTATTCCAGAAAAATTAGCCCTCGATGATGATTTTTATTATGTGATCAGCCCCATCCGGGAGCCCGTCCGGCGGAACATCTCTGCTTATTTCGAAAATTACTACCAGCAGGGCAAAGCTACCATGTCGGATTTCATCCACAATTATCCGCACCATGTTCCCCTTCTGTGGTTTGACAGGGAAATCAAAGGTTTTTGGGGCGTGGATGTCTATCAGGAGAAATTTGATGTGGACAGAGGCTGGCAGGTATATGAGGCTGAAAGGGCGCGCATCCTTGTGATCCGCATGGAAAACTTCTCAGCATGGACGCAGGCTTATCAAGCCCTCACCGGCGAGGAAGCCCCAGAGCTGGTTCACACCCACAAGACAGACGAAACAGAATACAAACGTTTCTTAAAAGAAGAAGTCGTCCCCGATTATTACCATGATTTCATCACCCAAACAAAATATGCCCGGCACTTTTATCGTGACTACTATGTGGATCTATAAGGATCAAACCTGCTCCCTTTCCACTCTTTATAACACTTCCATCATCAGCGAAATTTCTATAATTAGAGCATAAAGCAAACCAGATGTCCGTGGCACAGACATTCAATAAGGACACTGAAGATTATTGATTCTAATTAACCGCCTCATACACACAATAAATCAAATATCACAGTGAGTATTGGTCTGATGTGCCTGATGTAGTCACTCAATAGAAAATACGTGTTAAGACAGAAGTCTACCTTATACAAAATTAGCGCAAATTTATGAATGCGCATGTTATAATATAAATTATTAAATCATAATTAAGAATGTTTGATTTCAGAAATCATCAACAATTCAAAAAAAGTAAGCTTCATGATTGACAATAAAAATAAGAGGAATTTTCAAAGAATATTTGACAACCACCCAGATCTGATGTGTCAATGGTTGGAAAATGGTCAATTAACATATATTAATGATGCTTACTGTCATGTGTTCAACAAAACCAAAGAAGAATTAATCAATAAATCCCATCTGGATAATATTCATCCAGATGACCGCGAAAAAATCCTCACCCACATCAATACATTCAACGAGAAAAACACACACGCCAGAATAATCTTGCGACTCAACAATGCTGACGGGCACACTCGATGGTTTCAATTCAACGATCATTATATTTTTAACGAGAAGACCAACCAAGGGGAAATTTTCTCAACAGGGCGAGACATCACAGACCTCATCAAAACTGAAAAGGAACTGCAAAGTAGGGTCAGCTTTGAACAGCTCATCACAAAACTCTCAAGTAATTTTATCAACGCGCCGCCAGACGATATTGATGATCACATCAATGAGCTTTTAGCTGAGATTGGCGAATTAATCAACGTTGACCGCAGTTATATCTTTATCCTTGACCAGGAGAAAAACACGATCACCAATGCTTATGAATGGTGCGCTGATGGTATTGAGCCTCAGATGGACACGATTCATAACTTTCCGACAGATCAACTTCAATGGTGGATGCCAAAATTATTGCAGTTCGAAGTCATCAATATCCCAAATACCGCAGAAATGCCGCCAAAAGCAGCGGAGGAAAAAAAGATTTTCCTTGAACAGGGAATCAAATCCCTTCTTAATGTCCCGCTTGTAAATGCAGGCAAACTCCTTGGATTCTTAGGATTTGATTCAGTAAAAGAAATGAGAAATTGGTCAGAGGATGAAGAGACTATCTTAAGAATCGTTGGGGGAATCGTCGGAAGTGCGATCCTTCAGAAAAGGAATCAACAGGAATTAAATCAAAGAACACAATATTTGGAAAATCTAAATGAAATCACGGTTGCTTCTCTCAACACAAGCAATCTGGAAGAAATGTTGCGCGTTCTCGCTGAGAAAATGGGGATAATTAATCATGCTGACTATTGCACCATTACACTTTGGGATGAAAAACGTAAGGAAATGTCCATTGCCGTTTCTAACGGCATTCCAAAAAACAAATTGAGTCAACTGATAAACTCATCAAATAAAAAGTCTATGAGTTATTCCGTTTTATCAGCAGGAAGACCAGTCATTGTAGAGGATGCAATAAATTCGCCTCATGCCTGGAAGGGGGTTGTCAATGACCTCAACACAAAAGCCTTGTTAGGCATTCCTATGAAGTCGGCTCAATCCATTATTGGCACCGTCATTTTCGGATTCACAAGTTCACATCAATTTTCCGATGATGAAATCGCTCTGGCTCAACAAGCTGCAAATCAGATTTCACAATCCATCGAAAAAGTCCGTCTGCTGGAACAAGCAAAAAGAAATGAACAAGCTGCAACAACGCTGCATAAAGCAGGCGCCATCGTTGCCTCAACGCTCAAACCCGACCTTGCCATCGAGCTTATCCTGGACCAACTTGAACGCGTAGTTCCCTTTGACAGTGCTTCCGTGCAAATCCTTGGAGAAGGGTATGTAGAAGTCCGAGCGGGAAAAGGTTGGCCAGATGGATTTAACCCTGTCGGATTGCGATTTGAAATTCCAGGTGATAATCCCAACACCGTGGTGATTGAAACACAAAAACCTTATGTTCTGAATGAAGCAAGTAAAGACTTTGAAATTTTTACAAATTTTGAATTAGATATTAAATCCTGGTTGGGTGTTCCGTTAATCGTTCATGACGAGGTGATTGGCATGCTGACGCTTGATCATCATCAACCAGATTTTTATAACGATGAGAGGATTATTGATCTTGTGATGGCTTTCGCTGATCAAGTTGCGATTTCTCTGGAAAACGCCCGGTTGTATGCAAACGAACATAAGCGAGTCATGGAATTGGACGCCTTGAGAGCGACAACCGCAGACATCACTCAGGAATTAAGCCTGGAGAACCTCCTTCAATCTATCCTCGAACGTGCAACATTTTTATTAAGTGCAACCGGCGGTGAATTGGGACTGCTTGATAAAAGCGACGGTTCAATTCAAATCCTCGTCAGCTATAACATGGGGGCGGACTATACCGCAAGAAAAATTCAATCTGGTGATGGCTTAATGGGATATGTGGTTCAAACAAAACAGGTAGAGATGATCGAAAACTACCAGCTTTGGGAAAGGCGCATGGAGGTCTATAGAGACCACCCCATCCACGCAGCAATCGCAGCGCCGCTTATGATTGGAGAGCGTGTTTTGGGTGTCATTGGCATTATGAATTCTGATCATAAAAGATCTTTCTCATCCTCAGATAAGGACCTGATGCGTCTATTCGCGCAACAGGCAGCCATTGCTGTTGAAAATGCCCAATTATTTGAAGAAAAGGAACGTCAAGCGCGTGAGGATATCACTACGGGCATCTACAATCGTCGAGGATTGATGGAGTTAGGGAAGAGAGAGTTGGACCGTGCCCACCGATACGAACGTCCGCTGGCGGCTTTGATGATTGACATTGATCATTACAAATGGGTGAATGATATGCACGGCCATGCGATTGGTGATCTGGTTCTAAAAGAACTCACGGGGATTCTGGAAGAGAATATCAGAACCATTGATGTTTTAGGGCGATATGGGGGTGACGAATTTGTGATTCTCTTGCCTGAGACATCACCAGAGAGTGCGTTTGAGATTGCAGAACGATTAAGAGATAAAGTCTCAGATCATAAATTTATGCCAGAATCACTGGGGCTGCACATCACCGTCAGTATCGGCGTAGCATTTTCCAGGGGGGAAAGCAATGGACTTGATGATCTGATAAAACGCACGGATGACGCCATGTACCTATCTAAAGGAGCAGGCAGAAACCAAACAAGCTTCTATCACTCATCATAACGATATTAAATAATTTGAATAATAGATTTAATAATGTCTTGGCAATAATTCTCGATACATTATGAGAGCGTTTATATATTCCCGATCACTCGAACACAACCTGCAAATAACCCAACGTATTCAGCAGCCTTTCTAAGTAAACCTCTGCATTTTGCTGTGCCTGTAAAAGGATGTCATCTTCAATCGCAGCATTGAGGATTTCCTGTTCTGCCGCCTGCCTAGCAGCAGTTTCAAGATCAGGGTCACTCTTACGCAACAGACCAGTTTCACGATCATATACATGAGATTCATCATTGTTCAGCGTAGCGACAAACACAGCCGCATCTGGCAAATTGACATGAAGAACATCATCTTCCAACCATAAATCTTCTGTTTCGATTTCAGCCAGATCAACACCCGCAATAACATAGCCATGAGCAATGAACAGAAGTCTATCCCCAAACAGCGGGCCAAAGACCCCCTGGTTAACTTCAGCCGTGATCACCTTCTCAACGGTGTATTGAATAGTCTCCAGCCGCGCTAAAGACTGCACTTCTCGAATGATCGTGACCGGATCAGGGATTACCGTTGGGGTTGGATGTAACAATTTAGACACCTGTGTACTTAGGGTGTCATTGACATTACGAATGGGCGAAATCGCAGTGTAAACAACTTTATTGACCGTATACGAGATCAAGATAACGGAGCCAATCAATGTAACGAGTAGAACCACCAACAAAATGGTAACGATTTTATTAGAGGATTGAGTATGGGTCATTTTTTCCTCGATTGATTAATTGTTATAGAAAATTTTGATAGTCAGTCTATCATAATTCCCGTTGGATATTCTCGTCGATAAAACACAGCCTTTGTTGTTCAGGGGCTGTCTAATGCCTATTTAGAATTATACCTCCCGTTCATATACACGGTGATTCTTATAGAACTGAGCACCCAAGTTCTTCAAATCTTTTCGCATTTGCACAGCCGTCTCTGCCACCTGTGTGAGTTCATAATGTTTGAATTGAGAACTCTGATGCATAGAGTTTTCCAGTTCTGCATACATGATAGCATTACCGCCCAACCCCTGATATTCAGGCAATATCCCCACGCCATTGAAAGCGATCCAATTCGTGCGTTTAACCTCCGTTAATAACTTCAATATTGCAACGGGACCCAGTTTTCCCTGGTTCTTTTTCATAGCTGCGGAAACATCAGGGAATGGAAACACAAAACCGACGACATCATCATCTTTCGCTACAATCTTGATCAAATCTGGATCAACAATGGTCATCACATTGCCAACAACGAAATCGATCTCCCGCTGTGTGAGGGGATAGTATTCCCAATTGTCCACAAAGGCTTTGTTATAAGCCTGACCAATCCGTCCTGCCCAGCGCTTCAAGTCACGTTTGTTCTTAAATCTCAGCACCTTAAAGGTACCTCGCTTCTTGGCAATCTCGGCTAC
>Ga0307431_1001530_pt1 | contig 13203 bp, 9 predicted proteins | sample SalMarWE160170MG_FD_202155 | JGI IMG/M metagenome (GOLD analysis project Ga0307431, IMG submission 202155) | Salt marsh sediment microbial communities from the Plum Island Ecosystem LTER, Massachusetts, United States - WE1603-170 | ecosystem: Environmental > Aquatic > Marine > Intertidal zone >...
CCGGAGACCCTGTTTTACAACGCCGCCGGCTTGGCCGAGCTTTCCGGGATCGGATTCACCTCCTCGTACACGTCCCACCTGGGAGTGGCCGGCTATAGTGCGCTTGGGCTTGCCGCTCGCAACTGGGGTGTGGGTCTTTTGATGCTCAACTCGGGGAACATTCCAGGCTACGACGCCGAGGGAGATCCGACTGACAATCTCTCATACGGAAACAGCGCGGTGCTCTTGGGCTTCGGTGTAGATCCAAGGCAGCTTCCATTCATCCCCAAGCTTCCGATCGATTTCCGCGCGGGAGGGTGCTTCAAGTACCTGTCGGTGGCGAATGGACCAACGACTGGTTCGGGGTTCGCGCTCGATCTCGCCTACCACATGGACTTTCCCGATATCCGGCTAGGTCCGATTGCCTTAGGTGATTTGGGGCTCGGGGTAACGGCTACGAACGTGCTTGGCGGGTTGAGCTACGACGGTCACAACGAGTCGTTCCCCATGGGTCTGCGTCTTGGAGGCGCGGCACGGATTTTGGGGATGGTGCTTCTAACGACGGACATAGAGCTTGCCAGGGGCTTCCACCTCGGTGCGGAGTACCGGCCGATCGAGCCCGTCGCCGTGAGGGCAGGGATGTTGACAGAGGGGGGAGTAACCTCCCTCACCTTTGGGCTGGGGTACTTCATCGAAGGGTTTATCATCGACTACGCCTATGTCAGCCACCCGTTCTTGAGAGGAAGCCACCGCCTGTCGCTCACGATCGACTTCTCCGGACTAAACCTTGGGGCGCTCGCGAGTACGCTGCGCCGCCTCCTGCCGTAGGGAAGGGACGTCGCACACCTGTCTGCCTTGTGGACGACAGGCAGGCAAGGTGCGACGCTGCGTAAGAATCAAACGTCGCACATAAAGTGCGACGCTACAAATGATGGACATGGAAAGGATGTCGCACACCTGTCTGTCTTATGGACAAGAGGCAGGCAAGGTGCGACGCTACATTTTTAGCCCTTCGCTTTTAACTACAGAACCCTTTAACTCTTAGGAAACCAGGAAAGGATCTGAATTTCTGGCATATCGTCCCTGGCTTTAGGATTTTTCATGGCTTCCTGGCCTCCTTATAGAGAATTGCCGTAGCGGCGGAACCTGTGTCCGCCGAGAGAACGTCGCACATAAAGTGCGACGCTACAAATGATGGATGTGGAAAGGACGTCGTACATAAAGTGCGACGCAACATCTTTGGCTCTTCGCTTTTAACTACAGAACCCTTTAACTCTTAGGAAACCAGGAAAGCATGAAATGATCTGTATTTCTGACACATTACCCTGCTTGCCCCCCGTCCCTGGCTTTAGGATTTTTCATGGCTTCCTGGCCTCCTTATAGAGAATTGCTGTAGCGGCGGAACCTGTGTCCGCCGAGAGAACGTCGTACACAAGGTACGACGCTACGTAAGAATCAAACGTCGCACATAAATTGCGACGCTACGAATGATGGATGTGGAAATGACGTTGCACACCTGTCTGTCTTGTGGACGAGGCAGGCAAGGTGCGACGCTACGCAGGCGCGCACCATTCGGCTTCCAATTCGTCGAACGCGTCGCTTTCGATTGCCGCACGGATATCCTGCATCAGGCGAACGAGGAAGTGGAGGTTGTGGATCGTGGCCAGTCGGTAGAAGGAGAACTCGCCTGCCAGGCACAGGTGGCGCAGGTAGGCGCGTGAGTGGTGGCAACAGGTGAAGCAGTTGCACGTTTCGTCGATCGGTTGAGGGTCGTCGCGGAAACGGGAGTTTCGCAGGTTGATCCGGTGCCGGGGGGCATCCTTAAAAAAGACGGTCCCGTTACGCGCGATGCGTGTGGGGGCGGCGCAGTCAAAGGTGTCGATTCCGCGCCGCACAGCGGCGAAGATGTCCTCAATCTCCCCTATCCCAAGCAGGTGGCGCGCCTTTTCTTCGGGGAGGAGCGGGATTGTCCAGTCAAGGACTTGGTGCATCTCCTCCTTTGAGCGGCCGAGCGACCCGCCGATGGCAAATCCGCCGAAGTCCATCCCACCGATTACTGTCGCGCTCTCGCGACGCAGGTCTTCGTACGCTCCACCCTGGACGATCCCGTATAGGATTTGGTCACGATTGGGATACGCCTCCTCGTCAACGGGCTGCTCGAACGCGTTAAAGGCGCGCTTCGCCCAGCGGTGCGTCCGCTCCATCGCCCCCTTGGTGTAGGTATAGTCGTGCAGAGGCGAGGTGCACTCGTCGAGGACGAAGATGATATCCGCGCCGAGCTTACGCTCTAGTTCGATCACCCCTTCGGGGGAAAAGAAGTGCTCAGAGCCGTTGATAATCGAGCGGAAATAAGCCCCTTCTTCGCTCAGTTTGACGAGCGACTTTCCCTGCTTTTCTCTCTTCGTCGGTGGGCGAGGCTCCTCATCGGGGAATATGGAGGCGACCTTACCAACGCCGTGTTCCTTCCCTGCACCCAGGCTGAACACCTGAAAGCCGCCAGAGTCAGTCATCGTTGGTCCCTCCCAGCCGGAGAAGCGATGCAGCCCTCCCAAAGCGGCGATTGTCTCCTCGCCAGGACGCAGGTGAAGGTGGTATGAGTTGGCGATTACGATCTGTACGCCGATCTTTGTCAAAGCCTGCGGCTCGAGCGCCTTTACTGTCGCCCGCGTGGCTACGGCAACAAACGCTGGAGTGGCCACTGTTCCGTGGGCCGTTTTAAGCAGGCCGGTTCGGGCGGAGGAGCGCTTATCCTGACGCTTAAGTTTGTACATCAGTAGAATGTGGTCAGTGTCCTATGATGAGAGGGGATATCGCACCGCTGCGCTGCATGCCACAGGAGCCAGTCAACCTCGATTGCCAGAAGGTTCCTCCCCTGTCGCACAAGCTCCTGGCGGAGGAGATCAACTGCTAAGACTGTTGCCGCGCGGATCTCCACTTCATAGGATGAACCGGCTTCGATCCACTCTTTGTGGTCTATCCGGGCTGCCAATTCCTCGCAGTAGCGAAGGATCCCCTCTGATCGCAAGATTTGTGGGAGTTTGTAGTCCGCGAACGCAGTTAGGCGGGAAACATCGTGGAACGCTCCGAAAGAGCGAGGGCCAAAGCTGCCGTAAAGATCGCCTGCGAAGATCTGCGCTCGCTTGTGAAAGGCAATCTGTTCTCCGGCGTAGCACGTCTCGTCGCGAAACGAGGGGAAGCTCTCCACCACCAACTCGACGAGGCGTTGTGCACTCCCATCGGCTCCCCTAACGAGATGGGCTGCGTCTCCGTGATAGAGCGAGGTCATCCGTTCTCCAACTTCACGTAGGATCCCTACCCGCTCCTCGAACAAGGGGATCTTTCCCATCGGAACATCGCCGTGCAACAGATCGCGCACCTCTTCCTCCTCCACCTTGGCTAGATGCGAGAAGTCATCGATGGGATCATCACGCTCGAACGCCTGCTTAAGGACCGAGGTGAGGGCAAAGTATCCGTGTAGCCTTTCACCGTCGACGACTACCTCCCACCGTGGCTCAGGGAAGAAGCAGAAGTTGAGCGCATCGACCAGAAGGAGGTAGGAAACCGTCCTTGCCCTACCATCGTAGAAGTGGTGGGTGAAATCCCAGGCGGGAAGAGGCATGGGGAGAAGCTTATGCGCAAATTGAGGGACTGCCTCCTCCTCGATCGCGACGTTAATGCTTCGCTCACAGACGAAGCGCGCACAGTTAAGGACGTCGATTATCATTTTATCCTTCTTCTCTGGTGTTGACGCGATGGTATCCGAAAGGGGATTGTGGATAAAGAGAGCTACCGGCAGGCGCAAGGCTCCTTAACGTCGGGGACAAGCCCCGACGCTACAGAGGAACGGATGCTCCTTAACGTCGGGGACAAGCCCCGACGCTACAGAGGAACGGATGTAGCGTTGCAGCTTGCCTGCGACTTTCTTCCTAGTCGAGGGCCCTGTAGAGAGAGGCGTAGTCGCAGGCCGGGTGCCAGAAGAGGTATCCGTCTGCCCCTGCTTCTTTCGCTGCCCTCACCTGGGCACGAATGTAATCTTCAAGGCTCATTTCAGGCGGGATCGCCTGGTCGAAGGCCTGCAAGAAGGGGCGAAACGGCGTCGTGACTCGTGCTTTGCCAGTTGTAAGCGCCTCGGTGACCACGCGGTAGGGATCATCTTTGTAGTGCTGTTCGCGGTAGTGAGAAGGGTAAAGCATTGGGGAGATGAGGTTGACGTAGGGTGCCATCTCCTCCAGAGATTGGCCGATTGGGTCGATTCTCTTCTTGTTCCAGTTCCACATTATACGGCCGAAGATATCAACCGATATGACGACTTGACCGGAGAGGAGCTTTCCTGCCCTCGCCAGGAACCGGTTCACCGCTGCGTAGCGCTCTTCGTAAATGGGGATAAGTTCGCCTCCGTCCGGGAAACGGATGTAGTCAAACTGGATCTCGTCGAAGCCCAAAGCCGCTACCTCTCGGGCGATCTCAAGGTTGTAGGCGATCGCCCGCTCATCGCTTGGATAAACCCACGGACCCTGCTGGCTAAGATAGGTGGCAAGCTTTGGATCGTAGAAGAGAACCTGCCTGGCGATCAGGTAGATTCCTTTTTCCCGCAGGACAGGTAGGAGTGAATGAAGGTCGAGCCGGCCGGTGGAGGCGCCGATCTCTTTCGCAAGTGAGACGGTGCTGTTGTAGGTTACCTCACCGTGCATGTTCTTGACATTGATCACCACTGCGTTCAGTTTCCCCTCCCTGGCCGCTTCAAAGATCTCTTTGAGGCACTCTGGCTTGGTGAGGGCATACGAAGTGAGGTAGATCCCTACCCGATTGTGAGGGGAAGGAAGCCCTGCCTCAAGTGGCGAGCCCTGGTCCACCCGCGCGCCGGCGAGCAGGACGAAGATGACCCCGACGATTAGGGAGCGAAGGATAGTCGAGTGCGCCATGCATGTGAGTATATGCGGGTTCGATCTGCTTAACGGTCATCTTCGTATTATTTGTATCGGACTTTTGGCACGTCTCATCGAGGGATGGGGCGAGGGATTAACAGGGACACTCAGTCTCCTTTTCAAGATTGATGGAGCAAAACCACGGAATATTCTTGGGTTAGCTGGGATAGGATCTGATGAGAGAGGAAGCGCGCTCTTCACAGATTGCACACAGCGCCTTCACCTTCTCCACACCCTTTTTAGTTAAATTATTTCCTTAAAGTTGATGCGCTGGAGCTCACTTGTTGTGGGGCCCTTCATGCATCGCTATAATGATTGCGGTTGTCGTTCGGGTCGATGGTATAATGAGAGCAAAAGGAGTCAATTGCATGAAATACACGTTTTTTCTTCTCATATTGGGTGTTCTTTCTATTGTGAGTATGGCCGCTGTGGCAGGTTCGCATGATCCGATCACCATCCTCGGCAATGGGGACTTCACAACGGAGAACGGTGTTATTTCGGGGAGTGGAACTGTGGAGGACCCCTACCTGATCGCTGGTTGGGAGATTGATGTTCCGAGTGGGGTGCCCTATGGGATCAAGGTGGAAAACGCGAGTGTAAGTTTCATCCTGCGTGGGCTTGTAATCCGCGGAGCGATGGAGGCACAGGGAGCAGCAATCCGCCTCGGGTTTGTCTCTGCCGCTACGATCGAGGATTGCACGATCGCAAACTCGGTGAACGGGATCGCGATATCCTATTCCGTGGATGTTACGGTGCGTCGTAACGTCCTCTACGTTCTAGGTCGAGGGCTTCGCGTCATCGGGGAGTCGGTTAAGGAGTATCGCCATGAGATCGACGAGACGAACGTCCTGAACGACTATCCGATTTATTACATCTATGGGAAAGATGGAGAAACAGTGAGCGGAATTCACTCGAGCAACCTGACCGTGGCGGCAAGCCGCAACATGACGATCACGGAGAACGAGATCGTCTGCGGGGATGGCATGCAGCTTGCCTTTGTCGAGGACTCACTGATAAGTGGAAATACGGTCCACCGTCTTGCACCCACACTAAGTGAGGACGGGATCAGCCTTTACCGCTCGACCGGGAACACGGTGAGCGACAACATGTTGAAGAACAACCGCCGTGCCGGGATGCACTTGTGGCTTTCCTCGGGAAACACGATATCAAACAATCAGCTTCTGGCGAACGACTACGGCCTGATCATAGCTGCTTCGGATGACAACCGCGTCTACGATAATGTGGTGGCTGCCAATCCAACCGGGATTGAAATAAGCGCTGGTTCCACCGGAAACGAGGTGGCGAGGAACATTGTCTATCACGAGAACACGAAGTACGGGATCGCCATTGAGCAAGCGGTGGGAAACCGGGTGGAGAAAAACGCGATCGTGCAAAGCGAGACCGGGATCCTTCTCGGCACCCAGGCGTACAACAACACCATCCTGGCGAACACGATCGTTTCTGGGGCATATGGGATGTTGATAGTGGGATCAAACAATGAGATCGTGGGGAACCTTATCGCGCAGAACTCCGATGGGGTCTTGTTTCGTCCCACATTCGGTAAGCCAGTGATCCGCGGAAATGCTTTTCACAACAACGTGTTCACAGATAACAGCCATCGCCACATCAGCTTCAACGACGACTCTGAGGGTAACCGCCTCTATCGTAACTTCTTCCTTGGGGCAGTGATCGCAAACGTGCGGGTCTATGATCCCGGCAGGAATACGTGGACCGTCTCCGGGGAAGGGAACTTCTGGGAGGACTACGATGGATGCGACGCGGATGGTGACGGGTTTGGCGATGATCCGGTCTTGGTGCTCCCAGCCGGAGTGAATGACACGGCGCCCTTGCTCTCACCGATTGGGGCTATAAGCGGCCTCGGGGTCCTTTCCACGCTGGAGGAAACAGTTTTTGCCGTGCTGACTGAGGGTGGCGATAAGGTGCAGATCGCTTCACTCATTGCGGATGAGGGATACGAGCGGTTCGTTGGGTTCCGCGGCTTTCCCACCCTTCTGCAAGAGGACTTCCCTGGCATCCTTTTCGATTATGGCGAGGAGGTCCCGGGGGGCGTAACAGGCTATGGCTTCACCATGGAAACGGTGAACTTTCCGCTTGACATCGCCTTCTTCGATGGAAGCGGAGCGTTTGTGGGGGGCACGGCCATGGAGGCGAACTCCTCTGCCCAATACACTGTTAACGCCTCATTTCAATACGCACTTGAACTGCAAAGCGGCTCGCTCTCCGCTTGGGGTATCGGTGCGGGTTCGCGTCTGATCCTCCCAGAGCCCGGGGAGGGGTAAGTGGGCCGTATTTCTGCGGTTATTTTCGATCTCGATGGCACCCTGGTTCGCTATCGTGGGGTTGAGTTTGAGTCGAGCTGGGGCGCGATTGCCGCTGCCGCTGGAGTGAAGGCCCAATCGCAACGCCTGCTCGACGAGTATCTTCCGCGCCGCGATTTATATCCCGAGTGGGTAAAGCGAGACGCCGAGCTTCTCACTGGTATTTCTGTGCAAAGCGTGACGGAACGAATCTTCCCGCCCCCCTATGCTGCCGGTGCCCGTGGGGCAATAGCCCGACTCCGCGGCCGTTACCAGCTAGGGATCCTTTCTTCTGGCGTAGACCTCGTCGCGGAATACGTGCGTGACGACCTTGATCTTGAGTTTGCTGTGTCTAATCACGTTTTTATTGAGGACGGGCACTTCACTGGTAAGAGTCAGACCATTGTCGACCTGTGGGCGAAGGATGCGGTGATGAAACAGATCACAGAAGAGCGCGGCCTTGCGCTTTCTGAGATCTGCTATATTGGCGATCACATGAACGATGTCCCAGTGATGCGAATCGTCGGTCTGTCGATTGCTTTTAACCCCAAGGATAAAGAGCTAGAGCGGATCGCCGATTACGTAACGCACGACTTTGCAGAGATCCCGGAACTCATCGAGAAATTCGAAGATAAAAAATGATGTGATGTGACCGCGCGGCTCACCCGAGCCGCGCGGCTGGTTGCTCGCGTTAGATTATCTTTGCTTCCCTACGGGAAACTGAAATAGAGGCCAACTCCTCCACTGGGATCCCAGGTGCCCGAGAGCGCGCCCCACACGTAGAACGAGAACCAATCGAGCCCGAATCCGATATCGAATCGCTGTTGGGAAAACCCAACCGGTATCAGAGAGAAGGTGGTTCTGCTGGCGATGCTGAATCCATCGACCCCAAGAGAAAGGTCAAACCAGACATCGTCGGCAAATGCAGGGTAGATTGTGGCCGACGTTCCAATTCCGCCGGAGAACGACGTTCCATTTAGCGGCATTTCAAACAGGGTTGCCACGCCGTAGATGTTCGCTGAGTCAAATGCGAGAGGGAAGGGGAAAACTCCCATAGATAGCTCGCTTCCAAGTGTAAGCCAATTCCATGTGTACGCGAGCCCAAAAGTCTGGGAAACACTGAAGGCTGACGCGTAACTGAGGGAAGTCTCGCTGGATAGCGTGAAGCCAGCAAAATCCAAGTAAAGACTGAACCAGGAAACATCCGCAAAGGACGGATACACCGTCATTTCGCTGCCGAGCTCTGCGCTAAGACTGACTACAACATTCTCCTGTGCCCCTACCGCCGCCGTCATCGCGAACAGAAGAAACAGGGCAATGAGAATAAGGCTTAACCGTCTCATGTGAAACCTCCTCTTTGGACAGTACTCGAACTAAAGAGTAATAAACGCCGTGTTGCGAGGAAACGCTAAGGTTCGATCTGTTTTCTCACTTGCGCACTGACACAGGTGCGGGGTGTCCACACTAAGCGGTGACAGGTAGCCCCAGTAAACACCCCAGTCGGCGCTCTTAGGCGACTGACTTAGAGATGATACGGAGCTGATGGTGACAAGGCTCTAGTCGCTTTAGGTATGGCGATAGAGGAGGCTCCTCTGGAAGCTACTTCTTAGGTAACAATTCGGTTCGTTATGTCCCGAAGATGCGATCCCCAGCGTCCCCCAGTCCGGGAAGAATGTATCCATGCCCATTTAGCCGTCGGTCAAGGGCGGCTGTGTAGATGGGTACGTCCGGGTGGGCCTGGACGAGAGCCTCTGCTCCCTCGGGTGCGGCGACAAGACAGAGGAACTGGATCTTTTTTCCACCTTCTTTCTTGATAAGATCGACCGCAGCAACCGCGCTTCCACCAGTGGCGAGCATTGGGTCAACGATGATCACCTGTGCGTCTTCAAGCTCCGCTGGGAGCTTGGAGTAGTATTCTATCGGCTTCAAGGTCTTAGGGTCCCGGTAGATCCCGATGTGGCCAACCTTCGCAGTGGGAATAAGATTTAATACACTACCAAGCATCCCCGTTCCGGCGCGCAGGATGGGAACGAGGACGATCGGCACGTCAAGAACTTTCCCGATCGTCCGCTCAAGCGGAGTCACCACCTCCACCTCGCGTAGAGGGTAGTCGCGGGTTATCTCGTAGACCATGAGTGCGGTCAGCTCCTCGAGCAGGAGGCGGAAGTTGTGGTTATTGGTAGCGATGTTGCGCAGACGGGTCAGCTTGTTCTGGATCAGTGGATGGTCAAGGATGTGCAGATTCGACATCAGTCCCCCAGAAACGTAGTATCACCTTTAAGATACCAGATCTGCCCTTCTCTCACAAGAAACCGTCTCCGTGGAGTGTCCTTCTTAAGGGGGCATGGAAAACTCGGTTCATGCAAGTTCTCGTCATTGTAAAGGATTAGTACAGGCAGAGGCAATCGCCGATGGTCCACCTGCAAGGGTATCACTTGACAGTATCGGGATAATAGCTCCGGAAAATTCAGGACATTCCAGTCAGCTTTCAACCGCGTTTCCCCTCTCGATAGAAGAGGATTAGGCCTCCGGCAATGAGCGGTAAAAGAGCGACGGCCGTCATCACGGGGACGAGGCCGTAGCGATCGGCAAAGAAGCCAATCGGAGTCAGAGCCAATCCTCCCACTCCCCAAGCGAGTCCCATGACAAGGCCGGAGACAAGGCCGGTCTTCCCAGGGAGAATCTCCTGTGCCGCAACTACTCCTACCGGCGTGGAGGATAGCGCGAACAGTCCGGCTGCGGCGAGGAAGGGGAGCATCAGGTTAGTTGGCCCGTGGAGGAAGAGGAGGAAGAACGGGGTTGCAAGGACAACGGTGGTGAAGATGACCACCTTGCGCCCGAAGCGGTCGGAGAGGCTTCCAGCGAAGAAGCCTCCGACGGCTCCGGTGAAGAGGAAGACGCTGATCCCGGCCCCACCGACAAGTGCCGATGCGCCGCGCTGCGTGATCAGAACGGCGAGAAAGCTTGCGAATGCGGTCGACGCCATGGAACGGAAGACAATCACAAACCAGAGGAGGATCAGTTGGCGAGGAAGCTTGCGCAGCCTCATCCTGTCAAATGTTTTCTTCCCTGGTGGGGGGAGGTTCCTTCGAAGGGCAAGGGCGAATGCAGCTAGCATGAAAAGGGCGGGGAGGATCAACCACGGGGTGCGCTCCATTCCGAGGACGCCGATGAAAGTGATGATCAGAAGCGGTGCGACTGCTCCGCCAAGAGCTCCCCCCGACGAGAAGAAGGCCATCATCAGCCCGCGGTTCTTCCCGCCACCGGCCGCGACGAGCGCTGCGGCGGCTGGGTGAAAAAGCGCTGTTCCAATGCCTGCCACGATCATTAGCGCCATCAGTTGCTTAAAGCTTCCTACCCGGCCGATCAGGCTCATCGCACAGACAGTGAGAAGCGGCCCAACTGCGACCAGGAGCGCCCCTTGCGCCCGGTCAACAAGGTGCCCCAGCCACGGTTGAGAGAGGGAGTTGACCAGAATACGGATGGTCCCCACCAGCCCGGCCATGGCGAGTGAGAGGTCCAATCGATCTATGAGGAGTGGGAGCAGGGGAGCAAAGAAGCTTGCGTAGCCGTCGTTCAGTAGATGCCCGAGGAAAAGAAAAAAAGTCCGCTTCCAAGGAGTGATTTGCGTATGCGTTGCCACGGCGAGGGGATCATAACCCGCACGGACCCCATCGGCAACTAGATTCTTTTAATTTGAAGTGATGTTTCGCATCGGCTATCCTGAGTCAAGAATCCCACAGCTTGTTGCGGGGCATGGAAAAGCAAAAACCTGAAGGTCTAACCGGAGCTGGTCTTTATGCTGCAATTTGATGTAGAGCTTTGCCGCATTGGAAGTAACCTGGGGGGGTGTAGTAGATTCTGAACGGACTTACTACACCCCACCCGGGGGGGAGTAATAAGTCCCAAACCGGTTATTACACCCCCCAAGCACACAAGGTACGACGCTACAAAAACGGATGTTGGTCGGAGCTCGTCTCCGGCGTTGAGGGGTTTATTCCTAAGAGAACTCATGTAGCCAGTATAAACAACAGGCTTTTTATGAAAACTCCGATCACTTAAGGAACTCCATGAGACAAGCCTTCATTACCCTGTTTATCGCTGTCGCCGTTGCCATGATCGGGGTGGGGATTATCGCTCCGATCCTCCCGCTCTATGCGAAGACATTCGCGGCGAGTGGCGTGTCGATCGGACTGGTCTTTTCCGCGTTTTCCCTCTCCCGCAGCTTTCTCGGGCCGCTAGTCGGCCGTCTCTCCGATCGGGTGGGGCGAAAGCGCATTCTAATGATTGGGCTTGCCGGTTACGCCGGTGTCTCTCTCCTTTACATCATAGCGATGAGTCTGTGGCAGCTCGGCCTGTTCCGCCTGCTGCAAGGAGCGGCTTCAGTAATGGTCACACCGATCGCCCAGGCCTACATCGGGGACATCACCCCGCCCGGTCGGGAAGGGCGTTACATGAACTTCTTCTACTCCTCGATGTTCCTTGGGATGGCGCTTGGGCCGCTCCTCGGTGGGGGCTTTAGTGCGATGTGGTCGTACCAGGGAGCGTTCTATGCGATGGGTGCCTTAAGCATCGTTGCTCTGCTCCTCGTTTCAGCCGCCGTACCGGCTGACCACGCCCACAGTGGCAACTCCCACAACCGCCCGCGCGAGATCATCGTTCCACTGCGGCATGTGATGCGAAACGATGCGGTGAAGGGGATCTGCGTCTACGTAGCGACGCGTGGGTTCTGGCGGCAGGGGTTCAACACCTTCTACCCGCTGTACGCGGTGGCGACGGCCGGGCTCGGGGAGGCGAGCATCGGGGCGGTCCTTTCGGTATACATGCTCGGCGGTGGCCTTCTGCAGATCCCGTTCGGGTTCCTCGCTGATCGCTACCCGCGCTTCCCGCAGATCGTCCTGGGGAGCACTCTTGCTCCACTTCTCCTCCTCGCTGTGCCGTTTGCCAGGCACGTGTGGATGGTGATTCTCATCACCTTCGTCATCGGGGCGCTCTCCGCCCTGTCACGGGCTTCGATCATCGCTATCCGTACCGAGGTGGGACGAACTCATGGGATGGGGACGCTGGCCGGGCTGCAAGGTGGGGCGTTTGCTCTTGGCCAGATGGTCGGACCGCTGGCGTTCGGTGCGGTGGCCGACCTAGTCGGGCTGGCGGCGGTCTTCCCGTTCGGGAGTGCAGTGGGCCTTCTCGGGACTGGGTTCGTCGTCGGCTGGTTCCGCCGCTGGGGAAGGCGTCAGCCTTGTCCTGTAGGATGATTCGCCCTGTGATGGGTTAAAGAAGCCCTTCTATCATCTTCATGCTAAGGTCGTCCGGGTGGCCAACATAGCGGATCACGCCCTGCCGATCGAGGAGAAATGTGTGGGGGAAGCTTTTTACCTCATAGAGTTGTTTGATCGGGTTTCCACTCTTTCCTCCCGGCTCCCAGACGCTGATGAAATCGGTGTAGTTGTTCTTATCTAAAAAGTCGATCGTGTCTTGTTCATCTGGGTCTGTACTGACGAGGATCACCACCAGGCCCCTTGACGAGTACAGATCGTATAGGTCTTTAAGATGCGGCATTCTCGACTCGCACGGGGGGCACCACGCTCCCCAGAAATCGAGCAGGACGACGAGGCCGCGGTTATCAGCTAGGGTAATCTCTCCGCCATCGGTTGTGTGTGCGGTGAAGTCTGGGGCAGACTTTCCGACAGTGAGGCCGACCGGTGGACCGACATCGTTCACCGTAATCGTTTGGTTGTCTATGGCTTGTTTTCCACGTGCGTCGATGACTGTTAGGGTGGCGATGAACACTCCGCCGGTGTGGTAGGTGTGATGGACAATGATGTTGAAGTTATCACCTTCCTCTGGTTCAGAACCGTCACCAAAGTCAAGCAGGTAAGAGATCGCGTCGCCCTCAGGATCTTCGCTGTAGGACAGATCGAAGGAGACCTCAAGAGGTGCTGGTCCGCTGATCACCGGGGCGCTCAAAACGGCGATCGCTG
>Ga0307431_1001532_pt1 | contig 13198 bp, 11 predicted proteins | sample SalMarWE160170MG_FD_202155 | JGI IMG/M metagenome (GOLD analysis project Ga0307431, IMG submission 202155) | Salt marsh sediment microbial communities from the Plum Island Ecosystem LTER, Massachusetts, United States - WE1603-170 | ecosystem: Environmental > Aquatic > Marine > Intertidal zone >...
TATTACCGCAGCCAGGATTACGAAAATGCTGTAAGAGAAGGAGAAATTGCCTTAAGTCTAAATCCCGAATATTTATCTGACCAACAAAGATTAATTGACCTTTTAATTGCTAATGCCTGGTCCAATCTTACTAAAAAAGAATAAAATAGTATCGAGTATCGAGTTATAGTATATCGTTAAGAAATAAGTATATAATATGATAGCATAGAGCGGATATGATGTTAGTTATCCAGTTACCCGGTTAATCAGTTTGCCAGTTAATAAGTTTCGAGTTACAAATTTCTAGAGAGAAGTAGGGGCTTGATTTATCGAGCCCGCAAAACTCGAGACAGATAACCCGTATACTATAAACTGTTTTTTTACTAACGACTATTCACTAACGACTATTAAAATAATTTGAGGTGAAAAAATGAAAGCAAATAAAATAATTGATGGTTTAACTCTATTGCTTATTGGAATAATCCTTTTAGCCAATACTTTAAACATATTAGAGTGGTCTGTTTGGTCAAACATAATTAAACTCTGGCCTCTGCTTTTGGTAAGTTGGGGCATATCCTTAATCTTCAGAGGAAAGAGTCTTTCCTTCCTGGGTCCGTTAATTATATTCTTAGGAATTATTTTAGGAGTAGCAGCAAGTTATATGGGAATTGGTTTGGAAGGAGAAATGGTAAGGGAAGTAAAAACTCTGAGCCGAGAAATTGTTATTGAAGCTGAAAAAGTTCCTGAAACTGAAGTAGCACCAGAAGTTGAAACAATCCCAGAAACCGAAGTGGCTCCGGAAACCGAAATAACCCCCGAAACAGAAACATCTTTAGAAACGGAAGAGTATCCCAAAATCGAAAGAGCTTCAATTGAATTAAATCTTAATGTGGGTAAACTTACTCTGGGCGAATCCACCCCTCTACTTTATGAATGTATTTCTCAATATCGATATAAAGAATTTGAGCCTTTTGAAAAATTCTCCCGTACCGAAAAAGAGGTCGACATACTTATCTACCATTCGCCGGTAACAAAAAAAGTGATTTCTAATAATATTAAAAATCACTGGCAGTTAAAATTAAACAATGAAATAATATATAATCTATCAGTTGAAACAGGTGCTATCAATACAGATTGTAACTTATCAGGTTTTAAAGTAGAAAAATTATATATTGAAAGTGGAGCAAGTAATATTAACTTGGTTTTACCTCAATATAATTCTAAGATAATTATAGATAGCGGAGTATCTAATATCGATATCGCTATACCTACAAATGTGGGAGCAACAGTGAATATTGATTCGGGAATTGCTATAAAAGATCTTGACGACTTTATTAAGAGAGATAGTATGTATATTTCTAATAATTACAATAGCTCAGAATTTAAGGTGGATATGGAGATTGATTGTGGGGTTTCCCATATAAATATTCATTATACAGATATTCCCTAATAACAATATGATTACAACCCATAAAATAGTAATGTAGGGGCACAATTCATTGTGCCCCTACAGCCCCCAATTATAACCAATAAATTCAAAATTATTATGAAATTATTTATGATACACTGTGTATAAACTCTACTTTTAAATATTTTTTCTGAATTATCTTTTCGATATCTTCTTTCCTCTTCCTATCAAATTTATAAAAGAACCACAATCTTGTTATTCCACAAAATAAAAAAAATTTTATAGTAATTTTAAAAATAGATGTTATTATATAAAATAGTTCCAAATCTCTTATAATTATCACTTATTGTAAACTTTAGTGGGGCAGTTAGATAAAAAGAACAATACTACTTTTTCTATCTTTCCTTTCTCTTTCTTAACTCAATACTCGATACTGTCCTTGCTTGTAGTAAGTAAATCAATTATTGCGGAGTATGATTATAAAATGAAACTAATCCTAATTGATATTCCAAATTTTAAACCTGAAATAAATTTTGAAATAGAAAAAAATATTTTAGAAATATGCAATGCAAATAGTTTTGTCTTAAGGTTCTGGCAAAATAATCCCTGTGTGGTTATTGGAAAATTTCAAAAAGAGAAATATGAAGTAAATCTTGAATACATTGAGAAAAAGAATATTCCGGTTTTCAGAAGATTTACTGGGGGTGGTACTGTTTACCACGATCAAGGAAATTTAAATATTACTTTCTGTAAAGAAAAAGAAAATATTCTATTTTCAAAATACATCTTGGAAGAAGCAAGAGGAATAACAAAAATAATTTTAAAAGGAATAAAAGAATTTTATAAAAATTGTGAAGTCAAGGATAGAAATTCGATTTTTTTAGAAGAAAAGAAAATTTTAGGTTCTGCTATTGCTCAAAAAAATAATAAATTTTTTTATCATGCTTCCCTTCTTATAAATTCTAACTTAAAAGAATTGGAAAAAGTAATAAACTGGGAAGAAAAATATCCCGAAAATACCAGGTCCCCCATTAGAAGCAAAAGAAGTAAAGTCACCAACCTTTCAGCTTACGCTCCTCTGACCATAGATGTGGTGAAAGAAAAAATATTGAAAAGTTTTATACAAACGTTTAAAATAGAAGAAAATAATGTAATAAAAATTTACAATAATGATTTTAAAAAAGATAAAAGATAATCTTTAAATCAATAAATATTTAATTCTAATCTTAATAATCGGATAAAGAATATGAAAAAACTTAACTCAAAAAAATTAGAAAGAACCAGGGTATCCTCTGAAGAACTAAATAGAAGAAAAGAGATAAATAAGATATGGCTCTCCTCGATGGTTTCCCTTCTGGAAAAATTTATCTCTAAAATTAAAAAGAAAGATTTTTTTATCTCCTTTATAGATTCTGACAGAGTAGTTTTAAAGACAATCTCGCCAGGTAGGGGGAAGGGAATTTTTGCAGAAGGTGTTGTTATAAACAAAGAATTTTTTGGAACCACATCTGTAGAGCTTTCCCTTACCCGCGATGAAGAAACGGAAGTAATGGGATCTGATCACACTTCTTCACAGTTAAAAGATTGGGCTTGCGTTTCTTCCCCAATTCATGATTCTGAAGGAAAAATTTATGGATTTATATCTCTCACTTCAAAAATAGATAATTACCCAGACTATGGATTGGGAATCATCTCCTCCCTTTCTCAAGCGGTAGAAAAGGAAGTTATGTGGAGAGAAATATCAGAAAATTTAAAACTCTCAAAAAAATACCTGAATATAATAAGCAAGGCATCAAGAGATGGAATTATATGTCTTGATGAAGAGGCAAAAATCTTATATATGAATGAAACTGCGGGAGAAATACTGCACGTTGATCCAAAAAACTCATTAGAAAAATTTGTTATAGATATTGTAGATTTTGATCCGGTTATTTTGTCTGTCTTTAAGACACATAAAGGATATACTGATCGGGAGTTTATTATTAATAGTCCTCTGTGGGGAACGCTTCATTTTATAAAGAGTGCAGTAGTGGTAAGAGATGAAAACGGAAACTTTGCCGGAGTAGTAGATTTCTTCAGAAAAATAGGCAGAGTGAGAAAATTTGTCACCTCATATATTGGTGCTCAAGCAAAATTTAATTTTTCAGATATTATAGGTACTAGTCCTAAATTAAAAGAAGCAATTAGAATTTCTAAAATTGCCTCAAAATCCAATTCCAATGTCTTAATCCTGGGAGAAACCGGCACCGGGAAAGAAATGTTTGCCCAAGCAATCCACTATGAGGGATTAAGAAGAAAAGGACCCTTTATGGTGATAAACTGTGGGGCAATACCAAGAGAACTTGCTGAAAGTGAATTCTTCGGATATGAACCGGGGACGTTTACCGGAGCAGATAAAAAAGGAAGACCCGGAAAGTTCGAGTTGGCTAATAGAGGAACTATTTTTCTTGATGAAATAGGTGAATTTCCACTGGGACTTCAGGTAAAACTTTTAAGAGTTCTTCAGGAAAGAAGTATTACCAGAATTGGAGGTGTAAGATCAATAGCGGTAGATGTTAGAATAATCGCTGCCTCCAATAGAAATTTATCCAAAGAAGTAGATAATGGAAACTTTAGAAAGGACCTATACCATAGGTTAAATGTAATACAAATTAATCTTCCACCTCTAAGAGAAAGAAATGAAGATATTCCAATTTTAGTAGACTATTTTGTAGAAAAACTTTCTCAAAAATTACAAAAAAATATATCAAAAATAGATAATTCATTTATTGAACCTTTGGTTACTTATAATTTCCCAGGAAACGTTAGAGAGCTTGAAAACATCATAGAAAGGGCATTAAACATTTGCAAAAATGATGAATTAAATATATCTCATCTCCCTAATGAAATAATAAAAAACAATTTTCCCCTTAAATCTATAGATGAAATAAAAAGAGAATCCTTAATTCGAGTTCTTCAAGATACAAAATGGAATATTTCCAAGACAGCAAAAATACTGGAAATCTCAAGACCTACGGTTTACAACCAAATAAATAAATGGAATATTAAGAAAAAATCCTAAAAACATCATTTTCATACAATTTTCTTGTAATTAATAATTTTCTTTAGTGTAAATATTTTTTACATATCATTGTAAAGAAATATTTTATAATTTTACACTTCTATGTTAAACCCTCTCCTAAATTCCTTATAAAATAAAGTTTTCCCAAGTCAATCAATCTTGGCACAAAACTTGCTTCTCTATATCTAGTAGAAAATCAAGAAATCTGTGGAGGTAATTATATATGGCATATTCAAAAGATTTTTTATTAAATCTATATAAAACAATAGTAAGAATTAGAAATTTCGAATTAATGGCAGAAAAATTATTTCTGGAAGGAGAACTTCCTGGTTTTATCCATCTTTATATTGGCGAAGAATCAATTGCTACCGGAGTTATAGCTAATCTTAGAAAAGATGATTTTATTACCAGTACTCACCGGGGACATGGTCATATGATTGCTAAAGGCGCAGATATAAATAGAATGATGGCCGAACTTTACGGTAGAACAACGGGTTACTGTAAAGGAAAAGGAGGTTCAATGCATATAGCAAATTTTTCTATTGGAGTTCTAGGAGCGAATGGTGTAGTTGGAGGCGGCCTGCCTATAGCAGTTGGCGCAGGTTTTGGAATAAAAATGAAAAAAGGTGACCAAGTTGTAGTAGCTTTTTTTGGAGATGGAGCATCAAATACCGGGGCTTTCCATGAAAGTTTGAATTTTGCTTCAATCTATAAACTTCCAGTAATTTTTGTAGTGGAAAATAATAAATATGCTTCTACTGCATCTACTAAAGAAACGACCTCTGTAGAAAATATTTCTGATAGAGCAGTAGGTTATGGAATACCCGGGATAACTATAGATGGAAATGATGTAATAACTGTTTACGAAACTGCAAAGGAAATAATAAAAAGAGCCAGAGAAGGCGGTGGTCCTTCTCTGCTTGAAGTAAAAACTTACAGGATCAAAGGCCATTTTGTAGGAGACCCCGAACTTTACAGAAAGAAAAAAGAAGTTGAGAAATTCTGGTTAAATGAGCCTATTAAAAAATTTGAGAAAAGATTGATGGAAACAAAAATGTTAAATGAAACTGAAAAGAATAAAATATGGGAAGATAGTGAAAAAGAAATTAAAGAAGCGGTCAAATTTGCCAAAGAAAGTCCTATACCGAATGTCGAAGATGCTTTAACTGACCTTTTTGTCAATGATTCCGGATACGATTATTAAATAATAATTACTCAGATTAATAAGGAGATTACACAGATAAAATTGATATGTGTTTAGCTAATTACCCAATCATTTATTTTTAAAAAAATAAATTATGCTAATAAATAAAGTAAAGAAATTTGTATATCTAATCGGTGTAATCTAATATAATCTGTGTAATCATCTGTAATATTAAAGGAGGTAAAAATGAGGGAAATAACTTTTGCGCAAGCATTAGGAGAAGCTATTTTTGAAGAAATGGAAAAAGACCCCACTATTTTCACTTATGGTGAAGATGTGGCTAAACAAGGAGGAATATTCGGAGCATATAAATCTCTTCTGGGTAAATTTCCGGAAAGGATTTTTGATACTCCTATATCGGAAGAAGTAATCTACGGTTCTGCATTGGGAGCTGCCCTGGTAGGGATGAGACCTATTGCCGAATTTCATTTTGCAGATTTTCTGTTTACCGGCATTCAATCCATCACCCTTCAGATAGAAAAGATTAGATATATGACTGGTGGCCAAGGAAAACTTCACCTACTTTTAAGAGGCCCTGATGGTATATCTAATTCTGCAGCAGCACAGCATTCAGAATCTATAGAAACTATATTTATGCACACCCCAGGAATAAAAGTAATCATCCCTTCCACACCTTACGATATAAAAGGACTTGTAAAAACTGCTCTAAGAGAAGATGACCCGGTTATCTGCTTTGAGCATAAAATGCTCTATAAAACAAAAGGTCCTGTTCCGGAAAAAGAATACCTTATTCCCTTTGGAGTTGCTGATATAAAAAAAGAAGGAAATGATGTTACGATAGTAACTATGTCCAGAATGGTTCATGAATCTTTAAAAGCAGCGGAAGAACTCGAGCATGAAGGTATAAGTGTAGAAGTAATTGACCTGAGAACTTTGGTCCCCTGGGACAGAAATCAAGTTATCGAATCAGTAAAAAAGACTAATCACCTGGTTGTAGCTCACGAAACCTGGAAGAGGGCCGGATGGGGAGCAGAAATTGCCAGTATAGTACAAGAAGAAGCTTTCGATTATTTAGATGCACCTATTGTAAGAGTTGGAGCAAAAAATGTTCCTATGCCTTTCAATCCTCTTCTTCAGGATTTCGTAACTCCCAACTATAAAGATGTAATCGACGCAGTAAAGAAAATTTTAAGGTAGGTAGATATAATGTATGAAATTAAAATGCCCAGATTTGGCTTAACTATGGAATCTGGTTTTATCGAAAAATGGTTTAAAAAAGAGGGAGAAAAAGTAAAAGAAGGTGAACCGCTCCTTGAAGTTTCTTCAGAAAAGATAACTAATGAGGTGGTTTCTCCTGCTTCTGGTATACTCCTTAAAATAATTGGTAAAGAAAAGGAAGAAATAAAAGTAGCAACAGTAATTGCCATAATAGGAGAAGAGGGAGAAAAAGTTGAAGAAATAAAAGAAAAAGAAGAACCAAAAAGAATAGTTGAAACTACAGAAAGAGGAGAAATTCCTCCTATAAAGGTTGCTTCTCCTGAAAGAGGCGGACGAATAAAAGCCTCCCCTCTGGCAAAAAAAATTGCTCGGGAAAAAAATCTTGACCTCTCTCAAATTAAAGGTACAGGGCCGGACGGGAGAATAGAAAAAAAAGATGTTCTCGCCTATCTCTCTTCTGCTTCGGAAAAGAAGGTAGAATTTAAAATAGAAAAACTTTCAAGTTTAAGAAGAACTATCGCCGAAAGATTATCAAAGTCTTTTCATACAGCTGTTACTTTAACTAATACTACAGAAGTTGATTTCACTGAATTTAAAAAACTTATGAAAGAAAAAAATGTAAGCATAACTTCAGGTTTAGCATTTGTTCTATCTAAAGTTTTAATAGAGCTAAATAAATTTAATGCTCACTTTAATTCTGACAAAAAAGAATTAATCATATATAATAATGTTAATATAGGAATTGCTGTGGACACAGAAAAAGGATTGATGGTTCCGGTAATTAGAAATACAGATAAATTAAGCTTAAAAACAATAAATGACCAAATTAAAAAAATAGCTGGTGAAGTAAGAAAAGGCATAATTTCTGAAGATGATATCAAGGGCTCAACTTTTACTTTGACTAATTTAGGAATGATGAGAACAGAAATATTTACTCCAGTTATTAATCCGCCAGAAGTGGCGATTCTAGGAATCGGAAGAATAATCAAAAAACCTGTGATAGTTGACGAAGACAAAATTAGCGTAAGGGAGTTAGCTTTTCTTTCTCTTTCCTATGACCACCGAATAATAGATGGAGCCGATGCTGCAAAATTTTTAGAAAAATTAGCCAAATTAATTGAAAATCCAGAGCTAAAATGAAAGGAGGTGAAAAAAAAGTTTATAGCTTCGAGACTAAAAGTGGAAATTTGAAAATTAATATTAAAAATTTAAGGAGAAAAAAATGAAAAAAATTATAATTTTAAGTTTAGTCGTTTTACTTTTCATTGGGATTATTTTTTCTGTCAGTAGTGCAAAAGAATTTACACCCAAAGCAGAATACACCATGACCGTAAATGTAAGTGCTGCCTTTGGTTGGGGAATGAGTGCGCAAAAATGGTGTGATTTGATTAAAGAAAGAACTGGTGGACAGATTAACGTAAAACCATATTGGGGAAGTCAACTTCTTGCCGGTAAACAGATGAACTGGTTCCAGGCAGTTGCTGAAGGAAGTATAGATTTCGCGGTAGAATCCACCATAAATTCTTCATCGGTAGTAAAATCACATAATCTTTTCTCTCTCCCCTTTTTCATCAATACTTACGAGAACTTAGATAAGATCGAATATGGTAAAACTGGTAAAAAGATGTTCGCCGAGATGGAGAAAATGCAAGTAAAAGCTCTGGCCTGGGGTGAAAATGGATTTAGGCAATTAACTAATAATGTGAGAGCAGTAAGGACACCGGAAGATATGAAAGGATTAAGATTAAGAGTTTGCCCTACTCCTATATATGATGACATCTTTAAACAGTTAGGGGCAGATCCCATTCATATGAACTGGGGAGATGCGGTTACCGGATTCCAACAAGGAGCAGTTGACGGACAGGAAAATCCTTACGGAGTTCTTCTCCCGGTTAAAATCTGGGAATATCATAAGTATGCTACCAATTGGAATTACCTGGTTGACCCCCTTCTCTTTGTGGTTAACAAAGGAGTATGGGATTCTTTCCCTGAAGACATACAAACTATTATAAAAGAAGCTGCAGAAGAAGCGGGAATTTGGGAAAAGGCCTTTGTGAGAAGAGGACTTGATGGAGATATTTCTATCAACATTCTAAAAGAAACATTCGGGGAAACTCCTGAAATTTTGGATCAAATTGCTTATGTCAAAACCAAAGGAATGGAAGTAGTTGAACTTACTGAGGCAGAATTAACCGCTTTTAAAGAAGCAACCAAGCCAGTACTGGACAAATGGATTGATGAAGTGGGTGTAGATTTTGTTGCCTCTGCCAAATTAGATATGACTAAATAATAAACCAAATACTAAAAAGAGGGGGATTTTTTACCCCCTCTTTTTAAAAAATTGGAGGTATCAATGGACGGAAATAAATTAAAATTTGAAGAATTAATCTCAGCAATTTTACTTTTCATAATGGCATCGATTGCCTTTGTAAATGTCTTAAGTAGAAAAATATTTCATCTTTCTTTTGCCTTTACCGAGGAAGTTACTGTCCATTTCTTTGTATGGATTACAGTATTAGGTATTGCTATTGCCTTTGAAAAAGGAGCTCACCTGGGAGTGGTAACTGTCTATAATAAATTACCAAAGACACTTAAAAAAACTGCAGCTTTTATTTCAGCATCTTTAAGTGCTCTTCTTTTTTTGATTGTCAATTATTATGCTTTTAGAGAAATCTATATGGATATAACTATTTTTCATATGGAAAGTGAAGCTTTGAGAATTCCTGAATGGATGTACATTATTGGCATTCCTATATTTTCCGTCTTTATCTTTAAAAATATTTATAAAGGACTAAAAATTGAATTAAAAAAGATTGAGGGAGAGGAGAAAAAACAATGCAAATCTTAACTCTTTTCGGAATTTTTGCTCTTCTTCTTTTAATCGGTGTTCCTATCGGAACATCGGTCGGATTTGCGGCAGTATTTTCTATCTGGAAATACGGCCTCGGTGTTACTATGATTTCCAGAAACTTTGCTTCAGGAATTGCTAAATTCCCCTTAATTGCTATTCCTTTCTTTGTCCTCGCCGGTATTTTAATGCAAAAAGCAAAACTTGCAGAAAAAATTTCTAACTTAACTACCACTATTGTAGGGAGGGCAACCGGAGGTTTGGCAATTGCGGGAGTTTTAACCTGCCTTTTTTGGGGCGCGGTTTCAGGCTCCGGTCCGGCAACTACTGCTGCTGTCGGTTTAACTATTATTCCGGTAATGATTTATCAAAAGTATGATAAAAATTTTTCAGCTGCCACTATTGCTGCGGCAAGTGGGTTAGCTATCATTATTCCACCCAGTATAGCCTTTATTGTATATGGTAATGTGACTGGTGTGTCAGTGGGAGCGCTCTTTTTAGGAGGAATTATTCCTGGTATAATTATCGGCTTATTCTTAATGACAGCTGCTTATTTTGTTTCTAAAAAAAGAAATTTTCGAGGAATAAAAAAAAGAGGAACATTAAAGGAAATCTTAATAACAACCAAAGATGCTTTTTGGGCTTTACTTGCACCGGTTATAATCCTGGGAGGAATATATGCCGGAATTGCAACTCCCACGGAAGCTGCTGTTTTTGCCGTATTTTACAGTATTTTTGTTGGATTTTTTATCTATAAAACTCTTACCATTAAAGGACTTTACGAAGCATTAGTGGGAGCAGTTATAACTTCCTCAGTAGTTATGTTTGTAGTTACCTTTGCCACCCAATTCTCTATCGCATCTGCTATTTTGGGAGTAATAGATGTAATGGCAGATGGTATTATTTCTATTGCTAAAACTCCCATAGCTGTGCTATTACTGGCAAATGCAGCTATAATCATTGCCGGAATGTTTCTTGATGCCATCTCTATCACCTATGTCTTTATGCCTATCTTTATGCCTATCCTTGCTTATTACAATATCGATCTGTTATTCTTCGGAATACTATTCGTGGTTGCCCTGGCTATTGGACAGATTACTCCTCCAGTAGCAGTTAATTTATATGTAGCAGCAAATTTAGTAAAAAGCACTTTAGATAAAGTTGCTAAAGAGGTATGGATATACGTAATAGCAGTTATAGCAGGCTTAATATTTCTTACTTTCTTCCCTCAAATCAGTCTATATATTCCTGTTACTTCAGGACTTTACATTCCATAATAAAAAATTAAATACTATTATTTATTCACTATTTGTTTACCTTCGAACTGCTTTTTTCTTCTTTTCGGAGGTAGACTACCTGTCTGGGGAATGGTATTTCTATTCCTTTTTTGTCAAAAGCATCTTTAATTCTCCGCCTAAGTTCTCTCTCTGCTCCCCAGTGAGTCATTGACTTAACTTTTATTGACACTCTTAAGGTTACTTCTGAAGAACCTAATGATAGTATCCCCTGAACAACTGGTGGCTCTAAAACAATATCTTTATTCTCTTCAGCCCATTTGTTAGCAATCTCTTCTAAGGTCTTCATTCCCTTTTCCACATCCTGTTCATAAGCTACTCCTACTTTAACAATAGCCCTCATGTACTCTTTATTGAAATTACCAAAACTTGCAATTTCTCCATAAGGGATTACTCTTAACTCACCTGAAAACTTCCTTAGATGAATATTCCTTAAACCGATAACTTCCACTGTTCCGGAATGTTCTCCTATATTAACAGAATCTCCTACTGAAATTACCCCCTCAAAAAGCAAAAGAGCACCCGAAATAACATCTTTTACTAAAGATTGTGCTCCGAAACCAATTGCTAAACCGACTACGCCAGCACTGGCAATTACTGCAGTAGTATCTACGCCTAACTCTCTTAACACCATTACTCCAGAGATAAAATAAATTACATATTTAGAAATGCTCTGCAAAAGCGGAATAAGAGTTTTTGCGCGAGAAATTTTCTTTTTATAATTTTTAGATTTTTTTAAAGGAGTTAAAGATTTTTCTATTACTTTATTAATTACAGATAAAGCTATCTTTGATACCAATAATATTATAATAATAGTTATAAATTTTCCCCACCACAGAATAAGATTTTCCGGACTAAAAATACTTAATACCGCTTGCCAAAAACTGTTCATATATTGCGTAAACATTAAAGTCTCTCCTTTACAATTTATATTTGTCAATAAATTAATTTACCAATTTACCAATTAGTCGATAGTATTTAATTAGCGTATAGCGTACAGCGGGTAGCGTATAGGCACGGGGAACAATTGCGGGAAAAAATACGAATACTAAAAAAGACGCAAAAATATCCCCCATCCTTCCCGTAGGACAGGCGTCTCGCCTGTCTAAAGTAAATTTACATTTTTTTAAAAATTATTTTCTCATTTTTTTCGTCCAAATCGGTTTCTAATTTATCCCCCTCTTTAAAAACTCCTTCTAAAATTTGTAAAGCTAAGGGGTCTTGAATATATCTTTGAATAGTTCTCTTTAAAGGTCGAGCTCCATAATGGGGATCATACCCTTTTTCAGCTAAAAATTCTTTTGTTTTTGTAGTCACTTTTAAATAAACTTTTTTAGTTTCTAATCTCTTTTTTAAAATATTGAGCTGGATATCCACGATTTTAATAATCTGCTCTTTATCTAAATTGTTAAAGATAATTATCTCATCAAGTCTATTTAAAAATTCTGGCTTAAAGTGCTCACGGAGAGAATCGTTTACTTTTTGCATAACAGACTCTCTATTCCCCTCATTCATTTCGTAGATCCATTGACTACCAATATTCGAAGTCATAATTAAAATAGAGTTCTTAAAATTAACTACCCTGCCCTGTCCATCAGTTAGACGGCCATCATCTAAAATCTGCAACAAAACATTAAAAACATCGGGATGAGCTTTCTCGATTTCGTCAAAGAGAATAACTGAATAAGGTTTGCGCCTGACAATTTCAGTAAGTTGACCACCTTCTTCATATCCCACATAGCCTGGCGGAGCCCCGATTAACCGGGCTACACTATGTCTTTCCATATATTCAGACATATCGATACGCACTAGAAAATTTTCATCATTAAATAAAAAATCGGCCAAACTTCGAGCAAGCTCGGTTTTACCTACTCCTGTGGGTCCCATAAATATAAATGACCCTACAGGTCTATTGGGATCCGCTATACCAACTCGAGATCTCCTGATGGCATTAGAAACTAACCTAATCGCCTCACCTTGTCCAACAACTCTTTGTTTAAGCTCTTCTTCCATCCTAACCAATTTATTTGCTTCTCCCTCCATAAGTCGGCCAACAGGGATGCCGGTCCATTTGGAAATAATTTCTGTAATATCCTCTTCATCAACTTCTTCTTTAAGCATTTTATGTTCTTTTTGCAAAGCAATTAGTTTTTTATTCTCTTCCGCTAAATCTTTTTGCAGTTGAGGCAGTTTTCCATATTTTAATTCTGCTACTCGATTAAGA